>Ga0137418_10004739_pt1 | contig 12451 bp, 10 predicted proteins | sample CZODoug3_1_2_16f_FD_122242 | JGI IMG/M metagenome (GOLD analysis project Ga0137418, IMG submission 122242) | Vadose zone soil fungal communities from Angelo Coast Range Reserve, California, USA - CZODoug3_1_2_16fungal (Hybrid Assembly) | ecosystem: Environmental > Terrestrial > Soil > Vadose... | reverse complement strand
GTGACGTGCAGGAAGTAGCTGACGAGAAACACGCAGACCAGGTAGAACGCCGCGTTTCGAGCCCCCTGTTCCTCGAGCAATTGGATTCCTGTCTGGATTCTTTTGTCTCTCATACTGTCATTATGTCACGTTGACAGCGACATCGACCGCCCGCTCCTTTTCAGTGTGCCTTGCCTCAGAGGCAGATTCAGGTCGGTAGTTCACGCAATCGCCGCGTACGCGGCGAGGTATTCCTCCGCCATGCGTGCGCTCGTGTAACGCCCTGACAGCGCCTGACAGACCGAGGCGATTGCTTCGCCCGAGTTGGAGTCCCCTGACATCAGGCCTTGCAGTTCGTGGGTAAGTGCCGCGAGATCGTTGGGCGGGACTAGGTGCTCGCGCCGCCGATCGTCGAGGAGCTCAGGGATCGCGCCGACCGCTGTGGCGACAATCGGCACGTGCCACTGCATGGCCTCGAGCAACACGAGCGGCAAGCCCTCGGTAAGAGAGCTCATCACAAACCCGGCTGCCACGGCCAGCAGTCTGTCCGCGCCGTCCACGTAACCGGCAAGTCGGACGGTCCCTGACAGGGAAAGGGCTGCGATGCGGGTAGCAAGGGCCTCACGCTCGGGACCATCGCCGACAATCAGCAACTGGTACGGAGCCGCTACCTGCGAGCTAGCGCGCGCGAACGCCTCGAGCAGCAGCGTGAAACCCTTCTCAGGCGACAACCGGCCGATCGCGATCAGCGTCGGTTCCCGGGCGGTGAATTCGACCAGCTCATCCGGCAGAGGCGCGACACCGCGGGCGGCAAGGTCGGCAAGCCGAACCTCTCGCGGCGGGATGCCATTCTCGATCACATGCCGCCGGGAAGGGGGAAGACCCTGGAGCGCGCGCAGCTCCAGCATGCGGCGCGTAACCACAACGACCGACTCGATCCTCCGCAGCGACAGCCGGTCGAGGTGTTCGTAGAGCCACAATGCGCTGAATGTGCGGGCACCTGTCCAGCCGTGAAGCGTCCTTAGCATCGGGCCACGTAGCCGGCGCGGCAGGAATCCAAGCAGGATGTTCGGCTTGTACCCATGCGAGTGCAGCACATCCGGTGCCACGTCGCGGACGGCCCGCAGCAACGAACGCACCACGCCCGGAGTGGGTCGGGGCGCGATGCGAATGGGTACCACGGGCAACCCCCAGGAGTGTGCCACGGCCTCGAATGGGGTCTGGTGCGTGCCGGTGTCGCGGATGCTGCCCACGAAGGGCTCGTGACCTCGCTGCTGCTGCTCGCGGGCCAGATACAATAGAATGAGTTCCGCCCCGTAGACGCCCTCGCTGTGTATAAGATGAAGAATCCGCATTGGGTCACGACCTGATGGATTTCAACGCATGACTTGGAAGCGGTGCCGGGGACTCATCGCGTCGGATCTCTGGCGGCACGCCGGGAGGCTCGGGGCCGGCACGTTCTGGAGCCGCTTTCTGTCCACTCCGGGACTTCGCTACACGGCTGTGTTGCGGTTCTACGCCTACGCGCGCACCGCAGCCTGGTGCCAGCTCGGGGTGCGTCAGATGGCGGTACTGCTGCTGCACCATTACTCGATCCGTTTCGGGATCGACATTTCCCGCGACGCGCGCATCGGCAGCGGACTGTATATCGGCCATTTCGGCGGCATCGTGGTAAACGCGGCGGTGGTCATCGGCGACAACTGCAACCTCTCGCAGGGCGTCACGCTCGGACAGGTGAACCGCGGCCCGAAGGCGGGCTGCCCGACCATCGGCAATAACGTGTACATCGGGCCCGGCGCCAAGATCATCGGACGCATTCATATTGGAGACCATGCGGCGGTCGGAGCGAACGCGGTCGTGGTCGAAGACGTCCCGCCTCACGCTGCGGTGGGTGGGGTCCCAGCGCGCGTCATTTCGGAGGCGGGTTCGGAAGGGTACGTCAACCGCACGGACTACCCGCCCATACCCGCAAAGTGACCAGGAGCCTCGGACGTTCCCATCACGGTGCACGTCTCGTAAGGAGCGCGCGCAGCATGGAACGCCATGCAGGCCAGTAGGCAGGACGAAAGGACAGCGCGCGCAGATAGTCCCGGAACGCGGCGACACGATCCTTTTCATGCCACAGGGTACTGTTGCCGCGCCCGGTGTAGGTGTGTGCCCATGCGCAACGTGCGACCGAGTCCCCCACCACGCCTGGGTTGCGCTCGAGAAAGCACTGCATGATGCGGATCCCCGACTCGTAGCGCTTGCGGTAGTTCTTCGACATTTGTCCGGCCCAGATGCGGTACCGCACCGTCGGCTCGGCGATGAAGTCGAACTGATAGTAGGCCGATAGCCGCAGCCACAGGTCATAGTCGATCCCCATACCGAGGGCTTCATCGAACGCGCCGTGCCGCTCGAGGCACTCGCGCCGCACGATGGCGCTCGGGAAACTCACGAAATTCTCAATCAGCAGCGCACCGCTCACCCTGCCGCGATGCATGTGCGTCGGTCCCTTAGCCAGCACGCGGCCCTCGCCGTCCATGCGCTCATAGTCCGAGTAGACCACACCGATCTCGGGTCGCCCGGCAAAGAGCGGCATCTGCCGCGAGAGCTTTTCGGGCAACCATACATCGTCGGCGTCGAGGAACGCGACGAAGTCGCCCCGGCTCAACGCCACGCCCTGGTTCTTGGCGCGCGCCTGTCCGCCGTTGTTCTGACGGTGTACGCGCACGCGCGGATGAGCGTCCCATCGCCTGAGGATCGTGGGTGTATCGTCGTTCGAGCCGTCGTCGACGATTTGCACCTCCACGTTCGGGTACGACTGTGCGAGCACAGACTCCACCGCCTGAGGCAGGTACTGCCCCATGTTATAGGTGGCGATAACGACGGACACGAGATCGCCTGCGGAACTGCCGGACATGTCAGATCCTGCAGATCGAAAATCGGTACTTGCCCGAGCGCTCCTGCGAAATGCGCTCCACGTACTCTGCCCGGATGTTGATCCCGGGACCGAACACCTTGCGGAACTCAGCGAGCAGCGCCTGCTCGGTCGCAGGGCTGAAATCGGGCGCGCGTACCACGTTTAGCACGATGTCATCGAAGGAGGGTTGCACCACCTGCAGCTGCTCAAGTCCCGGTATCGCCGTCAGCGTGCGTTCGACGAGCGACACGCCGGCCACCATCGAGCCGTCGCGTCGCTTGAGATAGTCCGCGACGCGTCCGGTGACCCGCTCCATGAGCGGCAGGCCGCGCCCGCAGCCGCAGTGCCGGTCTGATGGCACCCCGACATCCTCGATGCGGTAGCGGATGAACGGCATGCCGCGGTTAAAGAGATCCGTAATGACGATCGTGCCCTCCTCACCGGGCACGGCCGCCGTGCCATCCGGCCGCAGGAATTCGATGTACAGATGCTCGATGTTGAGATGCATGCCTTGGTGCCGCTCGCATTCGCAGGCAATTAACGCCACCTCTTCCGAGCCGTACCGATCCGTGACCTTGCAGCCGAAAGCTGCCTCGATCGCCTGGCGTTCGTTCGCCAGCAGCATCATGGAGGTGGAAATGATGCCTCGCGGTCGCAAGTCGCAGATGCGCTGCTCGACCGCGTAGCGGGCAAGCATGTACAGCGAATGCGAATGCCCGAAGAGAATTTCCGGCTTCTCGCGCCGCCAGCGGGCGATGAAGTCCTCGATCGAGCGCTCGTTGAGGTCGATCGTGTCGAGATAGATGAAGCGGTCGATGAGTAGCGCCCGTACGCGCTCCTTCAAGGTCTTGGGTAGCGGAGGATTGCCCCATAGGGACGCGATCTTCATTCCGTGGAAGCATCCCGCCCATTGATCCGAGCGCAAGGAGTCCGCGGTGCGGGTCTCGAGCCAGTCGCGATCGAAGTAGGTGGTGAGCGCGACACCAGTCGAGCCCCCGGTTTTGTGCTCCCCGAGCGCGCTGCGTGCAAATTCACGCGATAGAATCTCATCTGTCGAGCTGCGAATGATCGCCTTGGTGAGGAGAGGCAGCGCCTGGAACGCCGGCAGCTGGAAATGCTCGGGGTCGAAGCGCTGCTCCCTGAACACGCGCTCATAGTAAGGAGAATGAGCGGCCGCATAGCGCAGCATCTGCCTGAGACGCTCGTCCTGGCGCGTCCTCAGGGTCTCGAGTGGCAGCCATTGCGAGCGCTCGAGCTCACGCAGGATACGAAGCCGCCGGCTCCCATCCTTCAAGTCCCACAGCGGGTGGAAAACGTGGCGCGATAAGGAGCTCATGAACGGCATTGCCGACTTCATCCCGCTCGTGGCTGCCACAACACTTGCTTGTCGCCACGCAGGAAACGAACGAGCGCGACGGCTGAAGCCCAGTTGAGCAGCAGGAAATAATAACAGTAGCGCGCCAGGAAAAATCCGCGCAACCGTGCCGGCCCGCGCAAAGCGAGAAGTGCGAGCAACGCCGCGCAGCACTGGCCTGCCGCCAATGTGGCGTAGATCCAGCCCCGTGACACGAGCAGCCAGTTCATCACCGCGGCGACTGCCAGCGGCAGGAAGCTCAGGTACCGCAGAAGCTTGTGGGACGTGAGCTGCCAACTGAAGAGCGGGAACCGCACGGGGTTGAGAAGAACCCGCTTGTCCCAGAGCGCCCAGAGGGCGCGCAGCGTCACGCGCACACGCATGCGGTACTCGGCGTCCTCACTCGTGAGCGTTTCTTCCTGCAGCACCGCCTCGGGCGCGTAGACGACACGGCAGCCCTGCTCGACCACCGCCAGCGGCAGCACGAAATCCGGCAGCTGGTCGGGCCGCATGGGACGATACAGGGGCCGCCTGATGGCATCGACACCGCCATCCACCCCCACGACCGAGCCGACCGCCGACTCCAATGCCCGCAGGGCATTCTCGTAGCGCATGTAGGCCGTGCAGCCATCGCCCACCAGAGAGCCCTGAGGATCGACATACACCATCCGACCGGAGGCGTAGCCGACGTCCGGATCCGCGAAGGGCGCAACGAGCCGGCGCACGGTATCGGGGCGGTACATCGAGTTGGCGTCGGCGAATACGATGATCTCACCCTGCGCGCGCTCCAGCAGGCGGTTGAGTGCGGCCGTCTTGCCGGCGCGCGGTTCCTGCCGGAAGAACGTGACACGGGGGTCTTGCTGCGCGAGGCTCGTGAGCACCTGGTCGGTGCCGTCGGTTGAACCGTCGGAGACCACCATGACGTCCAGGAGCCCCGGTGGATAATCCTGGTCCAGCTTGTTACGAACAGTGGCTTCGATGTGCGACGCCTCGTTGTACGCTGAGATCACCACCGTGACGCGAGGCGTGATCGGAGCCGCGCGCACGCGACGCGGCCGAATTGCCCGCAGCAGCGCTACGCAGAGCGGATAGCCGGCGTACGGGTACAGCCCGATCGCGAGACACACCCAGAAAACGAGTTCAGCCGAGGCAAGCATGACATGATCCGGTGCCCCGGCTCACAGCGGGCGCGGCGGCGGCGAGCCTGGCGGCATTCCGGGGGTCAGGGAGGGCGGCGCCGCAGGCTGTACGCCCGGCTGCGTGCTCCCCGCGGTACCCTCTAAGAATGCATAGGACGCCGTCACACCGACCTGATTTTCGGCGTAGCCGTGCGGCGTGAGTGCGGAGTGGGCGTATAGAAAACGCAAGCCGAGCTGCCGGGCGATCTGCCAACGCAGGCTCGTGATGGCGTTCACCGTGTTTGACCTGCCGCCGAAGGCGAAGTCCTGGCGCTCGAACTCCGCGCCTATGTCCCAGTTGAGCACCGGGCTCAGCTGGCGCCCGAGGAGTGCGCTCGCGTCCTTCACGTTGCGGTCGGAGGTGGGGTGGATCTTGTAGCGCTCGCGGATGTCCAGGTAGCCGAGTGTGAACGAGGTGCGCGCCGCCGCAAATCGCCAGGATGCGCCCAGCTCACGGTCCGTGAAAGGGTCGCCCGTCGTCAGCCGATCGGCCACGCTGCTCGGCACCGGCTGATCGAGGTTCAGCCGGAACAGATTCGCGGCGTCGGTCACCTGCTTCGTGGCGTGCAGCGACAGGCGCGAAGAGGGTGAGGTCTGGCGCGAAAGCTCCACGCGCCAGACTGCTCCGCTGGGGGTCTGGGCTTGCGGGAGCTCCCTCGGACCACGGATTGTTTGCACGATGGTGGGGGCGACCTCATGCAGCTTCGTGTAACCGCCGGACACATCCAGCACGGTGCGCGCGGTGGCGACCTTGAAGCCGGCCAGCCCCTGGTCCTGCCGGAAATTGGTGTTGCTTACCTGGTCGGTGAACTCCACCTTCTCATGCGAACCGGTGATGTAGGCGCTCGACGTGTTCGAGAAAGCGTGGCTGAGGGTGACATCCCCCGCATAGCGGTGATTGTCGATGTTGACGTACAGCGGTGACTTCGAGCTGCTGTTGACGTACGAGTAGGTGCCGTTCAGCGTCAGCGTGGTGCGCAGCGTCGGGCGCAGTGTGAAGCGCGGGCCCGTTGTGGCGTAGTTGAGGCTCTCGAGGTTGTCGGGTGTGACCGGCGCGAACGAGCTGATGACGGTCTGGGTGTACGTCTCCCGGCCGGTCCACGAGAAAAACCCGGGCACGATCCAGAAGTCCCCGCTCCCGTCGAGATAGCCGAAGGGCTGGGTCTGGTAGGCCGAGCGCAGGTACTTCACCAGCGCGATGTCGGAGGCCAGGCGGTAGTCGACGCGGGGTCCCTCGCGCGAGGCGTCGCCCACCAGGCCGAGCAGCGCGAGCGTATCCCCGGAGCCGTTCCGAACGCGGGTCACGTTGTCGCTGTAGATGAGCCCGGTATCGGCCTCCAGGTAGTTGCCCTGATGGGCGTTGGAGGCCTGGTCAAAAAACAGATTCTGATTGGTAAGCGGCCCGATTTGTGCCGCGGCGGGCAGCGCCGCGAGCGCCAACAGAAACCCGATCAACCGGTGATCGCGGGCGAGCGGCCCCGTTCCCCGTCGCCTGTTCATGTCACACGCTCCTTCGCGTGGCTCAAGCGCTGCTGGCTTTCTCGCCCGGCCCTACGCTGCCGCCGTACTGGTAATAGTATCCTGCATGCGGCTGTTTCATGCTCTGGTTGAGCACCAGCGAGACCGGCTTGCCTTCACCAAGAGTCTCAAGGGCATCGAGTACCACATGCTGAGGGGTCTGATCGGCCCTCACGACGACCAGAATCTGCCCGACTACCTGCGCGAGCGCGTGGGACTCCGTCGTCAGCATCAGGGGCGCGGAATCGAACAGCACCAACCGCGTCGCATCGTGGCCACCCAGGAGAGCAGCCACATCGCGCATTCGTGTGCTCGCAAGCAATTCGGTCGGATTGGCGTCCGGACGGCCCGCCGGCAGGAACGCCAGTCCGGGCACATCCGTTGCCAGAATCGCCGAGCCCACTGACACACCGGGGTCTCTCACGACATCGAGGAGTCCGGGCTCGTTCTCGAGGCCCAGGATCCGGGTGATGCGCGGATTCACCACGTCGCCATCCACCAGCAGTACCGTCACATCCTCTTCAAGCCGCATGCTGAGGGCGAGATTCAGCGACGTGAAAGTCTTGCCTTCGCCCGGCACTGCGCTTGCGACCATGACCAGATTCCCCTGCGGGAGCGGCGCCACACCGCGGCCGAGTGCGTTGTTGATCAGCGGGCGCTTGATCTGCCGGAATTGCTGCGCGAGCTCGCGCTCCTGATGGGAAGGCGGCAGGAGCCCCGCGACGCGTAACGCATCCTGATTGATGACGAGGGTGCGGGTAGGCGCCCCAGCGTTCCCCTCCGGGGCGACCTCGCGCCGTCGGGCAGCCCCGCCGCCCGAGGTTGCTGCGTCGTACTCCTTGTGGCGCGCGGCCGCGGCGCCGCCCGCGCGCGATGCCCGCAGCTTATTGATGGCGTTTTCGATGACACTCATGCGATCAGTCCGTGCAAAAAGTGCGAGGTGGCGCTCTGCGTCAGCAGCGTCACCGCTGCCACCGCAATCAACACGGCGACTGCCATGGAATACACTTGTACGGCGCGCCGCGCCTGCGCCTTATGCCTTTCCAGCCAGGTCATGCTCACGACGCCCAGCACCGGAAGCTGGGTGAGCTCGGTGAGCTGACGCGCCGAAACAAACACCGGCCGGAGCTGATGCATCAGGTAAGCCACGCCGATGCCGGCGGCCAGGCCGCCGAGCAACACCACGAGGATGAGCCGGATGCGGTCGGGGGAAATCGGTTGGTTGCTTCCCGTGGGCGGTTCGACGACCTCGAAACGCACCACACCGGTCGCCTCCGCCTTATCGGAGAGTTTCGCCCGGTTGAGACGCTCCACCAGCGCCTGATACTGGCCGCGCGTCACGTCGTAGTCGCGATTGAGGCGCGCATACTCCGCCTCTACTGCGGGAGCGGTGTTGATCATCTTGCGCAGCTCGGCAATCTTGCCTTCCCGATCCGCGAGCCGGCGCCTCGCCGCGGCAACTTCAACATCGGCCTGGCTCAATTGCAGCTTGATGCCCTGGTACACAGGATTCGCCGCGAGGCCGCTCGCCGCGATGGCGGTCTGATCGCCGCGCCTCACCGCCGCGATCTCGATCTGCTGCCGCTTCTTGAGATCCTCCAGCGTGCGGCGCGCGGCAATGACGTCCGGATGTTTGTCCGTGAAGCGCAGCAGGAGGTCGTCGAGCCGCGCCTGGGTTTCGCGGATCGCGCTGGACGTGTCCCCGCCGCCGGCCGCACCATTTCCCCTGCCCGAAGATGAGCCCATCAGGGGCTCCTCGCTGGACAGTTGCCGGTGCAGTTCGTCGCGCTTTTGCTCCGCGACGGTGAGGGCGGAACGGTCCTTGTCGAGGTCGTCCGTGTCGCCGTGCAGACGCGTGAAGTAATCGCCGGTGGCGCCGGGCACGAGTCCCGCGTATTGGCGCTTGAAGTCGGCCAGGCGGCTCTCGGCCGCCGCCAGTTTCTTATCGTACTCGGCGATCTGCTGCGTCAGGAATTGTTGCGCCTGCTCGGAGCCCTCCTGGCTGCTGCCGATTGCGTTGGCGAGAAAGAGCTTGAGCAGCTGATCGACCACCCGGTGAGCGGTCTGGCGGTCCTGGTCCGCGTACGTAATCGTGTACAGGTCCGCGGGCTGATTCCTCTCGCCGCCGGTCGCCTCGACCTGCAGGCGAGTGCGCAGACCCTCGATGATCGCGGCTTGCTGCCCCGAACTCGCGGTGGCGTAACCGGGTATGGCCAGACGCGCCACTTTCTGCAGCTGCGGCCCGCCGAGCAGCGCCTCGCGCACTCCTTCGGCCTGGGCGGCGATGTTCGACGCGACTCCGATGCCCTGGGTGACCTGGCTCAACCGGGTGCGCGTGTCCACGTACACCCGCGCCCAGGCGCTGTAGGTGTCGGGCATCACCAGCACGACGAGCCAGCCGAGGAGGCACACGATCCAGGCCACCAGCATGGCAGTCCAGCGAAAGCGCCAGACACCGCGGATCTGTTCGAGAATGAATTCGAGGGCGGCGTTCATAATCAGAATATCGACTGCGGCACGACCAGCACGTCGCCGGGTTTCAGGGGTACGTTCTCACTCACGTCGCCACTGTTGACGAGGTTCGCGAGCTTCACATGGATGGTCGTCTGCTGGCCCTTCTCGACGCGCACGATGCGCGCCCGGTTGCCGGAGGCAAACTGACCGAGACCGCCGACCGCCAGGATCGCATCCAGGACCGTCATTCCTTCGCGGTAGGGCAAGGCCTGGGGATGCGCGACCTGGCCCACGACTTTCACCAGGCTGAAAGCGCTCGCTGCGGTGGTCACGATGATGTTGACCTTCGGGGAGCGTACGTACTCGGCAAGCACGGTCTCCATGTCGCGGGCGAGCTGCGGCGGGGTCTTGCCGATCGCGACCATGTTCTCGACCAGCGGGGTGGAGATCTTGCCGTCGGGGCGCACCGGAACGGTGACCGTCAGTTCCGGGTTGCGCCACACGAACACCTCGAGCGTGTCGCCCGGACCGATGATGTAGTCGTTGCCGACCGCCTTGGCCGACGCCTGGCTTGGTGTCGGTGGCAATTCCAGCGGCAGGCTGGATGTGCAACCGATGATCAATGGGGTGATGGCCAGCCATCCTGCCAGCAGCAGCACGCTCGAACGTCGCATCGAAGTTTCCTGGGTCCAAAAGTTGAGCCTATCAGAAAGCATGGGAACACGGCCCGTTCAAGTGTTTTGGCTGCCGCGCCGCTCCTGGGACATCCGATCATAGGTTGGTTTTCTCTTTGACGCCGTGCAGCGATCGCACTTCCAACCGAACCGTCGCCCTATCGCGACGGCGGCTTTGCTGGTGTGAACGCGTTCACAGACACACTCTGCATCACGGCTTGCAGCAGAAAGCGCGAACAAGTTTACCTCCCTGATCACACCGGCAGAGGGTGTTCCTTCATGTACTCCGGCGGTTTGATCCCCATCGCGGTGAGAATGGTGGGCGCGATCGCCGCAACGCTCACCTTGTCGGCGACCAGCTGGCTTCGCCCGGATCGAATCCAAAGCATTCCAGGTCGTGCATGCTGGCCGCTGCGCATCGTGTGGATCATATAGAAGAGATCATTGAACCCTACACCTCTCTGATCCGTTCGCGAGGTGATGATCTCGGTTCCGTTCCTTAACTCAAAAACGGAACAACCTGCAAACACGCTGTCACCCTCGGTCCGAACATACACCGCGGACGCCCCGTTCACCTTGACGTCATGCAGTTGCGCAGCGACTTCCCGAGCATGGGGTTCGTCCTGGCACTTCACGTGGAACTGTTCCGCCATGACCGGGAAAATCTCCACGCGCCCCGACTCGATGCCGGCAAACCGCAACAGCCGTGCGAAGTCGCGCGGGCGGTACGTCACCTTTTGTGTTTCTGTCCAGGGAATCTGACTCAAAGCCGTGCAGAACACGATGATCGCGCGCGGATAGTCCCTGAGCACGCGACCAACAACACCATCACTGACCTTGAACCCCGTCCTGATGGCATCCCGAAGAGAGGCATGATCTGAAGCAGGCGGCGGCACAGGGAACAATTCCGGGCTCATGTGGCGCCAGTAGTAGTGCTGGTAGTGGGCGACGCAATTGCTGAAGAACGTCGCGAAGCGCACGTCGTAACGAGCGTTGAGTCCGCGGAACAGATCGTACTGATACAGGTCCAGCAAGCATGCCTTGCGCCAGGCAACCCCTGCATCGACGCACTCTGCACCCAATTGGCGTACTGTTTCCCAGACAGTTCTTGCAGATAGCCCTGCGCGCAGCAGCGTCGCCACAAACCGCGCGTTGGATGTTAGCGAAGTAGCGCCGCCGTTTCGCGACGATTCCTGCACTCTGCTAGCTACGAAGTCGTAGTAACCCGCAAGCCATGACGGATGCGGATGGCGGGTCTTGCTCCATGGGTCGGGGACAACATAACCGCGGAGCTCCCCATAACCCGCATTCATACTGCCGCAGATACCGACAGAAGCCCCCGAGTCTGAAACAATCCGCCCAATGCCGGGGTAGCGGAGCTTCTCTTCGGCATCACCGAGATGGAAGACTCGATGCTCGGAAAACGGCACACCTGTGTGAACCGTAATCCACTGTATCCAAGGCTCCAGGTTCGGCGGATCCTCGCCGGCGTCCGTCGTGTAAAGGGTGGATTCCTGCCTGAGTCGCCGGAAATTTGGCAGATCTCCTGCCTCGATGAACTGGGTCATGAGGTCGGGAGCCAATTCGTTAAGTTCAAGGAGAATCAGCTTCACGGACTTTCCGGGGGGTCAGGGTTATCGCCGACGCAGCACTGGTGATTGTGATGCGGTTGTTCTGGGGGGGCAACGCTGCCCTGGCACGCCGTCGGCAGCCTCAACGCCGTCAGAGAGCTCCACGCGCGACGAACTCACGCAGGACGCGGCGTGCGTCCCCACAACTCCCTCCCCCGCCGCACACCGCGCGATAGGCAACCAGGGCGGCCGGCGGATTCGACACGATCGCTTTCATCCCGTACCACAATTGCGAGGCGAGCGGTTTCACGAAGTCTCGTCCCGCGATCTCGTAACGCCACCAGATCAGGGAGCGCGCGCCCGAGCGATCAACAACCTCGGTCTCCCGGAACGCGCCGGTCGCGGTGGCGATGACTTCCTCGGAGCGAACTCTCAGTCGCCTGCCGGTGAGCGTGCTGTCCGATCCGACCAGCTCCGCTCCCTGGCGCTGGGTGCGGTAGGCCACCCTGAACACTTCCACGATGTCGCCGGTGGTGTTGGTATACGCGAATCGTTGTTCCTGATCCGCCCCAGGGAATACCGGCCGCCAGGAGGAAAGCGTGTCAGAGGGCGCCGACGACCAGGGCGCGCGCGCATCTGGGGCAACCGCGGCGCTCGGCGCCGGCGCCGGTAGCAGCGTGCGCAGACCCCAGCTCACGGCTGGCAGTGCGACCAGCACCAGGACCGTGGCAGCGAGCCCTGCCAGCTGCGCACGTGGGCCGGGCGCAACGGGTTGCAAAGGCGGATCGTGAGCAGGCTCGGGCGGCCCGAACAGTGTGGTG
>Ga0137418_10004738_pt1 | contig 12455 bp, 20 predicted proteins | sample CZODoug3_1_2_16f_FD_122242 | JGI IMG/M metagenome (GOLD analysis project Ga0137418, IMG submission 122242) | Vadose zone soil fungal communities from Angelo Coast Range Reserve, California, USA - CZODoug3_1_2_16fungal (Hybrid Assembly) | ecosystem: Environmental > Terrestrial > Soil > Vadose... | reverse complement strand
GATGTCCTCATACATAAGAATGGCATCTGTATGTTTTCCTAGCCAAGAAGGACATTGTGTTCTCAGCCGGAAGGTCTGATGACAACTTTTGGCCACAAAAAATGTATTTCGCACAAAGTGATAGCAGACGCGTGAAACAAATCGGATGGAAAATTGTAAAAAGATGGACTGGACAGATATGGTAGCAGGCGTGGATAAAGAGAAGTGTTCGGATCACCGCGGTACGTAGATATAGTGATAAAGTCCTTCGACAAGCTAGTATTACATTCGAATGGAACCGAGGTTGAAAAGCAAAAAGGCAGTCCAAGTATGCCGGAGTCCTGCAGTGCATAGTGATGGTTACCTTACTTCTTCTTCTTCATGGCCTCGACACCAATCACCGACATGCCTCTCTGCCTCTTCTTTCCCATATTATCATGGTTTGGGTCTCCATGCAAAGACCCAGCATCAGCAACAGGCGAAAATAGCATCTGCTGCTGGGGACTTATAGGGTACTCGTGCCAATAGACACGCCTACTCCCCGGCAATAGATGGACCCAAGGTACATCCTTGGGTGCAATCCATCCTGAGACATATCCACATCTGCGGCATTTCTGCCTGATAGTCTCCTTTGCAGTGCCGGAGTTGTGGTTCTTGTAAGTGAGGTCGCCGGGGCCGGGGTGACACTCTCCACCAGGAGCGCCGCACCAAAGCTTGGCACTGAGAACTCGTGTTGGGGGCTCGTGCAGCCCGAACTCAATCCTTCCTATCAACCCATTCTCTCTAAAAACGGCGACCAGAGGACTTTGGTGCAAGATCTTCTCGCTGTGCTTGAATGTCACATTCAGAAGGGTCCAAATGTCGGTGGAGCAACCCGTAGTGATGCGTCGCATCAGCTCCAACAGATCATTCATAACGTGCTCCGGCAGTGTCCCTTCACCGCTGAAGCCAATGGCCAAATCGAACATATCCAATCTTATGAAGTAGATTCAGTGTGATAGTGATCCAAAAACTTCAATTGAACTTACTCCCCGACGAGCTTTGTGACCCTCATGAGGTGGCCCTTTTTGGTCATGGTTGGACCACAGGCCATCATAAAGAGGACTCGTATGCCACCGAGGACAGGGCCGTCGTACTGGGGATACACAGTACAGAAAGCCTCATCCCTCTTCTTCAGGTCAGTTACCAATCTTGAATTCTTGGCTAAGAGTTCGAAGAACTTGGGACCAATGAACTCATGTAATAACTAGATATATGGTCAGTGATCATTCAGTCATTGGGTCAAATTGAAAGCGGACTCACCTCATCGATTGCAGCAGAGTTTCCACCGCTCTTGCCACCACTGTATTGTAAATAACCAGTGTTGGCGTCCGAGTGGGTGTCGATGAAAACTACGATATTCACTGGGACGAGTGCTTCCATGGCTTCTTGTATGAATTTGGTTGCTGGTTCAACCAGTTTCCTCTGTACGAGCTGAGAGTTACCCCTCATCGCGAGGTGGACGATACGGAGCTAAATAAATGACAAGCTTAAATAGGATGGGGTTTGATATCGCTGATACGACTTACATTATTGGTGGCGTGGTGGTAATGGTGTTCAGCGTCTAGCTGAATTCGACGAGAGGCATAATAGCCGTCGTCGGTGGAGTAAAGAGAAGTTGTAATTATGGCCACTGGCCACAACACTTTCTTGTTCATACCCCGGAAGGCATAGCCTTGAAACCATGCCTGTAGATTGAGTAAGATTTGGTGGGTTCATGTTGTTGGTTTGATCTTTGGGAATGGTCTCCTTTAAAACGCAACCAGTCCCTCCCAGCTTCAACGCAGTGCAAACCTTCTTCTGGCACTTAATGCAAGAGATAAGGTCCATCGAGATGTCGGCGCAAAATTGGCAGTGATTATACTGGAAGACACATCAGCTTGTGTTTTTTCACCAAATCAAACGGCAGATATACCGATGGAGGACTGAGGTTAGGGGCGCCGCGTTGATCCTGGACGATGATGGGAGTGAATATTTCCAACTCGGATGTCTCAGGTGCGACTCCCTCAGAGATCGGTTTTGGGGGTGCATCCACCGACCGCAATGAAGCCCATGCGGCGTTGGCTTGGAGTCGCGGACCCATCGCTTTTTTTTGGTTTTTTGCAGGTGCCATGGTGGTTGCAGTCGAAGGGCAAAAATTTATTCACTCTAACCCATATTGGGTAAATGTTGATGGAACCTTTAGTTCAGTTCTCACGACTTCCACCTTAATCTTTTACCACCACCACTATCAACAATCTTTTACCACCACAACCAATGGCTAAAGGTAGGTCGAGAAAAGCCAAGATGCTAGGCGGCGGTTCTGTGAGATCACAGCTCCGTACGATGACCGCAAGGAATAAGAAGAGGTTAGTACACTTATTTTCCACAGGAGCTTCATAATGATGTGGCCTAGAGAATTGGACGATCGATCCTTCCATTTGCGACAAATCAAGGACACGATCGAGGAGGACGAGTTTGACGATTACCCATTCCTAATTTTCGAACAACCATCGCGTATATCGGTCGTAAACGATACGTACAAGTATGCAGTACCCGTCTTGAGTCCGTATAAAGATGACCACCTGCTTGGGTATCTGGCATTGCCAGGACAGTATCAAGCTCACTGGGTAGATTTATGCTACCTAATAGTCTACCACCGGAACGCATACTCCACCCTGCGTAAGGCCATCGAACAACTTGGCGACGGCGAGGCCAAAGATGTTCTCAGCCAGAACTTCTCTTCGGTCGGCGCCGTTCTCAAATATTTGCTCTATGCTCGGGGAATGATCATAGAGGAGCTGCTCGCCGCAAAGGGACTGGCGAATCCTACCCTGCCAAGGTTCAAGGAGTTCATCATCAAAAATAGATTCGACTATATCTGGGATTCGGATAAGGTTTTGCGGTCGCGAGACCACATCTTCAAGGACCCCCTCAGCGATGACATGAAGAAAATCATGCGTATGTCCTAACTCATCGCTCTCTAATTCACTTCAGCTAATACAATCTGAGATAGCTCTTAAGAAAGCTGAGGTCATCAAGGGGATGCAGCCCCCCGAAGATAATTGGGATTGGGTTGCCGGGAAGATAACGCATATCGACATGGCGAAAAAACTTCAAACCGACTTGCCTTATCTGATCGACGCTTATAACAACAACGGTCCTTTCACGGCTGAATATTTCCACGAAAACGTCGGGGAGGAAGTTACCAATTGGGAGGACTATGCCTTCCGGTGGTTGACAATGGAAGAATATAAAGTCTTTCACTTGCCAGGCCCCAACATGGCAAAAAGAAGTGAGTTTCATAGGTTTTCTTGCATTTTTCTCAGCATCATTTGGAACATATTCACAGTTCCAGCTGGCACCGACGAATACGAGGCATACATGGATGATATGCGGAGTATCGGTAAGTAGTTAGACTTATAGGGATAAAGTATGAGGGCCAATTCTTTGTGACTGAATGATGTGGCAGATCCGAAGGGCAAGGGCAAGGGCAAGGCTAAGGCTAAGGGCAAGGGCAAGGAGCGCGCTGCTATAAATCTTTTCCCTCCCACTGAGTCCGCCGTCGCTGGTCCTTCTGCTCCACGTGGTGCCCCACCCCCTCCACCTGCGCACACTCCTCCTCCTCCTCCTCCCTCATACTCTCCTCCTCCATTGCCCTCTCTTCCACATGCATCGCTCGCCGGCACTGCTCCGGCTACAATTCAAAGTAAGTTTACTCAAGCACTTGTTTGCCTCTCACATATCATGGTAAATCATCATCAGCAGCGCCGAAGGACCTTTTCGCCAAGTTATTGGACGAACAAGTCCACCCCACTCGGCAAGTCGAGCAAGGTAAAATAATGCTCTCACCACTTAACTCTCCTAGTGCTAACACTTGATTTATTAGGTGCGGCAGAAAATGCCATGGATGTCAGTATGGATGGCGGCCAGACATCTCAGGTGAGTACCATTCTGGTCTACCTCGTAATGACTTGACATTTGTATCAAGGGCGGTAATGATGATAAAGGCGCCACAGCGGCATGGGATGCCGTGCTAACATACATTTCGGACGCGACGATAACCCTGCCTAGAATACATGACACGCTCGATCAGTGCCTCGGTCACGCTAGGTATGAGAGGGAGGGCTCGATTTGGTCAAAAATACTGGATGAACTGCATGATCCGGATATGGATGCAGAACGGTTGCAGATGGCATTCAACGCAGAGCGCCAAAAATATTTCGTGAGTGCAGTCTGCCCGCAATGCAAGCACACTCCTAACCCCGTTCTCTTAGGCATCCTACTCTGGTGTTTCTGGTGCTGTATTGGGAGAATCAATCGGTATGGGACTTTAGGCCATCAATCGTCGTTATATCATCTTTCATGTTTTTACCTCGTATTACAATTATGCTTGTACGCAGAATCCAGAGTGCCAGAAGGACTTTATACAATTCAAAGATTACCAAGCCCTGCATTTGATCTTGATGTTAGTTTCTTCAACCCGGCTATTTGAGTATGGGACTAATGAAATAACAAAAAAGATATTTGCATCGACATCATCAAGTAAGCGCCGGTTGGGTTGGAAGAACTCCCAATTCACTTGCACTTTATAGTTCAGATCATGCTGCTGGATATTAAAAAGGCAGAGAAGGCCATCTTTGCTTTTGAGTCTGTCGGCGGAGGGGAATTCAGCTTCCACTCATCATTGGATGACATTCTGGACGATGAGGCCGAAGTTCAATTGCATCCCAATGTTAAGCAGTGGTTGCACAACATCTGTCAATATGTTTTTAACACACCGCATGACTGCATTGGTGATGCAAAATGTTGTGTTAAGAATTGGTATGACGAGATGATCAAGCAGTTGGAGGGCATTCTGCAGGTGAGACTAATGTTCCGGCTTTCTCTGCATAAGTTAATCGCTACCCACTCGTCTTACAGCAACGGGAAAGCGAAGCGGTATACTGATCAACATCATGTTTTAACCGAGTTTTCTTACCTCCTTATTCCCTCACTTCATTTCTCCTTTGCATCGTATTAATAGGAAGACGCTATGCATTAGAAATTTCTAGTGCTGCTATAACGAAGAGCAGAAGTGGGTTGACACTACGGACGAGACTATAAGATGTCTTAGCTATGCAGTCACTAATCAAGCAGGGTATTGACAAGTGCATTTGTAAGAGCGGCGCATATGAAATGAGGAAACCATCGCAGGCATGGAACTAAGAATGCGATAGCTATGAACAAAATGTGAGGAATAACGACACCTCAGCGTACCAAACTACTTGGTAATATTATACCCGTGGGTTAATGCGCCTCCAAGACGCCATCCACTGCTCGCAGAACCACACAAAACCTTCAAGTGCTTTGTAATACTCTCCAGAAAGAGCGTCCTCCTCCGTAGCCCACCGTAAAAAGTCTTCATAGCTGATATCACCGTCTAGATTGTGGTGAGACAGAAAAGCGGCCCGACGTTCAGAAACATGCCAGATAGACCAGATCGCGATAAAGACATAGTCAGCCCACGGGCAGAAGATACCCTTCCCCCACGTGAGGCCACGGTGGCAGTCGGGTGACTCTTTGATGGGTCCACGGTCCTGAGGAAGGCCACAATTGAAACAATAGGTGTATGGGATGAATTTGAACTGGCGTTTGAGGGACACCCACCCGGTTTGAGGGACAGTCATCTGCTCGGAACAGCCTTGGAATGCAGGATGTTTAACGAGTTGTCCGAAGCAAACGAAGCATGCCGGGCAAGTCTCCTTGAGTATCATCATAAATGTGTCGAGTTTGCCGGATGTGGCCAAGCGACGGTTCTGTGCATCGATTGCCGACTGTCGTCGCACGTGAATAGAGTTGTCTATGGATGCAAGAGGGGATGATGCGAAAGGGGTATGTGAGGCTATGATATGTCTGCTTGGCTCAGAACTAGGCGGAATGAGGCGACTGAAACAACTTCTGGTTAGACACTTGACAAGGTTATATGCCGTCAACAAACCTGGATGGACCGGCTACTGGAGTGTCTGGGATCAAAACCTTGCCCGACGGTTGTCTAAAAGGAGTGTGCGCAGATATGGCGCCCTTGGTTGTTGGTAACGCTGGAAGAGCATGTAGCCTGAACCAATACATAGTTAGCTACATGGTGGTGAGCCTAGAGGGTAAAAACGAACTTGGATGGACCAGCTACAGGTGTAGCTGGTGAGGGTCTGTTGGATCCGACGACCGTAGTTTGACCTACAGAGCCATTGGTGAATGACTCCTCCAGATTGTCCATAATCGAAGCCATTGACGGAGTGAAAATATCCGAGCCATAATCCTCATCACTGGATGGGAGGGGCATCGGCTTTGATTTCTCAAAGTACCTAGCCTCTATTGAGTCCATTTCTTCTGCCATAGCCGGTGTGAAATCAGATGAAGGAGCATTAGTCGGCGTATATTGCTTGGACATTGATGCAGGTGTGAGTGACGATGTATGTTTGCCGGAAGATTTGTTGACGGCAGGTGGTAGATCGACAGAAGGAGCCTCGATTGTTGCACTAAGCTGCGGCATCGACGCCAGCGACAGCGCTGATATAAATTTGGTGGTACGTTTGTCGACAGAAGGAAGTGTTGTAATTAATGCACGCTGTGCCAACTGGGCAACCGGGCTATTGGGTTCGCAAATATGGCACGGGTTGCATCCAGGAACATCGGAACACTGTCGATCAAAATCCGGCCCATCCATAATACGGTTAAGTAGGCCACGGGTGCATAGAGTTTTGTTGGCCATCATGTCATATAAGGGGGAAGAGCACTGTGGATACCCCGTTAGAAAGAACAATGAGACGAAGATATAGATGAATCACCTCTATATCAAGTGACCTCGGTGCTCTGATATGTATGTTATGACCATCAAACACCACAAATATGTAGGATGATTGCCCCGCTCTGCCAGCACGACCGGAGCCCTGATGGTAGGCAATCAAACCATATGTGCTGCCATGGAAGATAACATACTTCACAAGTGGGCGATCGATTCCTTGCAGAAGCGCAGTTGTGGCAGCAATGAGTTTGCTCTGGCCCGAGTCCCACAGCCAGAGGTTGTAACTCTTCGTGTTATTTCCGTATGGTTGGAGCTGGCTGTGATATACGGCGCATTTCATCTCCCGAGCAAAGGTGTCGGCACTGCCGTGATCCATGAAGAACGTAATGGCCCTTTCTTCCGGTTCCAGAGTAGACACTAGCATGTGAGTGAGCCTTTTGGTCGACTCCCACAGGCTGACTTTGGACTTTGTAGGGAAGATGGGGAGGAAGTGATAGCCAAGCATTGAGCGATCGGTGGATGCACGGACGAAAAGAACATCTTGGGGGATGCGAGCCCTCTTGCAAAAGGTCTTAAAGAGGTGCTGCGGCAGGGAGGCTGTAATAGCGAGGCGCTGGAGGTTGAGTTGTGAGCAGATGGTAGCAAATTGTTCGAATGTTGCTTCGCGGTCGGGGTGAGGTAACACAAACTCATGAGACTCATCGTGGATGATGGTGTTAATTCGAGAACCTTTAGGCGACGTCAAAAACCTGTTGAGATAATCACAGTAAGATGTGGAAATTAAATGCGGGTGAGGTTCATCTTACTCTCTAAATGTTGTTGTTTTTCCGGTTTCCGGCTGAATATACAGAATTTGATAGTCTTCTGGGGGTTCCGAGGATACTGTGTATTTTGCGGCAACAATGCCTCTGCTCAAACTTGTTTTGAGGTGTTGATCCAGGAGCGGTGCATAAGGGACCGTGACAACAGTTGCGTATTCTGGTTCCACCAACGCCTTAACATCCCACGCAAGAGATTTCCCTCCACCAGTGCCAATGACGAAGACACCGTCCTTCTTTCCATGGATAGCTGTGGTCAGTAGTTGCAGCTGCTCTGGGCTCCTTTCCACGGCTGCTGGGTCACTGAGAGCTCTACGAATTCCCTCCCTAGCTCGAGCCTCAAGAGACTCCTGGAGCGGCGAAGGCGTGGGTGGTAATGAGGAGTCGTTACCGGAATTAAGCTCGCATTCGAACTCATGAATGGATTGGAGCACGGTTAGGCTCACGCTGCTAGATGGGATGGTCGAATGGCCGAGAGCTTGCTGAGCATGCGAGGGTCCTGAATGTGAAATGTTGCCTCCTGTGGCCCTTGGGGGGTTTCGCCGGTTGCCGCTGGTTTGACCTCTCCCACCCCCACCACTTCCGGTTCCACCACCCCCACCACTTCCGGTTCCACCACCACCCCCATTTCCACTTCCACCACCACCCCCACCGTGTCTTCCGCCATCACTATGCTGATCATTATCCTTGGTATCGTCACTCCCATCGACCCGATCTGTTTCTTCGTAGTCAGCATCCTCTGATGCCTCATCGTCAATGAATTCCTCAGAACTGATGGAAATAACATCACGATTGTCGGAACCTATAGAGATGACCTCTGGATGTGCCACTGATGGTGGATGCGAAGTCATATCCATGTCATCGGTTCCATCCGCCAGCCAACTGCGACTGCGTTTGCGCTTAGCCAAGATGGCATCCATTGTAGATTCTACTAGGGCAGGAAGGAGTTCCTCCAAGATTACGTGCTCCATCTGACGAAATGCACGAGGGATTGCCTTGCTTAATGAATTTTCCACAGACTTGTCCACGATCCTAGTGAGCGATTCTTCTGCTTGAGCAAAGCGAGGGGTATCGGGGATTGCGTCAGTTGGGGTCGGGCTGAGGGTAACGGCCTCTGCAGTGGAACGAAATGTTGGTTGGCGAAGCAAACGAAGAGCCTGTTGAGGGGGTTGGGGTCCGATCCCACAGAAATTAAACCATTCTGTGTTATATGCCTGATACTCCCAAATCGTATCCTCTGTCAGTCCTCGAAGGTCACCGGCGACCAAACCATATCTCTCGTGTGCGATGGTTCGGCTATGGTCACTAGACATGTCCGAAATTGTGTCACCTCCACCCAGATGGAGAGAGGGCGGTATGAATTCCCGAACCATGGACATTTTGAGCTGCCGGAAATCTTGGACGCCAATGGAAGCACCAAAGTAGAGGGCAAACTTGGTCCTAACAATGGAATTTGAGAAGGTGCTCGAGTCGATGCGCTTACCATTCTGTACCCACATGTACCTATGCCAGAGTCACATTTAATATGTAGTTAGCCTTGCAAATGAACGAGGGGCCTCACGTATGATACAGTGCGGCAGTTTCCTTTGAAAACAGGATGTTGGCAAATATTTCTTCAACTTCGCGGATGCCACCAGCCAAATATTCGATCATGATATCACGGACAACAGGTGGGATGAAAGCAGGTATACAAGCATCCGAACCAGTGAGATTGGATGTCTTAGTCCGGCGAGTGAACCAGAACATGGACTGCAATGCGTTGTAAAGGCTGCGAGGTTGCAGCGCGTTGCGAATTTGTTGGTCACATAGCTGAGTCGCCCGGTTGTCACTGAATATATAATTGAGCAACATGAGGTTCGCATTAATGCCGGCGAATTCGTTGAGTATCTCGTGCAGAGCCGGAATGTTCCAAGATAGAGACCCATCGTCGTTGAAGAAAGCCAAGTCCTGATCACCGTCCTGCAGGAGATGACTAAGATATGCATGAGGGACATCCGTGAATGGTCCATGGTTCAACCAGGAATAACCGCGAGTTGTATTGGGGAGGTCGTCCTTGAAGTCTTCCGGCAATTTGGTGGCAAAACGTTGCCCACCTGTGACTTTATCCAGCATGGACCTCGTATCGGCAATCAGGGCCTGCAACCCCGATCGGAATGTCGATAGAACCAGCGTCTCCCCAGATATGCTGACTTTGTCCATGAGCGGGGACCAGAAGAGTTTTGGTGTGCGGACTTGATTGAAACTAAGCGCAGAAGTAAACTGTTGGCTTTCGTACAATATGTTGTATATTGCATTCAGCCCAAGGGCCAAAGCTTCGTCGTGGACATCGATAACAGCACTAGAGAAAAATGAGTATAAAGCATCGACCCCTCAATATCAACGAAACTCACCCAATGATGCCCTGTGGATGCTCAGCCTGGCGCCTGTGGGCCTCGACCATGCAAATATTCTTGACGAGGTACTTAAGTTTCGCTAATAGTTGAGCAAATGCATCGGAATCGATGTAGGTACCATCTGGCTTGTAAGCATGGAGCGCCAACCACGCAAGGAAGGGACAATTGTGGATAGTTGATTCTGTAGCCGAGGCACGTACGCGAACTAGGTCCCAGAGAAGTTCGTGAAGGTCCCGGTTGTCCTTCCTGTTGCTGAGGAGCGCATCAAACACCTTGATAGACAGCTCTTCTTGGGCAGGGGTAAGTGGGATAGTAAACCCTGAAATGTGGCCTTGAGAGCATCGGAGGAGAACTCGAAGAAACTCTTCCGCTGGGGCTGCATATGCAGCTGGACTCTCATTGTCCGGAAGGGGCACCCAGTATGTATCTCTGTGTGTGGGTCTGTTAGAGAATCATGATCAGAGTTCGAAGAAAGCAAAAAGTGTTTGCAGATGCCACTGACAATGGGACGCTGGAGAGATGTCTCCCTTGCACTAGGTGCTTGCGAACCGTTAGATTCGGACTTACGGTGCGGCCGATATGTATACCAAATTCGATATAATCCTGTACGGCAGTGCGTAGCCGATGATAGGCAGGATCCGTCTGACGAGCGGGAGCTTTCAAGGCGAGTACAGAAGCGTGCTTGGCACTGTCCAAATAGTAGGGCTCCATATATTTGTGCCACTGCATCAGCCTGAGTAGAGGGTCGATCTCCTTGTCGTTTTGTGGTGGCGTGATGGTGGGGAGAGGGAGAGTGGGAAGGAAATCTTGCAGGACGCGAGCAAGGACATTGTCTTGGGCAACATTGCAGAGAGCTGGCTGCACCTCGATGTATTTTTTGTGGAACGGACGGAAAAGGGTCTGTACGGGAACGTTTGATCGATAACAACTGGTCATGAGGGCGGGATGAGAAGTGTGATCGTTACGGACGTGCTGCTTCATCCAATTTTCGGAAGTACAGGCAAAGGAGCAGCCGGTAGGATCAACAGCACAAGCGTATCCTTGGTAGGTTTTCAGGATTTCCACTGGAGCACCTCGTGGGCTGGGGTGAAGTACGCGTTCCGGAAGCTGGATAATGCCCCAACGTTCACAAGCTGCTGTGAATGCGATCTTGTCAATGTTTTTGAATCCATGCTCCTTCAAATGTCCCGGCATGTGCGATGGAATGATGCAAGACTTGCATGCCAGGCAAATAAGGACGTGAAGAAGTTTGTGTACAACGACGCCCAGTGGACGTAGAGTTTCACAAGCAGCCAGGTATCGAACGGCGCCATCAAGACGAACCCGCCCTTTGATCGATGTGAGTGGAATGCTTGGACAATAACCTAAGATAAGCGCCATACCGTCGTTGGCCTGGGTTGGCGTGTACTCAGGAAGGGAAAAAGAGACTGTAACTTCTTCGTCGTGGACCACTACACAAACATGCATCAGTGAACCTTGTAGATACTGTGGGAGCTTAGATAGTCGACAGTCTGGAACGCTATGATCTGGCCACACAGCTTTACACAGCTTTTGACGAACAATAGACACATTTTCTGATGTATGCTCTTGCACGTTGGGTGTGTTTAAGGGAAGAGAAGCTTACTGGTATGGGTGCGCATGTTTTGATTAACGGCTCCAACTGTGTCTTTGTTCTTGACGTCACCTTGGAAAGATGAAGATGAAACCTTAGATACAAACGCGAGACGAAGTGCGCATTACTGACCGGTAACGTAAGTGTCCTTGCCGTTGCCTGTAGAAGTACGTGATAAGTGGATGGACTTGTGGGATATAGCAAAGTGCGCACTTGCGAAAGTGTAGTCAGTGGCCTTGCCCTTGCCCTTGTCCTTGAGCTCGGCGTTTCCTTGTGGGAAAAACATGGTGAGTTAAATAAGATAACGACGAGGACAAAAAACAACAAACCGTCAACATTGACTTCCTTGCTATTACCTTTGCCTATGGCCTTGGCTGAAGATGTATGTGATAAGTGTATGACCTAAGGACGTAGAAAAGTGCTCACTTGCGGAGACATCCCGTCGGATATAGTCGACTGCTTCCACCTTATTCTTGAGCTTAGCATTTCCTTCAGAATTTATTTTTGTGGGTTAAACGACGGAATAACTCATTTAAAAAATAAATAAAAAACAAACCATTGTTATCGATTCCATTAACTTCTGCGTTGGCAATGATAAGTAGATGGATTTACACCATATGCAAAATGCTTACTCATAAAGGCGTCCTTTCGAGCATGGCTAACAGCCTTGCCCTTGGGCTTGGAGTTTCCTTCAGAAAGAGGGGGGGGGAGATGAATTAGACGAATGATCTGATGGCAGGCAACATAAACCAACCGCTGTTATTGGTTTCATCGACTTTCTTGGCCTGGTCTATGACTTTGCCTGAAAGAGTGTATAATCAATAGACCGCTCATGTAACATAGGTTTAATA
>Ga0137418_10004516_pt1 | contig 12457 bp, 13 predicted proteins | sample CZODoug3_1_2_16f_FD_122242 | JGI IMG/M metagenome (GOLD analysis project Ga0137418, IMG submission 122242) | Vadose zone soil fungal communities from Angelo Coast Range Reserve, California, USA - CZODoug3_1_2_16fungal (Hybrid Assembly) | ecosystem: Environmental > Terrestrial > Soil > Vadose... | reverse complement strand
CAGTGCGGAATTCTGCGGCGTCAACACGCCGTCCTACCGCCCCGCTCGTGCGCCACCTGGCTCCGCGGGAGCTGTGACGTCCTGTGGCGCGAGATGCGGAAACAGAGTCCACGCATTGCCGTGGCTGATCGCGCTGCGCTCGTCGGCCGTCAGGCCCTGATAGGCGTCCAGTTGGGCGGTGAAATACGCCGCGACGTCGGCGGGTCCGAAGGGGAAATCGGTGCCGTACAGGATGTGACTGCTTTCGGCGAAAGCCGTGAGACTTGGCAAAGCCGCCGGACTCGATGACAGCGCCGTGTCGAAATAGAAGCGCTGGAAACTCGCCAGAATGTCGGCCGGCTTCGCGGCATCGGGCCGGAAGACGCACGCGAGTCTCGTCGAAGCGATGCGAGGCATAGGGCACGAAGCCGCCGGCATGCGCAACACTGCCACCTGCGCCTTTGTTCGGGATAACGCCGTGTCGTACGTTGACTTCAGTTCGACTTCACCTCTTTGGTAGCCGCTCTCATTGACTCTGCTGATGCAGGTCCATAGAAAGCTCCTGGATTTTTCGCCTTTCGTTCCTTCTCGTCGTACATTATGAATTCCAAGATCCGCTTGCCTTGCTCAACACTCGTACTGGAACTTGGTTTGTCCAGCATGCGTTTGATCGACTGCGACCACCCCTCCTTTGTCATCGTCGTATTAATCGCGCGGGCAGCAGTGTGACATTTGGAGCACTTTGTGGCGAATAACCTGTATCTCTTCTGCATCTCCGGTGGATAACCGGAGACGTCGATTTTATCCGAGCCTTTGTCCTGCGGCATCTTAACGTCAATCTCCTGCCCGAACAGCAGCGCGACAGCCCAGATGCCAATCACCGCGGTAGAAAACAAGAGGTTTTTCATTGTATTCCTCCTCACCACATCCAACGCAAATCAACGCGAAGCATCTTGTCAGAGGCAAACTCACTGGATATGGGATCCTGGGCATGTTCATGCGTGTACGAGCCGCGGATGATTATATTGCCGAGACTCGTCAAAGCTTTCTGAGCCCCCACCCCCCAAACCGTTACTCGAGTCCGCCCCGAATCAGAGATCTTCTGATTGAGGCGATCATAACGCGCCATAAGAGCAAAGCCGCGCCGAACATAATAGTCGAGCTCTCCGCGATACCCGTCACTGACGAAAGCACCCATGTTCTGGTCAGCGGTATTCTTCCAGCCATCATGGCTTCTTATGTAACCACCCACCACGTCGAGTTTGTCGAAGAACAAGTAGTTGCCGAAGACGCCATAGCGGCGGATTGACGGGTAGTAGGTGAATTCGTCTTCCGCACCTTGATTCTGCACCTGATACTTACGGCCTGTGTAGGCCAAAAATGTGAGGCCTCCCTCCGGTCCGAACAAATAATCGGCGTTAAGCCAAAAATCTTTGGCGTTTTTGGTCGAGTCGCCAAGAATTGGGTCGCCGTTAGCGTCCAATCCGTTGGTGACCTTGGCCGAAATCCCGACTATCTGCTTGAAAAGCGGCGCCGCCCAAGTGTAGCCAACGTTGATTCCGACCGGATGTTGGTCGAGCGAGAAGTTGGTGGGGCTCGTTGAGGCCAGCGTCGGGGCCGGTTCAGGAAATAGGGAAAACATCATCGCGCCCCGCGTACCTTCACCCTCCTGCACGTGCATCATGCCAGCCTTTGCGAAGAAGCTGCTATTCGCACGACCTTTCGTATAACTAAGGATTGCCGTCTCGAGTGCGCTTTCGCCGTCTTCGTACAACTTGTATTCCGCCAAATAGCTGAAGGAAGTCTGCGGTATTGAACTGGCCGCAAAGAGCAACGCTTTGTCCAAGTTGAAGCTCGACTTGGATTGCGATTGATCTCCTTCCTTGCTTTTGTCAACACTAAAGCTGCCTTGCGTCACCAGCGCCATCGAGTTCGTTATGGTCCACCGGGACTCTGGATCTAGATCGCTGATCTTGGGGGCAGGACCTTTCACCATCTGATCAGGAGGCATTCGATATCCCAGTCGTTTAAACATATATCCGGTCTTGTTTAGTACCGGAGGGATCAGATGACACGCATAACATTTGACACCGTACTTTCGTGCAAACGCAGGGATAGCAAAGGCCGGCTGGCACGTGGATTCGATGATGCCTATCACAAAGAGTAAATATAAGGTGGTCTTGAGTGCGAACATTCGTCTCTCCTCTGCACGGCTAAATCGTCTGCAAGCTGCCCGACAGCTGACAGATCACCGGCACGTTCTCTTGCGAGCGCGCGCGAAACGTCCACCGCCGTATGAATCAACGGCCGTCAGCGTTGATCAGTCGCCGTGATCGGGGGCGGCAAATCGCGTGCGATTCAGCTACGGCGATTCGTTGACATCCCGTGAACGGGCGGCTAAGCTGGCGGCTCTCCCACCGGCCAACCGCCTCGATCGAAGGAACAGGCATATCTTGATGGCCGAACGCGACAACATCCAGTCGCTGCTCGTGCGCAGGAAGCTCACGCGCGCGATCGCCGATTTCATCCGCGCCGAACTGACGCAGCATCTGGCCACGCTGACGCCGCTGTTCCAGCCTCAGACTGTGCTCGGCGATCGCATTCAAGGGGGTCCGAGCGACTCCATCAAACGGTCCGAGCTGGTCATGAAGGACGTGCAAGCGGCGTATGATGCCATCGCGCCCGCGAAGCCGTTCAGTCTCCGGCGCGAGCTGACCCCGCCGTTCGAGTTCCCCAAGGCCAGTCTCGAACTCACACCGGTCGAGTACGGGTACCCGATCCAGGCCGGCTCCAGCACCAAGAACATCACCGTACGCTGTCCGCTGACCTGGACTCTCGGCTATGGCGGATATGCGACAACCCGCCTGCAGGAGCTCCTCGATCCGCGGGTGCGAGGGGAGCAGCTCCAGCGATTCATCCTCAGCTATCTGTTCATGCACCAGGTCGTGATCAATCAGAAAGGACTGCAGCCGATTCTCGACGCCCTGCATTTCTCCTTGACAACGATCAAGCATCCGGGCTTCGGCGACCTGCCTATCACGAGGATCGCGTCACGGGTCACCACCGCGCGCCCGACGGACGCCGTCGTCCTTGAGAGCGCGGAGCTGACCGGTGTGGATGCGTTCGAAGAGGTCCTGAACGTCGATGACATAGGCCGCCTGCAGGATTCGTTCAAGGATCGGCTACTCGAGATCGTTCGCCAGCAGACGCCCGAGTTCGTATAGCGCGGCGCCTCGCGAAACCGTCACAATCATCTCTCGGGAACGGGACGGATAACGGTGGTTGGTGTCTTCCGTGCGCCGAAGAAGTCGAGGATTCTGTTCAAGGTCATGTCCGCGACTTCACTGGTGCCGGCTGGCACTTGCTGGCCCTGAGGAATGGACATCTCTCCGAGGCGTTTCGATATCCTAGCAAACTCTTCGGTACCCAGCCGATGCAGGCGAGCGCCTTTTCCGAGACCGGGTCCTTCCGTATAAGCCGCCTTGTTGAACCATCCGGACAGGATCTCGTCTACCGGAAACCACTTGCCAGCGCTCCCGCTGTTGACTCCGGTCGATCGGTAGAAAGCCTGTCGCCCGACAGAAGTCTCCACGACGACGATGTCGCGGCCGGCTATGCGGTAGACCGACGACACGACCGTCACCTTGGGCCCGAGGCCGAGCGCCTGGACGCCACCGACGACGATGAGTGTCGTGTTCGCGATTCTCAAAAGAGCATCGACACCGGTGAGAAATCGATCGAACCCCTCCAGCCTGTCGCCGGAACGAGTCTGTCCGGTCACCGTCTCGACGCCCTGATTGAAACCCGTGGCATGGCCCATCATGACCGCTGCGGTTTCTCCCGAACCTGAGCCTATGGCTTTTCCCTGTCTATGGATGTCGAAGTACTCGACAAAACCGGTGGCGACCTCAAACGCCCGCTCGTAGTCTCCCTGCTTCATGAACCTGTCCGCCTCGCTCTCGTCATTCAAGATCGCCTGCGTGCCCATCGGGTTTACCGTGGCGAGAGTTCTGCGAATCCCGAGGATAGATCCCACAATCGCATATTGTCTGAGCGTTTCGAGGAATGAAGGCGACTCGGGCTGCTGGGGTACAGTCGCGATGACAGCCCCTGCATTCGAGCCGGTGGGACCACGGGACGAGTGTCGGTTCCGGCACATCGTCCCGTCGTCGATCCAATCGGGTCCAAACCGTGCAGCGCACGTCGATCCTGGAAGGCTGTCGCCCATGACGGTTCGCTCTCCTGGTCAGAAGGGGGCGTGGGTCCTCCGTACCGAGTCCCTTCAAACTGGTAAACGTGCTGGATCGTCGGAGCTAACGCAGCTCGTCACGCTGCTGTAGCCCGTCGGGCAGGGTACTAACTCGATTACACAGCAGACAGGTTTGCCTGCCAGCTTCCGGTTGCTGACGCGAATGCGGGTTCGTTGTCGCCAACCCATTGCGTAATGGCTCGCAGGTCTGCGAGCTGGTCGGCGACTCGCGAATCCGCTTCGAAACGAAGCGGACAGCGGAAGCGGATGGACAATTCCTCGTATGCGAGCTGGCGCAGCGTCAGCGGTGCCACCGGATCGAGCAGGCACTCGAGCAGGGGGCGGGGGCCATACGGCCGACCCCTCCGGTAGCGTACATTGCGATCGAACTCGCCGGCATGCTCGGCCAGCCAGGCGTTCCACACCGACACATCCTGCGACAGCTTCCGCATGTTCGTACCATAGGGCCGGCCGTCGGCCCGTCGAGGCACTTCGCCACGCTCGCGCCAGGCGGCGAGCTCGCGCTCGAACAACTCCTTTTCATCGAATGCTTCGGCGACGAACACGTCCTCGTACAACTCGGCGCCGGTCATCCAATGCAACGCGAGGGCGGCCGTCTCCCCCAGCGGCTCGGAATCGAGGCAGTTGCACAAGGAACGGACCGCAGAAATATCGCCGAGCAGCGCCAACGCAAGGAGTGTCTCGGGTGATGCGGAACCGCCTTCGGCCTGCGTGCGGAGAAACGTGGCCGCCCGACGATCGCCCCACAGTCCCAGGACCAGATGCGGACAATCTTCCATTTCCGCCAGTAGTCGGGATTCCCCTAATACGTCGTTTGGTCCAGCATGTAAGAGGCCAAGGACGGCATTGAAGCGAACCTCGGCATCCGGATGACGCCAGAATCGTTCGAGCGTCTCGACCGCACGATTCCCACGCATGCGCGACAGCGCCCAGACGGCCGCTGGATTGACAGGCTGATCCGCGGCGTTCAGCAGGCGAGCCGCCACGAGGTCACCAAGCGGCAGGCGTCGATAGGCGGCAGCACCGGCCACGATGCTGAAAATGCGCTCGTCGCCGTGTTCGATCGCCCGCTCGCACGCGGGGAGCCAGGCGTTCGGCAGCTCGAACTTCAACGCGTCGGTCACCGCCTGCACACGCGCACGATCCGAAAAATCGAGATGACGCCACAGCTCGGCGAACAGCGGGGCATCCTGTTGCCTGCAACAGACGCTGAGCGCGGCGAACAATTCGCCGGCGTCTCCATCGCGCATGCGATCGGCGCATACGGCCAGCGCCAATGGTCCGCCAATGACGAGGGCGTCCAGATGCGCTTCGAGCCTGTCGTCGAACTGCGCGACCTCCAGCCATGACCACTTGCGATCGGTCAACAGCTGCGAACGCTGCTCGAAGAGGAACGACGCTTCCTCCAGGTGCTCCTTGTACAGACCGATCAGAAATTCCCGATAGGTTGCTGCCATCCGATGTCCTGCCCAATCGAGGGCTTATTGCACGCTCACAGCTGCCACATCCCGCGGCACGTTCGACACCGTGAGGTGGGCACGCCAGATCATCACCAGGAGACATTTATCAGCGTCGATGACGACGGTATCGAGATGCGTCGGCAGCGTCTGCACTCCGCCATCGCGCAGCGTCACTTCCACCTGAGGCGCGGCGATGCCGGGCAGTGAGAAGTCGAGCGATCCGTTCGGCGACACGTTCACCACGCTGACTGGCTCATCACCGGCGAGATAGCCAGGTGCGATCAATCCAGGCGAAGCGGCATTGAAAAAGCGGCGGTTGAAATCTCGAGGCAGCAAGGGACTGCGCTCGGCCGTCCACGATGCGTCATACGTCCCTGCGAACGAAACACGCGGCTGCCAGTGCGGCGACAGAAAGCCGAAACCGGCGGGAGCAGGACGATCCGAGAGCGAACGGATTCGATTCTGAGGGTCTTCGAGATTCGGCAGGGACACTGCGTGCTCGGCGCCATCCCACCGAACCCGAAAGCCCCTGCCAACCGGATTTCTCACTTCACAGGCGCGTCGCTCGGCGTCGTTCTGATCGAAGCCGCCAAATGCACGCTCGTAGATGAGCGGAATACGCTCGAAGCGCTCTGGCGTGCTCATTCGTATGCGACCAGCGAGACCTTCTTCCCAGTAGCGATCGCCAATGACGGTGACAACCTTCTCGATCGATCCGACGCGCAGGCTCACGGAGACTTCCGTTGCTGTGCGGCCGCTTGCATAGGCATGGCCCAGCAACGCGATGTCGGTCGCCAGCTTCTCGAAGGCGCATTCGGGTTCGTACTTGTAGCTCGAGGTGTCAGGGTCACCCCAGTACTCCCCGGTGAGATTGACCGGCTGCTGTGGCGCCAGCTCGAGCTTGCCCGTGCTGCCGATTGCAAAAGTTGCCTTGACAATCGGGACGAACAACGGCCGTCCTTCTTCATCGCTGAGAAAGGCCGGCTCGAACGCGAATGACGTTCTGTTCTTCACATCCGGGGCAGCTGAAAAGGGCATACGTTAGGGTCAGACTGCCTTGGCCGCGTACATCGGCGAACGCCACGCCTCGACGTCAAATGTATAGGGCGAACGCGTCCGCGCCTGCTCCGGTACGTGGGTGTAGTGGTCTTCGGTCGCCACGCCGAGTCGCTCGGCAATGCGAATCAATGCGAGTCCCTCGCTCGCGAACGGCTGCAGCCACGACGCGAGCTCTTCCGACAGCGCCCCGCGCTCCACCATGGCGGCCAGTCGTTCCCGCCGTGTCTCCAACAGAACCGCCAGCGCTGCGTTGAATGCGGCGCTGTCGTTTGCAAGGAGACTGCGGCAGATTTCGAGCCGAGTGGCGTCGCCGGCAGTGTGGACTGCCTCGAATTTGTCGACCAGCGCCTGACAGCGATCCGCGGATGAGGGGAACGACACCATGTTCAGCAGGAAGGATGCGTAAAGGAAGTCTTCCTCGTACTCGGAATCGGGGTTCACGCTCTGGCGGCTGTTGCGGGCAATGGCGTCGGCCGCGTCCATGTAGCCGCCGCACAACGCGTCCAGAAACGGTTTCACCTGACTGGTCACCTTCTCGTCTTCGGCACACCCCTGCAGAAAGAAGATGAACGCGGCGGCACTCTGCATCATGTTGATGTGGAAGTGCTCCGCCGTTCCGTGCAACAACAGCGAGCATACGCCTCGCTGCCGGTAAACAGTTGTCATCTCCTGGATCTCGCGCCAGCCGAGCGTCCGGGCCGCCAGCCGGGGCACGAACCGTTCCAGATGAAAGGTGGCGTTCTCGATGTAGTCGGGGAGATAAAGCGCGCCCATGACTGCTACCGGGACTCCACTGCGGTGAACACGAAGTTCGTGCCGCCGGCCTTGCGCAAGGCCGCGACCACCGTCTCACTGAAGAGATAGACATTCGGTTCTTCAGCCAGTCGAAACAGATCGATGAGGTCGGGCTGCTTCGTCTTGTCGATCACCACTTTGCTGACCTCTTTGATCTCACCTTTCCGCGATCTGCGTACTTCGCTCAGCTCCAAGTTCAAACAGCCGATTCGTTCCAATGGATTCAGGAAGACGTAATCGCGGCTGTGGATGCGTCCTTTGTGGTCTATCAGTAAGAACGGTAATCGCTCCGTTCGGCCGACTTTGTGAGAAAGAATCGTGTCGGCCGTTTTCGAATTCACCACCAGCATCCCCGTCGTATTGCCGATGAACGAAGGCAGCTTGAGTCCGGGATAGTCGTCGCCCAACCGCAGCCGCACCTCGTCGGTGTCCGCCGGGTAGTCGGCGCCGAAAGGCTTTCCCGTGGCGAGGCGGTACCACCGGGTATCGATGCCGTCGGGCGTGTGATCGCTGAAACAATACTCACCGCCACCGGCGTCGGCGATCGTGTCGATGTTGAAGTACTGCATGCCGAACCTCAGAGCAAGACCGCGTAGACGCTCGCGGGCAACTGGTTGACCGATACCGGCGCGGACGAACAGCTGCCCTTGATGCTCGTCTGTCCGTGCGCAACGATGGCGCCGTACATGGAGTCGGAGATCGCTTTCAGCTCGTCCTTGAGATCGAGGTAGTCAGGCTCGTCATGATCCTCCTCGTCATCGACGACCTGCGCGTATGGTTGCAGCGCCTTGATTACCCTCGCCTTGATTTTCGCGCTGTAGCCCGGATGGTCGCCGAGGTGCGTCGGCAAACCAATCTGGCACGCGTCCTTCCACTTAACGGCGAGGATGAGCATGTTGTCCTTGAAATTGATGTTGTACTTCTCGGTCAGCAGGCCGTCGCAGATGTCCTTGATTAGATTGGCTTTCGATTTCGTCGTCTCGTCGATGCCGTTGCGCAGCACCGAGTTCGGCAGGACGTGATGCACCTGGTTGCTGTACGGCATGAAGCCATTGTTGAAATTCTTGATGCCAAGGACAGCCAGCGCCGGGAAGCCGGCTCCATTCAGGTGGCAATATGCCTTGCCATGCGAATCATACGGCGTGGGATTCTCCTTAGCCTTCTTGATGCCCTGCCACCGATAACTGCAGCTGTTTCGCGCCGTCCATTTATAGAGATGGCCGCTCAGGCAGGCGCCACCATCGTAGCTGCCGACCTTGGCGTGCAGGTTGTACGAGTCCTTGAAGTATGAGTGTGTTGCCTTTTGCTTCTTCTTCTTGGCCATGACAGGTCTCAGTTTCGCGTCAACAGCATCGCGCCCACCCGGCCGGAAGCCGACATGCAGGCGACGAGCGTCGATGTGGAGGTCGCATAGCCGCGCTCGAACGCCCGCACGGCGACAATCGATTCGACGAGTGCGCTTGCGGCCCCGACGTCGCCAATCGACATAGCCGGCGTGATTATTCGAGGGTCGTTCAGCAGGCTGCGCGACACTTGTACCGACGCGGCGCCGAACTCGTAGGCGCGCCACGCCTCGCCGTTCAAGTCGGTGATCACGTCGCCGGAGAACGCAACCGCTCCGGCAGACCGCAGCGCGCTGCCAAGCACGCGCGCGGTTGCACGTCCGTGTTGCCGCTCGCCGTTCACAAAGCCGTGCGGCTCGCTATCGGTGACAGCGGCTGACAGCCGTGCCCTGCACCTCGCGCCGCGCGCGCGTGCCGCGTCTTCGGTCTCAATCAAGAGGGCCGCCGCCGCCTCGCCGGGCATCAGTCCCGCCGGTTGGTCCGCTTGCTTGAGCCGTTCCGATTCCATGAACCACGCGAGCGAATGGCCGTCGAGACCGGAATCAGCCGACAGGATGACGAGGCGATCGAGCTGCTTCTTGGCCAGTACGCTCTCCATACTGCCGATTGCGCGTACCGCGCCTGTACGACCTTCGGACAGCAGATAGACGTGTGACGGATCGATCCCGACGGCCAGCGACCGAACCAGCGGGTCGACGTACGATGTCTGGATCGCGCCGGGCTGCACGGCCGCAAAAAACATGAACCGCTCGTCATCGAGGACGGGCGTCACGAGTGCCAGGCCGGTACGCGCCCAGAACTGCTCATCGTTCGTTGCCGCCAACGAATCACTTCCACGCAGGTCAAGGAACGCATGCCGCGCGAGGGTCAACCAGCGCGCGACGGCGCTTGCACCCTCCGTCAACGCAAACACCGGGTGGCCGGCCGCCGGAATCATCGTTTGCGTATCTGGATCGAGCACCTGCGCCTGCGGCAGCGGCGCCGCCCGCGTGATGCCGGCCCGGATCGCGGCGCAGGAGGTCGCCGCGTCGTGCCCGACCGAGGTAACCATCCCGAATTCGGTGATGACGAGGTTCATGGGCGACAGGTGAGGCAGCCGTCACCAATCCTCGTTACAGATCGGGCACGTGTGCTTGCCTGGGACAGCGACGACGATGACCGGGGCCTGCAGTACAGGAAAGGGCGGCGTGTTCTTGTCGTTGTGCAGCATCGGATCGAACGCCCGCGCCACCCCTTTGCCCTCGAATTTCACGTCGAACGACACATTGACGAACTCCGCCTTGCCCTTGATCTTGTTCGAGGCGACGCCGCCACCCGCCGACCCGCCTTCGTCGCCGGTACTCGTCGAGAAGTTGGAGTCCTTGACGCACGTGGGATTGCCATCGCATGTGACCGTTTCGGCACCCGCCGCGGTGTCGCTCGACTTGGCAATATTCGGATACGGTATCGGAATCGGACCGGCCGGACTCGGTGTCTTGCAGACGTCGGGAAAAGACGGCGACACGCCGTTGCTCCCCTTGTGTACGACGGACAGATTGTTGACGCCGACCGTAACAGCCACGCGCGTGCTCCTTAATTGAGGGCGATGGTCGCGCCCTTGATTCTGTTGGACTCGGAGGCGCGGCTCAGCAGGCGCGTGCCCTTCACGATCACACTGCCGTCCGCGTGAAGCGCGATGGAACTTTTGCCGCAGCTCAGCACGATGCGGTCACGTCCGTAGAATTCCAGAACCCTGCCATCGACCGTCACCTTGTCCTGGCTGTCGCGCTGCACGACACCGGAAGCGAGCGTGTGACGTTCGCCGCGACGCGGCGCGAGGAATCCGACGATGATCGGGCGTGTCGGATCACCGTTCTCGAACACCAGCAGGACCTCGGTATCGTCACTGTTCTGCGGCCGTTGATGTGAATCTGCGGCGGTGGTCGCACGGGCGACGAGTGCCCCTCCGGTATTGCCCATATAGTTCACGATTGGCTCACCGTGTGCAGTCCAGACGACGAGTCGTCCCACGCGAACCGCGCCAGCCAGTGAGAGACTGGCGGCATCGTCCGCCGTGATTTCAAGGATGTTGTTCATATCAGTTCTCCGCGATCTTGCTGCCCTTGACCGTGACGTTGCCGCTGCCTTTGACGTTGATCGCCTTGCCGGAAATCTCGATGTCGCCGTTCTTCTTCAGCAGAATCTTCGCCTGGCCGCTCACGATGAGGAGCTCGTCTTCCGCATTGAGGGTGATCTTCTTGGCGGTCAACGAGTATTCCTTCTGCACCGCCTCGGTTCGTTTGCCCGAAACGGTGTGCTTCAGATCCTTCGTCACCGAGACAGTCTGGTCCTTGGCGATGTCTACGGATTCGCTGCCACCAACTTTCAGCGACTTGTTGCCGCCGACCATTTCGATCAGGGCCGCTCCGACTTCCATGGCCTTCAGCCCGCCGACGGTGACGTTCATCGCTGCGCCCACGCTCACCTGGTAGCCTCCGCCGACGGAGAGAGTCTTCGCCGCACCAACGAGCTCGTTGGAAGCTATCGACACCGTTTCGGTCCGGTTCTTACCGACACGTACGTCTTCGTCGCCGCCGACGGTGCGCGAGCGGTGCCGAATGACTGTCTGTGTGAGATCGTTGTTGACCGTCTTCGTGTCGTCATGCTTGACGAGCATGATTTGATCATGGTCGACCGTTTCCATGCGATCGTGCTTAATCAGGATTGTCTCGTCGTGGTCGACGGTTTCCTTGCGGTCGTGTTTGACAAGCACGATCTCGTCGTTGTCAATCGTCTTCTTTCGATCGTGCCCGACCCAGTGCGTCTCGTCCTTCTCGACCTCGATGTCCTGGTTCTTCTCCGCGTGGATGAACAGCTGCTCGTCGCCCTTCTTGTCCTCGAAGCGAATTTCATTGCAGTTGTCCGGACTACCCCCTAGTGAGCTGCGCGTCTTGAGGCCCGACTGCGTCTTGTTCCCCGGCAGCGCGTAGGGAGGCATCTGGTCTGCGTTATAGACGCGGCCGGTGATGATTGGCTGGTCTGGATCACCTTCCAGAAAGTCGACGATGACCTCTTGACCCATACGTGGCGTTGAAACCGCACCCCAGCCCTTGCCTGCCCAGGGATGCGAGACGCGGATCCAGCACGAGCTGTTCTCGTCCTTCTTCCCCAGCCGATCCCAGTGGAACTGCACCTTCACCCGGCCGAACTGGTCGGTGTGGATCTCTTCGCCCCCGGGGCCGACGACGATGGCGGTTTGCGGGCCCTGGACGAACGGCTTCGGCGTCGCACGCCGCGGGCGGAACTGCTGCTGGGTGGAAATGGCCGCAAAGCTGCACTGGTAGCGCGAGCCGCCTCCGTCGAGCGCTTCGTAGTCGGCGAACTCGAGGTCGTAGCTGGCCGCAATCACCAGATGCTCGCGGTTCTGATCCGTGCGCGGGCAGTCGTCGAGGGTGAACAGGGCGCCAACGGTCATGCCGCGAGCGTTCGTGGCCCCGTTGGCAACCTCGAACTGCGTCCCGAACTCGTCGATGCGCACCAGCGCGAGCTGCTCGCCGTCCGCCTTCTGTAGG
>Ga0137418_10004735_pt1 | contig 12458 bp, 9 predicted proteins | sample CZODoug3_1_2_16f_FD_122242 | JGI IMG/M metagenome (GOLD analysis project Ga0137418, IMG submission 122242) | Vadose zone soil fungal communities from Angelo Coast Range Reserve, California, USA - CZODoug3_1_2_16fungal (Hybrid Assembly) | ecosystem: Environmental > Terrestrial > Soil > Vadose... | reverse complement strand
GAAAACAGCGAGTGCTACTACTGGGTGTTGTTTAAATTCTCTTGGCAGCTCAAATCCAAAGGTCCTGATTAACGCGCTAACCGAACATCTCTAACAATGTCGGCCCTGTCAAACACTTTTTTGAGCGCACTTCTCCCTTCACTTATAAGAGCTTTTTCTTCCGCTTCCTTCGCTGTCTTTCGGATCGGCCTCGACAAGCACGGTTCGTTCGTAATCTAGCGGTCGGTTCAGTCCGACCCAAACATCTCTTCGATCAAAACTACGACCATGATTATTTCTTCGAACTCCCCCTCACGAGGGAGCGGGATGCCCCATCAAGTGGACGACGCCATAGTGCACGCCATGTCCGGTACCGAGCTGTCCCGCGTACGAACCGAACTTCGGCTCCTTCCTCCCGAGCCTATCAACCAAAGACTGCTCGCGTCGAGAGGCGCCGACATTGTTATGCAATCAAGTACCGAGCAGCAAAAATTTGTGGGAAAGATTTGGGAAAGAACTCAACATCTCAAAACACTGCGTAAGTCACACAGAATCAACGGGCCACATATTCTAGTACGTGCTCATAACCCGAAGGTCGTCAGTTTAAATCTGCCCCCCGCAACCAATTTGGGATTTACAGGCCGGCTGGTGTCCAATTGCGTCCAAAACTTCCCATACCGCATGGCCTAGTTGAGCCGCGACCCGCTTACCGTCATCGCTGATCGCGTGTGTGTAAACCGATCCTGCGAAGGCTAGCCCCTGGCGATAAGTCAAATGCGCGAAAAATAGCCCACGCTGTCCTACCGGTAATTCCTTTTTGGCAGTTACTACACGTTATAGTTGTTCATTCTGCCGTGGGACTGAACGTTCCAGTACCCGATCGTGGCTTCACCTGCGTCTGGCATACCCCAGAAAAGTTACTGAGCCAATTTTAGGGTATTCACCGGATGGTAAACCATTCCTGTGCGAACTAGCGTATCGTCGCGGGCGTTGTCCTGTTTTGGCGAATATGCCCGGAATGGAATTTAGGAAACGCCACCGATGAAGAAATGCCCAGCGACGCGGAGACCTCTCAGGGTCTTTATTGCAGATTCGAGCAGCATGGGATGTCAGTTGATGGTGCGGGCTCTGCAACAGAGCTGTCAACCGATCAAGGTGGTGGGCTCTGCGACGGAGCCGGTTGAGATCATTAAGGGATGGGGTGAGCACCCCTCTGACGTTGCCATTATCAGTGCTGATTTAAAAGACGGGCCCACCTCGGGCTTCCGCGTGGTGAGGGAGGCACGATCATCTTATCCCCATACCCGTATCATTGTGCTGGTCGATTCTCCCGAACGCGCCCTGGTGGTTGAAGGGTTTCGGGCCGGGGCCGATGGGGTATTCTCCCGCGACGAACCGTTTGAGATGTTGTGCAAGTGCATCCGTGCTGTGTGCGAGGGACAAATCTGGGCGAGCAGCGAACAGTTGCGTTATGTTATTGAAGCTCTGGCCAAGGACGAACCGCAGGCCATCAAAAGCGCCAACGGGACACATTTACTGACAAAAAGGGAGGAAGAGTTGGTGCAGTTGGTTGCGGAAGCCCTCACCAACCGCGACATTGCCCGCCAGCTCAATCTGACTGAGCACACGGTGCGTAATTACTTGTTCCGGATTTTCAACAAACTAGGCACCTCGAATCGGCTAGAGCTGGCCCTTTACGTCATCAAGCAAAGAGGAGCATCTCAAAGCTCAGATTTCGGAAGGGGGTGTCTCCCCGAACCTGCAAGGGGATTGAGCGTTGGGCGGTCAGTGCGCGACACCGGCTCCCTAGCCTTGAGCAGCGACAACTAAAGGGCGATGATATTTAGCGCCTGTCTTGCTAAGCCCACCCATGACAGAGCGAAAAGCATCCACTCCTGAGTTGCGGATTGCAGCCGCCCCGCAAGGATATTGTCATGGATGGTGCAAAACAGTTGTGCTAATTGTTTGGTATTTGAGAGCGATGATCTCATGTGACGGTCTCTGCCAGTATGAGACGGGAAACACCAAGACGGCCCCGCAAGACCATTCGGTTCCCCTTGGAAGCACCGATTTTGTTTCGGTGGGCGGACAGCGGGATTGAAAAACAGGGCGAAGGGCGCACTCACGACATTAGCGAGGTGGGAGCGTTCGTTCTGTCCAGTATCTGCCCGCCAGTGGGAACTGAGATCAGCTTCAACATCTTCCTCCCAGTGGTTCCCGGCTTTGCACCTAAGACACGCGTGCAGGCGGTGGGGCGGGTTCTGCGCGTTGAGCAAGCCCGTGGAATCGAGGGACGCGACGGCTTTGCGATTTTGTCTCGGCACTCCCTATTGCGCGTCAACAACCACAGCGATGGACAGACAGCCCCATAGAGGACAAAGGAGTGTCACCTACCCGAATCTCAACCTGGATGCGCTTCTCTTTGTTTGATTACGTATAGGGCCAGTTCCAGCCGATTCGAGGTGCCTAGTTTGTTGAAAATCCGAAACAGGTAATTTCGCACTGTATGCTCAGTCAGGCCCAGCTGAAACGAAATGTCGCGGTTGGTGAGGCCTTCGGCCACCAATCGCACCAACTCCTCCTCGCGCTTCGTCAGCAAATTGGCCCCGTTGGCTCCTTTGATGGGCTGCGGTCCTCCCGTAGCCAGAGCCTCAATGATGAAACGCTGCTGGTTAAGGTCAGCCCAGATTTGCCCTCCGCCCACGGCGCGAATGCACTTGCACAGCATCTCAAAAGTTTCGGCGCGGGAGAATACTCCATCGGCCCCCGCCCGAAACCCTTCAACCACCAGGGCGCGCTCGGGAGAATCGACCAGCACAATGATACGAGTATGGGGATAAGAGGCCCGTGCCTCCTTCACTACGCCGAGGGCCGTGATGGGGCCGTTCTTTAAATCAGCACTGATAATGACAACGTCGGAGGGGTTCTCACGCAGTCCCTTTAGGATGTCAACCGGATCGGAGGCAGAGCCTGCCGCCACAATCGGCTCGCGGCTTTGTTCCAGAGCTCGCACCATCAGCTGACACGCCATGGCATTGGCGTCCGCGACAAAGACCCTGATGGGTTCCCCTGATTTCGAGATCGTCTTCATTGGGCTCGGCTCCCAACAGCGACCTGCTCTATAGGAATCAGGAGCTCAGGAGGCTAACTAACCTCTTTAGGATGCACTGTTGGTCGCCATCGCCGGAATCATCCCCTGAACGAACCCCTATCCGTCCCAGCGAAAGCCACGATGATTGGTGCAGTTGGGGCACCAACGTTCCATGCAATGTAACTACTTTCCAGTCAACACGATAGGGAATGACCGTTTTCAGATTAGGAATTGCCCTGCCACCTTTTTCCTGTAATTTGCCTATGTGATGACAGTCGCTGCTCGCGAGCGGCTAGAAGGTGAAGAAGTCCCAAGTCGTTGGCGCCGTGGCAGCAGAGCCTGGGAACGTGAAGACGCCCAAACCTTCGAACGTGAGGCGAAGCAGGGTTTGATGCAGGTAGAGCGTTGTTGATTGAAACGCGAACTTGGAAAAACGTGGACTAATCTGGACTACCGCGATTCGACCCCAGTCGTCTGTGTCGTCATTGGGTGACTCATCGAAAGCAATGATGAGCGAACCATCGTTTTGGACGCAGAGTTCTTAATCAACGGGTTCAGGTTCGTCTTCAGCCATACGTCCGCCACTTCCAAATCGCAGTTGTTCGCATCATCGCTCGACACGCGCTACTAAACGGAAGCAGTTCCCTTCTCTGGTGATTTACAAAAATCCATCCGTCTCCCGGACGGCGCGACTAGTTCCAGAGGAGACGAATTCATGCGACGCACGCTACGCGGGCTTTCACGCCAGTTCAAGGGCGGAATGTCCTTCGAAAGCAGAGTCATTCATCCACCCAGGAGAGATGGTGCCGCAAACTGGTGTTATGGCCATCCTTGCAACGTTTTGTCGTCGGATGCCGCATACGGGTCGGGAGACAACGGGGAAGACACAAGATTTTTGTACCTAGCACTGCCTGACTTTTGTACCCAGCGCTGCGTGGGAAGACAGACTGGAGCGATCAGGCCAGACAAATGCCTTCGCAGTAAAGGACATTCGGCTTCTTGTGGGTACTCCGGGGCGGGCATACGCTCCACGGTGAATTTTGAAGATGAATTCAAAAGGTTTCGGTTGAGGTCACGGGTGGAAGCTCCAAGACACGCCCGAAAAGCCATTCGGTTCCCTCTGGAGGCACCGATTGTGTTCTGGTGGACAGACACCGGGATTGAAAAACGGAGTGAGGGCTGCACTCATGACATTAGCGAGATGGGAGCGTTCGTTCTTGCCTATACCTGCCCACCTTCGGGAATACAAATCGCTTTCAAGGTCTTCCTGCCAGTACTGCCTGGCTTTGAGCCTAAAGCACGAGTGGAAGCGGTGGGGCAGGTTCTGCGTGTCGAACAGGCCGGCGGGCTTGAGGGACGCGACGGCTTTGCTATCTCGACTCGGTTCACCCTATTGCGGTTTAGCAACGATTCCCATGAATTAGAACAGACCAGCAAAAGGACGTCGCAAGCGGGCTGAAGAGCTAAGTTATTACATGGTTTCGCGTACCGGGATCCATCGGCCGATACCGATGAAGCTGGACTCGTTACAGGTCGCGCACTAGGAACAGAGATCGTATGTAAGTCACAGGGCGAAGCTATGTCTATTTTGCAACTCCAAGAGTCCGGAAGTGAAAAAGCGCTGCATCGCGCCGGTCCTGACCATCCAAACGGAGACCGTATGACAGAAGAGGATCTCAACCACAACTGGTTCGCGGTTTGCACGCGCCACCAGCACGAAAAAACTGCGGCTCGAATCTTGGAGTATAGAGAGTTTGAGGTTTTTCTACCGTTCTACAAAGCGCGTCATAGATGGAAAGACCGGATCAAGGAAGTCACTGTTCCGCTTTTCCCAGGTTACCTGTTCGTTAGGGAGGGGCTTAAGAGATGGCTTGCAATCCTCACCACGCCGGGGGTCAGTAGCATCGTCAGTTGCGGTGGCCAGCCAGCCGCCATTCCCTTTTCAGAAATCGAAGGGGTAAGGCGAGTTGTGGAGAGTACTCTGCGCGTTGAACCTCATCCTTTTTTAAAGGCCGGTGACTGGGTCAGAGTCAAGTATGGCCCTATTGCAGGGGTGGAAGGCATATTGCTTCGGAAGAAGAACGTCGCTCGACTGGTTCTCTCCGTTGAAATGCTCGGGAAATCTGCTGCTGTAGAGGTTGACGCAACCGACGTCGAGTGCATACCTGCGGGAGCCCCTAAGATAGATCTCAACCTTCGAACCCAGTGTATTTCCGTCTCGACAGACAGACGGCCCCTGGTTTTTGCGGCGAGAGTCGACCCTACTCAGACGTCATTCAAGCGCTGGCCCTATGATGCTAAATTCGCAAGCGACCAATAAATTATCAAATGTGCTTTTTCCCCGTCAACGGGCTAGCAGTTCGTTAACCCGCGCGCAGCTCAGTGCACTTTGCAGACAGTCGAAGAGGTGTCTGCGGAAGAGACTGGAAGCGCTGCCTCATCAAGATGAAAGAGCCGCCTGTTTTACAGTGCTACTCGTCCTCTTTCTCAGTGTGAGTGTGGTCCTAGACGGGCCGACGGTACAAGAAAAAGAGGTTTCAGCTTGGCTACTGCCTTTCTTCGATACAACTCCTGCGAACGAAGATGAAGATTTGATGGCCGCTGCCTCGCCTGCTGAACGACCTTCATTCCCGGTCGTACAATCGATTCCTTTCATAAAATTTAATTCAATAGTTCGCACGCCCTTGTTGGAAGACGACGGCCAGAGCTCTCTGGCTTTCGAAGCCAATCAGGGCCAGACCGATTCAAGGGTGAAATTCCTTTCAAGGGGTGCTGGTTACACCCTCTTTCTTACACCGAATGAAATGGTTGTGGTTCTGCGTAAGCCGACAGTCGACCGCCTTGGCCAACACTCCGCCAAACCAGAGACGGGATCCACAACTGGGACCTCGACGCTCGACGCTACGGGCCCTACTACCGAGTCCCCAACTCATAACGCTGCTCCTGATGCACAGTCCTTCTCTGTGATGCGGATGCGTTTTGTCGGAGCTAACCCTGCGCCTCGGATTGCTGGTTCCAAGCAGCTTCCCGGCAAAATGAATTATCTTATCGGCAATGATTCGAAACAGTGGCGGTCCAACATTCCCACCTACGCTGAGGTGCGCTACCAAGAGGTGTACCCCGGCGTCAGCGTGGCCTATTACGGAACGCAAGGACGGCTGGAATATGATCTCCTGATTGATCCAGGCGTCGACCCAAAGGTTATCGAACTGGATTGTCAGGGCGCGAACAAAGCAGAGATCGACGCTCAAGGTATTCTTCGGCTGCTGATTGCGGACGGCGAGGTGCTCCTGGGCAAACCCCGGATCTACCAAATGATTCCTGGCAGCCCGGGGTGGAGGAAAAGCATCGCCGGCGGGTATGCGCTCAAGCCCGGGGGACACATAGGTTTCCAAGTGGGCGATTATGACCGGAACCAGCCGCTCATTGTCGACCCGGTGCTGAACTATTCCACGTATTTGGGGGGAAGCGGATACGATTCTGGCACCGCGATTGCGGTGGACGCCTCTGGTAATGCTTACGTCACAGGCTTTACTCGGTCGCCCAACTTCCCGGCCACAGCGGGATCATTCCAAACAAGCTGCGGAACGACGGGTACGTGTAACGGATATTTTTGGGACGCGTTCGTGACGAAACTTACGGCTAAAGGCCAGGTTATTTACTCGACCTTCCTAGGCGGCAGCGGAAATGACATTGGGAAGGCCATCGCAGTGGACGCTTCGGGTTCCGCATACGTCGCGGGACAAACCTTCTCAAGTGACTTCCCGACTACAGCCGGAGCCTTCAAAACCACTTACGGCGGCGCAGGAGACGCTTTCGTAGCCAAGGTGAGCCCTGCGGGGACATCACTTCAATACTCAACGTACCTAGGCGGCAGCGGAATCGACAACGCCGAGGGCGTCGCGGTTGATAGCACTGGCAACGCGTATGTGACGGGTCAAACCTACTCCACAGACTTTCCCACAGCTGCCCCGGTCCAGGCCGTCAATGGCGGCAACCAAGACTCTGACGCTTTCGTGACGGAAATCAATAGTAGCGGCTCGGCCTTGGTGTACTCCACTTATCTCGGCGGCAGCAGTATGGATTGGGGTAATGCGATTACCGTGGATTCTTCCGGAAACGCCTATGTGTTGGGTTTCACGCGGTCACCGGATTTCCCGCTGGCAGGTTCTCTCCAGTCTACTTGTGGTGGATGCCCAGGGTTTGCAGACGCCTTCGTGGCCGAGTTGGCGCCCAACGGCAGTGCGCTTCTTCATTCCACCTATCTGGGTGGGAGTGGCGATGACCACGGTACAGGCATCACCATCGATTCCGACAGCAACATTTATGTAACGGGCTTTACTTATTCAACGGATTTTCCAATTACGTCCGGAGCTTACCAAACCTTTCTAACAAATGCGAAATCTGCTGCATTTGTGACTAAGATTGCGCCCGACTTCTCTTCACTTACTTTTTCCACATTCGTTCAAGGTAACTCACTGAGCTACGGAAAGAGCATCGCCGTGGATATGGGGAATATTTTCGTCGCCGGGCAGACCTTTTCTCCAACGTTCCCTGTATTGAGTCCCGTACAAAGCGCGTGCGCCCCTTCAAACTGCTTTTTCGGCACTGGTTTTATTACCGAGCTGAACGCCGCTGGCTCAGGAGTGGTTTTCTCGACGTATCTGGGGGGCTCGCACGGCGATGACATTGCCGGTATTGCGCTCGATCCGTCCGCCAACATTCAAGTGACGGGCCAAGCCGCCTCGACAGACTTCCCGATGGCGAATGCCATTCAGGCGACTTTTGGCGGAAGCTTCGGCGATGCCTTCGTCGCGAAGATCTCCCTTGACCCTAGGGCCTCGCTTTCCCCAACAAGCCTAACCTTCGGCAGCCAGAGTGTTGGCACTATTAGCGCGGCGCAGACAGTGACCCTCTCCAGTAACGGCACTGCTCCTCTACATATCACCGGCATCTCGGCGAGCGGTGATTTCGCAGAAACCGATAACTGCGGGAAGGGCGTGGCCGCGGGGTCAATATGCACGTTCAACGTGACGTTCACTCCCGCGGCGAGCGGCACGCGTACGGGAACGTTGACCATCAATGATAATGCCGGGGGCAGCCCGCAAACAGTCAGCCTTACGGGCACAGCTACATCTGCTGGCGGACCCGTGGTGAGCTTGTCAACTTCAAGTCTTTCGTTTGGCAGTCAGCCGCTGGGCGCAACCAGCGCACCGCAAAATTTTACGCTGACAAATACCGGTAGCTCACCGTTGTCCATCACGGGAATCGGGACTACTGGCTCGAATCCTGGTGACTTTGCGCAAACCAATGATTGCGGAACTTCGGTGGCGGCCGGAGCCAGCTGCACGTTCACCGTCACCTTTACACCCACTGCGAGTGGTAACCGCTCCGCAACCTTAAACATCTTCGACAATGCGGGTGGCAGCCCACAACATGTAAGCCTTGCCGGCACCGGTATCGGGCCGATGGCGACTCTGAATCCGACCAACCTCTCCTTTGGCAATCAGAGCGTGGGCACAACCAGCGGCGCAAAGGGCACACAGCTAAAAAATACAGGCAATAGCACGCTCACGATCAGTAGCATCGCGATTAGCGGAACGAACGCCGCCGACTTTGCACAAACCAACAACTGCCCCGGCTCGCTGGCCCCCGGCGCCCAATGCAATATCAGCGTGAACTTTTCGCCGACGGACTTCGGAACGCGTACTGCATCCCTGACTATATCTGATGATGCGCTCAACGCCCCCCAGACGGTCGGTTTGACAGGGAGTGGAACGTCTGCCTCGACTACCAAGGTGACGCTGTCACCAAACAAAATTTTGTTCGGCAATCAGCAGATCGGATCAACGAGTGCCGCTCAGACTACGACTCTGCAGAATACAGGGCACTCCACATTGGTCATCACGAATATTGCCATTGCCGGGCCGAATCCTGGTGACTTTGCGCAGACTAATAATTGCGGAACCTCGGTGGCGACAGGAGCCAGCTGCACGTTCACCGTCACCTTTACACCCACTGCGAGTGGTAACCGCTCCGCAACCTTAAACATCTTCGACAATGCGGGTGGCAGCCCACAACATGTAAGCCTTGCCGGCACCGGTATCGGGCCGATGGCAACTCTGAATCCCACCAGTCTCTCTTTTGGCAATCAGAACGTGGGCACGACCAGCGGCGCAAAGGGCCTAGAGCTGAAAAATTCGGGCAACAGCACGCTCACAATCAGCAGCATCGCGATTAACGGGACGAACGCCGCTGACTTTGCACAAACCAACAACTGTCCCAGTTCCTTGCCCCCCGGCGCGCATTGCAATATCAACGTGAACTTTTCGCCGACGAGTATCGGAACGCGCGCGGCTTCGCTTGGCGTTACAGACAATGCCAGCAACAGCTCGCAACTGGCGAGTCTCGCAGGGACAGGCCAATGATAACGCTCTCCACATTAATAAGGTGCGAGAAGAGGAGGGTGCTCTTGAAGAAGCCGATTGCAATCCTCTGCTGTGCGCTATTCGTGGTTCTATGTTTACCCGCCATCAATTTCGAAGCACAAACCCAGGACGTGGTGCTTGTGGGAGCAGGAGACATTGCCCGGTGCGGACCCGACAACCTCTCCGACCCGCAGGCGACGGCGACTCTACTCGATTCCATTCCCGGTAGCGTGTTTGCGATCGGCGATCTGGCCTACGTGGACGGACTGGAAACTGAGTTTACCAGGTGTTTTGATGCCACCTGGGGACGCCATCGCGCGCGGCTACACCCAGTGCCAGGCGTACATGACCTCATCGCGCCAAATGCTTTTGGATATTTCAATTATTTCGGACCTGCCGCAGGCGACCCTACGAAGGGGTACTACAGCTTCAACTACGGTGCATGGCATGTGGTGGTCCTCAATAGTGTTTGCACCCCAGCGCCGACTTTACCTGGAGCTTGCGGAATCAACTCACCAGAGGGGCAATGGCTTCAAGCTGATTTGGCTGCCAACCCCGCCGTGTGCACCGCGGCCCTCTTTCATAGCCCGCTTTACAGCTCCACAAGTGCCGATGCAACTCCAGCCGTGCAGCCTTTCTGGCAGATTCTATACAACGCGGGAGCCGACTTAGTGATTAACGGTCATGCCCACAACTACGAACGATTCGCCCCGCAAGACCCTAACGGCAATCTGGATACGGTCAAGGGCATTCGCGAATTCGTCGTTGGAACGGGAGGCGAAACTCTAATGTCTTTTGACACCACACCCGCGGCTAACAGCGAAGTCCGGAACAGCACGAGCCACGGCGTCATTCAATTGACTTTACACGCGACGAGTTACGATTGGCAGTTCATACCAGTCACGGGTCAAACTTTGACCGACTCAGGCTCCCAAGCGTGTCATTGACGGTAGACCATTGCTTTTGCCGGCACTACCGGAGTTAGCAGAATTTGGCCTGGTGCAGTTGCTCTTTGCAGAAATGATGAGTTCGCCTGTTCGTAGGCGGAGGAAGAGCGCGAAAAAGTGAGCGGGGTTCGAGCATTCATCCAGGACGACATTCCTCAGGTGGCGGCACTGAAGTGGAGATTCTTGCACAACGGCAACGGTTCGGCGCCCCCAGCGATGGAAAGCTATATCCGGGAGCTTTTCTTTCACGGTCCATTCGCGGAGAAAACTCTGCCTTCCCTGGTGTACGAAAATGAACATGGGAGAGTGGTGGGTTTTATGGGAGTTTTGCGACGCCGCATGTCGTCGCACGGCAAGCCTATTGAGGCTGCGGTTGCTAGTTCCCTGGTCGTCGATCCAGACAGCCGCAGCACGATGGCCGGCCTGAAACTGGTCAACTGGTTTCTCTCTGGGAAACAAGATCTGGCGATGACCGATACGGCGAATCAGGTGACGCAACAGATATGGGCCCGGCTTGGAGGAAGAACGGTCGCATTGTACACCATGCACTGGTCGCGCCCGCTTCGGCCGGCCCTCTACGCAGTCTATGCCGCGTCGCGTCTTGGAAAAGGCTGTCTGTCTGAGGCCTTCGCGCTTGGCTGCAAACCGATTTGCAGAATCGTAGACGCCATCGCTGCGAGGCTGCCATCCAGCCCTTTCCGTCAGACATCACGATTGATCTCGGAAGAAGATCTGACGGCGGAAGCACTAGTTGCTTGTTTGCACGACTTTCCCGCGTCGCATTCGCTTCGGCCGGAATGCGAGGCTGGATCCACAAGGTGGCTGCTGGATTTCATGGCCCGAATGAACGCGTACGGAAGCCTTCGAAAAGTACTTTTGCGAAACCGGGAGAATAAGATCATCGGCTGGTATCTGTACTGTTTGAGGCGAGGAGGCGTTGGCGAAGTCGTACAAGTTGGAACTGCACATTCTTCGTTTGCTGTGGTACTCGATCATCTCTCTTACGACGCATGGAGTCATGGTGCAATAGCCCTTCACGGAAGGCTGGACTCCCGCATCTCACAGGAATCATTGGGGAAGTATTGCTTCTATTTTCCTGGTAATCGCCTGCTCGTACATTCTCGCGATCCCGAACTAACGCGGCAGATTCAAAACGGCAGTGCGTTCTTGACGCGATTGGACGGCGAGTGGTGCTTAAAGTTCGGCACACCAGAGACAGCAACGCGCCGCGATGCAGCGGGATATTGGTTAGGCACGACAGACTCGGGCCTGACTACGCAGCATATGGGACACGGGTTGAAAACGAGTACCTTCGAATCTGCCTCCCCCTTACCGGGTGGCCCTTCAAGGAGGCTCAATGTCGAATCCAGATAACGGCAGACAACACAAGGGGACGGGAATGTCCTCGCCCCAGACGCATGTGGAGATTTTTACAACATGTCCACCGATAGGAAACACTCCCAGCGCTGAATACTCCAAGGCTGTGGCTGACGCAGCTCGGTGGAGCGAAAAATGGGGCTGCATGGGAATATTGGTCTACACCGACAACTCTCAGGTAGACCCGTGGTTGGTTTCCCAGATAATCGTTCAGGAAACGAAACACCTGGCCCCTCTTATCGCCGTGCAGCCCGTCTACATGCATCCCTACACTGTTGCCAAGATGGTGTCTTCGCTCAGCGTTTTGCACGGCCGCCGGCTGTACCTGAATCTGGTCGCAGGCGGGTTCAAGAACGACTTGGCTGCACTAAACGATCTTACGCCGCACGATGAGCGGTACGAGCGCTTGATCGAATACGCCACGATTATTAACGGCCTGCTTGCCGAACAGGATGCGATTACCTTTCAAGGCAAATTCTATCGGGTCGACAAACTCAAAATGACGCCACCGTTGCCAGATGCCCTCTTTCCTGGCGTCCTGATTTCCGGCTCTTCGGAGGCCGGGCTCTCCGCCGCGCGTCTCCTCGGGGCAGTGCCAATTCTTTACGCTAAACCCGCAAAGGACTGTGCATCCAC
>Ga0137418_10004734_pt1 | contig 12459 bp, 12 predicted proteins | sample CZODoug3_1_2_16f_FD_122242 | JGI IMG/M metagenome (GOLD analysis project Ga0137418, IMG submission 122242) | Vadose zone soil fungal communities from Angelo Coast Range Reserve, California, USA - CZODoug3_1_2_16fungal (Hybrid Assembly) | ecosystem: Environmental > Terrestrial > Soil > Vadose... | reverse complement strand
GTGGAGGGTAAGGGATTCGAACCCTCGACCTCGGCGTTGCGAACGCCGCGCTCTCCCAACTGAGCTAACCCCCCGAGGTCACGAGACGAGCGTATCTTACCTCACGCTTTGGCGCCGTCGTCGCCCTTGTTGAACGCACGGAGCAGCGGGCCGAAGAGATCGAGAGGCAGCGGGAAGAATGTCGTCGTGGACCGCTCGGACGCGATCTCCCGCATGGTCTGCAGATACCGGAGCTGGACGGCGATCGGGTGCCGGGTCAGGACCTCAGCCGCCTCGGAGAGCTTCGCCGCCGCCTGGAACTCGCCGTCGGCGTTGATGACCTTGGCGCGCCGCTCGCGCTCGGCCTCGGCCTGCTTGGCCATCGCGCGCTGCATGTCCTGAGGCAGGTCGATCTGCTTGACCTCCACGGTCGCGACCTTGATGCCCCAGGGCTCCGTGTGCTCGTCGATGATGCGCTGGAGCTGCTGGTTGATCTTGTCCCGTGCCGACAGGAGGTCGTCGAGCTCGACCTGGCCGAGGACGCTGCGCAGCGTCGTCTGCGCGATCTGCGACGTGGCGTAGAGATAGTCCTGGACGGCGATCACCGCCCTTTCCGGGTCCACCACGCGGAAATAGATGACCGCGCTCACCTTGATGGAGACGTTATCGCGCGTGATGACGTCCTGGGGCGCCACATCGAGCGCGACCGTCTGGAGGCTCACCTTGACCATCTTGTCGATCAGCGGCACCAGGAGCACCAGCCCCGGACCGTTCCCCTGCCCGCCCGGGTTGAGGATCGCCCTCGTGCTCCGTCCCAGGCGGAAGATGACGGCGCGCTCGTACTCGCGCAGGATCTTCGCGAACGACCCGATGAAGAAGATGACGGCGAAAACCACCACGAGGATCAGCAGCGAGTCGATCGAGATCATGGGTTCCCCCCCTCGGCGTCGGCCTTGCCGACCTTGAGCGTGAGCCCGTCCACGGCCACCACGCGGACCTGGGTGCCGAGCTCCACCGGGCCCGTCTGCGTGACCGCGCGCCACAGCTCGCCCCGGATCAGCACCTGGCCCTCGGGCGCCAGCCGCTCGCGCACCACGCCCAGCGTGCCCACGAGCCCGCTCGGGCCCATGAGCTGGCGGCGGGCCAGGGCCCGCACCCCCGCCGCGACGACGAAGAGGAACATGCCGGCCGTCAGCCCCACCATCGGGACGATCGCCCACCACGACACGCGGAAGCCCAGCTCGGGCGCGTCGAAGAGCATCAGCGAGCCGAGCGCCATCGAGACGATGCCCCCGATCGCGAGGACACCGTGGCTCACGATCTTGATCTCGGCGATGAGGAGCACGATCCCGAACACGATCAGCAGCATCCCGGCGTAGTTGATCGGAAGGCTCTGAAAGGCGAAAAACGCCAGGATCAGCGAGATGCCACCGATCACGCCGGGCAGGACGACGCCCGGGTTCGAGAGCTCGAAGAAGAGGCCCAGCATTCCGAGCATCATGAGCACGTACGCGACGTTCGGGTCGGAGATCACGTTCAGCAGGCGGTCGCGGAACCCGATCTCGATCGGCCTCACCGGGGCGCCCTTCGTCGCCAGCGTGACCGTCCGCTTCGGCAGCTTCACGACGCGCCCGTCCAGCTTCTCGAGCAGGTCGGGAAGCGAGTCGGCGACGAGGTCGACGACCCGGAGCTTCACCGCCTCGCGCTCGGTGATCGCCACGGCCTGGCGCACGGCCTTCTCCGCCCAGTCGGCGTTCCGTCCGCGTTCGAGCGCGACCGTGCGGATGAAGGCGGCCGCGTCGTTCTCGGCCTTCTTCAGCATCGTCTTGTCGCCGCCGCCCCCGAGGGCCACCGGCGACGCGGCGCCGATGTTCGTCGCCGGCGCCATCGCCGCCACGTGCGCCGCCATCGTGATGAAGACGCCGGCGGACGCTGCGCGGGCGCCCGTCGGCGCGACGTAGATGATCACGGGCACCTCGGCGTTCATCATGCGCTGGACGATGGAGCGCATCGAGCGCTCGAGGCCACCGGGCGTGTCGAGCTGGATCACGAGCGCCTGGGCGCCCTCGGCCTGGGCGCGGTCGATCGCGAGGCCGACGAGGCGAAGCGTCACCGGGCTGATCACGCCTTCGATCTCGATCTTCGCCACGGGCGCGGGCGCCGCCCCGGCGGACGCCGGCGCCATGAGCAGCGCCGCGAGCAGGGCGGCGCGCGTCCTCATCGGTCCCGCGCCAGGACGCTCACGAGCTCGAACATCAGGTTTGCCGCGAGCAGCGAGGTGATCTGGCCGGGGCCGTCGTACGGCGGTGAGACCTCGACGACGTCGGCGCCCACCAGCGCCAGGCCCACGAGGGCGCGCACGAGCACGAGTGCCTCGTACGAGGTGAGGCCGCCGACCTCGGGCGTCCCCGTGGCCGGCGCGTACGCCGGGTCCACCGCATCGATGTCGAACGAGCAGTAGACCGGCCCGCCACGGAGCCGGCCGAGCCGCTCGGTGACCCACGCGGTTCCCTGCTCCTTCACCGTCTCGATCCGGATCACCTCGATGCCGTGGCGGTCCTGGAACTCGAAGTCCTCGGAGCCGTAGAGCGGCCCGCGGATCCCGATCTGGATCATCCGGCGCGGGTCCACGAGCCCCTCCTCCACCGCGCGGCGGAACGGCGTGCCGTGGAAGAACTTCGAGCCGAAGTACTCGTCCCAGGTGTCCGGATGGGCGTCGAAGTGGACGACGCCGAGGGGGCGGCCGTGGCGCCGCGCCAGCGCCCTGAGGATCGGCAGCGTCACGGAATGGTCGCCACCGACACAGACAGGCATCGCACCCTCGGCGGCGACCTCGCCGATGCGGCGCTCGATCGCCTCGTACGTGCGCTCGATCGAGATGGGCGCGACGTTGACGTCCCCACAGTCCGCGACGTGAAGCTTCTCGAACGGGTGGACCTTGAGCACCGGGTTCCAGGGCCGGATCAGCGACGACTGCTCGCGGACGGCGCGTGGACCGAAGCGCGCCCCGGTCCGGTAGGAGGTGCCGCCATCATAGGGGATGCCGAGGAGCGCGACGTCGAGGCCCCGCGCCGTCTCGGCCTGAGGGAGCAGCATGAAGGTCGCGACCTGGCCGAACCGGGGGTACACGAAGGCGTCGCGAGGGCCGCGGCGATCCACCGCTCTCCCGCCTAGAGCGCGGCCCTGAGGCCCGCGACCGCCGTGAGGAGGCGCCCGATCTCCTCGTGGGAGTTGAAGACCGAGAAGCTCGCGCGAGTCGTTCCGACGACGCCGAGCCGGCGCATGAGGGGCATGGCGCAGTGATGCCCGGCCCGCACGGCGATCCCCTCGGCGTCGAGGAGCGCCGCGACGTCGTGAGGGTGGAGGCCGTCGACGGCGAACGCGACCACCGCGCCACGGTCCACCGTGCTCGGCGGCCCGAAGACCCTGACGCCCGGGATCGCCCCGAGCCCGTCCAGCGTCCGGCGCGCGAGCGCGCGCTCGTGCTCGGCCACACGGTCCATGCCGAGCTTCTCGAGGTACTCGATCGCGGCGGTGAGCCCGACCGCCTCGGCGATCGGGGGCGTGCCGGGCTCGAAGCGCCAGGGCAGGTCGTTCCACTGGGCGCGGTCGATCCAGACCTCTTTGATCATCTCGCTCCCGCCGCGCGTCGGCTCGAGATGCTCCAGGCGGTCCCAGCGCCCGTAGAGGACACCGATTCCGGTCGGGCCGAGCATCTTGTGCGGCGAGAAGGCGTAAAAATCACATTCGAGCGCTGATATATCGATCGGGAGGTGAGGTGCGGCTTGAGCCCCGTCCACGACCGTGATCGCGCCGACTCGGCGCGCTCGTCGCGCTATCTCCAAGACTGGGTTCAGCGTGCCGAGGACGTTGGAGACATGGGCGAAGGCGACGACGCGCGTCCGCTCTGTGAGCAGACGGTCGAGCGCGTCGAGGTCGAGGAGCCCCCCCGCCGTCACGGGCACCGCGGCGAGCCTGAGGCCCTGGCGGCGAGAGGCCATCTGCCAGGGGATCAGGTTCGAGTGGTGCTCCATCTCCGTCACGACCACCTGGTCGCCCGGCGCGAGCGTCCGGCAGAGTGCGTCGGCCACCAGGCTGAGCCCGTCCGTCGTCCCGCGCGTGAGCACGATCTCCTCGCGCCGCGCCGCGCCGATGAAACGCTGGACACGGTCGCGCGCGTGCTCGTAGAGCTCTGTCGCCTCCTCGCCCAGGGTGTGGATCGAGCGGTGGACGTTGGCGTGACTCCGCTCGTAGTACTGGCTCATCGCCTCGATGACGCTCAGGGGCTTCTGGCTCGAGGCGGCCGAGTCGAGATAGACGAGCGGGTGGCCGTTGATCACCCGTGCGAGGATCGGGAAGTCTGGCCGCGTCTTCTCGTCGAGTCTCATTGTAGCGGGGTCCGCGAGCCCGGAGCGAGTCGTGGGTGGCCTACCACAGGCGCGCGGGGCTTCATTGTAGCGGGGTCCGCGAGGCCGGGGCGGATCGAGGGTGGCCTACCACAGGCGCGCGGGGCTTCATTGTAGCGGGGTCCGCGAGCCCGGAGCGAGTCGTGGGTGGCCTGCCCCAGGCACGACACCGAGAGCTTGCTCGAGCACCGAGAGCGGCAGCGTCACGCAGCGCATCCGCGTCGGGCGGATATCGGCCTGGAGCACCGCCAGGACGTCGATCGCCGCCACCCGCCGCGCCTCGGCGACCGGCCGGCCCGCGACCAGCTCGGCCGTGACGTCCGCTGACGCGGCGCAGATCGCGCACGAGTCTCCCGTGAACCTCGCGTCGGCCACACGGTCATCGGCGAGCCTCAGCATGACCCTCACCCGGTCGCCGCAGAGCGGGTTCACGTCCTCGGCGACCGCGTTCGCGCCGGGCAACTCGCCCCGGAATCTCGGCCGCCGCCAGCGCTCGCGGATCACGTCGCTGTAGGGCCCGATCGCCGTCTGCGTTCCGCTCATTCGATCTCCCCGCGCGCCGCGTTGGCGCGATACGGCGGAAAGCGGTAGGCCATGTCCCGCGAGAGCAGGCCGCCGTGGCCGAGCTCGGCGAGCGCCCGGTTGTCGAGCCGGTCCCCCGCGAGGACGCGCGGTAGCACGAGATCGAACGTGGTCGCCTGAGAGAACATGCCGCAGGTCGGCATCCCGAGCACGGGCTTGCCGTCCCAGGTCGCCAGCCAGAGGAGGCTGCCCGGGTGCGCGGGCGCGCCATGGCGCTCCATCCGTGCACCCAAGAGCGTCAGCCCGCCGAAGACCGGGTCCAGCGGGTCAAGCGCGCTCGCCCCAGCGACGACCAGCACCTGAGCGCCCGCGTGCGCGAGCGTCCCCAGCTCGTCGGCGACCGTGCGCGCCGAACCGGTCGCGTAGCGCACGGGCAGAAGCCGGCTTCCGAACCACTCGATCTTTTGAGTGAGCGCGGCCTCGAAGCGCACCCGCTGCTTCTCGTCGAGCCGCTGCTGGCCGACGGCCCCGACCGTCACGTGCCGGAAGGCGTCGACCGCGACGAGACCGCCGGCGGCGCGGGCGGTGCGCTCGACCGAGCGGAGCGTCTCGCCCGGGATCACGAGGGGCGTGACCTTGCACTTGGCGACCGTCTCCCCGGGCTCCACGGGCTGCAGGTCGAACAGCGTGAAGACGGAGATGCCCTCGAGGGCGTTGACCTCGGCGAGTGCCGGCCGCCGGATCCGGAGGAGACCCCGACGCGCGGCCGTGAGCGTCCACTGGCCACCCGTGTAAGCTTTCACCTCCACACCGTCGCCCACGACCGCCGCGGCGAGCCGCCGGCCGGCCTCCTCCTCGTGGAGATCGCCGGGCTCGAGCGCGATGAGATGGATCTCCTGCCACGGCGCATCGAGCAGCGTCTTAGCGGCTTCGACGACCAGACGGGCGCCCTTCTCCACGGCGACCTTCCCCGCAGCGTCGCGGACGTCGTGACAGAGCACCCTGTCCACCAGGGCGTCGACGCTCGCCGTCTCGCGGCGCTGGGCGATGGCCTTCATCGCCTCTTCGCGCTGAGCGGCTGACCCGTGCCGCCGCCGCGGACCGCCTGGATCTCCGCCAGGATCGCGAGCGCGATCTCGGCCGCCCCGCGGGCGCCGAGGTCGAGGCCGATCGGGACTCGGATGCGCTTGATGGCGGCGTCGCCGACACCCTCCTCGGCGAGGAACTTGAGGATCGTCGCGCCGCGCCGCGCGGAGCCGAGCATCCCGATGTAGCCGACGTCGGAGCCGAGGGCTTCGCGCAGCACCGGGAGGTCGTACTTGTAGTCGTGCGCGACCAGGACGAGGGCCGTCGACGCGATCAGCGGGTACTGCCTGACGAGCTCCGAGGGTATCCCGACGCGCAGCTCATCCACGTCCGGGAACCGCTCGCGCGTCGCGAAGCGCGGCCGGCCGTCCAGCACCACGATGCGGTAGCCGAGCACGCGCGCGAGCTGCGTGAGCGGCATCGAAACGTGTCCCGCGCCCACCACCATGAGGAGCGCCGGCGGCGTGAACACCTCGACGAAGGCGCGCGTCCCCTCGAGGAACAGCGTGCGCGAGGCGCCGGACTCGAGGGCCGCCCGCGCCTCGCGGGCGAACCGCTCGTCGAGGAACGCGTCGCCCAGCGTCCCCTCGCGTGTGCCGTCGTCGAGCACGAGGAGCTTGGCGCCGGGCCGGCCGTCGAGCCGCGTGACGATCGCGCCCGCGTGGCCCGTGGCCGCGTGCCGGCGCACGCGCTCGTAGAGGGCGAGCGCCGCGTCGTCCGGCCGGTCGAAGGCGACGGGCTCCACGAAGACCTCGATCGTCCCGCCGCACGTGAGGCCGATCTCCCAGGCTTCCTCGTCGCCGAGGTTCATCTCGATCAGGCGGGGGCGCATCGTCTCGAGCACGTCCTCGGACTGCTCGATCACCTGCGCGTCCACACAGCCGCCAATCGTGACGGAGCCGAGGACGGCGCCGCCCTCGCCCACGAGCATCTTCGCGCCCTCTTTGCGGGGCGTGGTCCCGCGGGTGTTCACGAGCGTGGCGACGGCGACCTTGCGGGCCGATCGGCGCAGCTCGTCGATGTGGTCGAAGAGCTCAGCCATGGGAATCCAATGATACCGCTACAGACTCAACTTCGTCGCGAGATCGCGCAGCGCAGCCAGATTGTGTCCGGGCGCGAAGTGGTCCACGAGCGGAAGCGCCGCGGCCATGCCGCGCGTCAGCGGCTCGTACGACGGATTGCCGAGGAGCGGGTTGAGCCAGATGACCCGTCCCGCGCGGCGCTTGATGCGGAGGAGCTCCCGGGCAAGGAGCTCGGGCTCGCCCGTGTCCCAGCCGTCGGAGAGGACGATGACGATCGTCCGCCGGTCCACGAGCTGCGGCCACTCGCGGTTGAACTGGGCGAGCGACTCGCCGATCCTCGTGCCGCCTGACCAGTCGCGCACCTCCGAGAGCCGGCGTAGCACCTGGCGGTAGGAGCGCGCGCGGAGGTGGTCGGTGATCCGCGTGAGCCTGGTCGAGAACGTGAAGGTCTCGACCCGTCCGAAGACACTCTGCAGGGCGAACAGGAACTGGAGGAGGAAGCGGCTGTAGAGGTCCATCGAGCCCGAGACGTCGCAGAGCAGCACGAGCCGGACCTTCTTGCGCTTGCGCTCGCGAAAGCGGAGGTCGATCAGGTCGCCCTTCGTCAGATTCGCGCGGAGCGTCCGGCGGATGTCCACGCGGCCCCGACGCCTCACCGGGCGTCGTCGCCGGGTGATCCGGTGCGCGAGGCGCCGCGCGATCTTGAGCGTGAGACGCAGGATCTCGTCGAGCTGCTCGGCGCCGAAGGTCGCGAAGTCCCGCCCGATCAGCGCCTCGGTGTCCGAGGCCGCCGGCACGCTCAGCGGCTCACCGGTGTCCTCGCCCTCGTCCGCGCCGGTACCCCACGTCTCGAGCGCCAGCGACTCGCGCTTCTGGCCCGACGACTTGAGCGTGGCGTCGCTCTCCCGCGTCTCGCCGGGCGGGATCTGGACGAGCCCAGGGATTCCCTCGCCGTCCGGCTCACGGCGCCAGAACGCCTCGAAGCACCGGTCGAAGGCCGGCGCCTCCTCGGGCCGCCCCACGAAGATCGTCTTGAGGCCGAGGTAGAGCTCACCGCGGTCGGCGATGTCGAGGTGGTCGAGCGCGCGCACGGCGTCGGTGACGTGGACGAGCGTGGCCGAGAGCCCGTGCCGCCGCAACAGCGCGGCGAAGCGCACGACGGCGCTGGACAGCTCACGCGCCGCCATCGTCTAGCCCCGGGCGGGCAGGAAGGGCGCGAGGCCCGCTTTGGTCACCTCGGCGCGGAAGCGCTTCAGGTCGTCCGCGTCCTTCAGGAAGCAGCCGAGCGTCTCGTTGACGAGGTCCTCGTCGATGTGGTCCGCATGCAGCGAGACCAGCGCCTGCGCCCAGTCGAGGGTCTCGGCGACGCCCGGCACCTTGGCGAGGCGCACGTCGCGCAGCGTCTCCATGAACTTCGCGACCTCGCGGGTCAGCCGCGCATTCACGCCCGGCACCTTGCGCTCGATGATCCGGATCTCCTTCTCGAGCGTCGGGTAGTCGATCCAGAGATAGAGGCACCGTCGGCGGAGCGCGTCGGAGAGCTCGCGCGTCCGGTTCGAGGTGAGGACGACGTGCGGCGCGTGCGTCGCCTTGATCGTCCCGATCTCCGGGATCGTGATCTGCCACTCGGAGAAGACCTCCAGCATGAACGCCTCGAACTCTTCGTCGACGCGGTCGACTTCGTCCACTAGGAGCACCGGCGCCTGCGATTCCTGCGTGATCGCCTGCAGGAGGGGACGCCGCAGCAGGAACGGCTCGGAGAAGATCTCGTGCTCCTTCTCGCCGATCGGCCGGTTGTTGCGCGCGGTCTCGTCGAGCTTGATGTGCAGGAGCTGCTTCTGGTAGTTCCACTCGTAGAGCGCGGTCGAGACGTCGAGCCCTTCGTAGCACTGCAGGCGGATCAGATTCGTGGCGAGCATCCGCGACATCACCTTCGCGACCTCGGTCTTGCCGACGCCGGCGGGCCCCTCGATCAGGAGCGGCTTGCGCAGGCGCATCGCGAGGTGAACCGACGTCGCCACCGGCGCGTCGGTGACGTACTCCGCCGCTTCCATCATGTCCTGGATCTTCCGGATCTCGTCGCGCATGGCTAGCTATTGTACATGAAGCTTCGCGTAGTCTTCGGGCGTGTCCACGTCAGGAGGCATCGCCAGATCGAAGGCGACCGGCTCGACGCGCTCGGGATTCTCTTTCACGACGGCGCGCGCGCCCGCGTCGCCCTTGAGCGCGCGGAGCTCGGCGAACACTGCGGATGAGAACAGGACCGGCGTGCCTTGCACGCCCTGGTAGACCGGCGCGACGATCGCCTTGCGCGAGCGCCGGAGCGCCTCGAGCAGGGCCGGCACGACGGCTCTGGGCATGCGCGGCTGGTCGCCCAGCGCGATCAGCGCGGCGGTCGTCCACGGTTTGAGCGCGGCGACGCCGGCGGCGATCGAGGTGCCCTGGCCGTCCTGCGGCCGCGGGTTCACGACGAAGCGAACCGCGAGATCTCCGAGCGCCTCGCGAATCGCGGTGTCGTCCGGGCCGGTCACGATCACCACGTCCTCGACGTGGCCGACGACGTGCTCGACGGACCAGCGCACGACGGCCTTGCCCTGAAGCTGCAGCAAAAGCTTTTGCCGCCCCATCCGGCGCGCGAGCCCGGCCGCGAGCACGACCCCCGCGATCATGCGCGCTCCCAGAAGACCTCGAGCTCTTTCGCGAAGCCCGCTGGAACCCCGCAGCCGGATCCTGGAAGGGAGAGCGTGACGACGTCGTTGCGACGCAGTCGTTGGATGAGCGGCGCGCAGACGCGGTGCGTATCCGGCACCCCGTGCACGAGGACCGCCGGCATCAGCGTCCTCGTGCCCGAGGTGGCCCTTCGGCTATCCGCCGGCGCGCTTGACCGCCTCGGTCAACGCGCGCTTGGCGAACACACGGCAGAGGTGCGACTTGTACTCGACGGAGCCCTGAAGGTCTGCCTGCACGTCGACACCCTCGGCGGCCTTCTGCGCGGCCGCCTCGATCGCGGCCGCATCCAGCTTCTTGCCGGTGCAACCCGCCTCGACACCCTTGGCGCGCACCGCCTTGGTCCCCGCGCCGGTGATCCCGATCGACGCCTTCGAGCAGGCGCCTTTGCCGTCCAGGGTCACGGCCGCGGCGACACCGACGACGGCGAACCGCGAGGCCGGATGCGGGAACTTCATGTACGCGGCACCGCTGCTCGCAGGCAGCACTGGCACGCGCACCTCGACCAGCAGCTCGTCCTCGCCGACGGCCGTCGTCATCAAGCCCTTGAACCAGTCGTCGACCTTCACCGTGCGCCGGCCCTTCGCGCCCTCGCAGACCATCTCGGCGCCGAGCGCGATCATGGCCGCCGGATAGTCGGCCGCCGGATCAGCGTGGGCGATCGAGCCGCCGACCGTCCCGCGATTGCGGACCGCCGGATCGCCGATCAGCGCGGCGACCTCGGAGAGGACGGCAAGCTTCGACTTCACGACCGACGACGACTCGACCTCCCAGTGGGTGGTCATCGCGCCGATCGCCAGCATGTTGCCGTCCTGCTTGATCCCCGAGAGCCCGGGGACCTTGCGCAAATCGATCAGGTGCTTGGGCTGCGCCAGCCGCAGCTTCATCATCGGGATCAGGCTGTGGCCGCCGGCAAGCAGCTTGGCGTCGTCCTTGTGCTTGCCGAGAAGGTCGAGCGCTTCCTTGATCGTGCCCGGCGCGTGATAGTCGAACGCGGCTGGATACATGTCGCTCTCCTGATTACCGGGCGCCCTTGGCGCCCTGAATGATCGTCCACACACGCCCGGCGCTCAGCGGCATCTCTTCGATGTGGTCCACGCCGAGCGGTGCGAGGGCGTCCACCACGGCGTTCACGACCGCCGGGGGTGACGCGATTGTCCCGGTTTCCCCCGCGCCCTTGATGCCCATGGGATTGACCGGTGTGGGCGTCACAGTCCGGTCGGTCTCGTACATCGGCAGCATGTCGGCCTTGGGCAAAGCGTAGTCCATCATGCTGCCCGTGATGAGCTGGCCGGACTGGCCGTCGTACACGGCGCCTTCCCAGAGCGCCTGCCCGACGCCTTGCGCGATTCCCCCGTGGACCATGCCGTCCACGATCATCGGATTGATGACGTTGCCGACGTCGTCCACCGCCAGGTAGCGGAGGATGCGGACGTTGCCGGTGTCCCGCTCGACCTCGACGACGCACGCGTGGGCGCCGAAGGGGAAGCAGAAGTTCGAAGGATCGTAAAAGGACGTCTCCTCGAGCCCTGGCTCGAGCCCCTCCGGATAGTTGTGCGGCACGTATGCGGTGAGGGACACGGCCCCGAACGGCACCGCCTTGCCGGGAGCGCCTTTGACGGAGAACTGGCCACCGCCGAACTCGATGTCGCCCGGCGACGCCTCGAGCAGGTGCGCCGCGATCTTCTTGCCCTTCTCGATGACCTTGTTGAGCGACATGAGAATGGCGGTGCCGCCAACCGACGCCGAGCGGCTGCCGTAGGTGCCCATGCCGAACGCCACCGACCCGGTGTCGCCGTGGACGATGTCGACCTGCTCGATCGGAATGCCGAGCTTGTCGGCAACGATCTGGGCGAACGTCGTCTCGTGGCCCTGCCCGTGCGAGTGCGAGCCGGTGAACACGGTGACCATGCCGGTGGGGTGCACGCGGACTTTCCCGGACTCGTAGAGGCCGGCGCCGGCCCCGAGCGCGCCGACGAGCTTCGACGGCGCGATCGAACAGGCTTCGATGTAGGCCGAGAAGCCGACGCCGAGCAGTCGCCCCTGCTTGCGCGCGGCCTCCTGGTCGGCCCGGAACTTCCGGTAGTCGAGCATCTGCAGGACTCGGTCGAACGCCGCGCCGTAGTCGCCGCTGTCGTAGCTGACGGCGACGTGCGTCTGGTACGCGCCTGAGAATTTCGGGATGAAGTTCTTCTTCCGGAGCTCCGCGACATCCATTCCGAGAGCTCGCGCACCCGCTTCGACGATACGCTCGATGGCGTAGCAGGCCTCCGGCCGCCCGGCGCCGCGATAGGCATCCACTGCGGTCGTGTTGGAGAAGATCCCCGTCACCTCGCAGTGGATCGCGCCGATCGTGTAGACACCATTGAGCAAGGTACCGTAAAGGAACGTAGGCACCGCGGGCGCGAAGGTCGAGAGATAGGCGCCCAGGTTCGCCGTGGTCCTCACGCGGAGGCCGAGCATCTTGCCGTCCCGCGACAGAGCGATCTCGGCATCGGTCACGTGGTCGCGCCCGTGGGCGTCGGTCAGATACGCCTCGCGACGGCTGGCCGTCCAGCGCACCGGGCGCTTGAGACGACGGGAGGCCCAGGAGCAGACGACCTCCTCGTTGTAGAGGAAGATCTTCGAGCCGAACGCGCCGCCGACGTCCGGCGCGATCACGCGCACCTTGTGCTCGGGGATCCCGAGCACGAACGCGCACATGAGCAGCCGGTGCA
>Ga0137418_10004733_pt1 | contig 12459 bp, 11 predicted proteins | sample CZODoug3_1_2_16f_FD_122242 | JGI IMG/M metagenome (GOLD analysis project Ga0137418, IMG submission 122242) | Vadose zone soil fungal communities from Angelo Coast Range Reserve, California, USA - CZODoug3_1_2_16fungal (Hybrid Assembly) | ecosystem: Environmental > Terrestrial > Soil > Vadose... | reverse complement strand
CGATGATCGACTCAAGGCGGCCCTCGCGCCGCTCGACCATCGCTCGGGGAAACGAGTCTTCGGCGAGCCAGACGGAGCTCGGATCCGCATCGAGCAGATCGAACCCGAAGCTCGGACGCTTCGGATCGGCGAGCGACTCCCGGTACGCCCGCACCGCGGGTTGATCGAAGCGGCTCCCCGCGAACGGCTCCATTCGCGTGAGCTCGACGCGGCCATGAATCGGGTGGGCGATCCCGAGTGACAGCCATCGTCCGCTCGGAGTCACCGCTCCGGACACGATGCCGTTGCCGACATCGAGCGGCTTGTAGGACCTGCGCCGGTCGAGCGGCGTCGTGCCGATCAGCTCGCGATCCCGCCCATCAACGCGGTCCCCACACCAAACGCAGGTATCGGCGGATGAGGATGATGAGGACGATGGCGGGCAGCACCATGAAGAACGCGGCGATGAACTTGATTGCGAGCGGCGAGGTCGAAAGCGAGGCGAGGACCTGCGCCGGGAGTGTGCGCGTGCGGACCGTGAGGATCGACGCGGCGAAGACCTCGTTCCAAGAGATCACGAAAGCGAAGATCGCCGCCGCGGCCAGACCCGGCATCGCCGGCGGAAGCGCGACACGGCGGAACGCGCCCCACCGACCACACCCGAGCGTCTCCGCGGCTTCCTCCAGGTCGTGGGGCAACTCGACGAACACCCCGCCGATGATGAGGATCACGAACGGAAGTGCCATCGCGCTGTGGACGAGCGCAACGCTGATGAGATTGTCGTAGAGGCCAAGCCGCACGAAGATCGCCGCGAGCGGGATCGCCAGGATCGCGATCGGGAACAGCTTCGTGACGAGCACGACGGCCTCGAACCCCGCGCGTCCGCGGAAGCGGAAGCGCGCGAGCGCGTAGGCGGCCGGCGCCCCCAGCACTATGCCGACGACGACCGTGAGCAACGCGACGGCGAGGCTGTTCAGCATCGCCGGGGCGACGCCGCTCGACTCGAGGAACAGCTGCATCGTCGCCGCGGAGAGCGAGCCTGGGATGAGCGGTTTCGGATAGTCGGAGACATTGGCTTGCGGCGTCAAAGCTGAGATCGCGATGAGGTAGAACGGGATCAGGGCCCAGATCGCGAGAACGACGACGCTGCCGTAGATGAGCCCCCGATCGAGGACGCGCGCGCTCATCGCTGCGCCTCCGCCTGACGCGGGCCGAGCAGCCGGAGATACACCACGATCGCGGCGAGGCTGAGGGCCACGATGACCACGCCATAGGCGGCGGCGGTGCGCTCGTCCTGGTTGGTCGCGTACGAGCTGTAGGCCTCGCCGGCCAGGACGGGCAGATTGCGTCCGGCGAGAGCGAACACGACCGCGAATGTCTGGAACGCGAAGATCGTCCGGATGAGGAGAGCCGACTGAAGGCTCGGCCGGAGGAGCGGGAGCACCACGTGGACCGTGCGCCGGAGTCGGCCCGCGCCGAGGAGCTCCGCGGTCTCGGAGAGCTCGCGCGGGATGAGCTCGAGCCCCGCGATGAGAATGAGGAGCACCATCGCCGTGGTGCGCCAGGATTCCGCGATGACGATGGCCGCCACGAGCCCTGCAAAGTTGTCGAACGACAGCCACAGCACCGGCTGGCTGATCACGCCGGCGGTCTGCAGCACGCTGTTGAGATAGCCCCGCTCGGTGAAGGCCGCGAGCCACAGGAGCCCCGCCGCAAGATCGGAGACGGCGAGCGGGATCGTGTAGATCAGGAAGAACCAGCGATGGCCGCGGAAGCGAGAGTTGACCAGCAGCGCTATGGCGAGCGCCAGCGCCACCTGCAGCGGCACGATGAGCACGAGAAGGAGGAAGGTGTTGCGCCACGCGTCGCTGAAGTTGGCGTCCGCGAATATGCGCTGGAAGTTCTCGACCGTGAATCCGCCGTTGTCGGTAGCGAACGAGAGGATGAGCGCTTGCGCGAGCGGGACGACGATGAGGACCGCGAGGAAGGCCATCGATGGGAATACGAGCGTGAAAGGCAGGAGCTGCCCGGTTCGCCTATGCATCCGCGGTCCAGCGTAGCCGCGACCGATGGCGTCCGGTCTCAGTCGGAGATCGCCTCGCTCGCGAGCCAGTCGAGCGCCACCGCCGCGGTCCACGACTGATCGAGCGAGCCGAGCGGCTCCGCGGTGAACGGCTCGAAGTACTCGCCAAAATGCGCCTCCCGTCTCGAGAGCAGCGCGAGATTCGGTCCGCGCAGCCGTCCTGCGGATGCGTCCGACCCACGCTGGGTCATCCCCCACCAGAGAAGCCAGTTGATGACCGGCCAGGCCGGCCCGCGCCAGTACGCGCGCGGGCGGAACTCGGGCGAGCTGCGCGCGGTGCTGAGAACGACCGGAAACGCGAGGCCGGCTGCTCCGGCGAAGTCCGGGCCGAAGAGCGTGTGCTCGGTGCGCTCGGCGATCGCCGGATCCATGTCGGGCACGAGCAGGCCGCAGAGGCCGGCGCTCGTGGCAACGCGGACCGCTTTGCCGGTTCGTAGGTCCGTGTCCAACGCGAGCTCGAGATCGTCATCCCATGCGTCGTGGACCGCTCTGGACGATCGTTCGCGCCAGCGCGCGATCTGCGATCGCTCGGCATCGGGAGCGCCGACGACCTCCGCTATCCGTTCCAGGGAGCGGCAGGCCGCGCTGAAGATCGCGCTCATCTGGACGTCCTTGATGAGGAAGGGATGCGTTCTCTGGATCGCTCGGTCGTCGTAGCCGGCGTCGCGCAGGAGCGTCACGAGCCAGACGTAGCGGTCGTACTCGGCGGTGGTCGGGCGTTCTTCGGCGCCGACGACGCTCACATCGGTGCGCGCGTACGGCGGGATCGCTCCGACGGCGATCCGGGCGAGCGCCGCATCCCATCGCGGCGAGTTGTCCGTCCCCTCCCAGGGGTGATAGATCGTAAGAAGCCCCGAGCCCTCGGGATCGCGCCGCTCTGCCAGGTACCGATGCCACGCGACGAGCTTCGGGTAGAGCGCCGCGACGCGCGATCGGATCGCCGTGCTCGGAGCGACCTCGAGCAGACGCCAAACCGCGATCGCGTGCATCGGCGGCTGGATGATCCCGCTGGTCGCGACCGTGCGCGGTGCGAGCTCGCTGACCTCGGCGGACGCCCAGAGATCCGGCCCGGGCCGATAGTCGGGGGCGTTCGGATCGAACACGATGTGCGGCACTCGTCCGTCGCGCCATTGCGCTTCGAAGAGATGCTCGAGCTCGCGGAGCGCGCGGTCGGGGTCGATCCGCGCGAGACCGATCGCGATGAACGCGGCGTCCCAACTCCACTGATGGGGATAGAGGCGCGGTGCCGGCTTCGTCCACCCGCCGACGTTGTTCCGCGCCAGGACGGCGGCCGCCTCGTCGCGTAGCTCGCCGGCGCTCCAGGACGGAGCGGGTCGGCTCAGTGCGGCGCCGTCAGGGCCTTGCCGGACGCCGCGTCCATCCAGCGAATCTTGTGCGGCTCGGGCGCGAGGCGGAGCTCTTCGTCGGCGCGGACCGTCGTGTCGGCAGGGGCCACGACCTTGATCGACTCGTTGCCGACCATCACGGTGAGGAGCGCGTGCGACCCGAGCGGCTCGACCACCAGCACGCGGCCCCGGAATGGACCCTCGCCGATCCTGATGTTCTCCGGGCGAATGCCGAGAAGCATTTCCTTTCCGTCCATGCCGGGCGGGCCCTGCACCTCGAACGCGTCGCCGACCGCCGTGCCGTTTCGAGCGCGGGCCTTGAGGAAGTTCATCGGCGGCGAGCCGATGAACGATCCGACAAAGACGTCCGCCGGCCGGTCGTAGAGCGCGCTCGGCGTGTCGAGCTGAACGATCTCGCCTTCCCGCATGACGGCAATGCGATCGCCCATGGAGAGCGCCTCGATCTGGTCGTGGGTGACATAGACGGTGGTGCGCTTGACCTCGGCATGCAGGCGCTTGAGCTCCGCGCGCGCGTGGAGCCGCAGCAACGCGTCCAGGTTGGAGAGCGGCTCGTCCATCAGCAGTACGGGCGCGTCCGTCACGATCGCGCGTGCGACCGCCACGCGCTGCCGCTGTCCGCCCGAAAGCTGCGCCGGATACCGGTCGAGATAGGGCTCGAGCTGCAGCAATGCGGCGCCTTCCTTGACGCGACGTTCGACCTCGGCTTTCGGCTTGTTACGCATCCGCAAACCGAAGGCGATGTTGTCGTAGACCTTCATATGCGGGAACACCGCGTAGGACTGGAAGACCATGGCGATGTGCCGGTCGCGCGGCGGAAGATCGGAGACGTCGCGGTCTCCGATGCGAACGGTCCCGCCGTCGATACGCTCGAGACCGGCCAGGCACCTGAGCAGCGTCGTTTTCCCGCAACCGGAGGGCCCGAGCAGGACCATGAACTCGCCGTCTCGGACCAGGAGGTCCACGTCCTTCAACGCCGTGGTCTTTCCGAAGGTCTTGCGGACGGACTCGAACGCCACACTCGACATGGTCAGCTCACCTTCCCGGTCCCCAGAGATTGAACAGGTACTTGCGCATGAAGAAGATAAAGAAGAGCGAAGGAATGATCATGAAGAAGCCGCCCGCGAAGCGGAAGTAGAGCGGCGAGATGTTCAGCGAGGCCAGGACCTGGGCCGGCAGCGTGGTGTTGCGGACCGTCAGGATCGTCGCCGCGAAGACTTCATTCCACGAAGTCACGAAGCTGAAGATCGCCGCCGCCGCGAGGCCGGGAAGCGCGAGCGGCAGCGCGATCCGCGTGAACGCGCCGAACCGCGAGGTCCCGAGCGTCTGCGCCGCCTCCTCGAGCTCACGCGACACCGCGAGGAACACGCCGGAGGTCACGATCACGATGAAGGGCAGCACCATCGCGGTGTGGACGAGGATCACCGCGATCAGGCTGTCGTAGAGACCGAGATCGATGAAGGTGACCGCGAGCGGTATGGACAGGATCGCGATCGGGAACATCTTCGAGATGAGGACGCCAACCTGAAAGCCATCGCGTCCGGGGAATCGGAAGCGCGCCAGCGCGTACCCGGCGGGCGCGCCGATGAGCAGGCCGAGCACGATCGTCGAAAGCGCGACGATGATGCTGTTCCGCACGGACGGAAGCACGCCGGTCGAGTTGACGAAGAAGCTCATGGTGTCCGTTGAGAAGCGGGTCGGAAGGAGCGGCTTCGGAAACTCATAGATCGCACTTCGCTCGCTGAACGCCGCGAGGGCGATCAGATAGATCGGGACGAGCGTCCAGAGCGCCAGGATCACAGCGGCCCCGTACAAGAGGATGCGATCCACCACGACGCGGCGCGACAACGGTCGTCTTCGAAGAGCTGGAGCGGCGGCGGTCATTTCCCGAGCTCTCCCTCGCGGACTCTGAAGATGCGGAGATACGTGATCGTCGCGGCGACGGTGAGTACGAGGATGAGCGTCGCGAAAGCGGCCGCCACATTGCTATCGCGGATGTTGTAGTACCAGTCGTAGGCCTCATAGCCGAGCACCGGGAGCTGGCGGCCCGCCAGCGCGAGCACGACGGCGAACGCGTTGAACGCGAAGATCGTCCGGATGATGAGCGCGGATTGCAGGCTCGGCTTCAGCATCGGCAGCACGACGAGAAGGGTCCGTTTCACGCGGTTCGCGCCGAAGAGCTCGGCGGCCTCGAAGTACTCACGTGGAATGAGCTGCAATCCGGCCAGGAGGATCACCAGGACAAGAGCGGTAGCTCGCCAGGATTCGGCGACGACGACCGCCGCGAATACCCATTGAAGATTCTCGACCGACAGGAACGCCATCGGCTCCTTGATGAGGCCGAGCCCGACCAGGATCGTGTTGAGGTAGCCCTGGTCGGTGAAGATCGAGAGCCACACGATGCCGGCCGCGAGATCCGAGATCGCGAGCGGGATGGCGAAGAAGTAAAGGAAGATGCCGTGGCCGGGAAAGCGCGAGTGGATGAGGAGAGCCATCGCCAGGGCGAGCACCATCTGGATCGGGACGATCGCGATCAGGAGGAGGATCGTGTTGCGGAAGGATTCGATGAAAGCGATGTCGCTGAACATCTTCCGGTACGCGCCCAGGCCGAGGCTGCCATCAGCCGCCTGGAACGAGAGCAGGACAGCTTGCGCGATCGGGATGAGGATCAGAAGCGTTAGGAAGATGACCGTGGGCGCGAGAAGGCCGAGCGGGAGGGCCGCTTCCGACCGGACGATCGCCGCCGGAAAAGAGGCGGCCCTCCGCGCTCCGACCGCCATCTAGGTCACTTGACCTGGCAGGGACCCGTGCTTGCCGGATCCGGCCGCCAGCACGGGGCTTTGGTGTCGTTCATGACCGTTTGCAAAATGGCCGCCTGCTCGTTCAGCACTTTCTGGATGTCCTCGCCCTTGACCACGATCCGTTGGAACGTGTCGAGCTGGACCTTGTTGAACTCGCCACTCTTCGCGCCGAGCCCGATCGGCAACAGCGCGACTTTCGCGTCGGGCGACTTCGACTGGGCCTGCACCGCATCGGCCTCGACCTTCAGATAGGCAGCGAGGTCGCTCGGTAGCGGTTTGTCGAGCACGGGGAAGAATGCGACCGCGTTCAGGGTTTTCCCCTGGACGTCCGACGTGGTCATGTAGTCGATGAAGGCCTCCGCGCCGGCCTTGTTCGGCGAGCTCTTCGGGATCGCGAGACCGGCCAGCACCGACATGTAATAGAGGCCCTTCGGACCCTTCGGCGCGGGCACCGCGACGAAGTCATTCGGCTTCTGCTTGAACGCCTCCACGAGACGCGCGACGTGGTCGAACCCGACCCAGATCTGCCCCGACAGCAGCGCTTCCTGCATGAAGTCGGTGTTCAGCGATGCGGGGTTCATGTACTGCCAGGTGTCCTTCAGATCCTGCCACATCGTCACCGCGTCGGCGCTCTTGTACGTCGTGACGAGTCCGCCGGTGTAGGCCGGATACATGTAGCCCTGGATGAGGCGGTGCAGCAGCGACATCGGCCCAGCCGGCAGACCGCAACGCTTCTGCCCGGTCTTGTCGAAGATGTTCTTGCACCAGTCGCGAAGCTGCTTGTAGGTGATGTCGCCCTCTTTGACGCCGGAGGGCAGGTACTGCAAGGCCTGCTTGTTCACTCCCATGATGTAGGTCGCCTGCATCCACGGGATGTAGACCTGCCGACTCGTTCCGAGCTTCCCGAGGTCCATGAATTCCTGTGCGATGCCGCGATCCTTGAGCTTCTGGGCGAGCGGTGTCAGGTCTTCGAAGATCGTCAAATCGTTGAAGCTCGCGAAGTCACCGTGCACTCCGCCGATCACGCCAACCTGACCCTTCGAGGTCTTCGTCTCGGCGATGATCCGATCGACGAACGGACCGGCCGTCGAGCCGAGGTAATCGACCGGGGCGATCGTGAACCCCGCGAGGATCTGCTTCCGAACCGCCTCCGATTCGGTGACGGTGTTGAACTGCGTAGAGAGCATCACGAACGGCTCGCTCGAGATCGCTCCCGAGCCTGATGGAGTCGGAGTCGAGCTCGGCCCGCAGGCGACCGCGACAACGCTGATCGCAAGCGCGAGCGCGAATGAGGTGCGCAGCTTTTTCATACCTCTCCCCCGCTTAGAACTGCGGCGACTATAGGCGAGTCCCCACGGGACGCGTGGTTTCTTAGTAAGCGAGCGCCGCCTGCAGGAGCGAGTCCGGGTTCTTCATTGCCGCGAACGCGTCGGCCGCCTTCTCCACCGGGAACGTAACGCGCGGCAGGCCGCCGAGGCTGAGGCGCCCGCCGAGAGCGAGCTCGATCACGCGCGCGCGAAGAGACGGCATCGACCAAGCCGGATGGATGTTTCCGATCTGCGCCGAGCGGATCTCGACGCCGTTGTGATGGAACTCGTCTCCGAGGAAGAGCCCGGTCGCCTCGCCTTGGTAGAAGCCGACGGCGACAACGCGGCCGCGGCGGCGCACGGTGCGGATGGCGTCTTGCAGCGCACGCGTCGACCCGCTGCACTCGAACGCGACCGCGATGCCTTCGGCCCCGACGCGCCGCTTGAGCTCTCGCGCAACATCGACGCCATCGCCCGCGAGCACCGTTTCGAGGCCGCATGATTTCGCGATCTCGAGACGCGACGCGAGCCGATCGACGACGTGGACCGCGGACGTCCCCGACGTCGAAGCGAGCTGCGCGACGATGAGACCGACCGGACCCGCGCCGAAGACGACGGTCGGCGATCCGCGAAGCTCGTCGCCGGCGTAGGCGATCGCGTTCATGCCGATCGGCGCCATCTGCGCCAGGTCCACGCCGTCGTCGAAGGAGAGCCCGTCGGGAATGCGCTGCTCCATGGCGACCTCGGCCGGCAGGGCGACGAGCTCGGTGTGGCGCCACTTTCCATATACGCGCGTGCCGGCAGGGAGCGCTCCGGTCGCGCCGTCCACGACCTCCCCCGCGGCGCGATAGCCGAAGACGATCGGGTACTCGACCGACGGTTTGCCGGCCACGAAGACGCGAAAGTCGGAGTCCCACCGCTTGTGCAGATAAGGGTTCGTGGCACCCGCGCCGACGTAGGTCATCTCCGTGCCGGGGCTGATCGCCGACCTCACCGTCCGCACGCGCACCTGACCGGTCTGAAGTGGCGCGACCGGGTAGGCATGGCAATCGACATCGCCGGTTTCGAGGATGCGCACGGTGCGCCCGCCGATCTCGCCGCGGGCGATCAGGTCGTCGATCTGACTGGTCACACCGCGAGCTCGCTCTCGCGGATGAGATCGCGTATGAGCGCGGCCGTCCGTGGCAGCACGACCTCCGGGTCGCCCGAGAGCGACGAGCACTCGATCCCGATGTCGGCCTCGTATCCCATCCCGCCGAGCGCCGCGAAGATCGACGAGAAGTCGATGTGACCGGCGCCGGGCTCGAAACGCTGCGAGTCCGCCATCTGAACGTAACCGAGGCGCTCGCCGGCATCGGCCAGCGACGCCGCCATGTCCGCCTCTTCGATGTTCATGTGGAAGGTGTCGCCCACGACGAACACCGCCGCGCTGTCGAGGGCATCGCGGAACCGGATCGCGTCGGCGATCGTCACGCACACGTCGTTCTGATAGCGGTTCAGCGGCTCGATGAAGATGCGCGCGCCGGCGCGCTCGGCGCGCTCCGCGAGTGGCCGCAGACCTTCGAGGAAGAGCGCCTCGTCTTCGTCGCGCGTACGACCGGTCGCGATGCCCGGAAGATTCCGCGTGCGTCCCCAGATCGGCACGACCACGATTCCGGTGCCGAGCTCGCCGGCGAGATCGAGCAGCGAGGCGATGTCGGCACGCGCGGCGGCGATCTTCTCGTGATCCGGATCGATCAACCAGCCGCGGTAGCCGCCCGCGATCGCCGTGACCGGGATCGTGATCGCGACTATAGACGTGATCGTAACCGCGATTATGGTCGCGGGGATTACGGTTCTTACGGCTATCAGGCTGCACGAGATCGTGGTTATCAGGATGGTTTGCAAACTGGCGCAAACGACGGGAATAGAGGTCAAAACTATGACCCGCAGCGATCGCATTACTACCGTAACGCCACTTACGGGTATGACCGTTCCCACGGAAACAGGGACGCGTACAAACAGGCCTATCGCGATGGTTTCCTGCGAGGCTACCAGGAAGGCTTTGAGAATTGGCAAAGGTATTTCATTGGGGGCGTTTTCCACCCATAGCAGCTCATGCGTAGGACAATCTGTTTGGAGGTCGAACGCAAATCGGTTTAAGCACACACGAAATCGTGCCAAGCCAAAAACGTGAGAAACCAAACATATCGAAAGTTAGCTGAGCGCCGTTAGTCACCTATTCGGCACAACGTTTGCCAAACGGCTCAACCGGAGGTTAGATATGAAATCACACTATCTCAGTAATAGGATTGGGAGAATCTTGCTAGCATTCTCGTTCATAGCGGGGATCGGATTGGTGTCCAGTGGGGCCGTGCAGGCTCAGCGGACCTGGGATCGCGATCAAGATCGCGATCAAGATCGTCAGGATCGACGCGATCGGAATAACCGACGTAACCGCGATAATGATCGGAACCGCGACTACCGGAACGATCAGTACAATCGTAATCGCGGCTATGGTAACAACGGCAGCTACGGCGGCTACGGTAACTACGGCGGGTACGGTAACAATGGCGGCTACGGTAATAATGGCCGCTCTGGTGGTTATGGCGGTTACGGTAACGCAAGCCAGGTTGCCATAAACCAGGGCTATCAGGACGGTCTCTATACCGGCTCGAGCGATGCTCAACGTGGACAGAATTACAATCCGCAGAGATCCCACTTCTATCGGAGTGGCCATGGCAACTCCGGGGGATACTATGGCAACGGATATCAATACCAGCAGGCCTATCGCAACGGTTTCCTTCGTGGTTATGACCAAGGTTTCCAACGCTATGGCGGCTATAATAACCGTCGAAGCAATGGCAACTATGGTCGTTTTCCGTTTCCCTGGTAATTGAACCTTAACTAAACTTTCAAGTGTGTTGCTCCGCTTGAAGTAAACCAAGGGCGATGCTGCCGATGGCGTTTCGGCTGCATCGCCTTTTTCATTGCTCCAACCAGCTTCAGCGCATGAGCCTCTCCGGGACTCGCTTACCATGCTCGGCCTGTGATATTTACTTTAGCCCGTAAGCCGCGACAGGAACACGTAACGCTTCTTTTCTTGGAGGGAAGATGAATATGCGAAAGAACACCAGGCGGATCGCAGCTCTCTTAAATCGGATCGGATTGCCAATCATGGCAGTGGCCATGCTCGTTTCCGGCGTTGCCGGACAGGGCATGAGTTCGCATCATCACCCGGACGCCGGTTCCGATTCAGTCAACCCTAATCCCGAAGCAATTCAAGACTGGGCCAAAGATCAGTTGGCGAAATCGCCACGGCATCGAGAGTGGGCGAAAGTAAAAAATGGCAATCGCGAAGTCAACAGTTTCGTTGTCTATCCTGAAGTAAACAAGAAGGCCACGGCCGTGATCGTGATTCATGAGATTTTTGGAATGAGCGACTGGGTGCAGCAGCTCACCGACGAATTGGCTGAAGCCGGCTACATTGCGATCGCGCCCGACTTACTCTCTGGTATGGGTCCAAAAGGAGGCGGGACCAGCGACTTTGACAGCAACGCGGTGCGCCAGGCAATTGGTGCTTTGCCCCCAGATCAAATTACCAGGGACCTGAACGCGGTCGCGGATTACGTTTCGAAATTGCCGGGAGCCAACGGTAGGGTCGTTGTCGCGGGATTCTGCTGGGGTGGAACGCAAAGCTTCAACTTTGCCACCAACCGGCCCAGCCTAAGAGCGGCTTTCGTCTTCTATGGAACGCCGCCGGCAAACAACCAGCAAGGGCAGCCGTTCGCAATTGACAAGCCCGCGCTCGCACGTATTAGCGCTCCTGTCTATGGCTTTTACGCTGAAAAAGATATGCGTGTTGACGCGACTATTCCGCCCACGGTTGATGCGATGAAAGAGCTAAAGAAGATCTACGACCCGGTAACGTACCCGGGCGCAGGCCACGGATTTATGCGATTAGGCGAACCAAATGCTCCTCAGCCAGCAGCTCCCACGACCAAGGGCGATGCCGTGGCAGACAAGAAGGCTTTGGATGATCTGGCAATGTACAAGGCCAATCGAAAAGCGCGCGACGATGCATGGGTTCGATGGAAAGCTATACTCGCAAAGCTTTAGTTTTTTTGCGGAGACTGGCGATGAAAAATAGACTAAGCCTGGTCTGATTCGCGGTCGCGCTGCTAATAGTGACGGGCTCCCCAGGTGTCAAAAAAGTTAGGGCGGCGCCCACGACCGAGGACGACTTTCAATTAATTAAGGTTGCGGATCGAGTTCATGCCTCGATTGCTTAGTCCGGAGGTTTGGCCTCAGGCAATGCCGGCTTTGTCATCGGCGATGACGGCGTGCTGATCTTCGACACCTTCTTTACTCCAGCAGCTCAACTGAAAGGCACGAAGATTCGGTGATGGGTACCACCTAAGTTGCTGGCTGATTCACACCGGGAAGCCGTGCTTATACAGAGATCTATCGCTTTCGTCTCTAATGACTTCATAGCTGGTACATGAAATTCTGTGTCTTGATCGGTGCGCAAACACACATAGTCCGTGACGAGTTTGGGATTAGATTCTGATCGTAGGAACCTGACAGTGTACTGACACGTCCCCGTCGCCAAAACTATCTCGTCACGTAACAGAAACTTCGGCCAGGCGAACTAGTTTTACAGCTTTTGCCAGTCGCAGGAATTGCATTGTTCGAATGCCCCACCAGTTGAGGTCGATTTCATACCAGGCGAGTCCGTGCCGCGCTGCAGTTGGGTATGCATGATGGTTATTGTGCCACCCTTCGCCAAAGGTCAGCAGCGCCACCCACCAGTTGTTGGTCGAATCATCGCGCGTGGCAAACCGGCGTCGGCCCCACATGTGCGTCGCCGAATTAACCAGCCAGGTTGCGTGAAAGTTGAAGGTGACCCGGAAGAATACCGCCCACAAGACGAATGACCAACCGCC
>Ga0137418_10004731_pt1 | contig 12467 bp, 7 predicted proteins | sample CZODoug3_1_2_16f_FD_122242 | JGI IMG/M metagenome (GOLD analysis project Ga0137418, IMG submission 122242) | Vadose zone soil fungal communities from Angelo Coast Range Reserve, California, USA - CZODoug3_1_2_16fungal (Hybrid Assembly) | ecosystem: Environmental > Terrestrial > Soil > Vadose... | reverse complement strand
GTTCCACGTCGCCCTCAGCCGCCTTCAGAATGCGGAGGACGCGGAAGACGCCGTTCAGCAGGCCTTTCAGCAGGCCTTCGTTCACCTGAAAAGCTTTCAAGGCCAGTCTCGTTTCTCCACCTGGCTCACACGCATCGCCATCAACGAAGCCTTAATGCTCCTTCGCAAGCGCCGTCCCGGCCACCTTTCCATCGAAGGCCACCAGTCGGTGGACGAAGAAAATTTCACGCTCGAAATCAAGGACCCGGCCATCTCGCCGGAAGAGCGCTACGGTCAAAAAGAAATGCAAAACGTTTTGTCCAGCGCCATCAACGAATTGCGGCCCATTCTCAAAACCGTCGTCAACCTCTCGGGAATCGCCGAGCTCTCCACTGGCAAAACCGCCGAAGCTCTCGGCGTCCGTGTTGGCACCGTCAAAGCCAGAACCTTCCGCGCCCGCCGCTTGCTCCGCGAAAAAATCGCCAAGCGCCTCGGCGCCAGAAACGGCAAAGTTTCCGCCGCGCACTTTTCCACGTCGCAGGCCGCGCGCCACAGCGCCTATCAGGCCGTTTTTTCCACCAGCGCTGGCTAGCTCGCGGCTGTCGCACCCGGCGCATTTTGTAGGCAGCATCCTTCGCGACTACCAGGAGAATATCCATGTGGATCGTTCGCGTCGCTCTCGACCGGCCCTACACCTTCATCGTTCTCGCCCTGCTCATTCTCCTCCTGAGCCCCGTCGTCATCATGCGCACGCCCACGGACATCTTCCCCAACATTGATATCCCGGTCATTGCCGTCGCCTGGCAGTACACCGGCCTCAACCCCGAAGAAATGGAAGGCCGCATCACCACCGTATACGAGCGCATCCTTACCACCACCGTCGACAACATCGAACACATTGAGTCGCAGTCGCTCTACGGAATCGCGGTGGTTAAAGTCTTCCTCCAGCCGACCGCAAACCTCCAACAAGGTATTGCGCAGGTCACGGCGGTTTCTCAGACCCAGCTGAGACAGTTGCCTGCCGGCTCGACGCCGCCGCTCATCATTGCCTATAGCGCGTCGAGCGTGCCAGTTCTGCAACTGGCCCTCTCCGGACAAAATCTGTCGGAGCAACAACTCAACGACTTTGGCCTCAATTTCATTCGGACGCAGATCATCACAGTGCCTGGAACGTCGGTGCCCTATCCCTATGGCGGCAAACAGCGCCAGGTGCAGGTAGATCTGAATACGACAGCCTTGCAGTCGAAAGGACTATCTCCGCTAGACGTAGTGAATGCGATCAGCCTACAAAACCTGATCTTGCCGACGGGAACATCCAAGATCGGCAACAAGGAATACGATGTATCCATTCCCAACGCAGCACCGCAGACAATTACGGACCTGAACCGAATTCCGATCAAGACCATTGGCGGTACAACGATCTACATAAAAGATGTCGCCTGGGTGCGCGATGGTTTTCCGCCGCAGACTAACATCGTTCGCGTCAACGGCCAGCGCTCCGTATTGTTGACAATCCAAAAGGCGGGGAACGCCTCAACGTTGAACGTGATTTCGGGCGTCAAGGCCCTCCTGCCGCAGATCAAGTCGACGCTTCCACCCCAACTACAGATATCGCCGTTGGCGGATCAATCGATCTTTGTCCAGAGTGCGATCAGTGGAGTGGTCCGAGAGACGCTGATTGCCGCGTGCCTGACTGCTTTCATGATTCTCACATTCCTTGGCAGTTGGCGTAGCACGGTGATCATCGCGACATCGATTCCGCTGGCGATTCTGACCTCGATCATTGTCCTCAGCGCGATGGGGCAAACTATTAACATCATGACGCTCGGTGGGTTGGCTCTGGCGGTCGGAATCCTGGTCGATGACGCCACCGTCGAAGTCGAGAACATCAATCGCAATCGGGAGGCAGAACCGAAGAAAGATCTGGACGGAGTTGTTCTGGATAGCGCATCGCAAATTGCCACACCGGCTTTCGTCTCTACGCTCTCGATCTGCATTGTGTTTGCCCCGATGTTCTTACTCTCGGGCGTGGCACGATACCTGTTTGTGCCGCTCGCCGAAGCAGTGGTGTTCGCCATGTTGGCTTCGTATTTTCTTTCGCGGACCATCGTTCCGACCATGGCGAAGTATTTATTGCGGAGCGAAAAACATGACCCCGGAAATGCACCCAGCCGCAATCCTCTGGTACGACTTCAGAAGGGATTTGAGAAGGCGTTTGAGAAATTTCGTCACAGCTTTCGTGGCTTGCTGGAAACTTGCCTCCATCACCGGGCTGTCTTTCTAATTGCGTTCTTCGCATTTTGTATCGGCTCTGTTGCAGTTCTAATTCCTTGGCTAGGCCAGGATTTCTTCCCCAGCGTGGACAGCGGCACGTTCAAGATGCACATGCGAGCTCCCACGGGGATGCGTATTGAAGAGACGGCCAACCTTTGCGATCAGGTCGAGCAATCGATTCGCAAGGAGATTCCGGCAGCCGAGATCCAGAGCGTCATCGACAACATAGGCCTGCCGTACAGCGGCATTAATCTTTCATACAGCAATTCGGCGCCGGTTGGCACTTCGGATGCGGACATTCTTGTGACCTTGTCAGCCAAGCACCATCCCACCGATAACTACATTCACCAGCTTCGTCTGGCACTCCCAAAACAGTTTCCGGGTGTTTCCTTCTCGTTCTTGCCCGCCGACATGGTCGCGCAGATTCTCAATTTTGGATTGCCGGCGCCCATCGATATTCAGGTGGTGGGAAATGACTTGCAGGGTAACCGCCTTTATGCCGACGCATTGCTCGCGAAAATGAGATATGTTTCCGGCGCGACTGATCTTCGGATTCAGCAGCCCTTCGATCAACCCTATCTGCGCCTGAGGGTCGAGCGCACCAAGGCTGAACAACTTGGTTTCACTGCCCGCGACGTTGCGCAGAACCTGCTGGTATCTCTGAGTGGCAGTTTCCAGACTTCGCCCTCCTTCTGGCTTGACCCAAAGAATCATGTCAGCTATCAAATCGCGACTCAGACGCCGCAATATCGCACGGACACGTTGCAGGATGTAGAGAACATTCCGATCACGGGAACGAATCCATCGGCTCCTCCATCGCTCATGGCCAGCCTCGTGTCCACGCAACGAGGAACAGGAATGGCTGTGGTTTCCGACTACAACGTGGCGCCGGTAGTCGACATCTTTGGCGCTGTCGCAGGGCGCGATCTGGGTGGCGTAGCCGGCGACATCAACAAAATCATTGACGCCACACGCCAGCAGTTGCCTCGCGGCTCTCGAGTCGTTGTGCGTGGGCAGGTTCAGACCATGCACGCCTCCTACATCGGGCTTTTGGGCGGACTAGTGGGTTCAATCGTGCTCGTCTACCTTTTGATCGTAGTCAACTTTCAGTCCTGGCTCGATCCTTTCATCATGATTTCCGCTCTGCCCGCGGCACTTGCTGGGATCGCGTGGTTTTTGTTCATAACGCATACAAACCTGAGTGTACCGGCGCTGATGGGAGCCATCATGTGCATGGGCGTCGCAACCTCAAATAGCATCCTGGTGGTGAGCTTCGCTACGGAAAAGATGACGGAAGGAATGGATTCCGTCAGCGCCGCACTGGAAGCGGGATTCACGCGTTTTCGCCCTGTGCTGATGACCGCTCTTGCCATGATCATCGGCATGGTGCCCATGGCTCTGGGATTAGGCGACGGCGGGGAACAAAATGCTCCTCTCGGGCGGGCAGTCATCGGCGGGCTGATTTTCGCGACCGCTTCGACGCTGTTGTTTGTTCCAACATTTTTCAGCGTTCTGCAGGGTAAACGACGGCATTCAGCCCAAGCGGAGCAAGCTCACTAGGAATAGCGGCAGGGAGAAATTTATGTTGTCTCAAACGGAACATCCTCGAACTGAAGAAGCGCGACAAATCGACGGGCAAATGCTCCCGTCGAATCACGGCGGCACCACGAAGCGCTCGCGCAAATCATGGCTTATCCTTGCAATTGCAGCGATTGCGGTGGCGGGTTTGTTGATCTCGGGCATCTGGTCGCGCGTCAAAGCCCGAAACACTCTGAATACGGAAACGAATCAAGCGGCTGTTCCCGCGGTCTCGGTGGTCTCGCCGAAACAAACTGCGCCCACCGACGAAATCATCCTGCCCGGAAACGTGCAGCCGTTCATCACTTCGCCGATTTACTCGCGGACGAATGGCTACCTCAAAAAGTGGTATTTCGATATTGGCGCGCGTGTCAAACAAGGTCAACTGCTGGCTCTAATCGAAACGCCGGAAGTCGATCAGCAACTCCAGCAAGCACGCAGCAACCTGTTAACTGCGCAGGCGAATCTCGAACTCGCTTCCATTACCAAGACCCGGTATCTGGGACTTTTGAAAAGCAATGCGGTATCCCAGCAGGACGCCGACAACGCAGTCGGCACCTACAACGCGAATAAAGCGATCGTCGAGGCAGACAAGGCAGCCGTCGAGCAGTACTCGGCGTTGGTATCTTTTGAAAAGATCTACGCACCGTTCGATGGTGTGATTACGGCACGAAATACCGACATCGGCGACCTCATCAATTCCGGGAGCAGTAGCGGGGTGAAAACCGATCTCTTCCATATCGTTCAACCTGGAGTTTTGCGTGTTTACGTGAACGTCCCGGAGGAATACTCGCAAGGGATTAAAGTAGGCATGACTGCAGACCTCAACATCACCGAGTTTCCGGGCCGCAAGTTTCAGGGAAAACTGGTACGCACCGCCAATGACATCAATGTAACAACCCGCACCTTGCTGATCGAAATCGATGTGGACAATCCTACGGGCACGCTGCTGACAGGTTCTTATGCAGAGGTCCACTTGGCCGTGCCAACGCAGGCTTCCACCTTCCTACTTCCGGTGAACACTCTGATATTCCGTTCGGAGGGACTACACGTTGCCACCGTGAAAGACGGAAAAGTTGTGCTCACCGCCGTAACTCCGGGGCACGATTTCGGCAATCAGATTGAGATCGTCGCTGGCCTCAAGGCGAACGATCAGGTCATTATCAATCCACCCGACTCAATCGTCTCCGGACAGGCAGTTCAAATTGTTCAGGCAACATTGCCGGGGGATAGCAAGTGAAACGTCCTCAAGACATGACTTCGGTCGGGAATTCACGGCGGGCACGGTGGTGTAGTGCTCTGCTCACGCTCGGGATACTCGCGTTCAGTGGATGCACCGTTGGACCGAAGTACCATCCGCCTGTCGTGCAGGCGCCTCCCGCCTATAAAGAGGTAGGCGACTGGAAGCCCGCCCAACCCAATGACCAAAATCTTGGCGGTGCCTGGTGGACCATCTTTCAGGATCCGCAGCTTGATGCGCTCGAACAACAGATCAACGTAGGGAACCAGAACCTGAAGGCAGCAGAGGCTCAATTCCGTCAAGCGCGAGCCGCTCTACGCTACAACCGAGCCGACTATTATCCGACCTTGACGGTCGGGGCATCGGCAAGTCGCCAGCGAATCTCAGGCCGCCGTCCGCCTGCGACTTCGATCTTCGACGGCATCACGTACAACGATTTCGTAATGCCGTTCAGCGTGTCCTATCAGGTAGACGTCTGGGGACGAATTCGAAAAAACGTGGAATCTTACCGAGAGCAAGCGCAAGCCAGCGCTGCGGACCTGGCCACAGTGAACCTAAGCATGCACGCCGATCTGGCGATTGATTATTTCCAAGCCCGCAGCCTGGACGCCCAAGAACAGCTCTTGAACTCTACCGTGAAACAGTACGAGCAGGCCCTGGACCTGAATCAGAGCCGTTTCGCGGGCGGCATAGCTTCTGAAGTGGAAGTTGAGCAGGCAAAGACTCAGTTACAAACCACCCGCGCGGCAGCCATTGATGTCGGCGTGCTGCGAGCGCAGTATGAACACGCAGTAGCAATTCTTATCGGGAAACCTCCCGCGGAGTTTAGTCTTCCTCCGCTGCCTCTGACTGCACCGCCTCCGCACGTACCAGTCAGCGTGCCGTCGGAACTGCTGGAGAGACGCCCGGACATCGCAGCCGCGGAGAGACGCGTAGCGTCTGCCAACGCTCAGATTGGCGTGGCAAGGTCGGCCTACTATCCCCTCATTAACCTGACAGGGTCCGGAGGATTCGAAAGCTCTGCCATTACCACCTTGCTCAACGGCCCGAGCGGCCTATGGTCTATTGGACTGTCTGCAGTGGGCACCATCTTCGACGGCGGAAGACGTCGCGCCCTCAACGACCAGGCGCGTGCCGCATATGACTTTCAGGTCGCCGCCTACCGAGAGAACGTGCTGACCGGATTCCAACAGGTGGAAGACAATCTGGCGGCCGTAAGAATTCTCGAAAACGAAGCCAACGTCCAGGACGAAGCAGTGGCAGCCGCACGGCGATCGTTAGACCTTTCCACCACTCGTTACAAGGGCGGAGTTACAAGTTACCTTGAGGTGATCACTGCGCAAAGTGCCGCACTTTCGGATGAAGTGACGGCGGTGAATATCCTGGGCCGGCGCATGGCCAGTACAGTGTTGCTGATCCAAGCCCTCGGCGGCGGATGGGACAGGTCGAGCCTGCCGGAGCGACCCGAGTGCTGCGGCAAAATGGCGAGCAGCAGTGGCAATTGATGCGCGAATTTCGATCTTCTTCGCGGTCAAATGATCGAGCGCACGCGAACCATGACCGCTGACACGATCACCACCATGTCTCTGGCTGAAACTGATGATGGCGACCAGGAAGAATGGAATACGAAGCTCTAGGCAACCGGCGGTCAACCGTCCGCTCAGACTCCTATGATGGACGATCCTGGTTGTTCAGGGTGCGCCCATCCTGCCTTATAGGCCGGCTTTTGTTCGCATGCGGGCGCCGGAGCATGCCGCACACTCACAATCGGCCGACGTCTCCCAAACCGGTGTGGCGTCGAGTTTGTAGCCGACGCCGCGAACACTTTTCAGAAATATGGGTGAGGACGAGTTTGGCTCGATCTTCCGGCATACACAGGCATCGACGCTGCGCGGCGTGACAAACTGCGGGTCTCCCCAGACCGCGTCCCGCAGCGCGTCCCGCAGCGCGTCCCGGGTGAAGGCCTCTCCCTGATGACTTGCCACGTAGTGGATGAGGCGGAACTCCAGGGTGGTGGTAGTGATTTCCTTGCCCCGCACCGCGACTCTCATCGCGGAAGAGTTGACGAGGATGTCGCCGGCTTTATTGGATGGCGCGTCATGGGGGCGAGCCAGTACGGATCCGATCACCAACGCGATTTCTCCGGGAGCCAGCGGAACGCTCACGCACTCATTGAATGGTTGATGAGGACTCGTTAATCCGAGACAGAAATGTCAGACGACGCGCCCTAACGCGCCCCCTCTGGGGAAAAGTTATCGGCAGCGGAGTCACGGTAAGACGAAAATCCAGCCTTCACAAACCACAACCCTAAAGCCAGTGAGTTTTCTAAGCCGCGGCCAGATAGATGTAACGTAGAATGAAGAGGATTGTGAGGATCCAGATGAGCGCGTTTACCTCACGAATCCTTCCGGCCGCAATTTTTACGACGGTGTAAGAGATCAATCCCAGGCTCAGGCCGGTCGCAATGCTGAAGGTCAGAGGCGTGGCCAGCATGGTGATGAATGCCGGGACGGCCTCACTGAATTCCTGCCAGACGATTTGTGCAATGGATTGCGTCATCAGCACGCCCACCAAGATCAGCGCGGGAGCGGTTGCATAGGCGGGAATCGCGGTGGCCAGTGGTGAGCAGAACGTGGCCAGCAGGAACAGACCGGCGACAGCAACATTGCTCAGCCCGGTACGAGCGCCAGCGGCAACTCCGGCTGCGCTTTCGATGTAACTCGTCACCGTCGACGTTCCCGTCAAGGAGCCGAAAATGGTTCCCACGGCATCAGCCACCAGAACCCGGCCTACGCGGGGAATTTTGCCGTCCTTGATGAAGCCGCCCTGTTCGCACACTCCAACCAGAGTACCGACGTTGTCGAACAGATCCACAAACAGGAATGCGAACAGGATTTCGAGTAAGCCGAGGTGGCTGGCGCCGCGAAAATCAAGTTGCAAGAAAGTCGAGGAGGGATGCGGCATCGCGAAGATTGCCGCTGGCCAGTTCGTGATCCCGCGAAGAATTCCGAGCAGCGCGGTGCCAAAGATGCCGATGAGGATGGCGCCGTGGAACTTTCGTGACATTAGGATCAGCGTGAGGACGAGGCCAAAGCAGGCGGTCTGCACTTCTTTGTCGGCGAAGCTGCCGAGACTTACGTACGTAGCCGCATTCGCCACCACGAGCTTCGCATTCCGCAGTCCCACAAAGGCGATAAACATCCCAATTCCTGCGGCTGTCGAGTGCTTCAGGCAGTCGGGCATGCCGTTGACAATGTGCTCGCGAACGCGGGTTACAGTGAGCACAAGGAACAGCACGCCTGAACAAAAGACCACCGCGAGCGCCGTACGCCAGGGGACATGCATGGCGATGCAAACGGAATACGTGAAGTAGGCGTTCAGGGACATTCCCGGTGCCAACGCGATGGGATAATTGGCGTAAAGCCCCATGACCAGCGTGGCCGCCGCGGAAGAGACACAGGTGGCAAAGACCACACCCTCGGCCGGCATTCCTGCCTGAGCGAGAATCTGGGGGTTCACCACGACGATGTAAGCCATTGTGACGAAGGTGGTGAGGCCACCGAGCATCTCCTGTTTAACGGAGGTGTGATTCTCGGCGAGTTTAAAGTAGCGATCGATCAATGATCCCCCGAGATGAAATTGGCAGGCGTTCGAGCAGACTCAATACACAATCTTGTTAGGTTTATTTTCCCAAGCACGAAACGCCGCCAACGCCTCATCGCGCATCATCTGAATCATCGGAATCTTGCGCTGCGCATGCGGTTGCGCGAGTTCTCGGTAGATCAGTGAATCGTCAAATCCGATCTTGGACGCATCTGCATCGGCATTGGCAAAATAAATGCGAGAGAGGCGGGCCCAGTAGATTGCCCCCAGGCACATGGGACACGGCTCACACGAGGTGTAGATCTCGTAGCCTTCAAGATCAAAAACGCCAAGCTTCTTGCAGGCGTCGCGAATGGCGAGCACTTCCGCATGCGCGGTGGGATCATTCCTGGAAGTGACCTGATTCGTGCCCTCGGCAATAATCTCGCCGTCTTTCACGACAACCGCCCCGAAGGGCCCGCCGCGGCCAGAGAGGACGTTCTCGATCGAGAGCTGAATGGCGTGGGCCATGAAAGGATTGTCCATGTTTTCGCTCTATTTATTGCGCAAATCGTCGGGGGTGACATCAGCAATCTGCGAACCAGCAAATCACTCGACATCGACTTTCTCGCAGCCGCTGCGCTGAGAAGGGAGTATAAGCCGAGGCTCAGAAGCTCGTAAAATGATGTTTTGATTTGCGTGAAGTGCGCGTTGTGAAAACTGGAGCGGACTCGATGCTGTTTATCTCTAGCGCCAATCTTATAAAGGAGTTGATATCTTGAGTTTGCAAGCCTTCGTCGCTCGCAGGGTAATCACTCCCGACGGAATTCGCCCGGCCGCCGTACTGGTTAATGGAGCGCAAATCCAGGCTATTGTCTCCCCTGATCAGGTACCTGCCCGGGATTATGAAATCCATGATTTCGGCGAAGGGGCCATTCTTCCGGGGCTCGTGGATTCGCACCTGCATATCAACGATCCCGGTCGCGCAGAGTGGGAGGGATTCGAAACTGCAACACGAGCCGCAGCGGCAGGTGGATACACATTGCTTGTTGATATGCCCCTGAACTGCCTTCCCGCGACTACGACTGTCGCTGCACTGGAGGCCAAGCGTGCGACTGCACAAGGCAGATGCCGCGTCGATTGGGCGGCGTGGGGAGGGATTGTCCACGATAACCAAAGTGACATCGAAGCTCTCGCTACTGCAGGCGTTCGTGGGTTCAAATGCTTTCTGGTCAACCCGGGTATCGATGGCTTCACCATGGTCACGGAGCAGCAATTGCGATCGGCCCTACCTCACGTCGCGCGGGCTGGCCTGCCGCTCCTGGTTCACGCGGAACTTCCCGGTCCAATTGATCGGGCAACGGAGGCGTTGGCTAGTGCCGATTGGACCTGTTACTCGACGTACCTCCAGTCGCGGCCCGACGATGCGGAACTGGCTGCCATCCGGTTAATGCTTTCGCTGTGTGGCGAATACGGCTTTCATTTGCACATCGTCCATCTCTCGACCAGTCAAGCGCTTCATGCACTGCGCAGCGCGCGCGACGAAGGACTTGCGGTAAGCGTGGAGACCTGTCCGCACTATCTGCACATGTGCGCGGAAACCATCGCAAATGGCGCGACGTTGAGCAAATGTGCGCCCCCGATTCGCAGCCGTGAAAATTGCGAGAGATTGTGGCAGGGCCTGAGAGATGGGACGATCGACCTGGTGGTGACCGACCATTCCCCGTGCCCTCCGGCTTTGAAGCGTCTCGCGGAGGGCAATTTCCGAAACGCCTGGGGTGGAATTGCAAGCCTTTCAGTAGCTCTGCCGCTGATGTGGACTGAGGCTAGCCGGCGAGGATTCACGTTGCTCGATCTGGCACGCTGGATGGCAGCTGGCCCTGCCCGACTGGCCGGTTGTGACACGCGCAAGGGTCGGATCGCCGCGGGGTGTGATGCAGACTTCGTCGTGTTCGAGCCCGACCGCGAATTCATTGTGACAGAAGATAAATTGCACTACCGGCATCCGGTCTCTCCGTACCTGGGCGAAGCGCTGCGCGGCGTGGTGAAGGCTACCTATCTGCGAGGGAATCCCGTCTTTGCTGAAGGAGAATTTCCCGGTGAGCCTGGCGGACGTGAATACGCCGCGCATACAAGTTGGCGTTGATCTGGTTTGGGTTCTGCTGGGTACACAGTTGCAACAGCAGGGCCTGATGATGCGCTGCCGTTCGGCCCTGATGGTCTGCTAAGCATCAATAACGCCGAAGCCTGGCGCTCATCATTTCGCAAGGCCTTCGATCGGCAATCAACCACGTAAACCTTTTCTTATTTTCCTTCACAATACTTCCACTCCATTGTGACCCAGTCTGGCATACACTATCCCATCCGCGGGTCTCGCCCTCCTCCAGTCACAGGAGTCGGGCAGATTCTTGCAGATCCAGGGAGTCGAAATGAACAGCAATCGGATCGTCGGGAAGTCGGTTCCGCGCAAGGAGGGGCGCCACAAGGTAACCGGAAGATCTAAATACGTCGATGATATGGTTCTGCCAGATATGCTGTTCGGAGCAACGGTTCGCAGCCAGATTCCCCGCGGCCGGATCAGAAAGATCACGTTCAATCCTGGAATTGCCTGGGATGAATTCGTGATCGTTTCTGCAAAAGATATTCCGGGGAAGAATTGCATCGCATTGATCGGGGACGATCAGCCTTGCCTGGCGAATGAATTCGTGAACCATCCCGAGGAACCCATCCTGCTGTTGGCTCATCCCGACTGCCATGTTCTCCCCAAGGCCGTTGAAGCGGTTTCGATCGAATACGAGCCTTTGCCCGCCATCTTCACAATTGAACAAAGCGAGCGCCGATCCGAAGTTGTCTGGGGCGAGGACAACATTTTCAAAACCTATTTGATCGAAAAAGGCGATCTCGACGGCGTGTGGGAGAAGGCCAACCACATCGTGGAAGGCGAATATACGACCGGCGCACAGGAACAACTTTATATCGAAAATAACGGGATGATCGCAGCCTTTGATGCCGCCGAGGGAATCACGGTATGGGGCTCACTGCAGTGCCCTTACTACGTTCACAAGGCGCTGATGACTCTGTGCGATTTGTCCGCGGAAAAAGTTCGTGTGGTGCAGATGGAGACCGGAGGAGCTTTCGGCGGGAAGGAAGAATATCCGTCGATGATCGCCGCTCATGCTGCGCTGCTGGCCATCAAGTCCGAAAAACCCGTGAAGATTATTTATGACCGCATGGAAGATATGGCGGCGACTACCAAAAGGCATCCCTCGCGCACGCGCCACCGGACGGCCGTCAGCAAGGACGGCAAGATTTTGGGCGGGGAGATCGAGTTCACGATTGACGGTGGGGCTTACCTCACCTTGTCACCTGTCGTGCTTTCCCGCGGGGCAATTCACGCTGGTGGACCGTACTACTGGCCGAGCGTTCGTATTCACGCGAAGGCGGTTGCGACAAATGCGCCGCCCCATGGCGCTTTTCGTGGCTTTGGAGCGCCGCAGAGCTTGTTTGCCATGGAGCGGCACATGGATCGCATCGCGCGAGCCGTAGGCCTTTCTCCGGTTGAGATCCGCCGCCGGAATTTTCTGCAGCCGGGACAGGCCACCACCACAGAACAGGTTGTGCGCGAACCGATCGATCTCGGGAAGCTCCTTGATCGCGCACTGGAAGTTTCCGACTATCACGCCAAGAAACAGCGCTTCGCAAACGAGGGTCGACTCGGCGCAACCAGGAAGGGCATGGGCATCGCTGCGTTTCTGCACGGTGCAGGTTTCACAGGGTCAGGCGAGCGCTATCTGAGTTCCGTCGTCGGTGTGGA
>Ga0137418_10004730_pt1 | contig 12467 bp, 7 predicted proteins | sample CZODoug3_1_2_16f_FD_122242 | JGI IMG/M metagenome (GOLD analysis project Ga0137418, IMG submission 122242) | Vadose zone soil fungal communities from Angelo Coast Range Reserve, California, USA - CZODoug3_1_2_16fungal (Hybrid Assembly) | ecosystem: Environmental > Terrestrial > Soil > Vadose... | reverse complement strand
GGCCAGCCGCCCGATCACGTCGAGCAGGTTGGAGTCGACGAGGAAGTTCTGGCCGAGCTCGCGGTTGGGGCGCACGCCGAACTGCCGCAGGCGGCGCAGGCTCGGCTGGGCGGGGAGGTCCGTCGGCGTGCTCACCATCCGAACAACCCGGCGGCCGTGCGCTCGACGGCGGCCTCCAGCTCCTCGTCGGGAATCCGGCGCACCTCGGCGATCAAGCGCGCCGTGTGGACGACGTTGAGGAATTTGACTCCACAGTTCGGAGCACTCCGACTCAGAAATAAAGGCCACGGGCTGCATATGGTAGGTAGCGCGAAGAGTCTCAAATCTCCGGAGCACGCCGAGCACGGGAGAATAACTGTTCAAAACATCGGTCAGATCCCACGGAAAATCGAGGAGAACTCTAGCCATGGGGAGACTTACCGCGTGCCTGCCTGACAACGTTTATTTGAGTTTCGGTCTCCCAGCCTTCTTGGAAGAAGCCAACCGGCCAATCTAATTCTTGGTCGTAGCCAAGCCCGACTGGCCGAGGTTTGCAGCAGATGCCGTTCTTTGGCTGGTCTATGAAGTAGACTTGTATCTTGTCTTTCAACTCGGGCTCCATTTCCGCACGCAAACGAAGGCGATGGAAGAACATCTCAGAATGGGTTTCCACTAGTGCCAGACGGTCCGAAAGGGCAAGGGAGCAAAAGAAATCTGCTAACCGAGCCTGAGGAAGGGGATGGAGATGGGCTTCAGGGAGATCGACAACGAAAACGCTATCATGGGGCTGCAGAAGGCCCGAAACCAAAACTGGCAAGACCTGACTAATTCCGAAACCGACCTCAGTTATGTCGCAGGCCCGTTGATGGGGTAATGTCACCCGGATTTGGAGACGTCGCTTATCTTCGGGCAATCGAACCGTCTCAACCGATGTCGCAAGACCCAGTTGTTGGAGCCACCAGCCTACTCCTTCTAGTAGGCTCGACTGAGTTTCGCGCCACGGCTCGTTGTGTGTTTTTCTCGCCGTTTCAACACTGTCAGGGATGGGCGGAGGCCGACGACTAACGATCTGGTTTGGACCTTGTTCTTGCAAGACTGTCGCTGTCCATTCTCCCTCGTATCCTATAGCCTGTCGTAGCCCCACATCGTCTTTATAGCTCCGCGACGGTCGCTTGCGGACCGCACGGAGGTATCCGAGGTTTGTCAGCAGCGACTTAATGGTGTCCCGCGGTTGATTGCTCAAAGGCACGATCGTGTGACCAAGATGCTGCACGGTTCGGACAACCAGGCCCTCAAGGTCAACCGAAGTCTGGACTTTAGTGCTTTCATCCCACCAAACACTTTCGTTCAGCCGCCGAAAAGCCATGTCACCGGGTGCCATTTTCAAGGGCTTTGCATCGGACGGAATGCTGGCATGGCCTCCAGCGATGACGCGGGGCATATTGGCTGACGGAGCCGCAACTCCAATACTCACTTGAGGATTCGTGGGATAGGAAAAGTAGTTGATACGCAGGTTGTCCGGGTTTTCATCAGCACCGCCGAACCCCAACTCCATGAATCCAGCATCGGTTAGGAAGCCAACGTAGACGAAACCAGTCTCGCCGTGTGTCCGCAAATCACTCGTGCGCCCGAGGTCGACTGGCCAAGCCTCGGAGTCATTTGTGGGAGTCAGAGTTGCCCGTTGGCCGCCACCGCCATATAGCCCTTGACTATGTGCCATAGCGGCCAAGGCATGGCCGAAAGATGACTTTCCTGAACTGTTCGGACCCAGAAGGACCGTGAGGGGCTTTAGCTCAATCGCAGCCTCGCGAAAACCTCGAAAATTTCGTAGGCTCATTGCCCTAGGATTCATGAGCCCTCGCAAACAGTGAACAGCTCTCGTGCGTCGTCGGTGCCTAACTCCTGCCACTGTCCTCGCGCGAGCCTATACACTGCCCACGAGGTCGGATCGGCGGGTGCCTGGCCGAAATTCGGAACCACGAGTGACAATCCGCCGTCCACAGTAACAATTGCGTATCTGTCGTCCGTTTTAGAATGATATGCCCGGCCGGGATGGCTGTGGACTTGTGCGATCAGCCTTAGCCCAGTTTCCGCAAGACCGCGATTCAACTCAAAAAGTGTGTCCCCGCCAACGAAATAGCCCACGCCATCCTCATCAGAGATAGGGTGCTGGTCCGGAGTGAACGCGCGAATCACGTGCGCCTTCCCCGGTTCAATTTTTCCCAGCCAGAGCACTAACCCCTCAAGCCTATGCTCACCAAACCGCCTCAATGTTCGAAGCGTGGATTGAACCACCCCACGGTCGATCACAATGCGTTCAACTCCATTTAGGTGCGCAGACGGCATAAGCGCAAACTTATCACAGTTTCGATCCCCACCGCCCCTACCAACCATCCTTCTGATTGGTCGGGACTTAGCAAAAAAGCGAGGGGGCAAAAGGGGGCAGATAAGCCCGATGATCCGGTTCGTGCGTGAATTCTCAGCGGCACGAGTGACAGCCGGATTCCTTGGGACGTGGGTGTCTCCATCCCACAGCCCTCAGCAAGGATCTATCTGCGCTCACAAGACTTAGGAATTTCGCGAGGCGGCAAAAGGCGGCAATAAGAAGTGAAAATGAGCCTCTTGGGTGGCACCGATGGCTCGTAGACGCAAAAATCGATTGCAGACGGAAGTGCTGTCCATTCTTTTCGTAGGCACTCGGTTCAAACAGACTGCCAAACCAAGCGTAAGGGGAGTCTAATGGTCTATCAGCTCATTCCGGTAATGAGCCTCTGACTAGGAAAAGACATCGGCCTGGCACTCATTTTCTCTGAATCACAGAATAAGGTCCCGCCTTGGTTTTTACGTGAAGTTTGTTCATCCATTCTGGGCTGAATACCTTTGCAGGGGTTCATTCCACTTGCCGTGCTCTCTTACAAACAGGGACATGTCGGCGAAGCCGAACGCAAACTACACGCGCGAACGTGCGATCAGCTCGATCCTCCGCCGCTCACACGTCGACTGTACCCTTCGAGCGCGGCAAGAAACGCGGGTAGGTTCGACACCGCGACGATGAGATTCACGAGCTTGGAACGCTCGGCGGAGGTTGGAGCCTCGCGACAGACATCACGAACGACGATTTCTGTGGACATCTTTTCCATCTAATTCCATGTGAAGCAGATGACCTTCAGGGCTGCGACGGGGACGGCGAGCGTGCAGACGCCGCGATCCAAGCCGCCACGCCCGCTATTAACAGTTCAACGATTTCGCCTCAACTTGGTCGAGCGCCCAAGGAACGTGTGGCCGCTTGGCATAAGCAAATGGAGAAGCGGTATCACACGCAGCGGAGCGGAAAACCAAGGGATTAAGCCCTGGCCGATGACTCCACCAGCGTCGGGCGCGATGCAAAACTGACGCAAAGGAAGGACTTCCAAAACATAACCCGTCTGCCTTGGGCGCACCATCCCTCGCCCCCAACAACTCCGTCCATTTCTTCTAACTACTAACGTTTCCAACAAATCGGGGACTCTGCTTTTCGCTCAAAGATAACTCGAATCGATTGAAAACGTTGGATTCTGGCACAGTATTGGCACAGTGATTTCCAGCATTCGGTTAACAGCCATCTGAATTAGTTCATCACATTTTACCGGAGCGGACGTTTTCCGAGGCCGATGAGAATCAGTCAGTTGCGATGATGCACGAGAGTCAACTTCTCTTCCGTATCTGTTTTGTCATGAATCGAGCTTGTCCGCTCACATACCGTGCTGACTTTGCGCTTACGTAAGAGCCCTCAATTTCCTGGATCCGTCTTGAAGCGATTCTTGTCGATTTTCAGCGACTTAATCTTCGATTCCAGCGTTGACCGGGGTATGCCCAACTTCGCCGCGGCCCCGGTGGGCCCAAACACACGTCCACGGCTTGCCTTTAGAGCCTCCTCAATCATGTTCTTCTCTTGCGTCTCGAGTCTTCGCGGGAGCTCAGTGTGGTTTTCAAGCTTCGCGATCACAGATGGCCGTGGCTGCTGTGGCAGCCAGCTTTCGTCGATCGAAAAAATGTCTGATTCGCAAAGGATCACCGACCGCTCGATGACGTTCTGCAGTTCACGGATGTTTCCAGGCCAAGCGTATGACTGAAGCAATTCGAGTGTTTCCTGGCTGACATGTCTTATGTTCTTGCGCGATTTTCGCGCATAGCGATCGACAAAATATTCCACCAGGAGAGAAATATCATCCCTTCGTTCTCGAAGAGGAGGAATCTCAATCGGAAAAACCTGGAGCCGATAAAACAAATCACTACGGAAGGACCCGCTGGACACGGCTGCATTCAGGTCACGATTCGTGGCGGCGATGACACGAACGTCGACCTTGATGGGCTGAGTGCCTCCGACCCGCTCGAATTCCCGTTCTTGAAGGACTCTCAAGAGCGCAACTTGAGTGTCGGGAGGCAGTTCGCCGACTTCGTCCAGAAAAATCGTTCCGCCCTCGGCCAATTCAAAGCGGCCGAGTCGGCGCTGCATGGCTCCCGTGAAAGCCCCCTTTTCATGACCGAACAATTCGGACGAAATTAGCGTCGGCGCAAATGCGGCACAGTTCACACTGACGAAAGCGCGTTCCGACCTTTCTGAGCGTTTGTGCACAGCGCGGGCGATGAGCTCCTTGCCAGTGCCGGTCTCTCCCGTAATCAGAACAGTGGCATCCGTTCGAGCGACTTTGGCAGTATGGGAAAGAACAGCCTTGAGCGGTTTCGAGGTGCCAACAATTTCCTCGAACATCGAAGCCCGATCCACCTCGTCCCGCAGCGCCAGATTCTCTCGATACAGTTGGTCCTTGAGTTGCTTGATTTCCTCAAACGCAGCTTTCAGCTCATCTTCCGAACGCTTGCGAGCGGTTACGTCCATCGAACTGCCAACGAACTGGACAAGTTCTCCCGCGGGGCTAGAGACGGGATGGCCCACAGTGCGAACCCACTTGAGAGTTCCGTCAGGGAGAACAATCCGGTACTCCAGGTTGTAGTCCGATCTCTCACGAATTGCGTGCTCGATTGTTCCTTGCCACTTGTCTCGATCTTCCGGATGCACGCGCTGCAGCCGTTCTTCCCACCGTGGCATCCCTCGTCTCGAATCAAATCCGTATATGCGGTACCATTCGTCTGAAAGATGCAGCGCGTCTCCTCCTGCTACCTGGCAGACCCAACTGCCCATGTGCGAAAGCCTCTGCGCTTCTGCGAGATACGCTTCACTGCTTTGTATCTGCCGATAAAGCTCTCGCAGTTTGGCGGTTGTTTCATTGAAGGCAGCCCCCAGGTGAGCTAGTTCATCATTTCCTGATAACTGGACTTGGTGATTAAAGTCTCCCCGCGCCAAAGCGGTTGATCCCTCCAACAGCCGGCGAAGTGAAGCGCTAATGCTTTGGGTGATGGCGAAGCCAAGGAAGATGGAGACTAGCAACGTAACGAAAGCTGTAAGAGGAAGAATCAAGAGGATTCGGCTTTGGACACGTTCAGCTTGTGCAACTGACTGTGAGAGTTGGTCACTGACTTGCTGCTCCACACTGCGAACCAGATTTGAGGCACTGGCTTCCAGTGGTTTCTTTTCATTAGCCAGACGAAGACGCGCCACATTCCAATCGGAGGCCGCACCTAATGCAATTACGGCGTCGAGCTGCGGCGGCAATGTGACCCCAACTGCTTCCACAGTAGGCAGGATTGCCGTATCCCGAGGCGCATCAGACGGTAGACGAATCAGCGCGTCTCTGACAGCTGCGGTGTCGGTAAGGAGAATGGATCGTAAACGTCCGGCTTCTCGCTTCAAGCCGTCGATGTCTTCGGACTTGGCTAGAGAGTCGAGTTTCGCGTCGAGGGATAGGACATCGGTCTGGAAGCGTGAAACGACAACTAGCTCCCGTGCCAGGGCACTCACGCGATCCGATTGTTGGCGGACCAAATAGAATTGCCAAACGAGCAGAGTGTTACCTACTAACATCAGCAAGACAATCACGGCAAAACATAGGATTAGGCGCGGAGCAATCTTCAGTTTGTTGATGCGCGAGAGCATGTTTAGCTTAGTGGAAGACGGCAGTCCGAATAGGCCTTGGCCTGCTTGACGCCGGATCAATCTCCCTTTAGAGGTGGTCCGGCTTTGAAGCCGGTAATCCGCACCAGTTTCTCCTCCAGCGCGGCTGCTGCTTGAGGAGCTGGCTTCTCGCCGGTTAAGACGGAATGCACTGCATCTATATAAGCTCTGGCAATCTGTTCATACTGTGATCCGGTCTCAGTGGACGGTCTGATTACCAATCTGGTCCGAACCGCCTCCTCAGGACTACGGCTTGCATTTGAAACGGAAGGTAGGCTCTGAAGCTCCGACTGATTGACAACAGCGCTCTCCTCAACCTGATTTGAATGAATCTGAGCGCGAATCAGAAATCGAATTAGTTCTATAGCCTCTTTGCGATGAGAGGAATGTTGTGATACCGCCAGGCCCGATCCTCCCAATGTACCCGACCAGCCCAATGGTCCCCCAGGAATGCTCGTATAACCTGTTTTGCGCGGCGCCAGAGAATTTCGCCAATGCACTTGGCCGAATAGACCGATGCGGGTAATGGAGGCGCCACCCCAGACGCGAACAAATGCTGCTTCGCCCTGATCGAAAGCATTTATTGAATCAAGCTCCTGATAAGCGAGAACGCTGGGTGGCGAGATCCAGCCGATCCAACGTTTAGCCCTTTGCCATGACCGGATCGCTGCAGGATTGTTCACGCTGATCGTCCGGTTGCTTTCGATGATCCTCCCTCCTCCTTGCGCAGCTTGCCACTCAATGGCGTTACAGGTCAGAGCCTCAGCGGCTGCTCCCTGCCAGACGTAGCCCCAAAAGTCTTTGTTGCCTTTAGCTCGCTCGCCGGACTGAATCCGCGCAGCCATGCTCTCAAGCTCGTCCCATGTTCTCGGCGGATGCTGGTAACCGTATTCGCGGAGGAGATCGCTTCGATACTGGAGGACACCTACTTGAACGGTGTAAGGAATAGCCACGAGTTTTCCCTTGGCTGCGTAGCTTTGCAATAACTGTGGCTCGAGGGAGTTGATTTCGTCTGCCAAGTCGTGTCGAAGGTCAACTAGGTCAGGTTCCAGAACTCCGGGCCAAATCACATCAATGTTGAGCACATCGGGACCTGAGCCACTCTGTTTCAGGAGCCTGCGAGAGAGTTCCAATTGGTCCAGGGTAGTTTCAGGAACGGGGAGATCGCGAACGCGGATTCCTGTTTCACGGGTAAACTGCTGCGGCAAAGGTTCTGTCCCTGGCAGGTCATCCGGTTGAGACCAGCCGAGACGAAAGTAAGTCAAACTTGTGGGCTCTGGTTTCGAGGTGTGGCAACCACCCAGAACCAACGACAGCAGAAGAATCCCAAGCATCCCGATCAGTTTTGCGGGCGTTTGCTCCAGGAGGGTAGAACCCAACTCCGAACATCGCCAAATCTTAAACATGCCATGCTGGATGCAAGGCAACAGCCAACGTAGTAAGCTGAAAATAGGGCGTTTAGGAGGTCCTTGGGTGGTGAGTTTCCGGCAAATGTCGAAAAATCGCCAACAGTTCAATAGCAGACGAAAACACTTCTAAGGCTTGAAGCGATCCTTGTCTATTTTCAGCGGCGCTCAACAAATTGTCTTCGACAAATTCAGTGCATGTGAAGAGACGCTGGAGCGATCGCCCAGATTAGAATGTGAAGCGTGCGTCGAATTGAATTTGGCGCCCTGTGCCGACCGTCGTGAATATTCGGCCGACGTTGTTTGAGAGATTACCCGCTGCATCTCTGAAGACGGTGTCTCCGTTCCCTCCCAGGGTAAGCGGACTCTGCGTGTTACTTGGGACTGCAAGATTCGGATGATTGAACAGATTGTAGGCTTCCGCTCCAAACGTAAGCTCCCTGCCTTCCCTCAGATGGAAGCTCTTTTGCAGCGACAGGTCGAATTGCGCGAACCCGGGGCCGCGCAGGATATTGCGCCCAGCATTGCCAAACTGGCCGGGAGGGGGCAACGCAAATGCACTCGGATTAAACCAGCATGACGCAGTACCCACTTTACTGCCGTTTGGACAAACACCCGTGTGAGGATTACCAACCAGATCGGGCCGTTCCGAAGTCAATAAGGACTGCAGGTCTGCATTGTCGAAGGAAAGCACAGGAGAAAACGGGAGGTTGCTGTGAACGCGGGCAACGGCAGAGAGCTGCCAGCCGCCGAAGCCTCTTCCGTGTCTAAAAGGCAGCTCATAGATAACGTTCGCGACGAAATTGTGCCGGATGTCGAATCCTGACCGGCCTCGGCTTCCCTTGCGATCGAAAGGATCCTGAGTCGTGGGTGGTTCGTTTACGGCTTCTATGGGGGAGAAATTGGTTGAAGCATCATCTATGGAGTGGGACCACGTGTAGAACAACTGCCAGGAGAGATTGTGGGCGTACTGTTTCGAAACAGACAGCTGGAATGAATTATAGAAGGACTGTGCATCGGTTAGCACTGTTAGCAGAGGTGAAGGCAAGTTCGGATTGTAGCGATGGCCCAAGGCCGGTTCGAAAGGATTCGCTTCCGCCTCGCGGGGGAGGTGATTGCCGCGCGCACCGAAATATCCCGCGCTGACGATCATGTCCCGCGCGACTTCTCGCTGCAAGTTGAGGTTATATTGCAGCGCGTACGGGAACTTCGGATGGTAAGTCGTACTGAAAAAGAATATCGGTTGGCTGAGCACCGCAGTCTGCGGGCTAGGAAAACTCGGGAAGACCAAAGTATTTATGCCGAAAAAAGGAGGTAGAAACCGATCTGCACCAAACAAGATTACCGGGAACTGATCGCGGAAGATGCCGGCTCCGCCCCGCAGTACGGCCTTGCCGTCACAGGAGATGGCCCATGCGAAGCCAAGCTGTGGTGACAACAGATCCTGAGGTGTTGCCGCAAATACCTTGCCGACGGTCGGCCCTGAATCCGTCGCTGGGTTACGAATAACCGAAAGACGTCCGTGCGCCTCGGTAGGATTGGAATAAAAGTCGTACCGTAGCCCGGCGTTCACTGTTAGGCGGCTGGTTAGTCGCCAGAAATCCTGCACGAACCCAGACACAACGCTCTGTCGGTAACCGCGGTCAGAATCGGACCTGGAGGGATTAACCCCCACGTACGAAAGAGGCAGAGCTTGAAGGAAAAACTCCAAAGCCGGATTATTGCTTTGTGATGAAAACCCGAAGGGACTCAGATCCTGGAACGTATACAACCCATTCACGGCAAAATCCAGCGGACCATTGGACTGTATCCTTCGAAATTCCGCGCCGAATTTCAAGGTGTGGCGCCCGTTGGTACGTGAAAGTTGGTCCTGAACCTGATAAACGGTCGAAAAATCGCCCAATGGAATTTCTGGGCTGTTTCCTATCAAACTCATGCCGGCTATGCTGAGCATTCCGAACGGTCGATCAGCCAGCAAAGAAATAGAAAGACCGGGAAGTGTATTAACGATTGAACTCGACGCAGTCGTGCGGTTGATAGCGAATCGCAATTCGTTGAAGACTTCATGTCCAAGATTTCTACGGTCCTGAACAGTAAAGTATTGATTCCGTGCTCGGTGAAGGGTTGGGAACCCTGGGACGTAAGTTCCCGGTGGTTCCCCGAAATAGGGGACCAGCGAAGAACTGTCATCAATGACGTAACGCGCGAATAGCGAATGTGTATTTGAGAAGTTGTGGTCGACGCGGAACATGCCGTGGTGCCCATTAGTCGCACCCTTATTGGCGGTGATCAAGTCCCCGGTTCCGTCCCCATTGTTTGTTCCATTCGAAGGAGGAAGTAGCTCTAGAAACTGCTGTATGCGAGGATCAACTCTGACTGCAACACACCCGCTCGGTGCGGCGTTGCTGCAATCCCCCGGATTACTAGCAGAGGGCAGCAAACCTCGATGGGCAAGCGCATTGGGCGCCGTGGCAATTGCTGTGGATGCTTGCACGTCACGAAATCCCTCATAGCTTGCAAAGAAGAATGTGCGATCATGCACCAACGGCCCTCCGATGCTCGCGCCGAACTGGTTGCGTACGAATGGTGGGATCGGACGGCTACCCAAATCAAAGTAGTTCCTGGCATCAAATGCAGCATTTCGGTGTAGTTCGAACAGCGATCCATGGAAGTGATTACTTCCTGACTTGGTTACCGCCTCGATGACGCCACCACCATTCCCGCCGTACTCCGCACTGAAGGTTTGGGTCGAGACACGCAGCTCCGCCAATTCATTCAAGCCAAGAAAGAGCCCGGAAGCGCCCGCTGGCGAAAAGCCGAAGACCGGATCATTCGCGTCCATACCGTCGATCAGAACGTTCGTCCAACTCGGACGCATACCGTTAATTGACACTTGCCCGACCTTGCCGGTCGAAAGCAGCGAGGGAGCACTGCTGGGCGTCGGGGCGACTCCAGGTGCCAAGCTCGCTGCATTAAACAGATCGCGGCCATTCAGAGGAAGTTCCGCGAGATTTTTCTCTGTAAGGATTCCTCCGACAGTGGACGTCGTATTGTCGATGCCTGTGATGCCTGCGCTGACCGTCAACTGCTCTGGGTGGACGCCCATGATCAGTGACAGATTTATCATGACTTCGGAAGCTGAAGTAAGCGCAATACCTTCGCGAGTCTGGGTTTGGAATCCTTCTTTCTCCGTGCGAAGAGCATAGTTTCCTATTGGCAAGCCGGCGAGATGATACTGACCCGTCATGTCAGTAAGGGTGGCCCGTTTCAGACCGGTGCCTTGGTTGATGATCGTAACTTGGGCGCCGGGAATAACAGCACCACTTGGGTCATTGATGGTACCGAAAACGGTCGCAAGCTGGGTTTGGGGCCACGCGTAGGATGAGAATAAGCCCACGAAGAGAGCTAACAGTAAGCACGCCATCGAAATGCACTTCGCGGCAGCAGGAAAGGCACCGACCATAACCGCCATGACCTATTTCTGTATCAGCTACAAGGCACCGAGCCTGCGCCAAGCGCGCGCGCAGTCGGCGAACCGGATGGGTTGATCACATGGTGGCCCTCACCGGAAGGTTGTCCACGAAGTTCGGCGTTATCATTAGTGGAATTCATAGGCAGTCCCCTTTCATCAAACTGACATAGTTGGGATTCTGCAGGGCCTGCCGCGGGCTCTCAGGCGGCGCGCGGTTTTTTGAAATAAGGGCTTATCCACCAGGTCTGCATCGCGCCCAAGAAGGCTAGCAAGGGTCACCGAGTTGCCAAATCAAAGGTCGCAAGGGACCAAGAGTAACGGCAATAAGAGAATCACCTGCCCCATTGGGTTGCCATCGGGATCGCGCAAACGTGAGGCCTTACGAGTCAGGACTATAGCGCAAGCGTCCTAAGTTGACAATTGCTCGATTCAGATTCCGGTCGCAGAACCGAAATGCCACATGAAAACGAGAACTGACGAAGAGCCCTCAGGCTCCCGGGGAAGTCCTGAAGCGATTCTTGTCGATTTTCAGCGACCGGATCTTCGATTCCAGGGTAGACCGCGGTATCCCTAATTTGACAGCAGCACCAGTGGGTCCCGACACGCGGCCATGGGTATCTTTCAGTGCAGCCTCGATCATGTCCTTCTCTTGCACGAGGAGTCTCCGAGGAAGCTCATCTTGCTGTTTCGCTTCCGGTGTCAGAGGAGGCTGCTGTAACCAGTTTTCTTCGACCGAGAAAATCTCTGTTTCGCAAAGTATCATCGAACGCTCGATGACGTTCTGCAGTTCGCGGATGTTTCCGGGCCAAGGATAGCGCTGAAGCAATTCCAGGGTCTTCTTGTTAACACGTTTTATATTCTTGCCGGCCTTTCGCGCATAGCGATCGATAAAGTATTCGACCAGCAGAGGAATGTCCGCTCGTCGTTCTCGAAGAGAAGGTAATTCAATCGGGAAGACATTCAGCCGATAAAACAAATCACTACGGAAGGACCCAGTACTGATGGCGGCCTGCAAGTCCCGGTTGGTTGCAGCGATCACCCGTACGTCGGCGCGGATTCGACGACTGCCACCGACACGCTCGAACTCGTGCTCCTGCAGAACACGTAGGAGTGCTATCTGAGTCTCAACCGGAAGCTCTCCGACTTCGTCGAGGAAGATTGTGCCTCCATTTGCCAGCTCAAACCGACCGAGGCGCTGCTGAGTCGCTCCCGTAAAGGCGCCTCGTTCATGGCCGAACAACTCAGAAGCGATAAGGTCACGGGGGATTGCCGAACAGTTCACACTAATGAACGCGCGCGAAGCACGATCTGACCTTCGATGAATGGCGCGTGCAACTAGCTCTTTGCCTGTTCCTGTTTCACCTGTGACAAGGACCGTGGAATCACTCGGCGCGACTTTGGAGATGCGGGAGAGAACACTTTTCAAAGCGGGAGATGTTCCAACGATGTCTTCAAACATCGAGGCCTGGCCGATCTCCTCACGGAGCGCGACGTTTTCTTGGCGAAGCCTGTCTTCCGCCTGCTTGCGGTCTTCAATGTCAGTACCTGTGCCGTACCATCG
>Ga0137418_10004729_pt1 | contig 12468 bp, 9 predicted proteins | sample CZODoug3_1_2_16f_FD_122242 | JGI IMG/M metagenome (GOLD analysis project Ga0137418, IMG submission 122242) | Vadose zone soil fungal communities from Angelo Coast Range Reserve, California, USA - CZODoug3_1_2_16fungal (Hybrid Assembly) | ecosystem: Environmental > Terrestrial > Soil > Vadose... | reverse complement strand
CGTGCCATCCACTCCAGCCACCGGAAGCGATTCGTAGTACGGCACGAACCAGGTCTGCTTCTGCGCAAAGGCCAGCAACGTCACGATGGCGCGCGGCGTTACCAGATCGTGTCGCGACAATCCCGAAGCGTCTGTCTGAATCACGTCGCCCGGCGCAATCCCCGCTGTCGTATAGAATTCAGCCGGTGTCTTCATCAAATCGTCCGGTGTATTCCACGTTCCGTTCTGTCGAGCCACCGTTCGAAACAGCATCTCAGTGTGCAGGTTCTGGCTAATCTTGTTTACCAGCTTCACCGATTCTCCCAGGGGCGCTGAAACGTGTTCCGCCAGAACTGTTGGCTCGCCAGGACTATCCACGTGCTCATGCCGCGCCCTAGCGGCGCCCCCTACTTTCATGCCCCGCTCCTCCAGCAACCGTTTCAAAGTGGCCGCTGCATGCTGCGCCGGCTCTTCAATCGCCAAGACTAGTTTCCGCGGCGCGCTTTTCGCCGGCAATGTGCCCTTCACAACGACAAGATTCCCCCCCGGCTCGCGCTTCAGCGTCAAATCCGATTTCACTTCCGCCGCCGAAGTGACCACATCATTTTCAACCGTAAAATCGAGCGTCCCCGGACTAACCACCGCCTGCACCGGACTCCCCGCCTGCTCTCCCGGCGTCAACGTCAGCGCAACTGTGTTGTCGTCCACAACGATTGAAGAAATTGCCGCGCCGTACTCCCACACCATGTCGTCAATTTCCCAGCCGCTCGGATAACGCTCGCGTGGGAAATAACTGTCGTCTCCGATTACATCTCCGGAGATCTCTTTCAGGCCTTTTGCCACCAGTGCGTCGGCCAGCTCCGCCAGCACCTTCTCCGGCGGCCCGTCAAACTCTTCCTTCAACTGATAGGGAAATCTTCGATTCGAAAGATTCGGGTCGCCTCGGCCCACAAGCGCAACATCTCCGTTCAACACTCCTTCGTTCGAAAGCGTTCCCCGCGTTTCCAGCGTCGTATGAAACCGGAAATCCGGCCCGAGCTTCGCCAGTGCCAGCGCCGTGCTGAAGAGCTTCATATTCGAAGCCGGCACAAAATATTTGTCCGCATTCTGCTCGTAAAGCGTTTCGCCGCTCTCCGCATCCACCACCAGAAGCCCCCACTGGCCCTTGCTTGCCGACGCCGCGCCAAGCAATGCGTCCGCCCGGGCTCCAAATTTCCCGGCAGCTTTCCTCGACGCACCACTCTTTTTCTTTGCTCCACGCAGTGCGGTATCCGTTTTCGTTCTTGGGTGCGCGCCCAGCTGCGCTACGCTGCTCGTGAACGCAACCATCCCGCTCATCAGGATGACCGCCGCCCATCGCCGTCCGATTTTTTCTATCTTCATTCTTCGCTCGCGAGTGAATCGTCCGGAAAAGTATAGTCGAAAGGCAACGTATTCCATCCTGCGCGCGTCCTATTTTCTGAACTGAACCCGTGCATCAAACCAGCTGCAAGGCCCAAGGCGCAAGGTTGCACCCAGCCCGCGGGCACTCTATGATGTTCAAGCCCAAAGAACTGCGACGAGGTGAAATGTGATCAAGCGAATGATGTCTTGTCTCATGGCGATGGCCCTGGTCGCCCTGCCGCTCTCTGCCGCTAAAGACAAGAAGGAAACTGATCGTCTGGAGAATTGTGGGATGGTGCTCAAAGAAGTCATGGACATCCCCGATGACATTCCCCAGGACCTTGTTGATAAGGCGGAATGCATTATCGTCTTCCCGTCGGTCCTCAAAGCTGCTTTTGTAATCGGCGGCAGCTACGGCCGCGGGGCTATGACCTGCCGCAGCGGTGAACACTTCACAGGACCCTGGAGCGCGCCCACGATGATGGCTCTAGAAGGCGGCAGTTTCGGCTTGCAGCTCGGCGGTCAGGCCACGGATTTTGTCCTCCTGGTCATGAATCCCCGCGGTGCCCGCGCCATTCTGAGCAGCAAAGTCAAGCTCGGTGCCGATGCTTCGGCAGCGGCGGGCCCGAAGGGACGCACGGCCAACGCGTCCACCGACGTCACGATGCGCTCCGAAGTCTTGAGCTATTCCCGTGCCCGCGGCCTCTTTGCAGGGCTCTCGCTGGAAGGCTCAACGGTTCGCCCTGACAACGACGCGAATGAGCGCATCTATGGCAAAAAGGTCGAGGCAGAATCTATTGTTTTCAAGGGTGCTGTCGCGGTTCCTCCTGCGGCTCAAAAAATGATTGCCTATTTGAACCAGAAGTCTCCAAAGAACCTGTCGGACCCCGAATCCCTGAAGTAGAAACTCGCGGAACAGAATCTCTTTCTGAACACCCCGGTTCCTGCGGTGGTGTTTCTTTTTCAAACTATTATTGACTTTCGCTCATATATGACCTATGGTCATATATGAGCTGAGGTCAAGATGAAGGCCGGCAATACGCATTCGCCCCTATCAAACGGGCCCGCCGCCGCTGGCGACTCTGGCGACAAGGTTACCCGCCGCGCGCGCCGCAGCGCCGAAATCCGTGAACGCCTCTTCCGGGCCGCTCTCGATCTCTTCGCCCGAAAGGGCTTTGTGGAAACCACGGTCGAAGACATCACCGAAGCCGCCGACGTCGGCAAGGGCACCTTCTTCAACTACTTCCCCAGCAAAGATCATATCCTCATCGCCTTTGGCGAGATGCAACTGGGGAAACTGGAGGCCGCCATTGAGAATGCCCGGCGGGCCAACATGGCGATAGGCGACTTGCTCCGATCGCTGGGTGGCCGGATGACGGAGGAACCCACCCGCAATCCCGCCATTGTGCGAACGCTTCTCCAAGCCTATCTTTCGACGACTCCAGTCCGCGCGGCCATGGTGGTTCTCCAGAAGCGTGCCCACTCCCTGCACACGCAAATCGCCGAGCTTGGACAGGATCGCGGTGAAATTCGCAAAGATCTCCCCGCCTCGGAACTCGCACACGTCTTTCGCCAGACCATCTTCGGTACCCTCTTGATCTGGTCGCTTCACGGCGATGCCTCATTGCAATCACGCATCGAGACCGCATTCCAGGTGCTTTGGACCGGACTCTCGCCTCGCCAAGTATCCGCGGCCGCCGAAGATTCATCTTCAATCTCAGGAGAGTAGTTCCATGAGCCGCAAACGTATCTTGATTTTCCTCGCGGTCGTCATTGCCCTGGCGGCCACCGGTCTCTATGCCGGCTGGTTTCACCGCGACTCCTTGCTGGAAGGCTCCGGCACAGTGGAAGCCCGCAATATTCGCGTCGGCTCCAAAGTCGGAGGCCGCATCGACAAAGTTCTCGTCCGCGAAGGGGACGCCGTGCAGCCTGGCCAGGTCTTGGTCACGTTTGACGATAAAGAATTGCAAGCGGCCCTCGAACAGTCGCGCGCGAACGCCGAAAAAGCGCGGCGCGGCTATCGTCCCGAAGAAATCGCCGAAGCACGCGCTGCGGCGGCACAGAATAAGGCTGACTACGAGCTGAAGAAAAACGGTTATCGCAAAGAAGACATTGCCGCGGCGCAAGCTGACCTCGAACGCGCGAAAGCCGACGAAGTGCGGACCCGCCTCGATTTCGCGCGCTACGACACGCTGGCCAGGAAGGATTTGGTTTCGAAGCAGCAGCGCGACACCGCCGAGGCCAATTGGAAAGTTGCGGCGGCGCAGACGGAAAGCGCGAAACACAAGCTGGAGGAACTCCAGCGCGGCTACCGCCCCGAGGAGATCGCCTCGGCCGAAGCGCGCTACCGCCAGGCGCTGGCCACGCTGGAAAAACTCGAGCGCGGCAATCGCCGTGAAGACGTCGAGCAGGCAAAAGCAGCGTATGCCTACGACCTTGCCCGTTACCGCGAACGCCAGGTGACGGCTCCCTCTGCCGCAAACGTGGAAGTGCTTGATGTCCGCCCCGGCGATCTCATCGCTCCGAACACGCCCGTTGCAACGCTACTCGAGCATGACCAGATCTACGTCCGCATCTACATTCCTGAGACAGAAATTGGGCGCGTCCAAATCGGTCAGAAAGCTGAGGTCCGGGTCGATTCCTTCCCACGCCAGGTTTTCAATGGCGTTGTCGAGCAGATTAATCAGCAAGCGGAATTTTTGCCGCGTAACGTGCAGACCCGCGAAGAGCGCGTGCACCAGCTCTTTGGCACAAAGATTCGTATTGAGGATCCAACCGGCCGCGTGCGCGCCGGCATGGCCGCCGACGTAAAATTGAAAACGGCGGGCTGAATCATGGCGACCTCCTCAGAAACCCCTGCTGAACCCGCCATCCTCGCCGAGCATCTCGTGCGGCGCTTTGGCGACGTCGTGGCCGTCAACGACGTCAGCTTCCGTGTCGAAAAAGGCGAGATCTTTGGCTTCCTCGGTCCCAACGGCAGCGGCAAAACCACCGTCATCAAGATGCTGACGGGACTCCTGCCGTTAAGCGGTGGCTCGGCACGCGTCGAAGGCATTGACGTGCGCACGGATCCCGAATCCGTACGGGAGCGCATCGGCTACATGTCGCAAAACTTCAGTCTCTATTACGACCTCACCGTCACGGAAAATCTGCAATTCTATGGGCGAATTTACAGCCTCGAGCCCGCGCGCCTGAAGCGCCGCATCGAAGAAATCGTCCAGATCAACGGTCTCGGCCCTTACTTGAACCGTTTATCCGCGCAGCTCTCCGGCGGATGGAAGCAGCGCCTTGCCCTCGGCTGCGCGATGCTTCATGAACCGAAGCTCCTTTTTCTCGACGAACCCACCGCCGGCATCGACCCCGTCGCGCGCCGCCAGCTCTGGGATCTCCTTTTCGAGCTTTCCGGCCAGGGCATCACCTTTTTCGTTACCACGCACTACATGGACGAAGCCGAACGCTGCAGCCACGTTGCCTACATCTACTACGGCAAGCTCATCGCCGACGGCACACCCAATTCCCTTCGCGAACTTCCCGACGTTCAGCCAACCGGCACGCTGCGCGTTGAAATCACCGCTCCCGAAGTCACGCGTGCTCTTCGCGTTGCCCGCCATCTCTCCGGCATTCGCAGCGCCACCATTTTTGGTCAATCCATCCACGCGCTCATCGATGACCGCTTCAACCTCGATGATCTCCGCCAACAGCTGCTGAAAAACGGCATCGCCGTCACAGAAATTCGCCCGCTCGCTCCCAGTCTTGAAGACGTGTTCGTCGAACTCACCTACAAGCATCAAGCAATGCAGGAGGCCGCCCGTGCGTGACATCTTTCGCGGTTTTGGCGCGGTGTTTTACAAAGAGGTTCTCCACGTGCGGCGCGACCCCGCGACACTTTTCTTTTCATTGGTGATCCCGCTGCTGCAAATGGTCGTGCTTGGTTTCGGCATCGACACCAACATCCGCCAGATCAACACCGTCGTTTTCAACGCCGACGGCCGCCGCGAGAGTCGCGAACTCATCGACCGTTTACGAAATTCCGATACATTTCACGTCATCCGCTACGTCGAAAACGATCGCGACCTCAACAACGACATCATCGCCGGCCGCGCGCGTGTCGGCGTCAAGATCCCCGTGGACTACTCCGACCGCCTTCTCCATCAAATGAGCGCCCAGGTGCTCGTCCTCATTGATGGCTCCGACTCCTCCGTCGCCGGCCAGGCTGTCAACGTCACCACCGCCATCGGTCTTGATGAATCTCTCCGCCGCGTCCTCCAGGATCGCGCCCCTTTTGCCGTGGAGATGCGCCCCAAGCTGCTCTTTAACCCCGACTCTCGCTCCCCAAATTTCTTTTTGCCCGGCCTCACCGCGGTTCTCCTTCTGAACGTCACAACTTTTCTTACGGCCTTTTCCATCGTCCGCGAAAAAGAGCGCGGCACCCTTGAACAGCTTTTCGTCACTCCCGTCCGCCCCATGGGTCTTCTTTTCGGCAAGCTTCTTCCCTATCTCGGCATCGGTTTTGCCGAACTGTGCTTGATTCTCACCTTCATGCGCTTCGTCTTTCAGGTTCCCATCCACGGCAACGTTTTTGTTCTTGCGTTCCTTTCTCTCCCCTATCTTTTCGTTTCGCTTTCCATCGGCATTCTCGTCTCCAGCAAAGCCAACTCGCAGTCCGAGGCGATCCAGCTCGCCTTCCTCACCTTTCTTCCGAGCGTCTTCTTCTCCGGCTACATTTTCCCGCGCGAGACCATGCCTACCATCTTCTACCTCATCAGCTACCTCATTCCCGCCAGCTATTACATCAACATCACCCGCGGCATTATTCTGCGCGGCGCTGGCCTTTCTCATCTCTGGCTTGATGGCTTGGCCCTTTATGCCATTGGCTCCATTCTTCTTCTCATCGCCGCCCGTCGCTTCCAGAACAAGGTCATCATGGCTTGAAGCTGCTCATTCCTAAGACGTTATAGAAGTTTCGATCCTTGCCCTTGGAGAACCTCCAAAGGCGACTTGACGGTTGCAAGGATGATGGAACGAAAGTCCTTTCTTCTGCGCAGCGATCCTGCGCTCTGCGCCGAGCTCCAAGCCTGGGCGCAGGACGAACTGTGTCGCGTCAACGGTTAGATTGAATACCTCCTCCGCCAGGCCGTCCAAAAGCGCAAAGGCGGCCAGTCGAGACAAGTTGTCTCCAAAGAAGGTCCGCCCCCCGTTGAATCTTGACGTTCCCCACCGGTCACGCGTCGCTTTTGTGATTTTCGTCCCTGCGGCGTATTCTCTGAACGGCAGTATGGAAATCCAGGAGACTCGGTGTCCTGTCCGATTTGCGAAAAACGCAAAGCCGCGCGATTTTGTCCTGCAAAAGGCGAAAAAATCTGCGCCGTCTGTTGCGGCATCGAACGCGAAGTCACCATCGATTGTCCGTCTGACTGTTCCTATCTCGTTGCCGCCCATCGCTACGAAAACGATCATCAACGCCACATTCCTCGGGATACTCCATTGCTCGACGAAAAAATTCCGCAGGACATCGTCTACACGCACCAGCAATTGATGACCGCTCTCGCCTTTTCCGTGGCCAAATTCTGCTCCGTCCAGCCCGCCGCCGCGGACACCGATGTGCTCACTGCAATCCAGGCTCTGGCCGAAACCTACAAAACGCTGAGCTCCGGCATCATTTACGAAAAACCGCCGGTCGCTCCGCTCCCGCGCGAACTCTATGCCGCTCTGATTGCCCTCCTTGCCGAAGTGAAAAAACAACAAGCCGGGCGCGCCGCGTCAGCGAGCTTCAAGGATTCGGACGTTTTCTACCTATTGGTTTTTCTCTACCGGATGGGATTGTTGCGCACCAACGGCCGCCCTCGTTCGCGCCGCTTCATCGAATTCCTCCGCGGCCAATTCCCCGCAGCCTCCGAGCTCAAGCGCGAAGAATCCCGCATCATCGCTCCCTAATTTCCTTTGCCGGACAGCTTTTCTCCCGCTTTTCCAGTGGCAATCATGAAGCAGCGGCAGGCAGTAATAGTTGCCGCAGCAAACGCCTGTCATTCTCGGAGCATCCGATGAGGGATGCTCGAGGAATCTCAGCGTTAGCTTCAAGACCGATTTATCCTCGGCTGGGATCCTTCGCTTGCTCAGAATGAAAAATCGGCACGCTATCCCGCCGCGAGCGAAGTTGCGGAATCCATCCGTGGCGCTACGATTTCTGCATCCCACGACAAGGACATTTGTGAACAAGTCAGTTTTTGATTGATCTGCACCCACGGACGCGACTCAAAGCCATACCTCTGCCGCAACCGCGCCACCCGCTCGGAAGCCTTGCGCCGGTAGTGTTCGGGCGCGTAGCCGTTTTTCGCATACCACTGCTGGTATTGTCTCGCCAGCCGCGGAAACCTCTCCCGCACAAACGGCAAAAATTGCTTCGCCGATGATGGCATCAGAAACAGCACTCCCGAGAAAAACCACTGCGCACCCGCTTCCTTTGCAGCGGCCGCCACCGCTTCGAGCTCTCCTTCGCCGTCCGTGATCCCCGGCAACAGCGGCGATGCAGAAACACCGACGGCCAATCCCGCCTCCCGCAATTCCTTCACCGCCGCGAGCCGCAATCTCGGCTGCGGTGCGCGCGGCTCCAGCAATCGCGCCAGCCTCGGACGCAGCGTCGTCACCGTGATATCGATTTGCAGCGAAGACCGCGCGGCAATCTGCTTCAGCACATCGATGTCCCGCACAATCTGGTTCGACTTCGTGATGATCGAAATGCTCATCCCCTCGCGTTTTGCAAGCTCCTCCAGGCACGCCCGTGTCACTCCGTATTCCCGCTCCGCCGGCTGGTACGGATCCGTCGCCGTCCCAATCGCGATGTGGTCCGGTCTCTCCCCACGTGACTCCTCCGACGCGTAGGAATACTTCCGTGACACGTCCTGCGCCAGCAGCGCCGCCGCATCTTTCTTCACATAAATCTTCTTCTCGAACTCTCCTCCATCCAGCTCCATGTATTCGTGCGTGTACCGCGCGTAGCAGTACTTGCACGCAAATTCGCATCCCCGATAGGGGTTGATCGTCCATTCGAACGGCACGCGATTCGAATCGCACCGGTTCAGGATCGACCGCACCGGCAGAACAAAGTACTCCGGCCGCTCCGGCGATTTTCTTCGCGTCTCGGCCGGCGGAGAACATGCTGCGAGGCGGGCAATGCCCACCAGGCGCGCGTTAGCGCGCTCGTGTGGCACCACGGAATCATCGCAGACCGGATCGTTCGAGCGGCTTTGGGTTCCGCTCGTGACCGGAGACGGCGGGGGGCAATCCGTCGTCATGCGATCTGCAATGCTCCCGTGCTGGTCCGCGACTGGGACGTCGACCGTCAAACAGCCGCCGACCACTTTCATTGGGCTTACATCACTTGGGCATTCAGGAAAGAGTCTTGCAGCGGTTGGTGAAACGCGGCGCCGATGGGTAGCAATACCCACCGTCGATGAGGAGTGAACTGGAAGCATCGCCCACCTCGAAGCACGCCGAAAGTATTTCGCTTTTTCTTCGCTATGTCAACACTTATTTTCGCTTTTTGTTCGTAAGCGGCCTTTTCCGTTTTCCACGCCATAGCTCGTGTACAGCTGTCTCCGCGATCCTATGCGAACAATTGCCACTCCCGCCTCCACGGGTTATTCTCCTAGTCCCGGAGGATCGTGGTGCCGATCACCAAGAAAGCAAAGCTCCTTCTCGCCGCAACGCTGCTCTCCGTCACCGCGGTTCCCCGTGACACGCAGGGACAAGCAAAGCCCGCGCAGCCAACAAAGAAGCAACCCGCGGGACCTCCAGCACCGCAATCGACCCACTACCCCATCCTCCTCCTCGCCTTTGGCAATAATCCAGACTGGAGCCTCCGCGTCGGCCAGAAGGGGCCCGAGCGTCTAGATCGGCCAAACTACCCGCCCATGCCCCTAGAGCCCGCCACTGTATCCCATGAAACGGCAGCCGATTCCTGGACCTACCAAGCCAAGGATTCCGCCACCGGCGCGGCCCTCTCCGTCCATCTCACGCGCGAAGCATGCACCGAGGCCGTGTCCGATCCCACCGCCGCTCCGCGTCCATCCACAGAAAAATACCCCTTCAGTGTTTCCGTCGATCACGCTCAGCTCGGCTCTATGAAAGGCTGCGCCCGCATCGCCGCCGAACTTTTTCCCAAGATCAACAATCAGCCCGACGCCGAAGACGACATCGACAAGAACAAGCCACCTCCACCAACCATCACCAAGTTCAAGCCTCCCGTGGCAGTGGCCTATCTGAACTCGGCGGGCAGTATCGTCCTTAGCCGGGGTGGCGTTAAGAAAATCATCGCGCCGGCCGGCACGGAACTCAGCCTTTCCCATGACGGCAAGAAACTCCTCTACACGCGCTCCGATTCGAAAGCCGCTCCAGACCGCACGATCGTTCTCTATGATGCGGATTCGGGTAAATCACAAGATTTGGTGGGCGGTCTCGTTCGCCAACCTTTCTGGTCGCCCGACGACTCGCGCATCGCCTTTCTTCGAGCGCAGAATCAGTCTTGGCAAGTTTGGTCCTTACCGGCTGGCATGCCTGAAGCAGCCGCCGCGTTTTCTCTCGAAGCAGTTATCTCTCTCCATGGATGGCCGGACAACCACACCATCCTTGCCAGCGACGCCCAAAACGCCTATTGGCTCAGTGAAGACAAGTCCCAGCAAACCGTGCCGCTGCCGGAGATTTATGGCAGCACGTTTCAGGTCATGAGCTCAGACACGATCCGCGTGCATCCGGTCAATCCTGATTTGCTCCTGGTTTCGGCCGACTACGTTTCTGCTCCGGCTGGCTCCGCAAAAGATGCCATGGGACTGGCCGCCGGCTTCTTCCTCTATGAAGTGCGTTCGAAGCGCCGCACGGTTCTTTGCCCCGCGGATCAGTGGGGACGCTTTGCGGAATGGTCTCGTGATGGCCTTCAAGTGTTCTATACCCGCGTGATTCCCGCGACATCTGCGGCTACGTTCCGGATTTTCTGGGACGGCACTGGCGTTCAGCGCTATCTCAGCGGCACAAGTTTCACCATTGGCCAGTAATACCGGAGACGAAGCAAACCACCAGCCCTTGCTGCCGGCCAGTTACCCGATACGCCGCAGCCCCTTGATTGCTAGCCAAAACGGGGATCTTAACGCTATAATTAGTATTGTGAGTACTAGTCCCACTGTTGAGCCCCGCCAGGTGGGCCTTCTCGTCCTTGACAGCGATGCCCCAGGTGCCAGCGCGGTCAAACAGATCCTGGATTCCGAAGGCTGGCGTGTCCGCCTCGTCCCCGATACCAAGATGCTCCTCGCTGAGCTCAAGACCGGGGAATGGTCCCTCGTCATCGCCAATGTCGCTTTGACGGGTGTCGAGGGCCCGGCTTTCATCACCCTGCGCGAACTCGCCACCGTCGCCCCCGAGGATGGCGGCCGCGTCCGCGTTCTCTTTCTGATTCCCGAAATGAGCGCAGGCCAGTACATCGGCCACCTCGAAATCAACCGACTCCCTTATGTGATCCGGCCTTATCACCTCCACGATTTCCTTGAAAAAGTCAGCGATCTCCTCGTCGAAGTGAAAGCGATTGAAGCCCCTCTCCGCCAGGTTCGCCACGAATTCGGCGCCCTGCGCAAGAAAAAGAAGCAAGCGGGCCGCTCCAACTCCATGTTCGCCTCCCGCGACTCCTTTTCCTACACCGAGGAAGAGATCGCCGAATACGAACGGGAGGAAAGCGAGGCCTCCAAGTCCCGCCGCAATAAGCCCCGCACCAATCTCGGCGATCCTAACCGCTAGCCGTCAGCTGCTCTAGAGTCACCATGCTTAGCTAGCTCGCCGCATTTTTCTTTCCGATCTTTGCGTTGCCTCCGCGTTCGGGAGCCTCCCGGGCCTTATCCTTGTTTTTTTCTTGCCTCCCTGCCTTCTCTTGCAAGAAATCATCTAGCTCCCCGTTCTAACTCCAAGTCGTGTCCTCATCGGCACGCGCAGGAGGATTCATGGAACGCTCGATTTTTGCCGCCCTCATCGGCGGCCTTTTGGGAATCACTACGCTCGGTGGTTTGGCTTTTGTGTGGGGACCATTCGAACCACCTCAACCACCTCCGCCCCCGTCTCACTCCGAAGGGGACTGGCGTCTTCTCGACCCCGTCACCTACGAAAATATATCCATCTTCCCCGTTGTCAGCTCGAACAGCCAGGACACCAGCCCTTTTCTCACCCTCGAAGAAGGCCTTTCCACCGGCGAAGTACTCGTCCGCGAGCAAGGCTCAGAAGTCATAGTTCGCGGGCGCGATGGCCGTCCTGTCCCCGTTCCCCCGTACAACAACGGCGCCTCTGTCAACCAGCTCGTCCTCATCAACCGGAGCAGGCGTCCGTTATTGCTACTCGCCGGCGAGCTCGTCAGCGGCGGCAAGCAGGATCGCGTCATCGGCAAAGACCGCATCATTCCCGCCGGCGCACCGCCGCTGCCTCTCAGCGTTTTCTGCGTGGAGCATGGCCGCTGGACTGGCGTCTCGCAATTTGCCGCCGCGAGAACCATCGTTCATCCGAGCGTTCGCGAAAGAGCCGCCGTTGACCAAAAGCAGGCCGAGGTCTGGGACGCTGTACGCAGCGGCACCACCGCCAAAGCGGCTCCCGCCGCCCCCGCTCCTCGCATGAGCATGCAGGACATCCAGGGCGCGATCGATACGAACGGCCGCACGGAAGCCTACGAAAAAATTTATCAATCGCGCGCCGTCGGCGTCTCCATCGATGATTTCGTCGAGGAAGTGCGTGTGCGCTTTGCCCGCGCAACCTCAGGATTGAAGGACGAGCGGGTGGTGGGGGTCGTCGTGGCTTACGGCGGCGAAGTGGCCTGGAGCGACATCTTCGCCTCCGGCGATCTCTTCGATCACTATTGGAACAAGCTCTTGCGCAGTTACGCCGTTGAAGCTCTTGCCCGTCCCACCTACCGCGCCGTCGCCTCGCGCGAAAACGCCAAAAGTTTTCTCCGCCGCCTCAACGGCCGTGAAACCGAGGAAACCGAGCCCGGCGTCTATCGCTGGCGCGAAATCGCCGAAGGCCATCTCGCCCAGATCGAGCTCGACGCCCTCCAGCCCAAACACATGACGCTCCACCGTCTGG
>Ga0137418_10004727_pt1 | contig 12470 bp, 10 predicted proteins | sample CZODoug3_1_2_16f_FD_122242 | JGI IMG/M metagenome (GOLD analysis project Ga0137418, IMG submission 122242) | Vadose zone soil fungal communities from Angelo Coast Range Reserve, California, USA - CZODoug3_1_2_16fungal (Hybrid Assembly) | ecosystem: Environmental > Terrestrial > Soil > Vadose... | reverse complement strand
TGCACCGAGGTGCCGTTGCCCGACGAGGCATAGGAGACCTTGCCCGGATTGGCCTTGCAGTAGTCGATGAATTCCTGGACGGTTTTGACCGGCATGGCGTTCGAGACGACCAGCATGTTGGTCAGCTGCATGATGCTCGCGACCGGCACGGTGTCGCGGATGAAATCGTAAGGCAATTTCTTGTAGAGCGACGTGCTGATCGCGTTGTTCGGCGCGACGAACAACAGCGTGTAGCCGTCCGGCGGCGAACTGATAGCTGCCGCGGCCGCGATATTGCCGCCGGAGCCGGTGCGGTTCTCCACGATAAATTGCTGGCCAAGATGTTCCGACAGCCACTGGCTCATGATGCGTGCCACGATATCGACCGGGCCGCCGGCGGCGAAACCGATCAGCCAGTGTACCGGGCGGTTCGGATAATCGGCGGCGGATGACGGCGCGATACCGATGACGATGCTTGTCAAACAAACCAAACCGAACAGCGCCGTGCGAACGAATGCGAACATAATTTCTCCCGTCATATTCTTGTCGTTGCGGTCGAAGACACCGTCACAACCGCGCTTTTGCTGCCAATCACATCCATGCTTTCATACAAACCGGAATTTGCCTACATTGCCTTTTGCCCAATGTTCCACCATGGGTCTACGGTGTCGCGTTGCGCCGATACCGGAGGATAGCCGATGAACGTCACCTATATCGTTTGCGCCGGCGCGTTGCTGCTGGCGGGCAGCGCGATGGCGCAGGACGGAGGCAAGATCATTCAAAAAACCACGATCAGTTTGGGAACGGCAACGCCCGGCGGCGGCTTCCCGCTCTACGGCAATGCTTTTGCCGAGGTCATGAATGACGCCGACAAGACGCTTGCGATCGAGCCGCGCAATACCAAGGGCAGCAACGAGAACATTCCGCTGCTGGAAGCCGGCCAGCTCGATCTCGCGCTGGTCGCCGGAGAACCTTCCTACGAAGCGTTCATGGGCATCGGACGGCCGCGGACCAAGTTGAAAATCCTGACCGCGATGTACTCGAGCCCCGGCATGTTCGTGGTGCGCGCCGACAGTCCCTACAAGACCATTCGCGATCTCGTCGACAAGCCGGTCGCGTTCGGCGCAAAGGGCTCCGGTCTTCCGATCCTGTCGCGTTATGTGCTTGATGGTCTCGGGCTGAAACAGGACGACGATTTTCAATCGATCTATCTTGACCGCGCCGCCGACGGACCGACGATGGTGCTTGACGGACGGGTGGCAGCTCTCTGGGGCGCCGGCATCGGCTGGCCCGGATTTGCGACCATGGCGGCGAGCCCGGGCGGCGCGCGGTTCATCGCACCGGATGCCGGCGAGATTGCGCGGATCCGGGCGAAACACACATTTCTCAAGCCGCTGACCGTGCCGGCCGGCAGCTATCCAAACCAGAACGCGCCGATCGACGCGTTGGGGTCATGGAGTTTTATTCTGGCGCGCGAGAATCTGCCGGATGATGTCGCCTATCGGTTGGCGCGGTCGCTGCATGGTGTCGAAAGTGCGTTCTGCAAGAAACTGGCGCAGGCTTGCGAAACCACGGCCGCGAACACCATCGCCGCAGCACCTAGCCCCGAGCTGATCCACCCCGGCGTGCTGAAATATTTCCGCGAGATCGGCGTGGTGAAGTGAGGACGCCTTAGGTGGAGATAAGACCAATGCCGTCATGGCCGGGCTCGTCCCGGCCATCCACGTTTTGAAACGATGGCGACAAGGAAGACGTGGATGCCCGGCACAAGGCCGGGCATGACGATGTTGTGGCTACGGCGAACCTCAAGCTACTTCTTCACCATCGAACAGGCCGGATCGGGCGGGCCGAACGCCTCCTCGCCGGAAATCTTCGCCAGGATCGTGTAGTAGTCCCACGGATATTTGGACTCTTCCGGTTTCTTGACCTGCACCAGCATGAGGTCGTGGACCATCAGATTGTCCTCGCGCAGCTTGCCGTTGCGGGCAAAGAAATCCTCGATCGGCCGCTCGCGCATCTTGGCCGCCACCTTGAGCGGCTCATCGGTGCCGCTGTCCTTGATGGCGTTAAGATAATACATCACCGACGAATAGACGCCGGCCTGCCACATGCTGGGCATCCGGCTCATCTTGGCGAAGTAACGCTTCGACCATTCGCGGGTCTTGTCGTCCATGTCCCAGTAGAACGAGGTCGTCAGCAGCAGGCCCTGCGCCACCGGGAGACCGAGCGAATGAATGTCGGTGATCAGCGCCAGCAGGGCGGCCATCTGTTGGCCGCCCTTCAACACGCCGAATTCACCGGCGGTCTTGATTTCGTTCACGTTGTTGGGCGGCCCGCCGGCGATGCCGATGATCTTGGCCTTGGAGGCCTGAGCCTGAAGGATAAACGACGACAAATCGGGGGTGGCGAATGGCGGGCGCACCGAGCCGAGCACCTTGCCGCCGCTCCTGGTGATCACGGCGGAAGCGTCGCGCTCCAGCGAGTGGCCGAACGCATAGTCGTCGGTTATGAAGAACCAGCTGTCGCCGCCGCGCTTCACCACTTCCTGCGCGGTTCCGACCGCGAGCGCGCGAGTGTCGAACACCCATTGGATGGCGTAGGGCGAGCAGAACTTGCCATGGAAATCAGCAGCCCCGGTCGAGTGTGCGATGAACATCCGCTTCTTTTCGTTGGCAACGTTCTGCACCGCCAGCCCAACAGCGGACACCGGCACGTCCACAATCAGGTCGACCTGTTCGGTGTCATACCAGCGCCGCGCGATGCCGGCGCCGATATCCGGCTTGAGCTGATGATCGCCGACGATCACGCTGATCGGCTTGCCCAGCACCTTGCCGCCGAAATCGTCGACCGCCATTTGCGCAGCCGTAACCGAGCCTTGGCCGGTCGGCGTGGACGCCGGGCCGTTCATATCGGTGAGAACGCCGATCTTGACGACGTCGTCCGAGACTTGGGCCCGCGCGGCCGGCGAGGCCAACATCACGGCTGCCAACACCGCAAGCGGGGACAGATTTCTGGCGAGCATCGGGTCTCCTTCCGTTACATCAGGCGAATTGGCCGTATGGCTTGGCCGGTAGCACAAGCCCAGCCGGTTCATGTTTTTGCAATTATTCTGCCGTCCGCGTCAAACCAACTTCGGCTTCGGGACGCTGCTGCGGATTAGGCGGCGAACCGGATTTGACCGGCAGGCGCCGGGTCGTAACCGGTGAGCTCCGCGGCCCGCTGCTTCAATCGTTCTTGCCCGAGGAAGCCGATCAGCGCCTGAACCTGCGGGCGGAAATAGCTGCGTTGCCGCATCAGCAGATCGAAATCCTCCCAGACCAGCGGGACGAAATCGAGGCCGGCCGCTTTCGCGGCGGCGCGCGTCGCGATGCCGCAGTCTGCCTTGCCGGCGCGGATCGCGGCCGCAAGATCGGGACCCGTGAGACATCGCGGCTCGAGCCGGCGCACATCCTTATGCCCGGCGCCGGCGCGTGTCAGCAGTACGTCGAGCAGCATCTGCGCGCCGGCGCCTGGCTGCCTGACGGCCATTCGCGCCTGTGCGGAAAGCACATCGGCCATGCTGTGCAGATGCTTCGGATTACCGGGCGGAAGCAGAAGCCCCTGTTCGCGTCGCACCAGCCCGACCAGCACGGCGTCATGCAGGCCGGCCATCGCGCGCACCGCCGCGATATTGGCGTCGCCGGCTGAATCAGTGGAATTGGCATCGCCGTGGAAATGGATGGCCGCGGCGATCACCTCGCCGCGCTGCAGGCGCTCGACACCCCGCACGGTACCTTCGGCGAGCGAGGCAAGACCGGATCCGGATTCGCGCAACGTCCATTCAAGCAGATCGTCCTGGCTGCCGCCGATAATGGGTGGCGGGTCCGCAGCGGTCATGCCGGCGGGGCGCGCCAATCCCGAAAGCACCCATAGGTCCAGTTCGTGACGCGGAAACAACCACTTGCCCGTTACCTTGCTGCCGGGAATCGCCCCTTCGGTCACCAGTTCGTAGAGCTTGCGCTCTCCGAGCCGGACGTAATCGGCGGCTTCGCTGGTGGTGAGGAAATCCATCCTGCATCTGTATGCATATTCCTGCCCATGTTCAACTATTTGACAATTGCGTAATCTGTGCAGAACACAATCGTTGGAGGCGAAATGTCCGACCATTTGAGTGCCTGGCAACTGGTCCTGGGCGGCGATCCGGCGCTGTTTGCGATCGTCAGGCTGTCGCTTGCCATCAGCCTGTCCGCAGTCATGCTGGCGGCCCTTGCCGGCATGCCGTTGGGCGCGCTGCTTGCGCTGACCGGCTTTCCCGGGCGGTCCGCTTTGGTGGTGTTGCTCAATGCCCTGATGGGCCTGCCGCCGGTGGTGGTCGGCCTTGCGGTCTATCTTTTGCTGTCGCGTTCCGGGCCGCTCGGAGAGTTAGGCATTCTGTTCACGCCATCAGCCATGGTGATCGCGCAGACCATCCTGATCGCGCCGATCATCGCGGCGCTGACGCGCCAGACCGTCGAGGATCTCTGGACCGAGTATCGCGACGAGCTGACCGCAATGGATGTCAGCCCGATCGGTCGCATGATGACCCTGTTATGGGACGCGCGCTACAGCCTGCTGACAGCGTTGCTGGCGGGTTTCGGACGGGCCGCCGCCGAGGTCGGCGCTGTCATGATCGTCGGCGGCAATATCGACGGCTTTACCCGCACCATGACGACCGCGGTGGCGCTCGAAACCTCCAAGGGCAATTTGCCGCTGGCGATGGGATTGGGGCTCATTCTGGTGGCGATCGTTCTGGCGATCAACGCGGCGGCGTGGGGGACGCGCGCCTGGTCCGAGCGGCAGGCAGGGTGACGATGCGGGCACCTTCAAGCGATCTTCCCCTGGTTCTCGAAGACGTCTCGCTGCAAGCGGGCGCAACCATGATCCTCGATCGTTTGAGCCTGGCGATTACGCCGGGCGCGCCGACGCTGATCGTGGGGCCGAACGGCGCGGGCAAGACCAGCCTGCTGCGGCTCTGCATGGGGCTTGCGACGCCGTCGGCCGGACGAATTAGCTGGGGCGGCCGGACTGACAGCAAGCCGGTGCGCCGCGCGATTTTGTTTCAACGCCCGGTCATGTTGCGAAGGACTGTTGCGGCCAATGTCGGCTATGCGCTGGCGCAGGCCGGCGCTCCGCGCGGCCAGCGTATGCCGCGTGTTGCCGCATTGCTGGATCGCGTCGGGCTCGCCGATCTGGCGCAGCGTCCGGCACGGCGGCTCTCGGGCGGCGAACAGCAGCGGCTGGCGCTGGCCCGCGCGCTGGCGCGGGATCCGGAGATCCTGCTGCTCGACGAGCCTACCGCCAATCTCGATCCCGCGGCGACGCGCAGCGTTGAGGAGATCGTTCTGATGGCGGCGCAATCCGGCATCAAGATCGTGATGGCCTCGCACGATCTCGGCCAGGTACGCCGGCTCGCGGGCGACGTGGTTTTTCTGGTCCGCGGCGCATTGTGCGAGCAGGACCGTGCCGCCGATTTTCTCGACAAGCCAACGACACCGGAAGCCGCAGCCTTCCTGCGCGGCGATCTCGTGATTTGAATTGTTTGAAAGGAAAGAGCCATGCCAAGCCGTTTCTTGTCTTTCGCATTGGCGCTTGGCGTCATCACCGTAGCCAGTCAGGCGCCCGTGGTCGCGCAGGATCGATCGATCATTGTAGCGTCGACCACTTCGACGCAGGATTCCGGGCTGTTCGGCTATCTGCTGCCGATCTTCAAGGCCAAGACAAATATCGATGTGAAGGTGATCGCGCAGGGTACCGGCCAGGCGCTCGACACCGCACGGCGCGGCGACGCCGACGTGGTGTTCGTCCATGCCAAGTCGCAGGAGGAAAAATTCCTCGCCGAGGGCTTTGGCGTTAAACGTTTCGACGTGATGTACAATGACTTCGTGCTGATCGGGCCAAAGAGCGACCCCGCCGGCGTCAAGGGCAAGGACATCCAGACCGCGCTGAAGACGATCCAGGCGAAGGCCGCGCCATTCGTGTCGCGCGGCGACAAATCAGGCACGCACTCCGCCGAACTTGCGCTCTGGAAGCAGGCCGATATCGATATCGCCGCCGTCAAAGGCCCCTGGTATCGCGAGATCGGGCAGGGCATGGGCGCGGCGCTCAATACCGCGGCGGCCATGAACGGCTATGTGCTGTCGGACCGCGGCACCTGGATCTCGTTCAGGAACCGGGGCGATCTCGAGATCGTCGTCGAGGGCGACAAGCGGCTGTTCAACCAATACGGCGTCATGCTGGTGAACCCGGAAAAATATCCCTCGGTGAAGAAGGAACTCGGCCAGACGTTCATCGACTGGCTTGTCTCGGCGGAAGGCCAGACGGCGATCGCCGGCTACAAGATCGATGGCCAGCAGCTGTTCTTTCCCAATGCGGAGAAGAAGGGGGCTTGAGCGTTCACATTGTTCCGGCGGCGAACGGGGACGACCAGAAGCAATGGTTGCCAAGGAGACGATGCGTGGCCACCATTCCCCGCATGATTCCAACACAGCGCCTGCCGGCTTCGCTCACTCCGCTCGACGTGGCGCTCGCGGCGTTGCTGGTTCGGCTTGAGCCGGTCGCGCCGATAGAGCTTCCGCTCGCGCAGGCGCTGGGCTGCGTCGCCGCCGATATGCAGTCACTCAAGGCGATTCCGCGGCACGACATCGCCGCGGTCGATGGTTGGGCGTTCTGCGCCGCCGACCTCGTCGGCGCGTCGTCCTATTCGCCGCTGCCATTGACCATATCGCCGGTCTGGGTCGAAGCCGGCGCCGCCATCCCGCAGGGTTGCGACTGTGTTATCGACACCGACCTCGTGGATCAGACCGGCCCAATGGTTCAGGTGTTGGCGGAGGCGATACCGGGCCAGGGCGTTCGCCGGATTGGCGGCGATATCGCCGCCGGAAGTTTCGTCATCGCCTCCGGCAGGCGTGTTCGCCCGCTCGATCTGCTGATCGCGCGCGCGGCGGGACTGGAAAGACTAAATGTGCGCCGCCCGCATCTGCGCATCATCAACATTCCCGCGACCTCCGGCGCCACGGCGACGGCGCAATTGATTTCCGAGAGCGCGCGCGGGGCCGGTGCCGATGTTATCGACGCCGAGGCCACAGGACGCGACGCGGAACCGATCGCAAAGACGGCCGGTACCGGTTCGTGCGATGTGCTTATCACCATCGGCGGCAGCGGCGTCGGCCGCACCGACGCTACGGTCGGGGCGTTGGCCCGGAGCGGCGAAGTTCTCGCCCATGGCATCGCCTTGCGGCCGGGCCGAACCTCCGCCGTTGGCAGGATTGGAAAAATACCCGTCATTGTGCTGCCGGGCGCGCCGGATCAGGCGCTCGCGGCATGGTGGACGCTGGCACTCCCGGTGCTGGACCGGTTGTCCGGGCGGCAGCCGCGGCAGGCGGTAACGTTGCCGCTTGCACGCAAGATTGCCTCGAGCGGCGGCATCGCCGAGATCGTTCTGCTGGAAGTAAATGATGGGGCCTGGAAGCCGCTCGCGATCGGCGACCTCTCGCTCGAGACAATCGCCCGCGCCGATGCATGGCTGGCCGTACCGGGCGGGGCTGAGGGTTTTGCTGCGGGCACGCCGGTCGATGCCTATATGTTGCGGGACTGATATGAGTTCCGAAATGACAAATGCGCCGATTCCGAAAAACCATGACAGCGTGGACCAGGATCAGTTCCTGACCATCCTGTCACGCGAAGATGCGCTGGCACGTTTCGAAGCCGCGCTGTTTCCGCGCCCGACCCCAAGCGAACCGCGCGCGCTGGCGGATGCGCTCGGCTGCGCGCTGGCTGAGGACGTCGTGGCGCCGATCGACGTGCCGCCGTTCGATCGCTCCAATGTCGACGGCTTTGCGGTTCGATCCGCCGATCTGGCGTCGGCCAGCGAAGCGACACCGGTTCGCGTCATGCTCAACGATGAAGTAGTCGCCTGCGGCACCGCGCCGACGCGGCCGGTGCTGTCGGGGACCGCCACGTCGATTGCGACCGGCGGTCCGCTGCCGCGCGGCGCCGACGCCATCGTCATGGTCGAGCATACCCAACCCGCGGGGCCCCGCGCGATCGAGATCCGCCGCGCCGCTTCGCCGGGACAATTCGTATCCTATGCCGGCTCCGACATCGCGGGCGGCGAGACGCTGTTGCGCGCCGGCATCGTGATCGGCTCGCGCGAGATCGGCATGCTCGCGGCCTGCGGGATCGCGCAGGTTTCCGTCGCGCGCCGGCCGCGCGTCGCGGTCATCTCCACCGGAGACGAACTGGTTCAGCCCGGTCAATCGTTGCGTCCTGCCGAGATTTACGACACCAACGGCGCGATCGTCACGGCGGCGGTCAGCGAGAATGGCGGCGAGGCGGAGTTCCTCGGCGCGATCGCCGATGACGACGAAAAGCTTGAAGCCGCGATGCGCGCGGCGCTTGAGACTTGCGACATGCTGGTGCTGTCTGGCGGCACCTCAAAAGGCGCCGGCGACGTGTCCCACCGCATCATCGCCCGGCTTGGAAAGCCCGGCATTATCGCACACGGCGTCGCTCTGAAGCCGGGCAAACCGCTGTGTCTCGCGGTCTGCGGCGGCAAGCCGGTGGTGATCCTGCCGGGATTTCCAACCTCGGCGATGTTCACCTTTCACGACATGATCGTGCCGGTGCTGCGACGCATGGCGGGTCTGCCGCCGCGTTCCGATGCGAAGGTCACGGCCAGCGTCCCGGTGCGGATCGCCTCGGAATTGGGTCGCACCGAATTCGTCATGGTGTCGCTGGCCGAAGGCGATCGCGGCTTGATCGCCTATCCGTCCGGCAAGGGCTCCGGCGCGATCACCTCGTTCGCGCAGGCCGACGGCTTTTTGCGGATCGATGCGCTGGCCGATCAGATGCCGGCCGGGACCGAGGCCGAGGTGACGCTGTTCACGCCGCATGTGCGGGTGCCGGATCTGATGATCGTCGGCAGCCACTGCACCGGCCTCGATCTGGTGATCGCGCCGCTGGCGCGGGCCGGTCTCCTGGTGCGCTCGATCGCGGTGGGCAGCCTTGGCGGATTGGCGGCGGCAAAGCGCGGCGAATGCGATTTCGCACCGATCCATCTGTTTGACGATACCACCGAGAGCTACAACGTGCCGTTTCTCGCCGACGGACTTGAACTGGTGCCGGGCTGGCGGCGGATGCAGGGCATCGTGTTTCGCGCTGGCGATGCGCGTTTCGAGGGATTGACCACCGCGCAGGACGCGGTGCGGGCGGCGCTCGCCGACCCCAGCTGCATCATGGTCAACCGCAATCAGGGTGCGGGCACGCGTATCCTGATCGGCCGGTTGCTCGGTGGCGCGCGCCCGGAGGGTTACTGGAATCAGCCGCGTTCACACAACGCGGTCGCGGCGGCGGTGGCGCAGCATCGCGCGGATTGGGGGATGACCATCGCGCCGGTCGCGCGTGCCGCGGGCCTCGGCTTCATTCCGCTGGCGGAAGAGCATTATGATTTTGCGTTGGTGAGGGCTCGAAAGCTGCGCCCGGCGGTGCAGGCATTTCTTGAGGCGCTGGCGTCCGAGGAAAGTCGCGCGGCGCTGGCGCAGGCGGGGTTCAGGCCGGCGTAGTCGGTCGCGCCGCTCTCACGGATGAAGACAAGTCTTGGTCAGAAGACAAGCCTTGGTCAAATGAAGGCCATGCCGCCGTTCAAAATAATGGTCTGGCCGGTCATGTAGTCGTTTCCAAGAACCATCAGCACCGCCTGCGCCACTTCGTTGGGCTGCCCGAGCCGGCCGAGCGGAATATTCCGCGCCAGATCGGACCGGCCGCGCATCATGTCGGTTTCGATCAGCGAGGGCGCCACCGCGTTGACGGTAATGCCTTCCTTGACCAGCCGCGCCGCGTAACCGCGCGTCAGGCCTTCCATGCCGGCCTTTGACGCGTTGTAGTGAACACCGATCGCGCCGGCGCCCCGCGCGGCACCGGACGAGATATTGACGATACGGCCCCACTTCTTCGCGCGCATCGCCGGCAGAACGGCCTGCGTGCAGAGAAACGCCGATTTCAGGTTTACGGCAATGGTCTGATCGAAGTCGCCTTCGGTGAGGTCATCGATGCCACGAACGATCGCTAGCCCGGCGTTGTTGACGAGAATGTCGATGGCACCCAGCGCCGAGCCTGCGAGATCGACCATCTTCGCGACGGCGGCGGCCTGCGATACGTCGGCCGCGATCGCGACCGCACGGCCACCGAATTCCCTGATCTTCGCGACAACCGCTTCGGCTTCGTCGGCACGTTCCCGATAGTTGACCGCGACAGCGGCGCCGGCTTCGGCGAGCGCGATGGCAATCGCAGCTCCGATGCCACGGGACGCGCCGGTCACCAACGCGGTGCGGCCGATCAAATCCGGCTTGATGGTCATGATCGAAGTCCTTGTTGGCCGCGCAGTCGGCTGCCAATCTAGCGGAAGCCCGCAATAACGGCCACGATGACTTGATATCTTCGCGCTGAGACCAAGAGGATAGCGGCATGGAGGAAAGCCAGATGAAGAGCGTGATTGTCACAGGCGGAAGCGGCAAGGCGGGCAGGGCGGCTATCCGCGAATTGCTCAAGCACGGCTATCAGGTGATGAATGTCGATACGGCGGCGCCCGCGGAGCAGCTATGCCATTTCATGAAGACCGACCTCAATGATCTCGGTCAGGCCATCGATGCCCTGAGACTGGCTGCCGGCACGATCGACCGCCGCCGGGCTTCCATCGGCGAGCCGTCGGCTGTCATTCATCTGGCTGGCATCCCCGCGCCCGGTCTCGCGCCGGACGCGACGATCTTCCAGAACAACATGATGACGACCTATAACGTTTTCAGCGCCGCCATTCGCGCCGGAATCGAACGCGTCGTATGGGCATCGAGCGAAACCATCTACGGGCTGCCGTTTACCCGGACGCCGCCGGTTTTCGCGCCGGTCACCGAAGATCATCCGCTCGCGCCGGAATCGGGTTATGCGCTGGCGAAGACGCTGTGCGAGAAAATGGCGAGCGAGGTGAACCGCTGGAATCCCGGCACGCGGTTCGTGGGTTTGCGCATCTCCAATATCTTCGAAGCAAAAGACTACGAACAGATCCCCTCATTCTGGGCCGACCCGGCGCAGCGAAAATGGAACCTGTGGAGCTGGGTCGATAGCCGGGATGTCGCGCAGGCCTGCAGGCTGGGGCTCGAGGCGGACGTAGCCGGCGCCGCCAATTTCACGATTGCCGCAGCCGATACGCTGATGAAGACCCCGAGCCAGGAACTGATGGCATCAGCTTTTCCAGGCGTTCCGGTCGATCCCAAACTTGGTCCATTCGATACGCTGCTTTCGATTGAAAAGGCGCGGCGGGTACTTGGCTACTTGCCGCAACATACATGGCGGTCGTGAATCGTCGCCGCGATCCCCCGCCGCATCTGCCTCGGTTCCGATGCGGGCCGACCGCCCGTTCAGCCCCCATCCAACGCCGCCAACCGCTCGGCTGTGGCGATGTCATCCATGGTGTTGGCGTTGAAGAACGGATCGAGCTCATCCACCGGCCACTCCACGGTGGCGAGCCGGTAGCGCGCGGTCCAGCGGTCGATCTTTCTGATATCTTCGATCACCAGGGCGTGGCGCAGCTCTTCGCGCAACGCGACGCTCCACAATCCGATCACCGGGTGCGACTGGCCGTCGGAGGCGGCGACCGCAAGCTGCGCGTTCTGTTCAGCGCGGGCGCGATGCAGGCGCGCGACGAGGTCGCGCGGCAGAAACGGACAGTCCGCGGCAGCGCTGAGGATCCACGATACGTCGGGCCGGTTCGCCGCGGCCCAGTCGAGGGCTGCCAAAATACCCGCGAGTGGCCCTGGAAAATTCTCCACGGTGTCGGCAATGACGGGCAGGTCGAACGCCGCGAAGCGTGCGGGGTCGCCATTGGCATTGAGAATGAGCCCGTCGCATTGCGGCGCTAGCCGCGCGATGACGCGCGCGAGGATGGTGCGGCCGCCGATCTCGCGCATCGGCTTGTCGCCGCCGCCCATGCGTCGCGCCAGACCGCCCGCCAGCAGCACGCCGGGCGTCGCCGGAAATTCAGTCGTCACGGTCGCCGCCTTTGCGCTTGTGGCGCGCGGATTCCTCTTCGACGAAAGCCAGATTCTGATCGTGGATGATGCGCTCCTGGCCCGACAATGCGATGAAGCGTTTTCCCCGCGCCCGGCCGACCAGCGTCAATCCGACCTGCCGCGCCAGATCGACGCCCCAGGCGGTGAAACCCGAACGCGAAACCAGTATCGGAATCCCCATCCGCACCGTCTTGATCACCATCTCGGAGGTCAGCCGTCCGGTGGTGTAGAGAATCTTGTCGGCGGGATCGACGCCGTGGCGGTAGATCCACCCCGCAATCTTGTCGACGGCGTTGTGGCGGCCGACGTCTTCGGTGTAGCAGACCGGTGTGCCTTGCTTGCACAGCACGCAGCCGTGGATCGCGCCGGCCTCGAGATAGAGCGACGGCATGGTGTTGATGGCGTGCGTCATCT
>Ga0137418_10004726_pt1 | contig 12472 bp, 16 predicted proteins | sample CZODoug3_1_2_16f_FD_122242 | JGI IMG/M metagenome (GOLD analysis project Ga0137418, IMG submission 122242) | Vadose zone soil fungal communities from Angelo Coast Range Reserve, California, USA - CZODoug3_1_2_16fungal (Hybrid Assembly) | ecosystem: Environmental > Terrestrial > Soil > Vadose... | reverse complement strand
GCGCGGCGCCCGCGCCCTCCTCGTGAAGTCTGGCGACGGCGTCCTGCGCCTCGACGCGCCCCTCACGGAGTCCGACATCGTCCGCTCCCTCGTCCACGAGGACGGATTCCTGCGCGTGCCGGTCCTCGTGCTCGATGACGTGCTCGTGCGCGGCTACACGGAGGAGCTCTACCGCGCCGCGTTCGGCCGTTAGTCGAGAACGGTGGCCGTGAGCGTCAGGAGCGTCTCGCTCGTGCTCTGGCGCCGGCCGACGCCGAGGATCTCGCGGGTGAGCTCGTGCACCGTTGCGGCGGCGCCGCCGATCCGGACCGGGCGGCCGCTCCTCACGACGAGCTCCATGGCCGCCTGAGTGGCCTCGATCACCCCGGCGCCGTCGGCCGAGAACCAACTGATCGACGGCGTGACCCGGACGCGCACCTGGTTATCCGGCAGGACCGTGGCGCGGACTCTCAGCGAGGTGCCGACATCCCTGAACTGCACGCTGCTCGCGAGCATCCCGGCGCGGGTCAGCCAGTCGCGATAGAACGTGACCTGTTGGTACGGCACCGACGACGCCACGACCAGCGTCGACTCGCCGCCGTCCTGGACGATCGTGAAGAGCCCGCTCGTCTGGGTCACGCGCCGCTCGCTCGACTCGACACCGACCCTTCCCGAGGGGCGCATGCCGCCGCGTTCCGTCGTGACCCGGCCGCTCCCCCTGACACCCTCGCGTGTCTGGGTGCCCGATTGCCGGACATCGAGGCTCACCTTCACCTGCTTGCCCGGTTGCGCGAGTGTCGCGCCCGGCCAGCCGGCGGCCAGAAGGACGAGCGTCAGGGATGCGATGACGCGCGTCATTGTCGCGAGGGCCGGGGATATCATCCGCCGAGGTAGAGGCGCTTGACCTCGGGGTCGGCCAGCAGCGCGGTGCCCGCCCCTTCGAAGCGGTTCCGCCCGAGCTCGAGCACGTAGGCCCGGTCGGCGATCGCCAGCGCGCGCGCCGCGTTCTGCTCGACGAGCATCAGCGTGTAGCCGGCGCGCCGCAGCGCGACGAGCTTGTCGAAGATCAGGGTGACGAACCTCGGCGCGAGGCCGAGCGACGGCTCGTCGAGGAGGACGAGCCGGGGCGACGTCATGAGTGCCCGGCCGATCGCGACCATCTGCTGCTCGCCGCCCGACATCGTCCCGGCCTTCTGGCGGCGCCGCTCGAAGAGCACCGGGAAGAGGGTGTACACGGCCTCGAGGGCCGCGGCGACCTTCGCTCGGTCCGCCACGGTGTAGGCGCCCATCTCGAGGTTCTCGAGCACGGTCATCTGGGCGAAGACCAGATGGCCCTGGGGCACATAGGCGAGCCCGCGCCGGAGCACGAGGTCGGGACGGAGACCGGTGATCTCCTCGCCGTTGAACACCACGCGCCCGCGCCTCGGCTGGACGAAGCCGACGATCGTCTTGAAGGCGGTGGACTTCCCCGCGCCGTTCGGCCCGATCACGCTCACGATCTCACCCGCGCTCACATGGACCGAGACGTCGTGCAGGATGTCGAGCGGACCGTAGCCCGCGGTGATCCCGTGCGCCGTGAGCAGCTGCGCGCTCACGTCCCCGCCTTCCGCGGGAGGCGCCGGGACTCAGCGACCGAAGTATGCTTCAATGACGCGCTCGTCGGTCTGGATCGTACCCGGCGGCCCCTCGGCGATCTTCTCACCATGGTCGAGGACGAATACCGTCTCGCACAGCCCCATGACGACCTTCATGTCGTGCTCCACGAGGAGGATCGTCTTGCCCCGGTCGCGGAGGCGGCGAACCGCGTCGAGGAGGTCCTGGAGCAACGTGCGATTGACGCCGGCCGCGGGCTCGTCGAGGAGGATGAGCGAGGGGTCACGCATCAGGACGCGGACGAACTCCACGAGCTTCTGCTGGCCGTAGGAGAGGTTGCCCGCATACTCGTCGCGGAGACCCTCGAGTCTCACGAAGGTGAGCAGCTCGAGGGCGCGCTCGCGCGCGGCGACGCGGCTGCCGCGGGTGACGACCAGAAGGTTCTCCAGTGCCGACAGCTCGGGGAAGACGCGGATCACCTGGAAGGTCCGGCCGATCCCCTTCCGTGCGATCTGCCACGGTTTCAGTCCGTCGATGCGCTGGCCGTTGAACGCGACGCGGCCTGCGTCGCGCCGCTCGACCCCGGTGATGCAGTTGAAGAGCGTGGTCTTGCCCGACCCGTTCGGGCCGATGAGGCCGTAGATCCGGCCCGGCTCCAGCACGAGCGAGACGCCGTCCACCGCGCTGACTCCGCCGAAGTGCTTGTGAAGCCCCTCGACCTCGAGCGCCGGCGACATCAGATGACCCTCCGCGTCCCGCGGCCGATGGTTGGACAGGGTCGGCGCCGCATCAGATGGTCCGCGGCAATCGGTAGCGGATCTGCAGGAGTCCGAGCACGCCGCGCGGCATCAGGAGGACGACCGCGATGATGATCGCGCCGAAGAACAGCTGGTGGAGGTAGATGAAGCGCGCCCAGACCAGCTCCTGGAAGACGAAGAGGACGACGGCGCCGAGCACCGGCCCCCAGACGGTTCCCTTCCCGCCGAAGAGCACCATGACGATCATCGTGATCGTCGTCGCGAGCGGGAACACGCTCACCGGCTCGATGTAGCCCTGGTCGCGCGCGGCGAGCCCTCCCGCAATCCCCGGACCCACGGCGGAGAGCAGGAAGGCGTACAGCTTGTGGCGCGCGGTGTCGATGCCCATGGCCTCGGCGGCCACCTCGTCCTCGCGGATCGTCATCAGGCGGAGGCCGAACCGCGACGTGATGACGAAGTACGTGAGCGCGACGACGGCGGCCGCGGTGAGCCCCATGACGTAGTAGACGGGGATGGCCGCGTCCAGCGTCGGCAGCGAGAGCCCGTTGCCGCCGCCCGTCAGGCCCTCGAAGTACGACACGAGCGCGCGCACGACCTCGTTGAGGCCGAGCATCGCGATGGCGAAGTACGGCCCCTTGAGCCGGAGGCACGGGTACCCGATGACCAGCGCGAGCAGGCACGCGGCGACGCCGCCGGCGAGCGAGGCGGGCAGCCACGGCCACCCCGACTTCACCACGAGGATTCCGGCGGCGTAGGCGCCCGCGCCGAAGAACGCGACGTGGCCGAAGGACACGTACCCGGTGAGCCCGGAGATGATGTTCCAGGACCCCGCGAGCGCGATCCACATGAAGAGCTGGAGTCCGGCGCGCACGCCGTACCCGCTGGCGACGCTCGGATAGACGGCCAGCAGCACGGCCGCGGCCGCGAGCGCAGCGAGGAATCCTGCGCGCCGGCTCACACCTGGCGACCGCCGAGGAGGCCCGTGGGCCGGACGAGGAGGACGACGACGAGCAGCAGGTACGCGATCACCTCCGAGAGCTGCGCCGTGAGGAAGAGCGACGAGAGCTGCTCGATCAGACCGAGGAGGAGCCCGCCCACGAGGGCGCCGGGATAGTTGCCGGCGCCACCGAGGACGATCACGAGGAACGATTTGAAGGTCCAGATCTGGCCCATGTCGGGCTGGATCGCGACGATCACGGAGAGGAGCGTGCCGCCCGCCCCCGCGAGCGCCGCGGCGAAGCCGAAGGTGAGCAGGTGGATGCCCTGCACGTTGATGCCGCACGCGAGGGCCACGTCACGGTTCTGTGAGGTGGCACGGATGGCCTTGCCGAGCCGCGTCCGGCCGAGGACGAGGAAGGCGGCGCCGGTGAGGGCCAGCGCCACGCCGAAAGCGATCGTGCGCGCCTTCGACAGGGCGAACGGCCCGAGCGGCCACGAGCCCGTGATGTACTCGATCGCGCGGAGGTCGGACGTGAAGCCGAGCTGGGCGAGGTTGACGAGGGAGATCGAGATGCCGAACGTGAGCAGGAGCGAGGAGAGCTCGGGCGCGTCCACGACGCGGAAGACGAGCGTCCGCTGCAGCAGCGCCCCGAGCGCGAAGAGCAGGAGCATGGACGCCGGGAGCGTGAGGTACGGGTCGAGCCCGAGCGCTTGGTGGAGGACGAACGTCGCGTAGGCCCCGAGCATCAGGAAGGGGCCGTGAGCGATGTTGATGACCCGCATCACCCCGAAGATGAGGGCGAGGCCGAGCGCCACCATGGCATAGAGCGCCCCCGACAGGATGCCGGAGATCACCACCTGCCCCAGCATCCCCGGGGTGATCACGACGTTCATGACGCCACAACCGCTGACGGGTTCGCCGAACGCTCGGCGGGGCGGGGGTCCTCCGGCGCGTGTCGCTCCGAGGCCGGGAATCCCCGCCCCGTCGAGCGGTTCACGGGGACGGTCAGCGCTGGTTCCAGGGCGGCGTCGGGAACCGCGGCTTGCCGTTCGCCAGGTCGTCCGGCCAGACGACCATCTTCTTGCCGTCCTGCCACTGGAGCAGGACCATCTTGTGGGCGATCTGGAAGCCGTCCTGGTCGACCTGGTAGTCCCCGAACATCGACCGCGTCTTCATCGCGAGGAGCGTGTCACGCAGCTTGTCCGAGTCGAGCGTGCCCGCCTTCTTGACCGCCTCCGCGTAGAGCGTGCAGCCCGCGTAGCCCGCGGCCGAGTGGTAGCTCGGCTCCTGCCCGAACTCCTTCTTGTACGCCTCGAAGAACTCCGTGGCGCCCGCGTACGGGAGCACGCTCTCCCACTGGGTCGAGCCGTAGACGTACTCCGACGTCTGCTTGAGCAGCTCCTGGAACTTCGGGATGTCGCCGCCGACCGTGACCCCGAACATCTTCGGGTTCACGTTCAGCTCCTTCATCTGGCGCGTGACGGCGACGGCGTCGTCGAAGTAGGTCGCCGCCGCGAGCACGTCGGCGTTCGAGGCCTTGACCTTGGTGAGGATCGCCGAGAAGTCCTGGTTCCCCTTCGGGTAGGCCTCCTGGAAGACGATCTGGAGGCCCGCCTTCTTGGCGAGCTCCGCGGTGCCGGAGGCCGAGGCCTTCGGGAAGAGCGTGTCCTCGTTGATGATGGCGATCGTCTTGAGACCGCGCTTGGCCGCGATGTCCACGAGGCCCTCGAGGTACATCTCGGCGGGCGTGAGAATCATGAACACGTACCGGCGGCCCTTCTTGAAGATCTCGGTCGCCGCGGCGAGCGGCGCCACCATGAGCTTCTTGTACTTCTCGGTGACGTTCGCGACGGCCTCGCTGACGGCCGACGAGTACGGCCCCATGACCGCATCCACCTTGTCCTCGGTGATGAGCTTCTCGTAGAGCCGCACGCCGGTGGCGGGCAGCGACTGGTCGTCGTAGACGACCAGCTCGACCTTGCGGCCGAGGAGCCCGCCCCTGGCGTTCAGGTCCTTCTGGCAGAGCTTATAGCCCTCGTGCTGGTAGCGGCCGGGCTGCGCGTAGGTTCCGGTGAGGGACAGGGACGCGCCGATCCGGATGGGGCCCTGCGCGCCGGCGGGGAGGCCGGCGGCGAGGACGGCGAGCACGGCGACGAGAGCGCCGAACGCTTTCATTTGGAGTTCCTCCAGACGTAGTCGAAGCCCACCACCGATAACACCCGCGCCTTTGACGTGTCAAGGCGCGGACACGTACACTGACCTCCGCCATGATCCCGACCGCGCTCGACGGCCTCCGCGTCCTCGACCTCTCGAGCCAGCTCTCGGGCCCGTACTGCGCGATGCTCCTCGGCGACCTCGGCGCCGACGTGATCAAGGTGGAGCACCCGGTGGGCGGCGACGCCGCCCGCCAGGGCGCGCCGCACGTCAACGGCGAGTCGGCGCCCTTCATGACCTTCAACCGCAACAAGCGCTCGATCACCGCGGACCTCAAGACGCGCGAGGGCCTCGCCGTCGTGAGGCGGCTCGCCGCGCGCGCCGATGTGGTGCTGGAGAACTGGCGGCCCGGCACCGCGGCGCGCCTCGGCCTGGGTCCGGAGGACGTGCGCGCGCTCAATCCGCGCGTCGTCTACTGCTCGATCTCTGGCTTCGGCCAGACGGGCCCCTACGCCTCGCGCGGTGGCTTCGACCGCATCGCGCAGGGGATGTCCGGCGTCATGTCCATCAACGGCGAGGCGGACGGGCCGCCGCTCGTCGTGCCGATCCCGCTCTGTGACATCGGCGCCGGCATGTTCGGCCTCATCGGCATCCTCGCGGCGCTCGCCTACCGCGAGCGCACGGGGGAGGGTCAGTTGGTGGATGCCTCGCTCCTCGAGACACCGATCGCGTGGTCGGTCTACGAGGCGGCGCACGTCTTCGCGACGGGCCTCGGGCCCGCGAAGCTCGGCCAGGGCCACCGCACCAACGCGCCCTACCAGGCCTTCCGGACGGCGGACGGCTGGATCAACGTCGGCGGGGGAACGCAGCAGCTCTGGCGGGACGTCTGCAAGGTGCTCGGCGTCGAGCACCTCCTCGACGACCCACGCTTCGCCACGCCGGCCCTCCGCGTGGAGCACCGCCAGGCGCTGGAGGACCTCCTGCAGCCGCGCTTTCTGACGGCCCCCACATCCGTCTGGCTCGCCACGTTCGAGGCCGCCGGCGTGCCGGCGGGCCCGATCCTCACCTACGACCAGGTCTTCGAGGACCCGCAGGTGCGGCACCGCGAGATGGCCGTCGAGGTCGAGCACCCGGTGGCCGGCAAGACGCGCGTGCTCGGCGTGCCCTTCAAGCTCTCGCGGACGCCCGCCGGTGTGCGGCGGCCGGCGCCGACGCTGGGCCAGCACAGCGAGGAGATCCTGCGCGAGCTCGGCTACGACGCGGCGACGATCGCCGACCTGCGCGCGCGCAAGATCGTCTGAGGCGGAGCGCCGCGGGCGCGGCCTACTCGCGGAACTCCTGATCGAGGATCTCGCGGATGAAGCGATCGAGCGAGACGGGATAGAAGCGCACGTCCGGCGAGACGATGACCCCCGTGTTGATGACCTCGCGCTGCGCCAGCTCCTCGAGGACGCGCTCGAGATGGTCCTGCGGGTCGCGCTCCTGACGGCGGATCTTCAGATCCTCGCTCTCGAGCGCGACGCGCGAGGCGTAGCGGAAGCTGAAGACGCGAGCGACCAGGCGCCGGTCCATCAGCTCGGTCTCGCCGAAGATCTCGCCGTAGGTGGGCCCGTCGCGTCCGCCGGGCGCGACCACGAGCCTCGGCGAGACCTTGATGCGCCCCCGCACCTCCACCGCCCGGCTCGGCTGCTCGCGCTCCTGGCCGACCAGGATGTAGGGCAGCACGTGGTAGCCGCTGATGATCCCGGTCAGCGGCTTCCGCACGACGCGTGTCGCCTCGAAGACGTGCCGCAGGAATTCCAGATCTTGCCACTCCTCACTCATCGGGTGTAGTTTACCCGCAGCCGATGGAAATCCCGCCCGATACCGCGAGGGCGCCGCGCGCCTGGGAGCAGCCGCGGGTCCACCACTGCGAGCGCTGCGGCGAGCGGATGGAAGAGAGCCACTGCAAGGTCATCTGCCCGAACTGCGGATTCTGCAGAGATTGTAGCGATCCGTGATCCGCCCGCCGCGCCTTCCCTAGATCACCGCGATCGCCTCGACCTCGATCATCCAGTCCGGGTGGGCCAGCGCCACCACTTGCACCAGCGTCGAGGCGGGAAGCTTGCCGGCAAAGACCTCCTGTCGGATGGCCGTGAAGTCCGCACGGTAGCGGATGTCGGTGACGTAACTGTTGATCTTCACGATGCTCTGCACGCCGCCGCCGGCGGCCTTCACCTGCGCCACCACCGACCGGAACACCTCACGCGCCTGCGCCTTGAAGTCGCCCGGGTGCGCGGCGCCGCCCTTCTTGTCGTAGGGCACCTGGCCCGCGACGAACACGATGGCCTGGGCGCCGCTCACGCGAATCGCCTGACTGTAGGTCGGCGGGTCGTACACGCTCTTCGCTGCGATCTTCTCGATCTTCGCCATGGGTTCCCCCTTCGGCATCGTCGGAGACGCGACCCTAGGGCGCGACGCGGATCGAGGCCGGGTGGCCCTTGACCTTGATCCGGGTACCCGTGTCCTCGAGCCCCGTCCCCGTGACGCGGAAGACCTGGAGCTCCTGCTCGACGTAGTTCTGCACGTAGAGGTAGGTGCCGTCGGGGGTGAAGGTCACGCCCTGGGTGTTCCGGCCCGTCGGCGCCTCGGCGACTTTCGCCGCCTTCGTACCCTGGAGCGAGAACAGCAGGAGCCGCCCCTGCTCGGCCCGCATCGGGTGGTTCGTCGGCCGGTTCGTCCCGTTCTGGAGCGCGACGGCCAGCCATTTGCCGTCGGGCGACAGCGCGAGCCCCTCGGCGCCGATGCCCACGGTGACGTACTCGACCGCCCGGATCGGCCGCGGCGTCAGGTCGATGAGCGTCACCGTATCCACGTCCACGCCGGGGCCGACGTTCGCCACGGCCGCGATCCGCCCGTCGCGCGAGATGTCGAGTCCGTACGGGCCGGAGCCCACCGCGATGTCCTGCTTGGCGTACACGAGCGTCGCGCCGTCGAGCGTCAGCACGGCGACCTTGCCCTCGCCGCGCTTGGTGGCCAGCACCCATTGGCCGTCGGGGCTGACCGCCGCGTGGCTCACCAGGGACTTAGCGTCACCCACCTTCACATTCGAGCCGAGGGCGACTGTCTTGCCGCTGATCGTCAGCAGGGACACGCTCCCGTCGTCGGGGTGAGCGACGAACGCGAGCGTACCGGCGCGGTTCACCGAGAGGCCGCACGGCCGGCTCGGCAGCGCGAGCCTGGCGATGACCGCGGGCGGTGAGGCCCCCAGGTCGACGACCTGGAGCTCGTTGTGGGAGACGAGCTTGGTCTTGTCGTTCGGGTCTGACTTCATCGGGCACGACACGAGCGCGAGCTTCTCGTCCGGCGTCAGCGCCACGCCGAACGGCGGGCCGATGACGCTGTGGTTGGTCTCGATCTCGGCCAGCGCGCGGGGCGGAAAGCTCCTGACGTCGAGGATCGTGAGCGTGTCGGGCGGCATCGGGTCGGCGACCTTGTACACGCCGTCGACGTTCGGGTATTTGCCGTCGTTGGCGGAGAGGAGGAGGTGGCCGGCCGACGCGGCGCCGACGAGGCAGAGGAGCGCGGTCAGCGTGCCGAGGGCGGTGCGAGCGCGTGTCATGGGGTCTCCTCGCGTTTCACGACCGGGTGTCGGGCGGCGCCGCCCGGGGCCGGCGACCAGTCCACGGGCGCGATGTCGTGCATGTCGGACTCGAGCTGGAGAGTGTCGGCGATCTTCGTGTAACTCGAGAACATCTGTGTCACGCCGAGGATCTCCATGATGCCGCGGGCGCCCACGCCGCAGCGCCGCATCTCGGCCAGGTGGAACTCCGTGCCGAAGGCCGACCGCGTCGTGACCGAGACCGCGAACGCGAGCGCCTCCTTGAACCGGCGCGTGAGACGGCTGTCGGCGAAGGCCCGGCGGGTCGCCGCCCAGACCTCCGCGAGGTAGCCCGGGTCGCCGGCGAGCCGCAGGAACGGCGTGGGCACCGCGCGGTTGTAGAAGGCGCGGATCTCGGCGTAGACCGCCTCCGCATCGGCGCTCGTCTCGGAGCTCTCGAGGGAGCCGAGCGGGGAGTCGGCGACGACGTTCAGCGCGTTCGTGATGCCGACCAGGAGCGCGGCCTCGTACCAGAGCGCGTCGCTCGTCAGTCCCTGCAGCTTCCCGGCTGCAGTGTGGCCGTGCGCTCAGTAGGCGCAGGCGTTGACGCCGCTCACGGCCGCCGCGACCATCTCTTTCTCGCCTCGGGTGAACTCGCCGGGCGCCATCGCGCGCTTCATCGCGCGGCCGTGCGGACCGCCGAACTCCGGGTCCCACGCCATCACACGGCTCATCGCCGGCGGCCGCCCGAAGTCGTGCTCGAACCACGCCTTCGACAGCTCGAACAGCTTCTGCGCCGCCGCGGGGTACTCCGACGCATCCCTGAGCCTCACCGTCGCCATGTCGACTCCTCCTTCGCCGCGACCACCCTACGCGTGCAGGATGAAGCGGCCGGGCCAGCCGGCCACCTCGCAGCCGGCGCGGAGCGCCTTGGTCTCGCCGAGGCGGCCGACCGCGCGCGCCACCTCGTCGGTGCGGAGGCCGAACAGGCGCGCCAGGATCCGCTCGTTCGTGTAGACCGCGCCGCGCACGTAGCGCTCGATCACCCGCTCGACGGCGGTTTCCCGCCGCATCCGGCGGCCCTCCGCCGTCGCTTCCGGCAGCCACGCCTCGACCAGGTCCCAACGGTACGAGAAGGTCGGCTCGTACCGCTCCTCGGTCTTCACCACCCAGAGCCCTTGCTGCAGCTCCGCCATCGCGCGTTCGAACTCGCGGGTCTTCGCGGGCTCCAGCATGAACGTGCTCGCGCGCAGCCCGCGCGTGTACTGCGGGTGTTCGCGGGCGAGCGCGTCCATGAGCCTCCGCGCCGTGTGCGACATGCGCCCGGCCGCGTACTCCTCGCGGTAATCTCGGGCGCGTTGCCGGCCTCGCGCGAGCGCATAGAAGGCCGGGAAGACGTCCAGCGCCACGAGGACCGGCCGGCCCAGGAGGAGCTTGCCATAGTAGACGGCCTTCTTCGCCGGCAGCGTATCCTTCAACTCCCACGTGAGCCCGATGCCCGCGTCGTGGTGCGAGCGCCGCGGCCAGCGCGGGTTCTCCCGGCCGACCACCGCCTCCCAGAGGCATCCCACACCCTCCGGGAAACGGTAGAAGGTCGAGCACAGGCCGACCTCCTCCACGAACGCGAGCGCGGCGCGCTCGCTCCGGACCCGGAGCGCGGGGAGCCGCCGGAATGCGCGGTCGCGCCGCCGCTGGAGGGTCTCGGCCGTCACGAGAACGGATTTCGCGCCGACCCCTGCCATGCGCGCCTCCTCTTGGAGGCGGAGTGTACTTCAGACCCGGCGCTCGAAACAGTACTCGCGTGTGTCGTTGGGGTCGTTCGGCAGCGTTCGCTCGCCGGTCTGCTGGAACCGGGCGCGTCGGTACAGGCGGTGCGCCTGCTCGAAGCGCGTGTCCGTCCAGAGGACGAGTCGCCCGACGGCCCGGGTTCGACACCACGCGAGGACCTCCTCGACCAGCGCGCGACCCGTGCCCCGACCCCGCAGGGCGACGTCGAGGTAGAGCCGGTGGAGCTCGGCGGTCGCGCCGTCGATGCGTTCGACGCCCACCGAGCCGACGATCGAGCCTCCGTGCTGCGCGACGAAGAAGGCTCCCCGGGGAGGCTCGTAGTGGCGCTCGAACGCCAAGAGGTCCGGGACTTCCGTGGGTGGATCGAACACGAAACCGTACTCCGCGTACACGCGGCCGATGAGGGCGATCACGCCCGCCACGTCCGTACGACGGGCCGGCGCGATGACGGGCCCCGACTCGGCCATCGTGGGCTCAGCGCGGACGGTCGGACATCTTGACGGAGAGTGCGCGCAGCCGATCGAGCGTGCCCGGCGAGAGGAGCGCGGCAAACCCTGCCGGATCGGACTGCGCTCGGTCGAGGGTCTCGGTCATCCTCGTGACGTCGCCGTCCGAATTCCGCGCCAGGTCCTTGAGGATCTCGGCGGCGAGCTCGTAGAACTCCTGCGTGAGCTGCGGAGAGGCGCCCACCAGTCCCCGGACCTGCGTGTCGACGCCGATCGCCTGCGGGCTCGCCGCGATCGCCGCCGCGCGCAGCGCCGGGTCGCGCAGCATCCCGAGCGTCGCCGCGAGCGCCTCCCCGCTGGCCGGGTCGAGCGTCTGCGCCGCGAGCGGCGCCGCGGACAGGAGCAGGACGACGGCCGGCACCAGCCGGGTGTTCACCGCCCTTATTGACCACCTTTCGAGGCGTGTTGTAAAGTGCGCCGCATGAAAAAGACGATGAAGCGGAAGGCCGCGCCCCGGAAGAAGGCCGTCGCGAAGAAGCCCGCGGCCACGAAGCGAGCGCCGGTGACCTACGAGCCCAAGCCGCTCCAGACCACCGGCTGCGCACCGTTCCGCTACCCTCCCCAGTAAGCTGAACAGGCTCGCCCCGCACCTCCTCCCCGGGGGCCTCCTGCTGCTGGGCACGGCCGCAGCCCTCCACTCCACCTCGTTCATGGAGTCGGCCGCCGCGCTGGTGCCCGCCGCTGCCTGGGTGGTATTCGGCGCGGGGGCCCTCCTCGGCTGGCGCTTCCGCCGGAGCGAGCTCGTCCTCGCGCTCGTCGTCCTCTTCGCGGCCGAGCGCGCGCTCTTCGTCTTCGCCCCCGCCGACGGCGCCCGTGGGGGCGCGGCGCGCGCGGTCTTGACCGCGCTGGCGCTCCTGGTCCCGCTCGACCTCGCCGCCCTCGCGTGGCTGACCCAGCGGGGGATCGGCGTGTGGGTGGTCGCCGTGCTCGCCGCCGAGCCGCTGGCGGTGGTGCTGTTCCTGCGGCCCGAGCTGGCTCCCGTCAGCACGGCGCTCGACGGGGGCCGCGTCGGCGCGTCGGACGCCGTGTGGACACCGCTCTCGCCGCCCGTGCTCCTCGCCTTCGCCCTCGCCCTCGCCGCGACGGTGGGGCGCTTCCTCATGCGCCGGACCATCATCCAGTCGAGCTTCGCGTGGGCGGTGGCCGCCACGTTCCTGGCCTTCGCCGCGGGCGG
>Ga0137418_10004725_pt1 | contig 12473 bp, 9 predicted proteins | sample CZODoug3_1_2_16f_FD_122242 | JGI IMG/M metagenome (GOLD analysis project Ga0137418, IMG submission 122242) | Vadose zone soil fungal communities from Angelo Coast Range Reserve, California, USA - CZODoug3_1_2_16fungal (Hybrid Assembly) | ecosystem: Environmental > Terrestrial > Soil > Vadose... | reverse complement strand
CGGCGACTTCGAACATCAGGACGTCGTCGTAGCCGATCTTCTGCGTCTCCATGATCGCCGCGTCCCAGTCGATACGCCCGGCAAACGGGACGCGATGATCGTCCTGCCGCCCGTCGTTGTCGTGCACGTGGGTCGTCCAGAGGTGGCCGCTGACGGTCTCGATCGCGTCGCCGAGATCGCCCATCAGGTTCGCGTGGCCGTAATCGAGGCAGATGCCGACGTCGAGGCCGTCGAGCTGCTCCTCGATGAGGTTGCAGATCGACGTGGCGCTCGACAGCTTGTTCGGCATCACCTCGAGCGCGACCCGCACGTTCACCTCGCTCGCGAGCGCGACGATCTCTTCGACGCTGCGGCGCGCGGCGTCGGGCTGGTTGTCGGTGGGAGGCGCGGACTGACCGTCGGGGATGCCCAGGTGCACCACCAGGTACCTGTACGGAACCGCCGCCGCCACCTTCAGCGTGGCGGCGATTTCAGCGACGGCGGCCTTCCGCCTGGTCTCGTCGCCCGCCGCAATCGAGTAGGCGCCCACCCACTTGCCGCCCCGGATGGCGTCGACGATCGGCGCGTGCATCGAGTGAAAGGCGAGCTGCAGGTCCGACAGCCACTCGGCGAGCTGGGCGACGGCGCGGGCGTCGTGGTAGTCGAAGTGCGCGCGCGTGGCGAACACCTCGACGGCCTCGAAGCCGTGGCCGGCGATGTCCGCCAGCTCTTCGCGGCCGAGCCGCGTTTCGTGAAAGAGGTGGGTGGAGACGCCGAAACGATGCTCAGACAACCTCCAATTCTAACGTGGCGGGTCCGCGATGCGATGGCACTGCACGCGTGCGGACCCGGCTACCACCGCAATTCGTCCAGGTACTGGCCGAGCAGCTCGCGGAGGCGCGCGAAGCGCGGATACCGCAGCATGTTGGCGCGGGCGTAGTTCAGCGTGCGCGGGATGTACTGGATGTAGACCGTGTTCTGTCGCGATGTGGTCTGGAACCCGAACGTCCCGAGCGCCTTGAGATTGCGCTGGAGCGCCATCAGGTCGAAGCGGCGCCGGAACTCCTCGGGGTCGTTCGGCGCCGCCTGCCGGCCCTCCCGGAGCGCGAGGAAGAACGCAATGAGCCCCTCGACCTGCGACTCGGTGAAATCGATGTAGGAGTCGCGCAGCAGCGAGACCAGGTCGTAGGTGTCGGGGCCGAGACGCGCGTCCTGGAAATCGATGATGTAGAGGCTGCCGTCGTGGAGCATCAGGTTCCGGCTGTGATAGTCGCGATGACAGAGCACGCCCGGTTCCCCGGCCAGCTCCCCGGCAATCGCCGCGTACTCGGCCGCGAGCGCCTCGCGCGCCGCCGGGGCGATCTGAGCGCCCCGATACGCCTCGAGGAAATGCTTCGTGAAGAACTGCAGCTCCCACGTCAGCTTCTCGACGTCGAAGGAGATTCGATACGGGATGTAGTCGGGAGAGGCCAGCTCCGCGCCGCGCCGCTGCAGCGTGTCGATGAAGGTGACCGCCTGGCGATAGAGCGCCGCGTGCTGCGCCGGCGACGCCGCGCCGACGTGCGCCTGCAGCGTGACGTCGCCGAGATCCTGCAGCGCGATGACGCCGAGCTCGTCCGAGTGGCCGAGGATGCGCGGGACCGGCACCGGCATCTCGCTCAGCAGCTTCGCGACGTTGACGAAGGGGAGCGCGGCGAAGTCGATCGGGCCCGGATGCACGGCCAGCACCTGCGCCGGCTCGTCGCGCAGGAGCACGCGCAAGTAGCGGCGATCGGACGCATCGCCGGTGAGCGGGACGACCTTCACGACGCGTGTCGTGAGCCCGGTTGACGCGAGGTACCTGTCGATGCGATCGCGGACGTCGTCAGGCGCGCGCCGTTCCATCAATCGGTCCTATCGCGAGCTCGCCGGCCAGCCGTTCGCTCGCCAGCAACGCGCCGTGCGCCACGCGGACGGTCATGTTCTCCCACGACGAGCCCGCGGGCACGCGCACGCCGTCGGTCAGGACGCATCGCCGCAGCCGCACGTTGCGTTCCACGCGTACATCGTCCCACACGACGCAGTCTTGCAGACGCGATCCGGGATCCGGGGTCCGGGATCCGTGGGGTTCGAACCGTAAGCATGTGCTGAGGTAATCGGAAGGCGTCCCGATGTCGAAGAATTCGGCGTCGGTGACGAACGCGCGGACGCTGCCGGGGCGCGCGGCGATCAGCGCCGGATAGACCTCCTTCACGGACTCCGACGGCACGTCGTCGCGGAGCGGCGCGAACACGTCGGCTTCCGCGACCTGCACGCCCACGAAGTGATAGGTATCGCGGACCCGAAGGGTCCGCGCCGCACTGATCGCACTGGCAAACCCGGTCACGGTGCCGTCGGATTCCACGACGACCCCGCCGTACTTCGCAGGCTCGACGTTCGGGATGACCGCCATGGTGACGAGCGCGCCGGACTGCTTGTGTGCATCGACGAGGCCGCCGACGTCCACGTTGGTCAGCGTATCGCCGTTGACGATCAGGAACGGCGACGTGCCCAGCAGCGGCAGCGCGCGGCGCGGACCGCCCGCCGATCCAAGGACGGGCGTCTCCCAGGAGTAGCGAACGCGCACGCCGGCCATGCCGTCGCCGACGATCGCGGTGATCGTGTGGGGAAGATGGTGAAGGTTGAGCACGGCGTCGGTGACGCCGTGCCCGGCGAGCCAGCGCAGGATGCGTTCGACAATCACCTGATCGCCGACGGGCAACGCCGCCTTGGCGCGAACGAACGACAGCGGACGGAGGCGGGTCGCCAGCCCCGCGGTCAGGACCAGCGCCGGCGTCATTCCTCGCTGAATACCATGTTCGCGCCCGTGAGGCCGAACTCCTCGCGATGCTTGATGAAGAGGCCGCGGTAGGAATCGAGGACGAAGTCGGACGGCGTGCGCCCGAGCGCGATCGTCATCACGAGGATGCCCTCCTCGCCCCCTTCGATCTCGACGAACGTGCCGACCGGCGTCTCGTCGATCGCGATGGTCACGTCCTCGGAGGCGTACTCCTCCCGGTACTTCTCGTAGCGGAACCAGACGTGAAGGCCGAGCTCTTCGAGCACGCGCTGCACGACCTCGCCGTCGCCAATCACGGTCTCGTACTCGTCGCGTACCTTCATCGAGCCTGGAAGCACGGGCCCCTTGAACGTGAGCAGGCTCTTGCCCGATTCGGTGCGGATGCGCAGCACGCACCGGCGGCGGCGCAGCGATTCGTCTTCCGTGTCGAGCAGCGCGTCTTCCTGCAGCCGGCGGGAGCGGAGGGGAGTGGCGCCGGCGGCGAGTATCGCCGCGCGCGCCTCGTCTGGGCTGGCGAACCGGAGTTTGACTTCACGCTCGATCATCAGCGTCACGTCGTGCCTCCAGAAAGAGGCTCTTTTATCACAAAAAGAAAGGGCGGGTCTGAAGACCCGCCCTTACACCGGAGATTGACTGTGTAGGGACGAGTCTTTGGACTCGCCCCCAGCCCGTCCTACTCCTTCGTCACGACCACGGCCGTGTCCTGGCCGCTGCGCATGATGCGGAGGATCGCGGTGCCGCCCGACGCGATGCGGCCGAGCTCGCGGCTCGCATCCGCGACGCTGCCGACCGGCGCGCGGCCGACGCGCGTGATCACGTCGCCCGGCATGATGCCCGCGCGTGCCGCCGGGCTCCCCTGATCCACGTCGACGACGACGGCGCCGCGGGCGTTGTCGTCGAGCCGCAGCCGGCGCGCCACATCGGGCGTGATGTTGCTCAGCGACATGCCGAACCCGCTGCTCGCTTCCTGCTGCGTGGTGTCGTTGTTGCGGCCGCCGCGCCCGCCGCTGATCGCCGCCTGCTCGGCGTCGAGGTCGAGCTCGCCGACGCGCACGTTGATCGTCTTCTCTTCCCGGTCGCGTACGACCCGCACGGGCACCGTGGTGTTCGGCGGCGACGCGACGACCATCGAGACCAGCGAGTCGCGATCCTTCACCGGCTTGCCGTTGAATTGGACGATCACGTCACCCGGCTCGATGCCCGCCCTCGCGGACGGCCCACCCGCCACCACCGACGACACGAGCGCGCCCTGCCGGTTCTTGAGGCCGAGCGTATCGAGCGCGTTCTGCGGGATGACGCCGATCGACACGCCGATCATGCCGCGCGTGATCTTCCCGCCCCGCAGCTGCGGCAGCAGCTCGCGAACCGTATTGATCGGAATCGCGAAGCCGATGCCGATGTTGCCGGCCTGCCGCGCGTCCGTATAGATCGCGGAGTTGATCCCGATGACCTCGCCGCGGATGTTCAGCAGCGGGCCGCCGGAGTTGCCCGGATTGATCGCCGCGTCGGTCTGCAGCACCTGCGTGCTGCGCCCTTCCGTCGTCGGGAACGGCCGCTCGAGCGCGCTGATCACGCCGACGCTGACGGTGTGCGCCAGGCCGAACGGGTTGCCGATGGCCATCACCCAGTCACCGGGCTGCATCTGGCTCGAGTCGCCGAACTTGATCTCGGGCAGCGTGTGGCTCGGCTTCTCGGTCAGCTCGATGAGCGCGCTGTCGGTCAGCGGATCGCGGCCGACGACCTTCGCGGCGTACTCCTGATCCGAATCCTCGCCGTAGAGCGACACTTCAATCTTGGTCGCGCCCTCGACGACGTGGTTGTTGGTCAGGATGAAGCCGGCCTTGTCGATGATGAAGCCGGTGCCGGCGGCCTGCACGACCTGGTCGCGCGGACGCTGGCGCTGCGGCGCCTGGCCGCCGCCGCCCCCGCCGCCCTGTCCGAAGAAGCGCTCGAACAGGTCGTCGCTGCTGCCGCCGCCGCCGCCGCCGCCGAAGAACTCGCTCAGGTCCTGCGTCCGCTGGCGTGACTCGGTGCGGATGTTGACGACCGCGGGCGTGACCGCCTTGGCCACGTCGCGGAAGGTGGTCGCCGAGATCGAGCCGGTGATCGGCGATTGATTGAACGTCGGCGCCGCGATGTTCTGGGCGGCTGACTGCGGGGTCAGGTCCAGACGCGACGCAATGACCATCCCGACCGCAAGTGACGCAATAGCGATGAGCAATGCGTAAAAGAAAGTGGTTTTGCGATTCGACATCTCTGAATCCTCGTTAAATCCTCTTCTCCCGGCCACGACCCTTCATTGTCTCGCGGCGGGCGTTCTTTAAGACTCTACGAATTCACGTTTGACGAAACTGTGAAAACTTGACTCTCCGTGCCTCAGACTCCCAGCGTGACCAGCGCCGCCTGGCGCGGTCCGCTGACGCTTACGTCGCGTTCCCCGCGAAAAACGTTGATTTCGGTGCGTACGCCGAACGTGTCGAAGTAGAGGCCGGGCTCGACGGTAAAGCCGGTGCCCGGCAGAATCCGCCGGTCGTCGTGCGTCTCGTAATCATCCATGTGCACGCCGTTTCCATGCACGCTCTCGCCGAGGCTGTGACCGGTCCGGTGGAGGATCTGGCTGCCGTAGCCCGACTGTTCGAGGACGGCTCGAGCGGCCCGGTCCACTTCCCAGCCGTGCAGCTCCCGCCCGGTCAGCGCCGCTTCCTCGACCAGGGCGACCGCTGCGTCGCGCGCGCGCGCGATGGCGTCGAAGGCGCGGGACGCCTCGTCCGTGGCGCGCGAGCCGGTAAACCCAACCCAGGTGATGTCAGCAAACACCGCGCCCGGGTCGGTCACCTTGCCCCACAGGTCGAGCAGCAATATCTGCTCGGGTGCGACGACCGCGGTTTGGTCGCGTGACGGCAGGTAGTGGGGATTGCCGGCATTGCGCCCGACCGCGACGACCGGCGCCGAATCGCTGACGAGCCGTTCCTCCTCGAACCAGCCGACCATCTCCTGCTGCAGGTCGAACTCGGTGAGGCGCTCGCGATGCTGGAGCGCGCGGCGCGCGCGGTCGAACGCGCGATCCTTGATGCGATAGAGCGCCTCCGACGCGCGCACGTGCGTCGCGAGCTGCGCCGGCGTCCAGGCGGCCTCGAATCGCTGCACGAGGTCGCCGGACGAGACAATCTCCACGCCGCGCGCGCGAATCATCTCCGCGGTACCGGCGTCCACGCGCGAGATATAGGGGATGGCGGCCTGCGGCGAGTATTCCATCGCGACGCGCCTGACGCCGCGTAGCAGGGCGTCGAGCCCTTTCGAGAGGTCCTCGCGCCCCGCGTAGCTCTGCTTGGTGCCCGGCAGCGCGTCGAGGTTGTGGCGCTCGATGGCGTGCACGAGCGCTCGCGGCGAGCCGGTCGCGGGAATCAGGTAGTACCAGCGCCGGGTCGTCATGTGCGCGCCGTTGGTGAGGCCGGCCAGCCGCGCGGCAATCGGGTTGGAGCCGTGAAAGTCGTACAGCAGCCAGCCGTCGAGGCCATCGGAGCGGAGGGTCTCCTGGACAGCGGCCACGTCGAGCGGCATGACGTCTGAGTATACGGTCATTGTCAGCTGGCAGCGGGCAGCAGTCATCGTCAGCCGGCAGCGCGCAGCGTGCGGCGGGCAGCAAACAGGTTCTCGTTCTTCCTGCCCGCTGCCCGCCGCCAGCTGCCCGCTGTTCCCCGCTGTTCGGTATGACGCCGCACACCAGACGATGGTTGGAGCGCATAATTCCCATATGACACGGCGATTTCTGTCCTCCGTAATCCTGGCGGCGAGCTTCGCCGGAGTTCTGACTGCCGCGGCGCAGCAGGCGCCGCCGGGCGCACCCGCCGACCCGCAGGCGACGCAGCCGCCGCTGACGTTCCGCGTCGAGGCGAACTTCGTCGAGGTCGACGCCTTCGTCAGCGACGCGACCGGCAAGCCGATCACCGATCTGCGCGCCACCGATTTCCAGGTGCTCGAGGACGCCAAGCCGCAGATGGTGAGCGCGTTCTCCTACGTCAACATCCCGATCGCGCGCGCCGAGCGTCCGCTCTTCTCGCCCACCGCCATCGAGCCCGACGTCGAGACCAACGTCGGCATGGACGGCCGGGTCTACCTGTTCGTGCTCGACGACCTGCACGTGGACCTGACGCGCGGCCCGCGCGTCAAGGAGGCGCTCCACCGTTTCTTCGAGCGCAACTTCGGCGCCAACGATCTCGCGGCCGTCGTCTTCACCGGCGGGCGCTCGGCGGACGGCCAGGAGTTCACGAACAACCCGCGGCTGCTGCTGGCGGCGGTGGACAAGTTCATGGGACGCAAGATGCGCTCGCCGACGCTCGAGCGGCTCGACGAGTACAACCGGCAGCAGACGACCGGGACGCGCAACGCGGGCGACCCGGTGAACGACCCCGCCGGTTTCGAACGCGCCTACAACGCCCGCGGCATGCTGCAGTCGCTGCAGAAGCTCTCGGATTTCATGTCCGGGCTGCACGGCCGCCGCAAGGCGATGGTGCTCGTCAGCGAGGGGATCGACTACGACATCTACAACCTGTTCGACAACAACTCGTCGGCCTCCACGATCATCGACGCCACGCGCGACGCGATTGCGGCGGCGACGCGCGGCAACGTCAGCATCTACGCGATCGATCCGCGCGGGCTCGCCGTGCCCGGCGCCGAGCTGATCGAAGCCTCCGGCGTCGTCACCGGCGAACCGAACCTGGGGCTGGGCCTGCAGTCGGCGATGGACGAGCTGCGGCTGTCGCAGGACAGCCTGCGCGAGCTGGCGGATGAAACCGGCGGCTTCGCGTCGGTGAACCGCAACAACGTGGACGAGGCCTTCGACCGTCTCGTCGCCGACAACAGCAGCTACTACGTCCTCGGCTACTACCCGGTCAACGACCGGCGCGACGGCCGCTTCCGGAAGATCGAGGTGCGCGTGACGCGGCCCGGCATCACGGTGCGCGCGCGGCGCGGGTACGTCGCGCCGCGCGGCCGCGCGGCCGCCACGAAGGCGTCGAACGATCCCGGCGACGCGGCGCTGAAGGCCGCGGTGGAAAGCCCGCTGCCGACCGCCGGCATCCCGATGCGCCTGTTCGCCGCGCCCTACAAGGGCGCGCCGCCGAACGCGGCGATTGCCGTGGCTGTCGAGCTGAACGTCAACGCGCTGAAATTCACCGAGAAGAACGGGGCGTATACCGACGCGCTGACCGTCATCACGTTCGTGGCCGACAACGACGGCAAGACGCGCGTCAACGAGAAGGCATCGGTGGATCTGAACCTGATGCCGGCGACGCTGGCGCGCGCCCGCGAGCGCGGGTTCCGGATCACGACGGCCGTCAACCTGCCGCCGGGCCGCTATCAGCTGCGCGTCTCCGCCGCCGACGGGGCGGGCGTTGCCGGCAGCGTGGTCCGCACGCTGATCGTGCCCGACTTCTACAAGCCGCCGCTCGCCATGAGCGGGCTGACGCTGCTGTCGGCCTCCGGCGTGCTGGCGCCCACCGCGCGCGTCAAGGAGGACCCGGTCGGCCTGCTCCTGATGCGCCCGCCCACGACCGCGCGCGAGTTCACGCGCGACGATCAGCTGGTGCTGTTCGCGGAGGTGTACGAAAACCAGGCCGGTAGTCAGCCGCACATGATCGACGTCGGAACCGAAGTCCGTGCCGAAGGCGGGCAGGTGGTCTTCAGAAACAGCGAAGCGCGATCGTCAACGGACCTGCAGGGCGGACGCGGCGGGTACGGATATACCGCGCAGGTTCCGCTGAAGGATTTCGCGCCGGGACTTTATGTCGTGCACGTCGAAGGGAAGCGGCGCGACGGCAACGTGCCTGCCGTCGCGCGGGATGTGCAGATCCGGGTGCGGTAAGCGCTTCAGAACTTGGCGACCTGCGACGCCTTCACCGAACCGTTGGCCTGCTCGAATTTGTACTGGCTTCGCGTCATCGTCGGGACGACGTGGGAGCGCAGCTCGATGTCGATCACTTCACCCGGCATCAGCGCCTTCCGGTACCGGAAATCATCGCCACTGACGGGATTCCCGTCCTTGTCGTACCAGAACTCGGTGATGTGAAGTCCCGCGATCGAGCCCGTGGTCGACGCGTTCCTGACCTTGAAGGTCTCGACGACTTCGTCCTTGAGCCGCTTGACGACCGGCTTCGTCATCTGCACCGGCGCCTCGCCGCGGATCGGCGTAACGTATTTGGCCGGCGCCGTCGGCGCCGCCTGGGGCGCGGGTGTCGCCGGTTTGGCCGCGGGCTTCGCCTGCCCCGCGAGCGCGCTCGTCGCCAACAGAACAGCGGCACCGAGTGCCAGCAGCGAATGGAGCTTGATACTCATGATCTGATTCTCCCCGGCAACAGAGGTTGGCGGGCCCGTGAAGGCCAGCCCCGCGCTAGACGCGCATTATACGCTTACATTTCGCCGTTCCAATCCTCCGCCTCCTGGTTCGCGGAGCGGAAGATTTCGAGGTGCCACTTGCCGCCGCCCCACGGCTCGATCACCTCGGTGGCGACGACGTCCACGAGAATTTCCGCGAACGTGCGTCCCTCCGGGTCCCCTTCCAGGTGGTAGGCCGGCTCGTCCCATGCGAAGTTCGGATACAGCACCATCGTCAGGAACAGGTCGTAGCCGTCGTCGACGACGATGATCTGGCCGCAGGGGCGCTTGATGGTCGAGTGGTAGATCAGGTACTTCTCGGCGCTGTGCGCGCGGATGTAGCGCTTGAGCGCGAACTCGCGGGCGACGATCTCCTCGACGGCGATCTTCTTTTCCCAGCAGTCACGGCAGTAGCGCTCTTCGCCGCGCGGTTCCGAGATCTCTTTCGCGCCGCAGAGCGCGCACTTCGTCTTCGCTACGTTAGCCTTACGGGGCACAAAACAATTATATCGGTTACCTGCGAATCACACCCGGCGCCGTCATCCCGCGATAACCCGGGAAAATCCGTGACAACGCCGCGCGCGGCACGCCCATGTGCGCGGTGACGATTTCGCTGAACACGTCCCGGAAGTCGGTCGTGATCGCGAGGTCGCGCCCTTCGAACCGGTGCGCGTCGCCGAGACCCGGCCACGCGCCGTGCATGCCGCCGCGCACGTTGCCGCCGATGACCATCATCGCGTTGCCGTGCCCGTGATCGGTGCCCCCGTTGCCGTTCTCGGCTGCGGCGCGCCCGAATTCCGACATCGTGACGATGACCGTGTCGGCAAGACGGTCGCCGAGGTCCGCCGCGAGCGCCGCGAGGCCTCGCGAGAACTCGTCGAGCCGGTTCGCGATCTGGCCGGTGACGGCGCCCTCGTTGACGTGGTGATCCCAGTTGCCCAGCTCGGTGAACGCGACCTCGAGGCCGACGTCGGCCTTCGCCAGCCGCGCAATCTCCGCGAGCGCCCTGCCGAACGCGCTGTTCGGATACTGAGCGCCCGCCGCGGGCCGGTAGGGGCTGCCGGCCACCTGCTGCAGCGTGCGCATGGCGGCAAACGCGTCGTTGCCAGCAGCGCTCAGAAGCCGGTCCGACGACCCTTCGTATTGCTCCTCGAACGCGTCGGCGGCGCCGCGCACGCCGAACTCGTCGACGCTGCCGATGGCGAGCGCCGGCGCCGATCCTCCGAGCGATCGCGGCATGGTGCGCGAGAGCGCGACCCCGCGCAGCGGGTCGCGTTCCCCGGACGAGACCTGCAGGTAACGATTCAGCCAGCCATCGCGTGTCGCCTTCAGGCCTGGCGTCGCGGACTCCATGTAGTCCTGCGCGTCGAAATGCGAGCGGGTGTTGTCCGGCGACCCGCACGCGTGGACGATGGCGAACGACCGGTTGTCCCAGAGCGGCTCGAGCGGCGCCATCGCCGGGTGCAGGCCGAAGAAGCCGTCGAGGTCGATCGCCGAGCCCATCGGGTCGCGGCCGGGACGCGGAATCGCAATCGTCGGACGCAGGCGGTAGTAGTCGGCGTCGCCGTGCGGGACGATCATGTTGAGGCCGTCCACGGCGCCACGTTGGAAGAGGCACACCAAGGCCGGGTGGTCCGATGGAACGATGGAACGATGGACCGAGGCAAATGCGGCCCGCGCCAAGAAAAGGGGATCCAACCCCAGGCTGAACAGTGCGAGTCCCCCTGACTTGACGAACACACGCCGCGAGATGCTCACCCGTCACCTCTTTCCATCATTCCATCGTTCCATCGTTTCACTGTCGTTGAAACTCCGGTCCCCCGAGAGCCAGCCCAACCGCCAGCGTCCGGGCCTGTGCTGGGTCGGCGACATCGGCGAGCTGCTCGAGGATCACGGACCGCGTGTGAGCCGACATGGTGCCGTTTAGCAGGCGTTCATTCACCAGGTCCGTGAGCTGTGCGCGGTCCGCGGTGAGCGGGACGACCGCGTCGAGGTTCGTCGCTGCGCCGGGCAGCCGGTCCGCCGCGAGTGCGACGGCGGCGTTCATGCGGGCCAGCAGCGCGCCGCTGTTCACCCACAACGCCTGCGCTTCCGGGTAACCGGTCGGTGCCGGTTGAAGGTAGAGAGGCTCGCCGAGGCGCGCGACCACCTGGGCGAGGCGGAGCGTCGAGTCGGGCTGGGCACCGGTGGCGCGCACCGCGCTGACGACGAACTCGAGCGGCGTCTTGACCTTGGCGCGCAGCGCCTGCGGTGCCCAGAAGTCGGGAGACGTGAAGATCGCGCGCAGCACGGCGCGGATGTCGCCGTTGGTGCGGTGCCACGCCTCGACCGCGGCATCGACGCAGCCGTCGGGCGGCTCGTCGCTCACGAAGCACGCGCACAGTTTGCGGCTCACGTGGTGCATCGTGGCATGCTGAGCGGCGAGGAGTTTGAGCAGCCGGATCCCTTCGTTCACGCCGTCGTCGCGGAATCGCGCGCCGAAGACTTGCTTCTCGCCGCGATCGTGGGCCCACTCGTGGAACGCGAACCCGGCGCCCTGCTGCGGGCGGTCGATGCTCCAGCCCGTGAAGATGCGCGCGACGGCGATCACGTCCTGCTGGGTGTAGCCGCCGTCCACGCCGAGGGTGTGCAGCTCGAGCAGCTCGCGGGCGTAGTTTTCGTTGATCCCCGTCGGTGCCCTCACCCCCTGGCCCCCTCTCCTTCGGAAGGGGGGGAACGAGCCGGGAGCCACGCTCTGGGCATTGTCCAAGTAGAACAGCATCGCCGGACTCTTGGCCGTCGCGATCAGCAAGTCCTCGAATCGGCCCAAGGCGTGCGGGCGAATCGTCTCTTCGATGTACGACGGCGTCAGGAACCGGTCGGCGCCCTTGCCGACGAACACGTTGAAGTGATTCGACCAGAAATCGACCATCACCTCGCGCAGCTGCCGTTCGGAGAGCGCGGCGCGCACGACCGCGAGCTGCTGCAGCTCGCCCCCCAGCTCGCGAAACTCGCGCATGGGACCGGCACCGCGCGGCCTCGTCGTGTCGCCGCTCTGCGCCATTTCGCGCTGCACCTCCCGCCGCTCACGCTGTGCGTCGCCGTAGCGCCGGGCGAGCTCCTCGCGATCGTAATTGAGCAGCTTGAAGGCGCGTTCGCGCTCGGCGAGCCGCTCATCGGGCAGGCGCCCGAAGTCGAGCTGCCGCTCGATCCACCGCATCACGCCGTTCCGCGCCACGCTGTCGACGTCGCCGGGGCGGGGCCCGTAGGCGAGCCGGTTCAGCGCGTGCAGGGCGGAATCGCGCGGCGTGAGGGCCTGCGCGCC
>Ga0137418_10004723_pt1 | contig 12476 bp, 17 predicted proteins | sample CZODoug3_1_2_16f_FD_122242 | JGI IMG/M metagenome (GOLD analysis project Ga0137418, IMG submission 122242) | Vadose zone soil fungal communities from Angelo Coast Range Reserve, California, USA - CZODoug3_1_2_16fungal (Hybrid Assembly) | ecosystem: Environmental > Terrestrial > Soil > Vadose... | reverse complement strand
TCGTACGCCATCGGTCAGTCCGCTCCCATGGTCGCGGCACTCTGGGGCATCCTGGTGTGGAAGGAGTTCGACGGCTCGGGCTCTCGCGCCAAGCTGTACCTGGCCCTCATGTTCGTCTTCTACGCTTTGGCGATTTTGCTGGTCGCAAGGGCCAATGGGTGAACCTAACTGCGCGGCATGTTCCCCCCTGCCAAATCTGTCCCCGCGTATGCGTAAGGCGCGAGCTGACAACCGGTCAGCCGAACTGTGTGGCGGTGGGAATCCCAGCATATGGCGCATTCTAAGTGCTTTCTAATCAATCATGATTCGTACCTGTCTTTGCTGCGCTGAATGTGGCCCCTGTACAAAACCGCACACGCAATGCCGTCACATCTGCTTTTGCTTTGGCACAGCGTTTCCAGCCCTGCGACGCCCAGCCGTGGCGCCGGGAAGCCGCTGGCGCCTTCGGTTGTTCAGGCAGGGGGCCCCGTCAGGGCACCCTGAGAGCCTGCGACGCCCGACTAGTTTCCGCCGCGAAACTGAGGCCGCGAGAGCCGATGAATGCTGACGGAAGACCCAGAGGTCGGGGTCAGAATGCTCGGTTTGAGGTTATCCGAGAAAGTAATAAAACATTTTCAAAGTATATTGTTTTAGACAGAAAGTGTCTTACGATGGGTCCATACTGAACAGCCAAGACGACGACTCCCTTTCGCCCGCATGTGATCAGTGTCGCCTCAGAAACGGTATTTTTGCGACGGAAGACACTAAGGAGGGCATATGGGTGCGGCCATTCGGCCATTTTCGAAATAGTAATTCGTCTAACTCTGTGGGAAACTCAAGAGCATGGTTACTCCCGGCAAAAATCGCCCCTCAAACGAGCCGGTAACACTCGGAAGTTGCACAGGTAGATTTGTGGTAATCGGTAGTGACCGCGGCAAACAAATCAAACGGCAGCGCCCCTGAGAATGAGGGTTCTCGAATGGAAACGAAGGAACTAACCAAGAGACAGATCGAATCCGTGCCTTGTCCCACTTGTGGTGCGGCCTCCAAGGAAGCCTGTGAACTACATTCGGGCGCCTTGCGCAGCGAGCCCCACGGGGATCGCAGACTTTCCGCAGCCGAGGTCGTTAAAGCCCGACCAAGAACTCACTGACGCTCGCTAGACGAGTATTGCACTGTACCCAGACAAGGTCGACCGTGGGGCGTTAACTCGATTGCTAAAGTACTCTTGTTCGGAATTACGGTGACGTATATAGCTGATCGTCTCAGGCGGCAGCGGCGAGAGCTTGCGTGGAGAGCTGGGTCATCAAGGCGTTACGATGCTTGCGAGTGAAGGTCCACTGAAAGGGAGAAGCAGTTTGCTGATAATGCTTTTGGAAGGCCAATAGTCGCTGCTCGAGCTGGGCCAAGGATAGAAAGTCATTAGGAGTGAGCACTTTTCTCTGGACGATGGAGAAGTAGATTTCGATTTGGTTGAGCCAACTGGCGTGGATAGGGGTGTGCACCAAGACGGCGTTGGCCATTGTGAGCGGATGCGCTCGGCAGCCTTCTGCCCGCGATGAGCGGAGCAGTTGTCCATGATCCAAAAGACGCGGTGGGCAGACTGGTAAGGCTCTTGGGTCATGACCTCGGCCATGAGGCGGTTGGTCGGGGCGATGCCGCTTTTGTTCTCACAGCGACCGAATAGTTTGGCGCGATGGACGTCCCAGGCCGCCAGATAGGTCCAAGCGCCTTCTCGGAAGTACTCATGCTCGACGCGCATCGGACGGCCGGAAGCCCCAGGTAGAGTAGGTTGCTTGCGACGGCAAGCTTGAACGCTGGGCTTTTCGTCGGCGGAAATGACAAAGTCGGTGGGGCGGAGAGGGACACCCTCCCACAGGCGTTCCTAGAGGTCCAGGACGCGTCCCGCCTTGGCTGCGAAATCTGGGTCGCGGGGAAAGATCCAACTGCGGTGCTGCCACGGACGAAGGGCATCCGTATTCAGCCAGCGCCACAGGGTAGTGCCGCTGATCTCCGCAACCAAGCCTTGCGCCACCACTTCCTGTTGGATATCGGCGATGGAGAGTCGCGAAAGTGGGAGTCCCAGACGATGAGGAAGTTCACAAGCGAGGGCCTTTACTTGCACGACGACGCTGGGGGGAAAAGAGGGCGGGCCGCCCGCCCCGAGGTTGCTCCTCAAGGCCGGGCAAACGCGCCAAGGCAAATCGTTTGCGCCACTTGCTAACGATCTGCCGGGGTGTGTTTAAGCGCGTGGCAATGACGTCGTTCGACAATCCCTGCGCTGCCAAAAGGATGACCTTAGCTCGAATAACGTCCCGATACGGTGACGTATATTTTCGAGCTCGTGTTTCCAGTTTTTCTTGCTCATCGGATGTGAGCACTATGCGAAACGGGCTAGAACGTGACAAGACAGTCCTCCGCCGAGGACCAGTCTAGATGCGTTCAGCGTCATGTTCCATAAAATTATACGTCACTGTATTTACGTTCCTGAGTACTAAGCTAGCCCTTGATAAATCTGATTCTCGAAGAAAGACGCCGGGCGAAGATCGTACCGCCGTTCGGCACCCGAGTTTATTGTCTGGCAAAGCAGCGCAAACCTAGTCCAGGAGAGGTGTGATGAATAAAGATCAGGTTAAAGGCAAGGTTAAGGACGTGGCTGGAAGGATTGAACGTCAAGCCGGGGAGTGGACGGGCGACGAGAAAAAGGAAGCCCACGGAACCGTGAAACAGGCGGAAGGCAAGATTCAGAACGCCTGGGGCAATATCAAAGACGCCGGCAAAAAGGCAGCCGCCGAAGCCAAGGCTCCGTCGAAGAGCCCCCAGCGAAGTCAGGAGGTCGACGATGAGGATGCTGCGTCTTCTCGTCGCCGAGCGCGCTGACAGGCAAATTGGAAGTCAGCGGACAGGGTAAGGAATTTTCTGGGATCGGTACAGAAATACCTGCATTGCCCAAGCACAAAGCCTGAGCTACTTTGTTCCTTACGTGTGGTTTCCAACGCTGCCCCCAAGCAGGGTGTGCGGCGACGAAAAGTCGCCATGCACCCTGCTTTTCCTCTCCCTTATAGGTAAAAGCAGCCAAGGTGCTTGACTATTTCGACGATGAACTCGCGGGTATGAAGAAGAACCGCCGCTAGGCAGGCTGAAAGCGGAGGCCTAAAGAATAGGATCGTCCTCTACCCGTGGCGGAGGGTTTCTCCCCGGGGAGGGTTTGCTCAGCACATCGCAGCCCAGCGCCACGACGGCGACCAGCATGAATAAGTGGATCATCCCGGTCAGGTGCACGCTGAGTCCCAGTATCCAAAAAAGAAGCAGAAACGAGGCCAGTACTCGAGTCATGGAAAAGCCCCCTTAGCGCGCTGAAAATGGTGAAAGCTTCCACAGTTGAGCTAAGGCCTGAGCCGCATCTGATACCGCACGCTTTTCCCTGCCGTCCTGACACTTCAATGCGGCAGCCTGACGGTGGCGCTGCACAATCGGGAGGCGACGTTTGATTAGATCCGGCTGGCGAATTTCCACCACGGCCGTTTCAAAGACCTGCCGCAAATCCTCGGCAGACGAAATATTTTGCGGTGAATTATTTCTAGTAGCCATAGGGTCCAGCTCACTTTCTCAGTCTGACTGGTAGCACTTTAAAAGGTGAATCCACAGACTGAAATACAGGAATGTGCCAGTCTTCTCAGCGGCTTTTCGGTATCCACTGGCACCGCACCCTGTAAGATTCAGTCCAGATGAGACTGGCACGAACCGCCAGCGGCGCCCGCAGGGCCATTCCGGGGACGCGATTACAGGATTTCCCCGATAGCTTTGTCTCTATATGTGGCGTAACCGCGGTGCGTGAAATTGTGCAGAAGCTGTGAAGAATGTGAAAAAGTCCTAGAGACTAGCGGCTGGAGTAAGAGTGGAGTAATAACGGTCCGGACGGGGCCCTTGACCATCGGATATCGAGAACAAAGGGCTGGATTCTTATGGCTAACGCCCCAAAAATTAGCCCCCACGCCAGTTCAGGCGACGGCTGAATCGCGCCCCAGGCAATTCTGCAGGGCTCGTAACGCGTACAGAGCGTCATCCAAGGCTTGATCTTCCTCAATATTGTCAGTGCTACTGAAGAACAGTTCTCGCGCGCGCAGAACGATTGCCTGTTCCGCGTCGGCAATACGGGCGGGAATCTTCCTCTTGTCAGTTTCAAACAGTGCTGCTTTGTAAAGCTCGTGCCATTGATCGACCCTGATTAGGGTGGGGGTGGTAACGCCATTCATACACTCACCTATGCACTCGAGGACCGAGCGGGGAACCTCAAAAGTATTCGATAAAATTAAGGCGATCTCCGGGTAAGGCTCCATCGGGTAAACACTGTATCTCAGGCGCAGAGTTGTGAATTCCGGGAGGGAAAAGTTGGGGCTTAGACTTGTAGGCGAAAGTCGGGGCGGAAGGGCACCCCCTGGAGTGGCCGCCCTTCCGTTCCTGGGTTAAGCAGCTCTCTTTGACTTAGTCTTACGCTGTCCTTGTCCTCGTCCTGCCATCTCCATCCGTGTTTCCTGCTCCGCCTCCTCGCCTTCAGCGGCCGCGGGATTCACCTGCTCGGAGATTTGGCTTAGCGTCTCATCGGCTTTCTTCTCTTCATTTAACGTCTCTTCCAGCAAAGAAGCCTGTTCCGACTCACCCAACACTTCAGCAAACGAGCGGACCGTTCCATAAGCCGCGATCTCGTAGTGCTCAACCCGCTGAGCGGCTCCGATCATACCTGCATCCAGCACCGGCTCGGGATAGTCCTCGCTGATGAGTTCCGACCCTTCCTTCACCAGCCCTTCCATAGCAATACATTTCTTACCGCTGGGTTTCTCCCCCAGCTCTTCGAAAATCTGTTCGAGACGGGTGACGTGGCCGGAGGTCTGGCGCAGATGCTCCTCGAACGCCTGACGCAATTCCTGGTTGGACGCGGCCTTCGCCATCTTCGGCAGCGCCTTCACAAGCTGGGTCTCGGCGTTATACAGATCCCGTAGCTCATCAATGTACAACTCCCGCAATGAATCCTGTGGCATCGTGATTTCCTCCTTAGAAATGAAGAGCGCAAAATCCTCCTGCGGAGGCGGATGTCCGAGTTGACTGATCGCTCTTGCCTCAAAATAGTTCTTCTTTTTGCGCAGGAACAATACCCCCGATGCTGTATGGACACCTGAGAACTGGGTTGCAAGGATGACTCAGAAGTCAATTTTATGGAGGTGCAACAGTGAGAGCGGTGAGTTATGCCGGGGCGCACAAAATGTCAGTTACGAACCATCCCAAACCAGAGTTGAAGACCCCAGGCGACGCCATTTTGAGAGTTACCACCAGCGGCATATGCGGCAGCGATATTCATATGTATGACGGACGCACTCCTCTGAAAGAAGGCACCGTCGTCGGTCACGAAATTATGGGCGTGATCGATGAAGCAGGCGAAGCGGTTGTGCGCATCAAGAAAGGAGACTGGGTCGTTCTCCCTTTCAACACTGCCTGTGGGTATTGCCTTCACTGCCGCCGGGGAAATACGCATGCTTGCCTGACCATGAATCCGGAAGGCGCTTCGGCGGCTTACCGGTACGCAGATATGGGACCGTACGCCGCCGGCCCGGCAGAATCTGTACGGTTCGGGCTCGCCCTTTGCCGCGCGGGCCAGACTTCGAGGAGGACTGAATGAAATCAAAATCCAGCCGAAAGATTCGCTATGCGGTTGTCGGGCTGGGCCATCTGGCTCAAGTTGCCGTTTTGCCGGCATTCAAGAGCGCCAAGAATTCCCAACTCGTCGCTCTGGTCTCCGATGATGCGGAAAAGCGGAAAAAGTTGGGAAAGCAATACGGAGTTGATCGTGTCTCCTCCTACAAAGAATACGAAAATTGTTTGTCCCAAGAAGTGGATGCGGTCTATATTGTGCTGCCCAATCACCTCCATAAAGAATATGCGGTCCGCGCTGCAAAAATGGGAGTCCACGTGCTCTGTGAGAAGCCCATGGCCGTCACCGTAAAAGACTGCCAAGCCATGATCGATGCGGCGGAGGGGAATGGCGTCAAACTGATGATTGCTTATCGCTTGCACTTCGAGAAGGCAAACCTCGAGGCAGTTCGGCTTGTCGAAGCGGGGAAACTCGGGACCTTGAGACTTTTCGGCTCGGAATTTGCCCAACAAGTTGCTGCCGACAATATTCGCCTGACCGAACCCGTCTCTCGGGGTGGCGGCCCTGTGTACGACATGGGCATTTACTGCATCAATGCTGCCCGCTGTCTTTTCCGGGAAGAGCCGACGGTGATATTTGCCGCCAGCGCCAACACCGGAGAAACTCGATTCCGAAAGACGGAGGAAATGACGTCCGTCCTTATGCGATTTCCAGGCGAGCGTCTCGCAACCTTCACCGGCAGCTTTGGAGCGGCTCCGGTCAGCAGTTACACCGTGGTGGGAACCAAAGGTTCGGTGGTCGCAAACCCTGCATACGAGTATTCCGAAGGACTCCAACTGCGCATCACCATCAACGAGAAAACCAGGATTCGGAAGTTTCCCAAGCGCGACCAGTTTGCGGCGGAGCTGGTGTATTTTTCGGATTGCATTCTTCAGAACAAGGAACCCGAGCCATCAGGCGTTGAAGGCCTGGCGGATGTGCGGATCATTGAGGCGATTTATGAGTCTGTCCACGCTGCGAAGCCGGTTCATTTGCCGCCGTTCTCCAGGCGGACGAGACCGACTCCACGGCAGGAGATTGGAAGGCCTGCGCACCGCCTGCCAAGAACCGTAAAAGTGAAGTCGGCATCCGGAGAAGCAGCCTGATCGACTCCTCCGCTTTGCTGCGCCGTGATGCTTGCCTGCGAAGTGGCAACCGGTCGATGTGGTTGCCAGCGCGCGGGCACGTGGCAGGTCCCCACTTTGCCCGTTCAGCCACAGTTAAGCCGCTAGACACCCCGACACGCCCGCATTTCTCGAATTCCCCGCCAACCGTGTAGCGTTCGCCGCCATCGAAAAAGAGGTTCTCATTCCATATCTCAGTGAGCGGGGGAAAAGCCTGATGCCGTATCGCGGTGTGATTCTTACAAACATTCTGGGGCTGGCATTCCTTCTCACGTTATCCGGGAGAGGCCTGGCCCAGTCGTTTGATTCCGGGGCGCCACAAGCGGCTACTTCCTATCAGCTGACCGTGACACTGGTCGGCACGGGCGGCGGCACGGTCACCAGCAGTCCCGCCGGAATCAGCTGCCAGCCGACGTGCAGCAACTCATTTGCCTCCGGCGCGGTAGTGAAGCTGACGGCTGTTGCTGCCAAAGGCTCTGTTTTTACGGGATGGGCCGGAGCTTGCACGGGCCGAAATTCAACGTGCAATGTCACCATGAACACAACTCGATCGGTCACTGCGACATTCAATATTTCGCAAACCGTTAACGTACTCCAACACATCGTCTTCATGGCACAGGAGAACCGCTCGCTCGATCACTACCTCGGCGCATTGCGTGCTTATTGGGCGGCAAATGGTATCCACGACCAGTCCTTCGACGGCCTGCCTCAGTTCAATCCGACTTCGGGGACCGCGCCCCTTTACGGTCCGCCTCCAACAAATCCGGGTTGCGATCCGGCACACCCGCTTCCGAGTGACTGTACGATAGACAGCAACAGTCCGCAGGTCGCCTCGTACAAGTTGATCACACAGTGCATCGAGAATCCCAGCCCTTCCTGGAACGAGAGCCACGTTGACTGGAACCTCAGCAATTCAGTTTCGTCGGCCGCCACTCTGGACGGGTTTGTCTGGACCGCTGCTCACGATGGCAGGAACAACCAGCCGCCGTACTACGACACAACAGGCGTCCGCGCCATGGGTTACTACACAGACGCGGACCTGAACTACTACTACTTCATGGCGTCGAAGTTCGCTACATCGGATCGGTGGTTTTCTCCAGTGATGACACGCTCCGCCCCCAACCGTGAATATCTGATCGCTGCTACTTCGCAAGGCTATGTCTACCCGATCGGTACCGACAAGGGCGACCAATCCCTTCTGACGGCCACTACGATTTTTCAGGAATTGCAGAACGCCGGTATCAGGTGGAAGATCTATGTCGACCCTGACAACAGTCCTTGCGCATCCAACCCGACTCCACAGTGTTTGTTAACCCTGAGCTACGTCCAGAATTTCGCCTGGGGACGGACTATCCCCAGCCAGTATCCGCAGAGCCTGGCGCCAATATCGCAGTACTTCACAGATTTGAAAAATGGGACACTGCCCCAGGTAGCAGAAATTGAGCCGGCCTCAAACGCGGGACTTGACGAGCACGGTTCGGATTCCGATCAATACCCCATTAACATCCAGCTCGGCGCCAACTTTGTTTCGTCTCTGATCAATCGATTGATGACCAGCTCATCGTGGAGCAGCTCGGCATTCATTCTTACTTACGATGAGTTCGGGGGTCTCTACGACCACGTACCGCCACAGCCCGCAGTGAGTCCGGACGGGATCCGGCCCAAGGATCTACTTCCCGAGGACATTTGCACCGTCACTACAGGCCCGACCTGCGATTTCACCTATACGGGTTATCGGGTACCGCTGATCGTAGTTTCGCCCTATGGCAAGAAAAATTTTGTCTCTCACCACGTAGCCGATTACACGGCAATCTTGAAGCTAATTGAAACACGTTTCCATCTGCCGGCTTTGACCAAACGCGACGGCGTTCAGATAAATATGACGGAATTCTTCAACTTCAATTTCCCGCCGTGGACGACGCCGCCAACTCCTCCGGCGCAGTACACGAACGGCTCTTGCTATCTGCAACATTTGCCGTGAGGCACGATCGGGGCCCGCAGGCGTCCCTACCACGAGGACCACAATTTTTGCGCTGCGAAAATGATTCAAGGCCCTGCGACCGTCTCCGGACGTGTACAGGATGGTTCGTTCCCAGAGGAAAAGCACTCGGCGCAGTCAACCGTCACACTCATCCGACTAGAATGAAAGCTCTGTCGACAGAGCTTGAGCGGCCCTGGCGAGTGGCATCAGGCAGTCAGCACAGTCCGTAATTTCATGGCCGACAATTTTCCAGGCGGAGCCACGGCAACACGCGATCCGTTGCCCCAGAGTCTGATCCAGCCGGGACCCGTTCCGAGAAGGACAATGGGATGAGCCATCCGCCCGACGGAAAACAGGTTGGCAATTTCCGATGGGTTATTTGCGGGTTGCTTTTTTTCGCCGCAACCGTCAATTATGTCGACCGCCAAGTCATCGGCATTCTGAAGCCCACTCTCCAACGCGAGCTTCACTGGAGTGAGGTCGACTACGGCAACATTATCGCTGCATTCCAATTCGCTTATGCCCTCGGTTATCTCTTCGTGGGGCGGGCTATCGATTGGCTGGGTTCGCGCAAAGGCTTTTCCCTAGCCGTTGTTTTCTGGAGCCTGTCCGAAATGGCCCATGCAGTGGCGCGTTCCGTAACCGGGTTCGGCATCGCTCGTGCTGCTTTGGGATTAGGCGAAGGCGGAAGTTTCCCAGCTTCCGTTAAGACCGTGGCCGAGTGGTTTCCCGAGAAAGAGCGCGCCCTGGCCACGGGCATTTTTAATGCCGGCACGAATGTTGGCGCGTTGCTAGCTCCTCTGACCGTCCCCTGGATCACAATTCACTATGGTTGGCGGTGGGCATTTCTGATCACCGGCGTGCTCGGTTTTGGTTGGGTGCTGCTCTGGCTTATTTTTTATCGTTCGCCCGAACAGAGCCTGACGCCACCTGGGTTAAGACTTGCCAACCCACCGCAGCCGACAGTCAACGTCCCCTGGGCAGGACTTCTCGCTCACCGACAGCTTTGGGCGGTCGTTATCGGCAAGTTCCTGACCGATCCCATTTGGTTTCTTTATCTGTTCTGGATTCCCGATTTCCTCAATAAGACTCGTGGCGTCACTTTGTTCAATCTTGGACTGCCGATGGTCGCCATCTACGTGGCTGCCGACTTCGGCAGCGTGGGTGGAGGTTGGCTATCGGGAGCGCTGATTCAACGAGGATGGAGCGTCAATGCCGCGCGCAAAGCCGCAATGCTGACATGCGCCTGCGGCGTGCTTCCTATCCTGCTGGCGGTAAACGCACGCAGCCTCTGGATGTCGGTGGGATTGGTTGGCTTGGCCGCTGCTTGCCATCAGGGATGGTCCGCGAACATGTACACCTTGGCCTCTGACATGTTTCCCCGGCAAGCTGTGGGTTCGGTCGTCGGCATGTCCGGAATGGCTGGCTCAATCGGCGGAATGCTGATTGCCGAGGTGGTCGGTCTCATCCTGCAACGGACAGGTTCGTACTACGCAATTTTTGCTATCGCCGCTTCTACGTATCTGTTGGCGATCTGTCTCATTCATCTCCTCGTGCCCCGTCTCGAGCGCGCATCCTGAAATGAGCCCCGATCAGAGTGTATGGCGGAGGGAGAGGGAAGTTTCTGCAGTTTCCCCTAATTCGCTGCCATTTCGCGTAAAACGGTATCACTGGCATCAGTGCTCAGGCAGTTCACCATGCCAACAAAGCGTCGTTGCCCACGTCAACCGTAGGCATGACCCAAACTGCCGAAGGATTGGCGAACGACGCCATGTGGTCCAGCGTCGCGGATGAGTTCCACCGCCAACCCTGTACTCAAGTCGGAGCAGTCTTCGCTAGCAGGTGGAGAATTCAGTGGCAAAAACAAAACGCCCCAACTCTTTCGAGTCATAGGGGCGTTCGTTTGAACAGCCCTCCCCCGAAGTCTGCTCACCATTAGCCTAACGGCGTGGGTGGTGGATGGGAATGGCTCTGACGGGCCACTGTGGAACACGGCAGCATTAGCTGTGACGGTCGATCACGTTGCTTTCCGCCTCCCGCAGAACGCCGCAATGCAGGGCGCTGTTCATTCCGAATAGCCTTCTCCTTCGTCGTCATCCTCTTCGCTTTCTTCTTGGTCATCCTCTTGTTCTTCGTCGTCTTCTTCTTCGGGGACTTCCCGAAGCAAGGCGTCGGCAGCGACCATCCGATCAAGCGGAACCGCAAAATGTATTCTGCTCATGCCCAATGGTACGCTCGATCCTTGAAGCGATATTCAGTTCTCATTCGCAAAACGTTAACGGAGTCTTTCGGCCGATGAGCCCATCGAATCATCGGCAGCAGGACCCCGGCAAGAACATTGTCGATTGGCCACGAATCCAACGTCGTCAGTAAACCCATCAGCCGTAGAGACCCTCATTGCAGTCCAGTTGGCGGAGTGCTCGCTGCATGCTCACGGGAGGTAATCTTTCCCTTGGATCTCTGGTCGGGTTTGGTTACCTTATTTGGAATCACTCTGCGCAATTCGATCATGCTTATTTCGCATTACGAACACTTGGTTGAAGTGGAAGGCATGCCTTGGGGGCTGGATGCTGCGCTTCGCGGCGCTTCAGAACACCTCGCACCCATATGGATGACGGCTCTAGCCACCGGACTCGGACTGTTGCCGCTAGCAATCGGAAGCGGCGACCCAGGCCGAGAAATCGAGGGTCCGATGGCTACGGTCATACTTGGCGGGCTTGTGACCTCGACGCTGTTAAATCTGCTCGTTCTACTCAGGCTCGCGTTGCGCTATGCAGGATTTGATCCACGCCAAGCGTTCTCCGGGGGGAGCAAAATGATAAACCGAATTGAATGTACCCTATTCGCGTTCGCGATTGGATGGCTCTGTGTATCGCCGCTCACAGCAGCCAGTTCTGACTCGCGGAAAATTGACGGCCCTCATTCCACGGTAACGGTACGGGTCTACAAGAGCGGCTTCCTTTCCGCCTTTGGTCACAATCATGAAATTCGGGGACCGATTCAATCCGGCGAAGTGCAGGAGGCCGATAGCCCATCGGTTGAGTTGCGCGTGGACGCACGCAAGCTTCGAGTCCTCGATCCTGAGGTATCGGAAGCAACCAGAACGCAAATTCAGGACACGATGCACGGCGTCCAGGTTCTCGATGTCGCTCATTTCCCGGAGATTCGTTTTCAATCTACTGCCGTGGACGCGAGAGGCCCAGACCATTGGATCGTGCATGGGAACCTGACATTGCACGGCAAGGATCGCCCAGTTGCGGTCGAGGTGACTCTCAAAGGAGAGCACTACCGAGGGTCAGCGACTCTAAAGCAGACCGATTTCGGAATGACACCGGTCACGGTCGCAGGTGGAACCGTAAAGGTGAAGGACGAGGTGAAAATCGAGTTCGAGATTGCGCTTATAAAGTAACCGACTCGAAGGCTGGAAAGGAAAGTTCTCTTTTTATACAGGCACGCGGAAAATGATACTTTTCTCCGATTCCAATCAGGGAGCGACCCGAAACATAGCTAACAGATCGTACCGGACACATGGGTTACACTTTTCCCCCTTTTTAGGAGGAAAAGTGAGGATGCCGTGGAAGGAATGTTCGGTGATGGACGAAAGACTCAGTTTGGGGCTCACCGGCTAGCCCCCAGGCGATGGCGGAACTCTTGAGGAAGTTGGGGATTTCGCGCAAGACAGGCTCCAGGATCTTCGATCGCCACA
>Ga0137418_10004722_pt1 | contig 12479 bp, 13 predicted proteins | sample CZODoug3_1_2_16f_FD_122242 | JGI IMG/M metagenome (GOLD analysis project Ga0137418, IMG submission 122242) | Vadose zone soil fungal communities from Angelo Coast Range Reserve, California, USA - CZODoug3_1_2_16fungal (Hybrid Assembly) | ecosystem: Environmental > Terrestrial > Soil > Vadose... | reverse complement strand
CGGGGCATGGCCTCCGGCTCGACCCGACGTACGGCGCGAAAGCGTTTGCGGCGATTCCCGCGCAGCAGCGCGTCGTGTTTTGGAATACGTTTGCATGGCCGTGAGCGCGCTCCCCACCGTCGACCTGACTGTCTACCCATTCGAGTGTGATGCGTTCGGGCACTTGAACGAGGCGTCGTTCCTCGCGCTGTTCGAACGCGCGCGCTGGGATGCGCTCGCGAAGGGCCCCGGGATGGACCTGTTCAAGCGCAATCACGTCTGGCCCGCCGTCCGCAAGGCGACGGTGGACTACCGCGCCGCGGCGTTCCCCGGCGACGTGCTCAGCGTGGAGACGGTGTTGACGGACCGGGGCACGACGAGCTTCACGATCCAGCATGTCGCGAAGCGACACGCCGACGGGGTGCTGATCGCCGAGGCGTCGTTGGTCTTCGTGTGCATCGACCGCGTGGGCCGGCCGACCCCGATTCCCGAAGAGGTATCGCGGGCGCTGGGTGGCCCCCGCGGCACCGCTCGCGACCCGCTGCGGGTGGCGGCGGACGGCGCCGAGCTGGCGGTGGAAGTGCGTGGCGAGGGCGCGCCGGTCGTGTTCATCCACGGGTTCCCGTTCGACCGGACCATGTGGCGTCACCAGCTCGCCGGGCTCTCGCGCTGGAAGCGGATCGCGTTGGACCTTCGCGGCGCGGGCGCCTCGAGCGCGCCGGCGGACGGGTACTCGGTGGCGCGCTACGCCGACGACGTCGTGCACGTGCTCGACACGTTGGGAATCGATCGCGCGGTCGTCTGCGGTCTTTCGTTAGGCGGCTACATCCTGTTCGATCTGCTGCGTCGTCACGCCGGACGGGTACGCGCAGCGGTGTTCTGTAACACGAAAGCGACCGCGGATTCGCCCGAGGCGAAGCGCGGCCGCGATGAGATGGCCGCGCTCGCGGAGCGGGAGGGCGTCGGCGCGGTCGCCGAGCGGCTGCTGCCGCAGCTGCTGGCGCCGGCCACCGTCGCGGCCCAGCCCGACGTTGCGGCACACGTGAGGGATATGATCGGCCGGACGCCGCTTCCCGGGCTCGTGGGAGCGCTGCGCGCGTTGCGCGACAGACCTGACTCGACACCAATGCTCGGCGCGATCGGCGTGCCGGTGCTCGCGGTGGCCGGTGAAGAAGACAAGATCGCTCCGGTGGACGTCATGCGGGCGATGGCCGCGGCGATTCCGGGCGCGCAGTTCGCCGTCATCCCGGCCGCGGGGCACCTGGCGCCACTCGAGCAACCGCTCGCGACGAGCCGCGTCATAGCGGACTTCCTCGACGCTGTCCGCTGAAGTAGCCTTCCCCAATGCCTCCCCCCAAGAGCCCCGACACCGAGCCGACACGGCAAGGATTCGTCGGCTACATCCACGTCGAGGGCCTGCAGTGGCGCGTCATGGTGCGGCTGCGTCTCGAGGACGAGGCGTGGTGGCGCGGCCGCCTCTGGTTTTCGGAGGCCGGCGGAACTGAAGTGTGGGACAAGGAAGAGATCTTCGGACGGAGCCCCGAGGAGCTGCTACGCCAGGCGCGGAGCGTCGCAGCTGAAGCACTGATCGGCCGTTTCCGCGCGTCGTACGACGACCGGCGCCGCTACTTCGCGCTGCGCGCCATCATGGACGACCTGATCGAAAAGGCGCGCGCGCTGAACCGTATCGCCGTGCGCGCGGCCGCGGGCGAAGCGGATCCCGCGCGCGCGCGCGCCGACTTGGATCGGATCCAACAGGAGATGCAGGCACTTGTCGCCGGGTTGCGTGAGGTCGCGGCGAAAGAGGGACGACTAGTCGGTTAAGAGCCCTTCCGCTGCGGCTTGCCGGGCGGGGTGGCGCTCGTGAACACGTCGCGGTTCTTCGCGATGTAGTCCTTCCACTGCGGCGGCGTGTCTTCTTCCGGGAAAATCGCCGTGACGGGGCACTCCGGCTCGCATGCGCCGCAGTCGATGCACTCGTCAGGGTGGATGTACAACATGTCCTCGCCCTCGTAGATGCAGTCCACCGGACAGACATCCACGCAGGACCGATCCTTCACATTGATGCACGGCTCCGCAATGATGTACGGCATGGTTCGCCAAACCTAGATTAGCGCGTACCCCAGTCAAGGGCTCCAGGCTCGATGCGCATCCGCCTCACCGTGAACGGCCGTACTGAGCAGTTGGACGTCGAATCGCGCGCCAGCTTGCTCGAGGCGCTGCGCGACGGGCTGGACCTCACTGGTGCGAAGCTGGGATGCGACCGGGGCGAATGCGGCGCCTGCACCGTGCTGGTCGAGGGGCGGCCGATCTACAGCTGTCTGGCGCTCGCCTGCGAGTCTCAGCATGGCTCCATCGAAACAATCGAAGGCCTCGGCGCGGACGGCTTGCACCCCGTCCAACAGGCGTTCATCGCGGCCGACGCCCTCCAGTGCGGCTTCTGCACGCCGGGACAGATCCTGTCGGCGACCGCGCTGCTGCGCCGCAGCCACCGGCCGGGGGATCCGGAGATCGCACGCGCGATGAGCGGCAACCTGTGCCGCTGCGGCACGTATCCCAAGATCCGGAAGGCGATTCGCATGGCGGCCCGAGGGCGGTGGCGGTGAGCGAGCAGCGCTTCGTCACGACGACCGTCGAGATCGAGGGCCGCGAGGAGATCGCGGTCGTCGAAGTCCCGGCGTTCGAGCCCCCACCCTGGGGACCGGACGCCGCACTCGATACCGTCGGGCGGCGCGTCCCGCGCCTCGACGCCGTCGCCAAGGTCACGGGTCGCGCGCGGTACACGCAGGACATCCGCCTTCAGGGCATGCTGCACGCCCGTCTCGTGCGCGCGAGCGTGCCGGCGGGCAGGGTCGTTCGCCTCGATCTCTCACGCGCTCGCGCCCTCTCCGGCGTTCGCGGGATCCTCACTGGCGCCGATTTACCGAGGATGTTCGGTCCCGCCGTGCACTATTGGGGGCAGCCGGTCGCCGCGGTGGTCGCCGACACCGAGGCCATCGCGCGCGACGCCGTGCGGCTGGCGCGAGTACGCTACCGTGCGTCGCCGTTCCGCGTGGACCTGCCCACCGGCAAGACGTCCCTCCGTACGGGCCACTTTGGCGTGACGCCGCCTGAGACGCGGCGCGAGGAGCGGGGCGACGTCACGGCCGCCCTCGGTCGCGCGGAGGTGAGCGTCACGGCTACGTACCGCGTGCCGGCCGTGGTGCACCAGGCGCTCGAGACGCACGGATCGGTCGTGCACTGGGACGGCGATCGCATCACTGTCTACGACTCGACCCAGGGGATCTTCAGGGTGCGTCGCGAGCTGGCCGAGCACTTGGGGGTGGGGCAGCACCAGATCCGCGTTGTCACCGAATATATGGGCGGCGGCTTCGGGGCGAAGAACTCCTGCGGTGCCTACACCGTGATCGCGGCCCTGCTCTCCAAGGCAACGGGGCGCCCAGTGCGCTGCGTCTGGGACCGCCACGAGGAGTGTATCGACGCGGGGCACCGGCCGGAGACGGAGTTCCGCGTCACAGCGGCCGCACGCCGCGACGGGACGCTCGAGGCGCTCGACGTCGAGGCCACGGTCGCGATGGGCGTGGTCGGGTGGCCCGGCGGGCCGTGCAAGATTTTTCAGGAGCTGTACCGGTGCCCCCACGTCCGCGTCGTTCAGCGATTCTGGTACGGGAACGTGAGCGGGATGGAGTCGTTCCGCGCGCCGTTCCACGCGGAAGGTGCGTTCGCGCTCGAGGGCGCACTCGATCTCCTGGCGCGGAAGCTCGGCATGGATCCTCTCGAGCTGCGGCGCAAGAACCACGCGACCGAGGATCCGGTCAAGCAACGGCCCTATTCGACCGAGTTGCTGCGCGAGTGCTGGACCTCAGTGGCGGAGCGAATCGGCTGGAACGCGGCGCGCGTGCGCAAAAGGAGTACGGGGCGTTTCGTGCATGGCGTCGGCATGGCGAGTCAGGTGTGGGGTGGCGCGGGAGGACCGCCGGCCTATGCCGTGGTGCGGCTGAACCGCGACGGCACGGCGTTGGTGCAGACCGGTACCCAGGACCTCGGCACGGGGGCGCGCACGATCTTCGCGCAAATTGCTGCCGAAGCGCTGGGGTTGCCGCTCAAGGCGGTGCGGATCGTCATCGGCGATACCGACGCTGGGCCCTATACCAACAATTCGTGGGGCAGCATGACCACGCCGTCCGTTGGGCCCGCGGTGCGGATGGCGGCGGAGGACGCGAAGCGGCAGTTGTTCGAGGTGGCCGCCGAGATGCTGCGTGCCAAGCCCAACCAGCTCGAAGCTCGGCGGGGACGGATCTGGGCGCAGGGCGGGGCGTCCGTCACGATCCGCAAAGTGACGGAGCAGCTGGGCGACATCATGATCATGGGTCGCGGGCACCGCGGCCCTAACCCGCCTGGCGTGACGGTGCACTCCTTCGGAGCTCAAGCCGCCGAGGTCGAAGTCGATCGGCTGACCGGTCGTGTGCGCGTGATCCGCATCGTCGCGGCGCACGATTGTGGCCGCGTCGTGAACCCAGAACTAGCGGAAAGCCAACTTCACGGCGGGATCATACTGGGGCTGGGGTATGCGTTGTTCGAGCGACTGCTGTGCGACGGGCAGCTCGGGAGGCCGCTGAATCTGGGACTGCACGAGTACAAGATCCCCACCTACGCCGACATCCCGGACATCGATGCTCGCGTCGTGTCCGTGGCCGATCCGGTAGCGAACCATGCGGGTGTGAAGGGGCTGGCCGAGCCGCCGATCATCCCGACGGCGCCGGCGATCGCGAACGCCGTGTTCGACGCCCTGGGCGTTCAGATCCGCGAACTCCCATTGACGCCGGGGCGCGTGCTCGAGGCCATCAAAACGCCAAGTTGAGATACTAGTGAGTATCTCAGAGACCGAAGAGTCTCCGCCTGCGCCCCTCACGCTCGAACAGATCGCGGTCAACCCAGGCTCCCTCGTCGTCTACCGCGCACGGCAGTGCGCTGGGCGCGGCCGCTTCTGCTCGCTGCATAAAATCCACGGCGCGCGCCACGACGTCCCGGTCCCGCACGATGTCGCGATGCCCTAGCCCGGTCGTCGTGACGAACTCGGCACCCGGCCAGGCGGCGGCGATGGCGGCGCCCTCCTCCCATGGGACGGTCGCATCGCCGCGGTCGTGCACGATCAACAGGGGCGTTCCAAGGCCAGCGGCCAAACGGGGCACGTTCAGATCCGACCAGCGGAACCGCAGTCGAGCCTCGCTGCGCCGCCGCATCCCCGCGAGTGCGGCGGGGCCGACGGCGAGTAACCTGGCGAAGTCTTGCGCGTAACGCGCCGGGTCGGCTGCGGGGGCGATGAAGACCGCGCGTTCGACCTGGAGACCGTGGGCGATCGCGAGGGCGCTGGCGGAACCGCCCATGGAGTGCGCTACGACCCCGAACAGGGATCCAGCCGCGTCGGCCACGGCCGCGAGCGCGCGGGCCAGCTGCGGCATCGAGCTGAGCCGCCCGTCCGAGGCGCCGTGACCGGGACCATCGAACGTGACGACCGAGAACCCGCTCGCGACGAGTGGCTGGACGAAGGCTGCCGCAAGCCGGCCGCCGCGGCCACCCCAGCCATGCACCAGGGCGACCGCCGGGCCTTGGCCCCAGGCCCATGCGGCCACTCGCCCATCGTCCACGCAGACGCGGAACGGCCGGCCGGTTGCCAGGAGATCGCGGATCGGTGGCGTGAGCGGCGCGCGGGGTGGTGTAAAGAAGAGGCGCTCGGCGAGAGCCGCGCCGAGGCCCGGGGCGGTGCGCTCGAGGGCGCGCATCGCGACACGAGTTGCTTGGAGTTGCAGGTTCATCGTAGCAATGCCTGAAAGGCGTGGCGCGCCCGGGCCTCGGCTTTGGGATCCCGAAGCAGGCGGTGCGCGTGATGGTAGGCGAGCATGACACCGTAGAGATCGTGCGCGAACTGGTCAGGGTCCGCGTCCTTCGAAAAGTGCCCCTCCTCGATGCCTTTGCGGTACGACGTCGCGATGACCCCGAGCCAATCGCGCTGGAGTTGCTCCAGCCGATCGCGTACTGGACCCGCTTGATCGTCGAGCTCGGTCGCGGCGGCGACGAACAGACAGCCGCCAGGCATCGGGCTCGAACGAGCCCAGTCGAGCCAGCGGTGGAACAGGCTGCGTAGGCGCGGCTCGCCCCGCGGCTGTGCCAGGGCTGGTCGCACAACGGCCTCGACGAACCGGGACGCCGCGTGGTCCAGCACCTGGATCTGGAGCGCTTCCTTGGAGCGGAAATGACCGAACAGACCGCTCTTGGAGAGCTGCAAATCTTCCGCGAGCGTGCCGATGGTGAGACCCCCGAGGCCGACTCGGCTGGCGAGCGCGACTGCGCGCTCCAGGACGGCGTGGCGCGTGTCGGCGCCCTTGCTGGTGATCATGGACTGCAAAAAAGCACGATCGTTCGTTTCTGTCAATGGCCGTCTTCGCCCCTTCGCTTGCGAATATGATTCCGTCGGGTATCATGGATACTCATGGGAATCATTCGGCAAAGGCGAAAGGTCGAGACGAGGGCCCTCTTGATCGAAGCGGGTCTCACGGTGTTCGCTGAGCGTGGCCTCGAGCTCGCCACGCTCGACGACGTCGCAGCAACCGCCGGCTTCACCAAGGGCGCGATCTACCGCCAGTTCCCTTCCAAGGGAGCCTTCCTGCTCGGCCTGTTCGAGCAATACGCGGCGGTCGCCCGCTCGGGATCGGGCGCGCGACAAGCCCCATGGTTTATCCCGCTCACCATTCAATTCGCCTCGCAAGCGACCCGAGATCCGCTGCTGCGGCGTCGATTCGCCATCGTGCTTGCCGAAGCGCCCGACGGCGGCTCGGCCGACGGTCAACTGCTCAAAGCGCTCGCCCGGATATGGCCCGCCTCGTAGACCTCAGCCACGAGATCGAACACGGGATGGTCACGTACCGCGGGCTGCTTGCGCCTACGGTCAGCGATTGGCTGTCGCGCGACGCGTCGCGCGCTCGCTACGCCGCCGGCACGACTTTCCAGATCGGCAAGATCGAGCTGCTGGCGAACACCGGCACCTACATCGACGCCCCCTTCCACCGTTACGAGGGAGCTAAAGACGTCGCCGGTTATCCGCTCGAGGCCGTCGCCGATCTGGAGGGACTCGTCGTGCGCGCCGCCGCGCGTTCGGAGGGGGGGCGTGGCCTCGACGCCGCCTGGTTTCGCGAGCGCGACGTGGGCGGCAAAGCCGTCCTCGTGCACACGGGCTGGGACAGGCACTGGCGCACCGACACCTATGCGGCGGGCGAGCATCCCTTCGTGACCCGCGACGCCGCCGAGCAGCTCGTGCGCGCCGGAGCGGCGCTGGTGGGCATCGACTCACTCAACATCGACGACGACAAGGACGGCACCCGCCCCGCGCACTCTCTTCTCCTTGGCGCCGGGATCGCGATCGTGGAGCACATGACGAACCTGGCCGCGCTCCCGGACACCGGGTTTCGGTTTTTCGCGGTGCCGCCCAAGGTGAGAGGCATGGGGAGCTTCCCGGTGCGGGCGTTCGCGCGCGTCGGCGACTCGCGCTAGGTTTTCACGTTCGATCTCACCCGGAGCACCGATGGCCTTCCGTTCCCGTCTCCTCGCCGCCGCCCTCCTCATCGTGCCCGGTGTCCTCGCGGGCCAGCGCACTCAGAAGCCCGCCCTGCACGGTCGCCATTGGGTCGCGATCACCGGCAAGCCGCTCGCCGCCACGGCGGGAGCGATGATGTTCCAGAAGGGCGGTAACCCCGTCGACGCCGCGTGCGCGATGCTCGCCGCCGTCACCACGATGTGGGACGTCCTGTCCTGGGGCGGTGAGACCCAAGCGCTGATCTACAACCCGCGGACGAAGAAAGTGATTGCGATCAACGCGCTGGGCGTCGCGCCGACGGGCGCCACGCCCGAGTTGTATCGCTCCAAGGGCATGCTGTTCCCGCCCGAGTACGGACCGCTTGCCGCGATCACGCCCGGCACTCCGGGCGGACTCATGACGATGCTCGCCGAATACGGGACGCTGAGTTTGCGCGACGTGCTGGAGCCGGCGATCCGGATGGCCGACGGCTACCCGATCGAGGAGGAGACGGCCAACTCGATCGAGCGCAACAAGCGGTGGTTGAAACAGTGGCGCTACTCGCGCGCGGTGATGCTGCCGCATGCGGGGGAAGCGCGCGAGGCGCCGGAGGCGGGAGAGATTTTCCGCCAGCCCGATCTCGCGGCGACGCTCCGCAAGCTGGTCGAGGCGGAGCAGCAGGCGCTGCGCCGGGGCAAGAACCGGCGCGATGCGATTTACGCCGCGTACGATCGGTTCTACAAGGGCGACATCGCGCAAGAATTCGTGCGCGGATTTCAGGAGGAGGGCGGGCTCATCACGCTGTCGGATCTGGCGGGCTGGAGAGTGAAGATCGAAGAGCCGGTGATGACCAGCTATCGCGGCATCGACGTCTACAAGCTGCAGGCCTGGACGCAGGGCCCGGCGATGCTCCAGGCGTTGAACATCCTCGAGAACTTCGATCTCAAGGCGATGGGCTACAACAGCGCGCGCTACATCCACACCGTGTACCAGGCGATGAGCCTCGCGTTCGCGGACCGCGACTTCTACTACGGCGACCCCGCGTTCCCGCCGGAGGAGCCGATCCGGGGTTTGCTCTCGAAGGAATACGCGCGGCAGCGGACGCGGTTGATCAATCCCGACCGCAACGATCCGGGCATCAAGCCGGGCGATCCCTATCCTTTTCAGGGTGGGACGAATCCGTACCTGGACCTGCTCCGCGGCTGGCCGCCGTCGGCGCGCCCGCCGGCGACGTCGGGCGGGGGGAGCCAGACGGAGCAGCAGCAGCAGCTGGAGGGAGCGGCCCTGGCGGCATTCGACGAAGCGTTCACTCGCGGTACGACGTCCATCGAGGCCGCGGACACCTCGGGATGGGTCGTGTCGATCACGCCGTCGGGAGGGTGGATTCCCGCCGTCATCGCGGGCCGCACCGGGATCGGCGTGAGCCAGCGGGCGCAGCAGTTCGTCGTCGATTCTCTCGACAATCCGTTCAACGTAATCGCGCCGGGGAAGCGCCCGCGGGTCACGCTCACGCCGAGCCTCGCGCTGAAGGACGGGAAGCCGTTCCTGGCGTCCGCGGTGCAGGGGGGCGACACGCAGGATCAGAACCTGCTGCAGTGCTTTCTCAACATGGTCGAGTTCGGGATGGACGTGCAGGAAGCGGTCGAGGCGGCGAACATCACGAGCTACCAGATGCGGAACTCGTTCGGCGACCACGAGTCGCAGCCGGGCCGGCTGACCCTGCGGTCCGACACGCCGCCCTGGGTGCGCCGTGACCTGCGCGAGATGGGCTACCGGCTCGACTTCCAGGACCGCGCCTCAGGCCCCATCAACGCCATCTTCTTCGACTGGAAGCACGGCTCCTTCTGGGGCGGCTCCTCCAACCACGGGGAAGACTACGGGATCGCGTGGTGACACGATCCCGCCACCAATCCGTCAGTCCGCCGGCACCGCCTGGCGTGTCGGGTTCTTTTGCGGTTCGCGCAGCCCCGCCTTGCGCTCGATCTCCCGCGTAATGTGCATCGAGCAAAACTTCGGCCCGCACATGGCGCAGAACTCGGCGCTCTTGAAGTACTCGGCCGGCAGCGATTCATCGTGCAGCTCGCGGGCGCGATCGGGGTCGAGCGAGAGGCGGAACTGTTCGTTCCAGTCGAACGCATAGCGCGCGCGTGATAGCGCGTCGTCGCGGTCGCGGGCGCCCGCCCGGCCACGCGCGATGTCGGCGGCGTGCGCGGCGATCTTGTAGGCGATCACGCCCTCGCGCACCTCTTCCGCGTTGGGGAGGCCGAGGTGCTCCTTCCGCGTCACATAGCACAGCATGTCGGCGCCGTACCAGCCGATCATCGCCGCGCCGATGGCCGACGTGATGTGGTCGTAGCCCGGCGCGATGTCGGTGACGAGCGGCCCGAGGGTGTAGAATGGCGCCTCGTGGCAGATCGCCTTCTCCTTTCGGACGTTCTCCTCGATCAGATGCATCGGGATGTGTCCCGGGCCCTCGATCATCACCTGCACGTCCTGCGCCCAGGCGCGCGTCGTTAGCTCGCCCAGCGTCTCGAGCTCGGCGAACTGGGCACGGTCGTTCGCGTCCGCGACCGAGCCGGGCCGCAGGGCGTCGCCCAGTGAGAGCGTCACGTCGTACGTGCGGGCGATCTCGAGGATGCGGTCGAAGCGGGTGTAGAACGGGTTCTGCTTGTTGTGGTGCGTCATCCAGTAGGCGTGCAGCGAACCGCCCCGCGACACGATCCCCGTCACGCGGCCGAGCGCGAGCCCCACGTACTCGCGCAGGATCCCGCAATGCACCGTCACGTAATCCACCCCTTGCTGCGCCTGGTGCTCGATCATGTCGAGCAGGTCGTCCTCCGTGAGATCCTCGACCTGCTTCACCTCGGTCACGGCCTGATAGATCGGCACCGTGCCGATGGGCACCGGCGAGGCGTCGATGATCGCCTGGCGGATCGCGTCGATGTCACCGCCTGTGGAGAGATCCATCACCGTGTCCGCGCCGTAGTGGACGGCGTGGTGCAGCTTCTCGAGCTCCTGGTCGATGTTCGACTCGACGGCGGAGTTGCCGATGTTGGCGTTGATCTTCACGCCGGCGACTTTGCCGATCGCCATCGGGTCGAGTCGCTTCGCGAGGTGGTTCACGTTGGCGGGAATGATGAGCCGCCCGCGGGCGACCTCGTCGCGCACCAGCTCGACCGGAAGCCCTTCCCGCTCCGCGACGCGCTGCATCTGAGGGGTGACGGTGCCCTGGCGGGCGAAGTGCATCTGTGTGAGGCAGGTCATGCGGGCTCCCTTCGCCGGTGCGAACCGGATCAGGTTCAAAGGGTGTGATCTCAGCCCGCCGGGCGTTGCCTACTGGCGGGCACCCCTGTCTCGGGTCAATCTAACGTGGCGCCGTCTCCGTCACACCTCCCGCGGCTTGGGGGGCCCGGAGCGATCGCTGGGCTCGTGCACCTTCGCCCACTCGGACCGGAACGCGAACGGATCGACCCCGCTCGCGCGATCGAGCGCGAGGATGCCATCCAGGTGATCGATCTCATGCTGCAGCAGTTCCGCCATCGGCCCCTCGAGCTCTATGGTGTGCTGCTTGCCCTTCGGGTCGGTGTAGCTCACCGTGATCTGGTAGGCCCGGGTCACGCGAACGAGCAGGTTGGGAAACGAGAAGCAATCGTCCCACACCAGAAAGTCGTCCCGCCCCACGTCCGTGATCTCGGGGTTGATCATCGTCCAGCGCTGCTTGTCTGTCTGGACGAAAACGATCCGCACCGGCGCGCCGATCTGCGGCGCCGCGAGCGCCCGTCCCATCGTGTATTTCTTCCTGGCGACGGCGAGCGAATCCCGCAGGTCGTCCGCGATGAGCCGCGTCGCGGCGGACTTGGGGTTCTGGACCCGCTCGCAGCGGACTCGCAGGATCGGGTCGCCTAGCTGGCGGATGCGTCGTACGGCCATGGGCCGCCAATTTGGGGGTTTGGCGGCGGGGTGCAACTCGCGATAATGTAAAAGCATGGGTTTCGCCGGGGTGGTGCTCGCGGCCGGGGCCTCGGAGCGAATGGGTAGGCCCAAGGCACTCTTGGACTTCCGAGGCCGGCCTTTCGTCGTCCGCATCCTCGAGGCCCTGGAAGCGCTGGACATAAAGTCCCGCGTCGTGGTGCTCGGTCCGGACGCCGCGCGCGTCCGACCCTCCCTCGCCACCCACGAGTGCGTCATCGTCGAGAACCCCGATCTCGCCGGTGAAGCGATTGGATCGCTACGCGCGGCCCTCGCCGCCCTCGAGCCGATTCGTCCGTCGGGGATTGTGGCGTGGCCGGTGGACTTGCCGCACGTGCGCGTCGCTACCCTGGAACGGCTGCTCGAGGCACACCGGCGGAGCGGCGCGCCCGCCGTCGTCCCGAGCTTCGCCGAGCGGCGCGGGCACCCGGTGATCTGGGATCAGGCGCTGTTCTCCGAGCTCGCGACCAGCGCGGCCGCGACCCGCCACGGTGCACAGGCGGTGCTCGCCGCCCACGAGCGGGATCTTGTCACCGTGGCGGTCGACGACCCGGCGGTGATCGACGATCTCAATACGCCGGAGGACTATGAGCGCCTAATCCGGGAGGTGAATCGCGACATCTATTGAGGCTTGGTTGACAATCCCGAGTAATTCCTGTAGGATTCGCTTTCGCCCTGGCCCCATCTCTGCAACTTGCGACGCACAAAGGACTTCGGAAGCCCCAATGAGCAGCGGTATCGAAGCCCAGGTCCTGCAGCCGTATAAATACGGCTTCGTCACGGATATCGAGTCGGAGACCGTTCCTCCCGGCCTCAGCGAGGACGTCATCCGGCTGATCTCCCAGAAGAAGGGCGAGCCGGCGTGGATGCTCGAGTGGCGGCTCCGGGCGTACCGCAACTGGCTGAAGATGCCCGAGCCGCACTGGGCCAACGTGCAGTACGGTCCGATCGACTATCAGGC
>Ga0137418_10004721_pt1 | contig 12479 bp, 9 predicted proteins | sample CZODoug3_1_2_16f_FD_122242 | JGI IMG/M metagenome (GOLD analysis project Ga0137418, IMG submission 122242) | Vadose zone soil fungal communities from Angelo Coast Range Reserve, California, USA - CZODoug3_1_2_16fungal (Hybrid Assembly) | ecosystem: Environmental > Terrestrial > Soil > Vadose... | reverse complement strand
CTCTTCAACCACACCAACTTCGCGAATCCTATCGCGAGCCAGAGCAACGGAAACTTCGGCAAAATCACCGCAACCCTGGGCAGCGCTACGGCCACCGCAGTCGGGACCACCGCAGGCGTGGTCGGCGGCGGACCGCGCGTGATTCAGGGTTCCCTGCGCGTGGAGTTCTGATTCGGAAACGGGGGCTTCTCGCGCTCGACCGCTATAACTACATTCGCTCGCAAGCGTAGCAGGCTGCGATGCCTTCCCTCGCCGTTAAGCAGAGCCCTGCATAACGCAACAGTACAAACATTGCAGGCACTACCCAGGCGATAACTCCCGGTTTGTCGGCCACTCGGAATGTATCCAGAAACGGAGTTCCTGTAAGCCAAAAATGATCTCGCGCACGGATATTCGTATTTCTGATCGCCGCAGCCTGCAATCAATTCGCCGTGTCTCACTCTGAAATGGCTACAGGAAAGCCCTTGCGCTCTCTCAGTAGACCGCCATATTGCGCTTCCTGTACCGAACCCTACAATTGGCACGGCTGCTAGAACTGAGTTTCGCCCAGCGAACAAAATCGGAGAATCAGCGCCTTGAATTCTGACCCTGGGGTGCCAGCAGTAGCTCGCGCACCCGTTGTTATAGCTGTGCTCTGCCTGCTCACCGCGGTCCTGGCGACTGGCTGTGCCTCCGTTCCCTCAAACTCCAGCGCGCATAACCCTTCCCCAACCGGAGGTCCCCCGACCACTACCACGCCTCCTCCCCAGGCGGCCACCTCTGTAGCTGTTTCCCCGGCATCGGTAACGCTCCAATTGGCGCAAACGCAAATCCTCACGGCTAACGTCGCAAACGATCCGCAAAGCAAGGGCGTATCCTGGTCCCTTTCCAATTGCAATCCCGGCGCGTGCGGTGCGCTCTCCGCAACCTCCAGCGCTTCCGGTACTGCGGTCACTTACACCGCGCCCTCGCAAATGACCGCGTCCGCTTCCATTGTTCTCACCGCAACCTCCATCGCCGATCCCGCTAAGTCTGCGTCCGCCGCCATCGCCGTTATCGTTTCGCCGGCGCCCATTACCATCAGTGTTTCACCGCAGACCCAAACGCTCGCGGTTAATCAAACTCAGAATTTCACTGCCACTGTCCAGAACGATACGCAAAACAAGGGTGTAACTTGGAGTATTTCCGGCGCCAATTGCCAAGCCAACGCGTGCGGAACCATGTCCAGCACCAGCAGTCCATCCGGCGTCGCGATCATCTACACGGCACCTCCGCAAGTCCCCAATCCGCCAACAGTCACACTGACTGCCACATCCGTTGCCGATTCGAAAGCCGTCGCAGGCGCGGATATCACTATTGTCCCCGGCGCGCCGCAGGTGACCGTCTCCGTCCGTCCGGTGGTGCAAACTGTGCCTGTCAATCGCTCCCAAAGTTTCATCGCTACCGTGCAAAACGATCCGCAAAGCAAGGGCGTGACCTGGGCACTTTCCGGTGCCGGCTGCGCAGGCGCTCTCTGCGGCACACTCTCCGGCACTTCGAGCGCGTCCGCAGCTCCCATCACCTACACGGCGCCGCCCAATGCGCCCAATCCGCCTACCGTCACGCTCACCGCGACTTCCGTCACCGACCGCAAATCCTCAGCCAGCGCCACGATTACCATCTTTGGCATCCCAGCCAACCTCAGTGTCACCATTTCTCCTAAGCGTGGCGGCATCACTACTTCCCAAGCATTGAGGTTCTCAGCGTCGGTGCAGAATGATCCCACCGGTCTCGGTGTCACCTGGAGCGCATCAAGCGGCACATTCACCAATGTCACTACTACCTCTGCCACCTACCATCCTCCGAGCAATCCGGGTGTCTACACCATCACTGCCACCAGCGTTCTCGACGTCACGAAAAGCGATTCCAGCAGCATCGGCGTTACCAGCCTCTCCGGGGTGACCACCTACCACAACGATGGCACTCGCGCCGGCGTCAATTCCCAAGAAGTCGCGCTGCATCTTTCGAACGTGCAACCCGCTACTTTTGCAAAACTGTTCTCCTGCCAGATCGACGCCCCGACCTACACGCAAACGCTCTGGGTTCCCAATCTTTCTATTGCTGGTAGAACGCACAACGTAATTTTCACCGCCACCTCTCACAATACCGTCTACGCCTTTGACGCCGATGCGAATCCCTGCGTGACCTACTGGTCCAAGAATCTGGTGCCCGCCGGAGAAACCTGGACCACCGCCGCGGACATGGGCGGTCCGGACATTCAGCCGGATATTGGCGTGGTCGGAACTCCCGTGATCGACCCAGCTACAAACATTTTATATGTCGTCACCAGAACCAAGACTACCGGGACCAATGCCAGAGGTCCCGGGCAGTCCCATCAGTACCTCCATGCCCTTAATCTCAGCGACGGCACCGAAGCGGCAAACGGCCCACTCGCGCTTACGCCAGCCATCACTGTGCCCGGCACTGGCGACGGCAGCAACGGCACTTCGGTTCCCTTCGATCCATTTCATGAAAATCAGCGCCCCGGGCTCGCGTTGATCAACAATACGGTTTACGTTTCTTGGGGTTCCTACATCGATCAAAAACCGTGGCACGGCTGGATCATCGGTTTCAACAAATCGGATCTTCGCGCGGCGCCGCTGCTTTTCAATGCCACCCCCAACGGCTACGGAGCCGGAATCTGGATGGCAGGCGGAGCGCCGACCATTGATAGCAACAACAACCTTTATGTCATCACTTCAAATGGCGACTACAACGGTCCGGCGGGCGAATTCAGTGACTCCTTTGTGAAACTGGATTCCAATCTAATTGTGCAAGATTGGTTCACCCCGCAAGACCAAGCCATGATGGAGTCCGGTAATGGTGACTTGGGCGCTGGCGGCGCCGCGGTGCTGGCTGATCTGCCTAATGCGCCTGTAAAGCATCTTCTGATCGGCGGAGGGAAAATCGGCAGCGGCCAGGCTGGCGAGCTGTATGTCATGAATCGCGATGCGATGGGCCAACTGGAAGGTGCAGGCGGTCCGCCGTTGGTGCAGAAATTTCCGGTGTTGCGCCACATCTTCGCGACGCCTGCGTTTTGGAATAATACTTTATACATCGCTGGAAAGGACGGGCCCGTGAACGCGTACGCGTTGAATTCCACTACGGGGCTGTTCAATCCGACGCCTGTTTCGCATTCGTCTGGAATCTTTTCGGGACGAGGAGCCACGCCCTCTGTTTCCTCGAATGGAAATTCTCAGGCCATTGTTTGGGCCGTGGATACCAGCCAGTTTGGCGGATCGAGCACGTTTGGCACTGGGCCGGCGGTTTTGCATGCGTACGATGCTACTAATCTGGGCCGTGAGCTTTGGAACAGTTCGCAGGCTGCCGCGAATCGCGATCAGGCCGGGAACGCCGTGAAGTTCACCGTGCCGACGATTGCGAATGGCAAAGTTTATATCGGCACGACATCGGAGATTGACGTTTACGGCTTGCTGCCGAATTAACGGGTTCGTTGCAGCTCGCGACGCTGTTATTGTGGTTTCTCTCCACTTTAACTCTTTCACACTCTGACTTTTTGACTCGCCCTTACATGCCTTCGTAGTTGGGGCCGCCGCCACCTTCGGGGACTACCCAATCGATGATTTGGTAGGGATCGGCGATGTCGCAAGTTTTGCAATGCACGCAGTTGGCGGCATTGATCTTGAGTTTGAATCCGTCTTTTTCCTGCACCGGTTCGTAGACCGCGGCGGGGCAAAAATATTGGCAGGGGTTGCCGTACTCGACGGTGCAGCGAGTGGCGCAGACGTTGAGGTCGTGCACGATCAAATGGCAAGGCTGATCCTCTTCGTGGCGGGTTCCGGAGTGATAGACGTCGGTCAAGCGATCGAAGGTGAGTCTGCCGTCGCCCTTGAAGCGTGGACGCGGAGGATGGCCATTCTTGTGATAGTGCTCGTGGCCGGGACGCACGCGCATGGGATCGACCAGTCCGCGGCCTCCGGTGACGAATTGCAATCCTGCGTGGAAGAGCCCGCCCAGCAAACCATACTGAAACGATTGGTGGAAATTGCGCACCAGGCGCAACTCTTTTTTGATGTAACTGTCTTCGACTTTTTTCTGAAATGCGCTTAGCTTGGCCGCGGAGGTGTCGCCTGCTTTCAGCGCTTCAAAAATAGTTTCGGCGGCGAGCATTCCGCTCTTCATGGCCATGTGAATGCCTTTGAGCCGCTGCGAATCCAGAAAACTGGCGGAGTCCCCGATGATCAGGCCGCCATCCACGTAGGGGCGTGGCATGGAATACCAGCCGCCGGCGGGAATGGTTTTTGCACCGTAGCGGACGAGTTTGCCGCCTTCAAGAATTTTCCTCAGGAACGGGTGGGTCTTCCAAATCTGAAATGTCTCGTGCGGATCGAATTGCGGATCGGAGTATTCGAGACCGATTACGAGGCCGATGGAGAGACGATTGTTCGCGAGGCCGTAAATCCACCCGCCGCCATACATGTCCGTTGGCACTGGCCAGCCAAGCGTGTGCGCTACGTAGCCGGGCTGAATGCGTCCGGGCTGCACATCCCACAATTCCTTTACGCCAATGCTGTAAATCTGCGGATTGATATTGTCGAGTTTCTTTTTCTGGACGAGTTGTTTGGTGAGCGAGCCGCGCGGGCCCTCGGCGAGCACGGTGACCTTGGCGCGCAACTCGTATCCGGGCGTGAAGTTGTCTTTGGGCTTGCCGTTTTTGTCGACGCCTTTGTCTTCGGTGATGACGCCGGCGATGCCATCGCGATCGTAAATGAGTTGCGCGCCGCCAAATTGCGTGAAGAGATTCACGCCGGTCTTTTCGACCAGGCCGCCAAGCCACTTCGTTAGCCGATTGAGGGAGACAACGTAGTTGCCTTTGTTCTTGAATGGCGGTGGGGTGATGGGAAAGCGGAATGAGGAACCTTTGGTGAAAAATAGCGCAGCATCATCGGTTACTGGAGTGTCTAGCGGAGCGCTCTTCTCAAAATCGGGCACCAGTTCGGCGAGGCCTTTGGGATTCATGATGGCGCCGGAGAGCTGGTGCGCGCCGACCTCGCGGCCTTTTTCGAGGACGTAGATATTTTCGGCGGAAAGCGCCGGGCCACCGGAGGCACCGGCGGATTCATCGTGCTTCTTTATAAGGTTGGCGAGATGGAGAGCGCAGGCCAGTCCGGCGGGGCCGGCGCCGACGATCAGAACATCGGCTTCAAGAGTTTCGCGCTGTACGGTCATCGGTTCATCAGTTTAGCAGAGCGCACATGCGGTGCACTTCCGCCACCCCCGGGGATTTGTATAGATGTGAAAATAAACGGGTTGACGAAAAAGGGATTTGTAAGAGCAAGAAAACAAAAGGCATACAAATCGATGGGCGTTGAGGGTGAAGGCGCCCGATTTGATGGAAGTCGAAAAAACTATAGGGCAACGCAGATCATTATGAAAATAAAAGATTTGCGGGAAAGGCAATTTGTAAGACCATGAAAATAAAGGACGTGCAAATCGATCAATCGGGAGGGGCAACTCATAAGTATATGAAAACAAAGGGCGGGCAAAATCGAAGGGCTGCGGGTACACATTGGGCTGCGGGGAAAAGGAAGGACCGAACGGGGACACTGTCAGCAGAACCTTAGGTTAGAGATTACCGCATCCGTCACTATTTGTCAAGTGGGAAATTAAGGGGGTAAATTAAGGGCTGTGGATTGAATGGGTTCGGAGAGGCGTGCAGCGAATTCCCGTATCGAAAGGAAAGATTTTGCTCTGCATCTGGGGCGGTGCCGATAGGAATATGCATTAGGCGAGGATTTCCACCCTGAGGCGCTTATGCAGCTTCATACCAGCCGCACCGAGAATGGTTCGGAGTGCTCTGACTATGCGTCCGTGGTGTCCGATGACCCGGCCGACGTCTTTTGGATGAACTCGGAGTTCGAGCATGGTCGCCGCTTGGCCCTGGACCGCGTGAACCTGCACCTCTGCAGGATTGTCCACCAGTGTCTTCGCAATCGTCCCTAGCAATTCCTCTAGGAGATCGAACGGCGAATCATGCATGTCTACTTCTCTCCGCCTGCAAGTTCGAGAACATGGGCGTCCCGCTCGCTGTGAGTGTTCTGCTCTTTCCGACAGCAAATTCGGCCGAACGTCCGCCGGTCACGCCCTGCGTAGTAATCGCCGGTCAAAGTGTCGGCGTCGGACATTTGCAACATGGCGGTGCCGTAGTGCATATGCATCGTCTTCATGGCGGTTGCGAGCGGCTGATTCCGGTACTGATAGGTCAACGAAAGGCCATCCGGGTCGTCAACTTGAATCACGGCCGCACAGCTGCGCGAGATGGAGGTCTTCGTGGTAAGGAAGACAGAGATCTGCGTCCAGCTCTGGAAAATATCGATCATCAGGTCGCGGCGCTTCACATGCCCGTCAAAAGAGGAGATGAGGTAACCGCGCCAGCGCCCGGTCAGGTTTGGGACTCGGACCAAACCCAATTTGCGCACAAAGGGGTTGCGCCAGAGGTTCCTATCAAACAGAGCATAGAGCGCGCCGTAAAAACCTAGAGTCGAGGGGGCATCCAACCACCACGGCAGGGTCAGGTGCATGACGGCCAGAATTTTGGAGGAGAGCCACGCCAAGGTAATCGCAACAGACGCGAGCAAAAGAGGAACGATCCTCCTTTCACCCGAGTCCGTGCTGTAGCCGTGCATACTTCACCTGCTCGACTCATCCGAGCCGAACAGGCCTTGTGGGCCTGCTGGGTCGCGCCCTGCACCCACTTGCCGCTGGGAAGCACTACTGCTAGGTGGTAGCGCCGTTATGCATAGTTAGAGTACTAACTGTCAAAGAAAGGTTGGATGGCGCATTCTGACGGCGCTGATCGTCAAGAGCGCAAACCGAACGAACAAGGCCATGGAGCCAGCGGAGACTACGAGAGCCCACCCTATTAAACCGAGGGCGGGGCACCCGGCTGCGGATTGAATGGGTTGGGGCGAGAGTGCAGCAGATTCCCACAATGGGAACGAAAACAACCAAGTGCAACAGCCGCACCCTTGAAAATCACAAAGGATTCGGCATCCAGTCGTAGTCCTGTGGTTTGCCTTGGGGTCGCGAGAAGCTGGTGAAACTCTCTCGGCCACCCGGCCTCGGAGGCATTGACACCCATCACATGGCCCAGCGTATTTACTTGCGAAAATGAACTTTTTAGGTGCCAAGTCCGAATAACGGTATGGAGATCAGTTTTGGCTGACGACCGGGAGCTCTGGGAGCGGATTTGCCGAGGGGATACGACTGCGTTTGCGGCCTTGTACCGAACGCTTGGGCCGAAGCTGGAGGTGTTTCTCAGACAGGTACTGGGTAACCGACAGGCAGCAGAAGACGTCATGCAGGAAACGTTTACGCAAATTTGGCGACGGCCCAACGCGTTTGAACCGAACCGCGGAACGCTGCGCGCTTACCTTTTCGGAGCCGGACGAAAACGCGCTGCGGAATGGTGGCGACAGCAGGGCGGAGTGAATATCCCCGTGCGAAGCGAACCTTCTGAGTCTAAGACGGAAACGGCCTCTTTAATCGGTGATGCGTTCGCGCACTTGCCAGAAGAACAACGAACGCTGATTTGGCTGCGGGAAGTTGAGGGCCACAGCTATGCGGAATTGGCGGAGATTTTGGGGATACCCGTTGGAACGGTGAGATCGCGGCTATTTGCGGCGCGAGAAGAGTTACGAAGGGTATGGCATGCAGTGCCGGAAGTGAAAAAGGGGGATACATGAAGTGCGAGGAAATGGCGGAGTTCATCTCCGCTTTGTGCGACGGGGAAGGGATCCCCAGGGAGGCGGCTGAGCACATTGGTGAGTGCGAGGCTTGCCGAGCGCGGCTGAATGAGTATTCGACAATAGGAGCGGAGCTGCGGCGCGTAGCGAGTCTGGAACCGATGGGCGAAGCAAGAATGCGCGACTGGGAAAGAACCGAGAGGACCTCGCGAAATTGGTGGTGGAAAGGATGGGAGACTATGCGGATACCAAGACTCGTCTTTGCTTTATTGTTGGCGACGATTGTTGTGTTGGGTTCGAGCCTCGCGATCGTGAAAGTTCGTGCACACACTCATGGAACAGTATTGATGCTCACGGCCAAACTACCAGATGGCAAGAACGTGCGATGCTCGCTATCCCTCGAAGACAAAAAATTCGCGCGCTGCGCGTGGATGGCCTTAGACCGCGTTTACGCGTTCAGGGTTATCGCCGATGAGGTGGATCATGTTCAGCTTGGCATGCGCATCGGGCATTCTGCCGATTTGGCCGGCACAGGCGCACTCAGCGACGAAAACGTTGATAGGCTGCCGGAAAGGCAATATTCGTTCCAACCAGGGGGAAAGTTGGAGATTCCTGTTGCAGGGGCCGGAACCATGGTGATTACTGGAGAATTGATGGACCACATGCCGTCGTTGATTTCTAACGACCCGAGTGAGCAGGTGGATCCGAAGCCAGACGAGCTTCGGTTTGTCTCGCCGGTCCTCCTGCGTGACAAGCAAGTCGTGTTCGACTTTGCGGGGGCGACTGCGATCGCAAGTGAAAAACGTGAAGTGATCGAATTCTATGTTCCAGAGACGGGGTTGTTTCACATTGGATTGTCGCCGCTGGAAGGCGCCGTCCAGGGCCGTATCACAATGAGCCGCATTTCGTTTGAGCTGGACGGCCAGGCTTATATGTTTCTATTGGCCGCGCCAGTCGCGAGGGGGGAGCACGTCTGGATTCTGCGCGATTCCAGCTACAAGCCCTCTGAAGGCGCGCACCAGGGCGCCTTTATAGGGACCAGTGACGAAAGTCATCTGCTCGGCAAGCCGCCCCAAAGCTAGGTCCCGCTTGGCGCGCGGACGGGACAAATGGAACGGGCCTAAATCCGTCCCCGCGACACGGAAAACGCCCCGTCTGTCCCCGATTCCCCGGAATAGCACGAGTGTTATAAAAAAGGACTAACACCGCTGGTAGCCACACTCGCCGTCTGCCGATAAAAAGGAGGTGAACACCTGATTGATGAGAACTGGCTTCCGATCTTGTGTATCTATTTACCCTTAGAGATTCAACGCCGAACAGTCGTTGCATGCCGCAATACGAACAACAGGACGTGACGTCTTCTCCGGCCAAGCTGCGCAATAGAATCTTGGTCATCGATGATGGAGATTCGGTTCGGAACATCATCGGGGTTTTCTTGGAGCATGCCGGTTTTGCAGTGTGCGGGGAGGCGGCTGATGGAATCGAGGGAATCGAGCAAGCGAAAAAACTGAAGCCGGACTTGATCGTGTTGGATTTGGCTATGCCCCGGATGGATGGAATGGAAGCTGCGCTAATTCTCCATAAGACAATGCCGGACACTCCGGTTGTTCTACTCACGTTGTATCAGAATGTGCTTGGACCCTCATTGGCGTCGGAACTTGGCGTTAAGGCCGTTATCGATAAAACTGATGGGATGGCCAAGCTGGTTAAGTGCGTTCACTCCTTGCTTAAGATCGAATCTGCGCCCGAAGCCGCTTAGTTATACATCCCTATATTTTTGTTCTCGCTGAACACCCATAACTAATGTACGAGCACGTCGTGGAATCGGCAAAAATGGCGTCCCTCAAAGATTTGCGAGTCCTGATTGTCGATGATTCCGACACCACTCGGCGCATTCTTGGGACTATCGTGCGTTCCCGGGAGTGGACCGTTTGCGGAGAGGCCGAGAATGGATGGACGGGCGTTAAAAAATTTAACGAATTGATGCCCGATCTAGTTTTACTCGACTTTGCGATGCCGGACATCAACGGTATCGAAGTCGCGACTTGGATGTCAGCCTCGAACCCAACCGTGCCAATAATCATGTTTACGATTTTGAATTTGGATGGCTTTGAAAGGGCCGCTCGCAACGCAGGCATTTGCGCCGTTGTTTTCAAGGGCGAATGTTGGACTCTGTTGAAGAGTATAGAGACAGCGGTCGCACAATCCCAACGGTCAATTCAGTAAAACCAAACGCTAACGGGCTTGGTAGCAGTTGATTGCGGGATTTCGAGATTCGGAGTTTCATTGACCCCGGCGGACAGCATCGGGCGAGAATTTGCCAATATGCCGTCAGGTTCGTTGTATTCCGCCATTCGCGGTGAATGATATTTTCTTCCCAGTGATCTGGCTCACCACAACGTAATCGCCGGGAAGGCTTTCGCGGAGAACAATCACACGCCCCATCGCATCCTCAAGGTTTTGCACGGCCTCAAGTAGAATGGGCTCGCCGTTGCCGCCGATCTTGAACACGTCGAACACTGGAGTACGCTCCGAGTGAAGCACAGTGTAACACGGGCGTTATAGGAAAGAGTAACACTATTGGTAGTCGCCCAGTAGTTCTGTAAGGTGTGGTAGATGACGCATCCTACACTGAGAACCGTATTGTTTGGAATAGACGCCTACGCTATTTTCCGATTCAATGGGAGAGTTTGCCAAGCCGTTTCCCCCTAGCAGCAGGCTAGATTCCATTCACAGCGCACCTTCCCGCACGTTACGCGTGCTCGTTGCGGATGACCATGAAATGATAAGGCTGGGCCTCTGCGAGTTGCTTCAATCCCAGCAGATCGAAATATGTGCCCAAGCGACAAACGGAGGAGAGGCCGTCGAAAAATCAAGGCAGTTGAGCCCGGACTTAATCATTCTCGACATTTCAATGCCAGTCCTCGGAGGCATTGAAGCAGCGCGGCAGATTAGAGTATTTCTTCCCGATGTGCCGATTCTGTTTTTTTCGACGCACAATGCTTCCCACCTCGTTGCCATAGCGAAATCTGTCGGCGCACAAGGGTTCGTCACAAAGGATCAGTTGGCCGCAACGCTGCTCGATGCTGTGGATGCATTGCGCAACAAGAAAACTTTCTTCAGCTTCTAGCATCGCTCCTATGCACGACAGTGTTCCTGTACAAAACGCGGGCTGTCGCGTCGATACGACCTCCCCTCAAGGACGCTAAACGGACGGCCCGCGCTACACGCACATAGCGTATGCGATGGGCGAACGCTTGCAATCGGGCAAATACCTTCATTAGCTGCGGGATAATTCCCCGGGGAGCAATGGATACTGTGTCAACAAGCGGAGGGATTTAACCGAGCGACGACCCGCTGTTGACGCTGGTCAAAAACAAAGTATTCGGAGGGACTTTGTTTTGAAAGTTCCTCTACCCGCTTCCTTGCGGTTGCTAGGTCCTGAACAGACTCCACCCACACGAGAGCAGCGTCGTGTTTCTTGAAAATATCGTAAGCAGGCAACGTCATAACGTCAGTAAAGAGCAGCAGGGGGGAGGGCAGCACACTCTCAAAATGTGCTACCGGCAGGATATTCTCAAGCGGGTGAATACCTTAATTGATAGGCGGGTACATCGTTTGGCGGTCGCGCAGCTCACTAATCCACTTTTCCAAAATCAATTGGTCATTTGGCTCGATCCGCGCAAAGACAATTCCCCATGTGACCGTTAGCCGTGGCATAGGCTACCTCGCCGGGAGCCGAGAAACGTACTGCGTTTGCTCGTAATTCTCACTTTCAGTTTGGTTCCAGCGGGAAGGGGCTTGCTAGTGCTCACGCCGCAGCTATACAGACTCAGATCGGTGACACGCTCCTGAGGCGTGGGCGCGCCCTTCCTTCGTCCCTTCCCGCCCGCTTAGGGCAGGCAGGATAAACTGAAGCGACGCCCCCCGGAGGGAAAAGGCGCCCCCGAAAGTCCGGGGCCGCTACATAAGGCAAGGAACAAGCCGGACTCGATAGCGATCAGGTCGCTATCTATTTTTTTAAGAGGGAGCGGACTCGGGGTTCTTCGGTCATGGGAACAAAATCGCCGGGCCTCAGGCAGGTGTATATGTCTGCTTTAGTTGCCCCGGAAGTCGCGGCGGCGCCGGAGACGTCTTCCTTCTGCAAGATGAAGACTCCTTGCTGGCCGGGCTCGAACTTGGGGGCACTGACCCAAGCCACGTCTCGGGAGAGCGGAAAGCGGAGGACGATTTTATTCCTTTTGAGTTTTGGCCCCTTTAGGACGGACTGGACTTGGAGGACGGCTTCATGCCAGCTGGCGCTGTGTTCGGAGGTGCGATACTGCGGGACGGCGGACTTGGGGACGGTCCAGGGATGCACATCGGTGATGCGCCCGGTGACCACATAGTCCGCGGCGGCTATCAGGCGCTGCAGATCCTGGTCGCTGATGTCCGAGGGAGACTGTACGACGGTCTTCTCGGGAGTTTCTACCGGTCCTGGCGTCGGTCCACTGGGCGGAGCGGCGTGGCCAAGTTCCTTGACGGCAACTCCGGAACCAAAGATCCAACCCTCGGTGTAGAACGTGGCCTGCGTGCCCTCCTGGAAGGCCGCGGGATCTTTGACCTCTACGGTGACGGTGTCGCCTTTCTTGAGGGAGACGGCGGCGGGCTTCTTCAAAACGGAGTCGACGCGAACGACAATGGTCTGCGGCGATTTCGGGACAGCGGCAAGAGTGCTGGAAGCGACCTGGGTGACCGTGCCTACAAACGTGATGC
>Ga0137418_10004720_pt1 | contig 12480 bp, 14 predicted proteins | sample CZODoug3_1_2_16f_FD_122242 | JGI IMG/M metagenome (GOLD analysis project Ga0137418, IMG submission 122242) | Vadose zone soil fungal communities from Angelo Coast Range Reserve, California, USA - CZODoug3_1_2_16fungal (Hybrid Assembly) | ecosystem: Environmental > Terrestrial > Soil > Vadose... | reverse complement strand
CATGGCGCTGACCTCGGCACGGAACATGGAGTACGTGTGGCGCGAGGGCGCGGAGGACGATCCGTTCGCGTGAGTCGCTGTCGCTGAGCCCCGATCAGGGAGAACTTTCGGCGCCCCCGATCCAGCGCGCCGAGTGCGCGTAGTGCGGCCCCCGGTCGCCAGACTCGCGCCGGCGCGCCATCTCCGCCAGGCGGCGCTCCTTCTCTGGCGTCCGCTCGGCGATCTCCTCCTGCGCATCGCGGAGATGCGCGTCGTAGTCGCGACCGACCGGGCAGACGTCCACGCAGCGCGTGCAGCCGGAGTAGACGCCCACGCCTCGCAAGATCGACTGCCAGCTCATGAACGACTCCTTCGATTTCAGGAGCGCGAGCTGCTCGTCGCGCGGAGCCTTCACGAGGCGCTCGACGTGGCCCATGAGATAGGTGAACCCGTAGGGCGACGCGAGCGGGGCGCAGCGCTCCTTGTCGAGCGTCCACTGGCCGATCGCGTCGGCGGGGCAGGCGAGGAGGCAACGGCCGCACGATTCGCCGAGGCAGAGCGCTTCGGCGAGCGGGCGATCGGGCTCGAGCTCGGCGCTCGTGAGCACCGCGCCGAGCATCACCCGCGGCCCGTACTCCGGTGTGAGCAGCATGAGGTTCAGGCCGAGCGTGCCGAGTCCCGCCTCGACGGCGGCGTGGGCGAGTGAGAGCGGGCCGCGCGTGTCGCCCTTGGGATCGTACTGACGCGGGTCGAAATGCACCGGCGGCACCGTGATCGAGGGGAATCCGGCATCCTCCAGGAAGTAGACGAGCTTCAGCTCGATCTCCTCGAGATCGGTCAGCACCAGCTCGGTCGAGTACTGCTTGTGGCGATCGTCGTGGCCGCGTAGCCGGTTGATCCCGGTGAGGAGCCGGCGCGCGAGGATGACGACCGACTTCGAGTCGTCCGGCGTGATGCGGCTCGGCGTCTGCGGACGCGCGGGATCGGGCGGATGGTGATCCAGGACCTCGCCGCGGGCGATGCCGACCAGATCCGCGCCGAGCGCCTTGGCCTTTGCCTTGACCGCCGCCGCCGTGAGGCTCACGCGGGAGTTCCGGCACGCCGGGCCGGTGGGCGATAGCCGTCCTCGCCGATCCAGCGCACGCGCCCGTCGGCCATGCCGCGGATCGGCTCACCTCGCTTCCTGATGCCGAGCAGCTGGCGCGCCCGCGCGACCTTCTCGTCGTTCTTCTCGGGAATCTCGCGCTGGGCGTCCTTGAGGAATCGATTGTAGTCTTCGCCGACCGGGCAGACGGCGAGACACCGCGGACAGTCGCCGAAGGCGCCGACCACGCGCAGCAGTCCCTGCCAGATGCCGAACCACTCGTGGCCCGCGAGCGTCTCGAGCTTCCCCTGGGCGCCCTCGTGGCCGACGAAACCGCTGAAGACGCGCAGGATGGTCGAGAAGCCGAACTCCTGCGCGAAGGTGGCGCAGCGGCGCTTGTCGAGCCCCCAGTGCTGAACGGCGTCGGGCGGGCAAGAATAGAGGCAGCGCGAGCAGGGCTCGCCGATACAGAGCTGCTCGGTGAGCTTGCCGTCGGGCTCGAGCACCGCGTCGGTGAGGACGACCGTGGTGTAGCAGCGTGGGCCCGCTTCCTTCGTGAGCAGATTGAGCTCGAAGCCGATCGTGCCCAGGCCGGCCTCGATCGCGACGTGGCGGGTCGAGAGATAGCCGTAGCTCGCGCTCTTCATCTCCCAGACGGTTTCCTGCGCCGCGGTCTGGAACGCCCAGTGATCGTGCTCCTCGAGGAAGCGCGCGATCCGGTAGCCGACGCGGTCCATCTCGCGGAGCACGAGCTGATCGACGTGATGGATGCACGCGTTGTCGCGCGCGCGGAAGGCGCCGGCCGGAATCCGCTTGAAGAAGGCGACGCAGCTCTTGATCTCGGGCGAGACGCGCACCGGAATCTGCGGGTATGCGGCGTCGGGAGGATGGGCGTTGAGCACGGCGGCGTCAGCGATCCCCACACCGTCGGCGCCGAGCTCGCGCGCCTTCGCTTTGACCATCTCGGCGGTCAGCACCATGCGCCTATGATGGCATAGCTTGCGCTTGCCTCCCCACCTGGGGGAGACTGCCGAGGAGCCCCTTGGAGGGACCAATGGACGAGCTGAAGGTCGTTCGCCTCGACGAGACCGAGGTCGTGAAGTTCGGGCCGGATGCGATCTACCAGCTGATCCTCGGCGACGACGAAGGCACCACGCCGATCCGGACGGGCATCCAGACCTCGCAGCCCGGCTACGTGGCGCCCGTGCACTCGCATCCCTACATGGAAGTGCTCCACATCCTGGACGGCGTGGCCGAAGCATGGATTGACGGCCATGAAAACGCGAAGGTGACCCTCCACAAGGGCGACACGATCGCGATCCCGCCGCAGGTTCCACACAGCTTCCGCGTGGTGGGCGACGAGGTGCTCCGCCTCCTCGGCACTCACGCCTCGCCCAAGCGGATCGTCAACTACAAGGACGGCGCGCAGAGCGACGCGCGCGGCTATAGGGTTTTCGAGACGTGACACCGAGGCCGGCGACCGGCCGGCCTCAGACTCGCTCGACGTCCGGACGACCGAAGAGCCCCCACGGACGCACGAACAACGTCGCGATCAGCACCAGGTAGGACGCGACGTGGCTGAACCCGCCCCCGACGATCGGATCCAGGTAACCCGCCACGAGTGACTCGAGGATTCCGACGACGAAGGCGCCGATGATGGTGCCTGGAAGACTGTCGAGGCCGCCGAGGATCACGATCGGAAATACCTTGAAGCCGAGGAGCTCGATCCCGAATCCCCCGCCCGACGCAAAGCTCCAGAGCGTGCCGGCGAGCACCGAGAGGACGCCGACCAGGCCCCAGGTGATCGCGAAGTGGCGATGGAGATCGATGCCGACGGCCAGCGCGACCTGCTGATCGCTGGCCACCGCGCGCAGCGCGAGCCCGGTGCGGCTTCCGTGAAAGAACCAGCTCAGCGCGGCGATGCACGCCGCGGCGATCGTGGCGGCCGCGATCTTGTCGATCGAGACCGGCAGGCCGCCGACGACGAGGGGCTCCAGCGGAAACGGCGACGCGATCCGCGGGGGGATGCCGGCGAAGACGATCGTGGCGGAGGCCCGCATGAACATGCCGACGCCGATCGTGAGCATGATCAGCGAGAGCAGCGATCGACGGAGCAGCGGGCGCAACACGACCTGGTTGAAGAAGAGCGCCACGGCGACCATGGCCGCGCAGCCGACGCCGATCGCCCCGGCGAGACCCAGGCCGAATGTGTGGCTGGCGGCGGCGGTCGTCCGCGCGCCCAGCATCGTCCACTCGCCGACCGCGAAGTTGATCATGCGAGAGGCCTTGTAGACCACCACGAAGGCCAGCGCGACCAGGGCGTAGATCGATCCGGCCAGTGCCCCGTCGGTGACGAGAAACACGAAGAACGCCAGATCCGGCATCGCGGGATTTGGCTACGAGACCACCATCGATGTCACGAGGTCTTCTTCGAAGGCGTAGGTGTGCGTGACGCTCGACTCGGCAATCTCTCCTGTCGCCTTGACCGTGACGACCTGCCGCACTTGCACGGCGACGCGGCCCTCGCGATCCTCGAACTCGACGGGCTCCACGCGTGGCTCGATCGTTTCGAACTGCTTGCGCCGGTACGCGCGGACCGCCGCGTGGCCGCCAAGCTCGGTCTTCTCGAATACGTTCGGCCACCGGACGGTCGGGCTCAGCGCCGCGAGGACCCGGTCGATCTCGCGCAGATTGAATGCTCGATAGAGATCCGAGAGGAGCCGTACCTTGTCTTCGAAGGTCACGAAGCCTCGCCAGTGCCGAGATAGGCGCGCTGAACTTCCGGCGTGGCGAGCAGATCTGCCGCGCGGCCGGAGAGCACGACCTGCCCGGTCTGCAACACGTAGGCGTGCGCCGCGCACTGGAGCGCCATGCGCGCGTTCTGCTCGACCAGCAGCACCGCGGTGCCCTCCGCGGTCAGCCGGGGGATGATCCGGAAGATCTCACGCACGATGAGGGGCGCCAGGCCGAGCGACGGCTCGTCGAGCATCAAGAGTCGCGGGCCCGCCATCATCGCGCGGCCGATGGCGAGCATCTGCTGCTCGCCGCCGCTCAGACTGCCCGCCAGCTGCCCGCGGCGCTCAGCCAGCACCGGAAACAGGGCGAAGATTCGCTCCATCTCTCGGGTCATACCCGCGCGGTCTCGCCGCGCGAACCCGCCGATCCGTAGATTCTCGAGCACGGTCATGCGCGCCAGCATCCCGCGCCCCTCGGGCACGTGGATCACGCGCCGGCGAACGATCTGGTGCACCGGCAGTCCCACGAGATTCTCACCGCGAAAGCGCACGAGGCCCCGCCACGGCCGCACGATCCCCGAGATCGACCGCAGCAAAGTGGACTTCCCGGCCCCGTTGGCCCCGATCAGCGCGACGACCGTCGCCTCCGGCACCGAAAGGCTCACTCCCTGCACGGCCCGAATCCGCCCGTAATTCACGTGCAGATCCTCCACCTCCAACAAGGCTGCACCAGCCGAAGTGGTGTCAGCCGGCATGCGTGGCAGACGGCGCGGAATGATCGAGTCGACAATCGAACGGGGAGTCGGGCGGCTGGCATCGGGGTGCCCCCGGGTCTGCGGGCGGAGTGGGACCCCGATGACAGGCCCCGCCTGCCTCACGCGCACGAGCGTGCGAACGTCGTCCGCTATTCGGCACCAAGATAAGCCTCGATAACCCGCGGATCCCGCTGGACGGCAGCCGGAGGACCTTCGGCGATCTTCTGCCCGAAGTTCAGCACGGTCACAACCTGCGAGAGCTTCATGACGAGCGACATCTTGTGCTCGATCAGCACGATCGTCACGCCGCGGCGGTTGACCTGCGCGATCAGCGTTTCCAGCTCGAGAGTCTCCTGCGTGTTCATCCCGGCCGACGGCTCGTCGAGCAACAGAAGCTTGGGCGCGCTGGCGAGCGCGCGCGCGATCTCGAGCCGGCGCTGCTCGCCGTACGGCAGCTCGATCGCCGGCTGGTGGGCGCGCGCCGCGAGCCCGACCAGCTTCAGGATCTCCTCGGCTCGCGCCCGTGCGCGCGCCTCGGCGCTCGACCGACGAAAGGGAACGCCGAGCAGCGGAGACAGGAGCCCGCCGTGAGTTCGGCAGTGGAGCCCGAGCAGCACGTTCTCGAGGACCGTCATCGAGCCGAAGAGCCGGATGTTCTGGAAGGTCCGGCAGATCCCGAGCGCGGTGCGTCGATACGCGGGAAGGTCGCCGATCTCGCTGCCGCCGAAGCGAATGTCCCCGGCGTCGGCGCTGAGCGCGCCCGTCACGAGGTTGAAGAAGGTCGTCTTGCCGGCGCCGTTCGGTCCGATGATCGCGTGGATCCCGCCGGCCTCGACCGTGAGATCGAGCTTCGAGAGCACGACGAGCTTCCCGAAGCTCCGGGAGAGCCCGTCAACCGCGAGCAGCGGCGCGCTCACCGCGCAGAGAGAGCCGGGCCAGCAAGGTCTGGTCGAGCAACCCTTGCGGCCGCACGAGCATCGTGCTCAGCACGAGGAGCCCGTAGAAGATCTCGCGCCAGTCCTTCACCCAGCGCAGGAGCTCGGGCAGGACCGAGAGGATCGCCGCGCCCGCGACGGCGCCCCAGAAGCTCGCGAGGCCGCCGAAGACGGCGTAGAGCATCACGAAGAGCGACCGCCCGACGCCGAACGCCTCCGGGTCGATGAAGAGCGTGTAGTGCGCGTAGAGCGCCCCGCCGAGCCCGGCGATGACGCCACCGGCCGCGAAGGCCGCGAGTTTCACGTAGGTCGAGTTCACGCCCATCGCCTCGGCGGCCGCCTCGTCGTCGCGGAGCGCGGCGAAGGCGCGCCCCATGCGCGAGCCGCTGAGCCGCGTGAAGAAATAGACGAGCACGATCAGCAGGCCGAGCACGTGCCAGATCGTGGTGGCGGGCGGGATGCCGGCGAAGCCGCCGGGTCCGCCGAACGCCGGCGCGTTCAGGAACAGCACGCGGACCATCTCGCCGAAGCCGAAGGTGACGAGCACGAGATAGAGCCCGCGCAGGCGCAGCGCCGGGAAGCCCACGGCGAGCCCGACGAGCCCCCCGACCAGTCCGCCGGCGGCCAGCGCCAGCGGAAACGGCGCGCCGTGCTGCACGGTGAGATAGGCCGCGGTGTACGCGCCGAGCGCCATGAACCCGCCCTGACCGGCCGAGAGCTGCCCCGCCGACGCCGGCAGATAGAACGACAGGGCCATGATGACGTCGATGCCCGCGAAGATCAGGATCGAGACAGTGTGATCCGAGAGCACGTTGCCTCAGCCGGTCTGCAGGCGCGCGCCGAAGAGGCCGGTCGGGCGCACCAGAAGGATCAGGATCATCACCGCGAACGCGAACGCGTCGCGATACGACGATGCGAGATAGGCCACGCTCATCACCTCGACGACGCCGACGATCAGGCCGCCGACCATCGCGCCGGTGACGTTGCCGAGCCCGCCGAGCAGCATGATCGCGAGCCCCTTGAGGCCGACCTTGACGCCGAAGAACGGGCTCAGCCCGGTGAAGTTCCAGGCGAGCAGGACACCGGCCGCCCCGGCGAGCGCCGAGGCGATCGCGAAGGTGATGACGATCGCGAGCGACACGTTGATGCCCATGAGCCCGGCGACCGTCTGGTTCTCGGCGGTGGCACGGATCGCCATGCCCGTCGGCGTCGAGCGCAGGAAGACCTCGAGCAGCACCATCAGCGCCACGGAGGTGCCGAGGATGAGCAGCTGGAGCGTCGTGAGCGTCACCGGGCCGAGCGAGAGGGATGCCGATGCGAAGGGGACTGGAAAAGCCACCGGCTCGGCGCCGAAGATCTTCACCACCACGTGCTGCAGCACGAGCCCGACCGCGATCGTCGTGATCAGCGGCGTGACGTGGCTTCCGCGGTTGCGCACCGGGCGAAACGCGACGCGCTCGACGAGCACGCCGAGCACGGCCGCCGCGAGCATGGCGCCGGCCAGCGTGACCCACGGCGAGAAGCCGGCGAGCGCCAGCGCCAGTCCCACGTACGCGCCGACCATGAAGACCTCACCGTGGGCCAGGTGGAGCAGGTTCAGCACCCCGAAGATGAGCGTGTAGCCGATCGCGACCAGGGCATAGGCGCCGCCGAGCATCAGCCCGTTGACGAGCTGCTGGGCGAACATTGTGCGCGATGATATCACCTGGATCAAATGCCCGATCTGATCCCACGCCACCATGCGGGGCAAGGGGGGTTGCAGATCGCGGTATACCGATCCGGGTTGCTCATCGCGGACGCGGACGGATCATCGCCCCTCCAGTAGGCTCGGCATCCGCTGCTTGATATCGCGCTTGGCGCTGATCGCCGCCCGCGGGTGCGCCGAGCACCTGACGCTGAAATGTCTCGCTTCGTCATGAGTCGTGGCGATCTCGTCGCTGGGCGTGTGCCGAGGAGACTCGGCTCATCTTGCCGTTGCTACTGTCGGTACGCGCCCATCAGCAGGATCCTGGCTGTGAGCGAGCGTTCCGAGTACAAGGAAGCCGTCGCGTGCTCGACCCACGCGGCCAGCTCCTACGTGCTGCTGTCGGGTTCGCCAGATGCTCGATGCCCTCGTAGACTCCATACGTGGGCAAGAGCGGGGGCGGTCGCCGGGTACGCTCGGGATCAGCCGCCTGACGCCTGCATCATGATCTCGCGGAGTGCAGCGATCGCGGCCTCGGCTTCACGCGTCAGCACGTCCGCTCGGTCATGCAACTGATCGCTCCCCTTAACGAGAACGAGCTGTCGTGTGGCGGCTCGCGCCTCGCGCGCACGCCGACGTACTTCGCCAGGCAGCAGCACACAGCCGTAGAGATGCTCGCGAAGTCGCTCGGTGAGGTCCATGCGGCAACGCGGACAAAGGTTCGTACGACCACCCACAAGATCTGCGGCGAGTTCATTCTGCCGGAAGTCCTGGGCACACCGAGGGCACTCGATCACCGCGTGATCGAAGCAGTACCTGAAGAGCAGCGCCCGCTCTTCGCAGCTCAGACCGCGCGGCCTTCCGCAGTCGAGATGTACGGCGTGATTGCCGTCGTGCGTGACGGTGTCGTCAGGCGACAGCACTTTAAGGCAGCGGGAGCACTTCATTCAGCCATTCTTCTGCACCGCCACGGAGAACGACACCCAACTGCGCGAGCTAACTGGGGACCCCCCGACGCGCTCGAACTCCCAAGCCGCGAAGCAGCGGACGTGGATATGGAACTTGTCGAGTTCGGGCACCGAGCCGTCACGGGCGAACTGGATCTCGAACTCCAGTTGATCCTTCGTGACGGGCTCGCCGCAGATCGTGCAGGGCGCCCCGACCCCCGGTCCACCCCAGGTCCGGTCGGGGCGTCGATTTGGCATCTTGCGAGCACGGATTGCTTCTCGGGCTTTTGCGCGCAGGATAGGCTCGTCGGGCATGGTGGATCTCCCGGGGCGAAACTCCCCCGCCTACACCGACGCTACGGAGCCTCGACCTCGTCGCACTGACACGCCGAGTCCCAATGGGCTTCGGCAACGCCCGCCACGGGTGCAAGAGCACCGAGGAGCACGAGTGCGAAGATGATGACTCGCTTCATCTTGATCTCACCCCTTCTCTCTCTCATCGCTTACGAGGGCGATAATCGACTCTATGGAGGCGTGCGGCGTCAAACTCGGCAAAGACGCGCAAGAGCGGGAGGCAATTCAGCAAGAACGCACAGCACCGGCCTGCCCGGCGGTCATGCTGACTGGTGGTGGCGTCATCCTTTCGACTTCTACATGAATGGCGTGGGCGCTTCCGCCGTCGGGCTCCCAGACGGCATCGGATGTTCTCGACGACGCGACCGGACGCAACCTCTACGCAACCGCGATGGATCGGACCGAGGTCACTTGGGCGAGATGACGGGCACTTACGCCTCTGACAGATTCAATCACTGGATTGACAGGCCTCGGTCCGACGTATTACCGTCGCCCAACTGATGGACGCCCCGACGAAGATCCGCATCTTCCCCACCGGCATGCGGCTACACGAGTGGATCGCGTTCGAGGAAGGTTACTTCCGCGACGAGCGCCTCGATCCCGAGGTGATGTGGGACGTCTACCTCGGCCAGATGAAGGCGTGGACCGGAGGCTACAAGGCTCGCCCGCAAGATCAGCCGTTCCTCGAGGAACCGACATGACTCGTGTGCGGCGTGGAGCAGTCGGGGTCGTTCTCGTCACAGTGCTGCTCGCGAGCCTGGTAACGCCGGCCCTCGGCGCGAAGCTGGCAGGCGAGAAAGTACGGCTCGGCGTCATCATGCCGCAGGCGGGCATCTTCGTGGACTGGGGCCAGCACGGGACGATCGGCGCCGAGATCGCGCGCGACGAGATCAACGCCGCCGGCGGAATCGGCGGGCTCCCGCTCGAGCTCGTCACGGTCGACGACCGGGGCGACCCGAAGGAGTCCGTGACGCTGACGCGCCGACTGGCGCAGACCGATCGCGTCCTCATGATCCACGGGTCGATCTCGAGCTCGAGCGCCGGTGTCATGTACCCCTTGTCGGCCAGCCTGAAGCTGCCGATCGTCTCGCCGACGGCGGCCGCGCCCGGCCTTACCGACAAGTTCCGTCCGTGGGCGTACACCATGAATCCCGGCGCCGCCCGGGCGCTCGGCACGGGGCTCGCTGCGCTCCGCAAGCACCATCCGGAGGTGAAGAAGGCGACCGTGCTGTACAACCAGGCCGACGCGATCTCGAAGGCCGAGGCGACCGTGGTGATGCCCCCGACGTTCCAGCAGGCCAACGTCGAGCTCCTCGACTCGATCACGTTCCAGACCGGGGACCTCGACTTCAGCGCCCAGGTCACGCGCGCACTCGCCAGGCAGCCGGACATGCTCTTCCTGGGCTCGGCCTCACGCGAGGCCGCGCTGATCGCCAAGGAAGCGCGCAAGCAGGGCTTCAAGGGCCCGATCCAGGGCGGCGTCGCGACCGCCACGCCGGATCTCGTCACGCTCGGCGGTGACGCCGTCGAGGGCTGGTACACCACGACGTACGCCTGGAACGAGCGCCCGATCCCGCGCATGCAGACGTTCGTGAAGAAATTCCTGGAGCGCTCCGGGGGGAAGCGTCCGAACTCGTCCGGCCCCGCGATGTACGACCAGCTCTTCATCGCCAAGACGTGCATCGAGACGGCCGGCGTCACCAACAAGCCCGACGATCTCGAGACCGACCGCGACAAGCTCGCGAAGTGCTGGGCGGGCCTCAAGGGCTACGACGGCGCCATCGGCGCGATCACGATGAACGAGGTGGGCGTGAACGTCGGGCAGATCTGGGCGCTGACCGTCAAAAAGGGCGTCTTCACGCTCTCCGAGTAGCGACCTTGACGGCCTCGACGCTGCCGATCCTCCCCACCACCGTGGTCGGCAGCTACGCGATCCCGGCCTGGCTCTGGGCCGCGTACGAGAAGATCGAGGCGGGCGGTTTCGGCCAGATGGACGTCGCAGAGACCGAGAACGACGCGGTCGCCACCGCGGTCCGCGATCAGGAGCGCGCCGGCATCGACCTGATCTCCGACGGTGAGATGCGGCGTCAGGGATTCATCGTCTCGATCTTCAAGTACTTCCACGGGCTCAAACCGATCGAGCCGCGCCGGAAGGTCGGCGTGCTCTCCTACGACGGTCACGTGTCCTACGAGCCGGTCGAGCGGATCTCGGCGCCCGACGGCCTGGGCACACTCAAGGAGCTTCAGTATCTGCGACAGGTGACGACGCGCCCGTTCAAGATCACGCTCCCCGGCCCGCTCACGCTCGCGACGCAGATCACGAAGGGCGGACCCTACCGGGACCGTCTCGGAGTGGCCGAGGATCTGGCGTCGATTCTCAACCGGGAGCTCCGCGCGCTCGCCGCCGGCGGCGCCGAATATCTCCAGATCGACGACGTCTATCAGCGCTGCATGATGGACCCCAAGCGCCTGGTCGAGCTCTACGACCGCTGCTTCGAGGGCATCGCCGTCACGCGCCGCTTCTGGCACATCTGCTTCGGCACCCTCGAGGGGTTCGGCTTCGGCGAGCGAACCTACCGGCCGCTCTTTCCAACCATCTCGAGCGCCTCGGCCGACCAGCTCGTGTTCGAGTTCGCCAACCGGGAAATGGCCGAGAGCGGGCTCTGGCGCGAGTTCGATTGCCCCAAGGAGCTCGGCGCCGGCGTCCTCGATCTCAAGAACTTCTACGTCGAGAGCCCCGAGCTGGTCGCGCGGCGGATTCGCCGGATGCTCGAAAGCGTGCCGGCCGAGCGGCTGTGGATCAACCCGGACTGCGGGCTCGCGCGGCTACCCCGCCACCTCGCCTTCGCGAAGCTTCAGGCGCTCGTCACCGGGACCCACCTGGTTCGCGCCGAGATCACCGGACGTCGGCCATGAAACTCTATAAACCAGCGGTCGAGGCGCAGAAGTTCTGGAACCCGTACACGCAGACGATGCCGAGAGCCGACCTCGATCGGCTCCATCTCCGGAAGCTCCAGACCGCGATCGAGTACGCGTATGCGCGGAGCCCGATGTACCGGAAGCTCCTCGACCGTCACAAGGTCAAGCCCGAGCAGATCCGGACCATGGACGACTTCGTCAAGCGTCTGCCGTTCATCGACAAGAAGGAGATCCTCGACGCGCAGTCGGTCAGCCCGCCGTTCGGTGACGCCCTGGCGATCCCGGAAGATTTCTTTCATCAGCGCTTCGCGACGTCCGGCTCGACCGGCGCGCCGCTGCACATCCCCCTCACGTACCACTCGGCCGAGCTGTGGGGCGAGTCGTGGGTCTACCTCTACTGGGCGGCCGGCATTCGCGCGCGCCATTCCTTCTACTTCCCCTTCAACTGGGGAATCTTCGCCGCCTTCTGGTCCGCGTACATGGGCGTGCGCCGGCTCGGCGCCACCGTCGTCTCCGGCGGCGGGCTCGACAGCAAGGCGCGGCTGCGTCAGATCGAGCAGTATCGTCCGGACGTCATGCTGGCGACGCCGACGTACGCGCTCTACCTCGGCGAGACCGCGCGCGAGATCGGCATGGATCTCGCGAAGACCTCCATCTCGCACGTGATCGTGTCCGGCGAGCCCGGCGGAAGCATTCCCGCGACGCGCCACGCGATCGAGGAGCTCTGGGGCGCCAAATGCTACGAGCTCTACGGGATCGCGGAGATCGGTCCGACGAACCCGGGCTGTCCCTCGCAAGAGGGCAACCATCTCTGCGAGGACTGGTATCACGCGCTCGTCGTCGACGAATCGGGCAATCCCGTGCCGTACGGCGAGGTCGGCGAGCACATCGTCACGAGCTACATCCAGGACGGTCAGCCGCTGATCAAGTACCGCACGCACGACCTGGTTCGCTGGACGGATCGAGCGTGCGGCTGCGGAACGACGTGGCTCTACTATCCGGGCGGCGTGCTCGGGCGTACCGACCACATGATCATCGTCAAGGGCGTCAACGTCTACCCGGCGGCCGTCGAAGCGCTGCTGCACCGG
>Ga0137418_10004719_pt1 | contig 12482 bp, 10 predicted proteins | sample CZODoug3_1_2_16f_FD_122242 | JGI IMG/M metagenome (GOLD analysis project Ga0137418, IMG submission 122242) | Vadose zone soil fungal communities from Angelo Coast Range Reserve, California, USA - CZODoug3_1_2_16fungal (Hybrid Assembly) | ecosystem: Environmental > Terrestrial > Soil > Vadose... | reverse complement strand
GCTACGCCCGCCTTTTCAGGGCGGCGCTCTACCAGTGAGCTACCCCGGCACGCTTGAGTCTGTCAATTTTAGGGGCGCGCGCAAATTGTGTCAAATAGCGCGCTCGCCTGGAATTCGGTGTGGCGTGACTGCCGTAAGAAAAAGGACCGCGGCAACTGCCAAGAATAAACGCGCTCCTTCGGCCAAGGAAGACTCCGCACCGTCGCGTGATGTCAACGTAGAACTCTCCGCAAAATTAACCGTGCTCACAATCGGGCATTCCACGCGCACGGTCGAGGAATTTCTCTCCATCCTCAAAGCCCATCGCGTGCAGCGCCTTGTCGATGTGCGCAGCATTCCAAAATCGCGGCGCGTTCCGCAATTCAATTCCGACGCTCTTGCCGCCTCGCTCCGCGAGCAGGGAATTGAGTACGCTCACTTGAAGAGTCTCGGTGGTCTCCGCCACCCGAAGAAAGATTCCAGCAACACTGGTTGGCGCAATGCGTCATTTCGCGGTTATGCCGACTACATGGCCACCGACGAATTTCGCACCGGCGTCGAAGCGCTGATGCAACTCGCGACCGCGAAGCGCACCGCGATCATGTGCGCCGAGGCCGTACCGTGGCGCTGCCATCGCTCGCTAATCGGCGACGCGTTGCTCGTTCGTGGCGTAAACGTCCAGGACATAATGAGCCCTACTTCCGCCCGCTCGCACTAGATGACTCCATTTGCCGAGGTCAATGGCTTGGAGATTTCTTATCCCGCGGACAATCCGGCCTCGCATCAGGCGAACCTTCCACTATCTTAACTGCGTCGCTTGCCTGGGTTATTGCGCGGACTCGTCGTACTCTTTCATCCAGTTGCGGCCTTTTAGGACTTCGCGCGGTTTGGTTCCGTCTGGCGGGCCGACAATCCCATCCTTTTCCATCAGGTCAATCAGGCGAGCCGCGCGTCCGTAGCCGATGCGCAACCGCCGCTGCAAAGTAGAAGTGGAAGCCCGGCCCATTTCGCAAACCACGCGGACCGCGTCCTGATAAAGGTCGTCGTCCACATCTTCGGCTGCTTCGCCCTCGCCGACCGTCTCGTCACCCGCCACGCCGTTTTCATCCTTCGGCGCAGCCAGTAATTCTTCGTTGTACTTGGCCTGCGCTTGCTCGCGCCAGAAATCGCACACTGCGGTGATTTCATCTTCCGAAACCAGCGGCCCGTGAATGCGATGCAGCCGCGCCGAGCCCGCCGGCAGATACAGCATGTCGCCCTTGCCAAGCAGCGACTCCGAGCCGTTGGAATCGAGAATCGTCCGCGAATCGACTTTGCTGGCCACACGGAACGAAATGCGCGCAGGAAAGTTCGCTTTGATCAAGCCGGTAATCACGTCCACCGAAGGCCGCTGCGTCGCCAAAATCAAGTGAATGCCCACGGCGCGCGCCATCTGCGCCAGCCGCGTAATCGATTCTTCCACGTTATTGGTATCGACCATCATCAAGTCGGCCAATTCGTCGATCACAATCACCAAATATGGCAGCGGCTTGTGCTCGCTTTCCTCCACATTGTCGAAGAGCGAAAGCGGCTGCGCTTTCTGGAACGTGCGATTGTACTGGTCGATGTTGCGCACCCCGCGCTGCGCCAGCAGCTTCAACCGATTCTCCATCTCCTTGGTCGCATTGCGCAGCACGTTCGATGCGATCTTGGGATCGGTAACAACCGGCGCGATCAGGTGCGGAATGTTTTCGTAAAGATTCAGCTCCAGCCGCTTGGGATCGACAAGCACCATCTTTACGTCTTCCGGGCTCGCCTTATAAAGGATGGACATCATCAGCGAGTTGATGAACACGCTCTTGCCGGTTCCCGTCGATCCCGCGATCAGCAAGTGCGGCATGGCCGCCAGATCCGTGATGCGTATACGCCCGTGCAGGTCGCGACCCATCGCCAGCGTCAGTTTGCTCGGCGAGTTGATGAATTCCGGCGCTTCGATAATTTCCCGCAGCGCAATCGTCTGCCGGTTGATGTTCGGCACTTCAATACCGATGGTGGACTTGCCCGGAATGCGCTCGATCAAAATCGATTCCGCTTGCAGCGCCAGGCAAAGATCTTCCGTCAAACCGATAATCCGGCTGTACTTGATGCCCGCTTCCGGCTTGAACTCAAACGTAGTGACCACCGGGCCGGGATTGATCTGCGTAACGCGCCCCTGAATATCGAATTCCAGGCACTTATCTTCGATAGCCCGCGCGCGGATTTTCAATTCATCTTCATCGAGCTTCTGGCTGCGCTCGCCCTCGCGCAACAGCGAAACCGAGGGCAGCTTATAGTTCGCGTTACCCTTTGCGATCTTCGGATCGGCCGATTTTTTGGTGCTGACCTTTTCCTTCTTCTCGTCATGCAAGAAAAGAATCGGAGGCTTGCGCGAATCGCGCGATTTTTCTTCCTTCTCCTCCGTTTCAAAAATGTCGCTCTCGTCCGCAAGCTGAATTGACGCTTGCGGTTCACTCGACGCTGCGTTGGCGCCAAGCTGGTTCACCGGTTTGCGCCCGGAGATACGCGTCTCTTCCAGACGCCGCCGCATGCGCTGTTGCTCGCGCCCGTCGCGCCAGTTCTGCCAGCGCGCCTGCGCTTTCTGCAGCAAGCCCAGCTTTTCCACCGCGCCCAGCGGGCCCTTTTTCGCCCAGGCGTGCGTCCCCGCAAAAGAAAAGCTCGTGGTCATAAAAAGTGATGTCAGGAAGAACGCGAAAGCGATCAGGCTGGCGCCCCAAAAATTAAATCCCGCTTGCAAGCTGCCGGAGACCAGCGACCCAAGCATCCCCCCTGGCGGCAGGCCGCGCACCTCCGGAAAATGCCAAAGCGAAAGCAGGGAAGGGAGCGAAAGCAGCAGCAGCACGTAGCCAAAAATGGTCGCCAGTTGCGAATTGATCGCCCGGCTTCGAAACCATTTCCAGCCAAGAATAAGGATAGCCACCGGCAGCAAAAACGCCGCGAAGCCGAATACCTGGAAGAGAAGATCGGCTCCGTAAGCGCCCACCGGCCCGATCCAGTTGTGCGAGAGCGGACCATCCGCGGGCGGCGCGGCCACGTTAAACGCCACGTCATGTGGGGAATACGAAATCAAGGACAGTGCCACCAGCACTGCCAGAATCATGAACAGGAAACCGATCAGCTCATTGAGCCGTTTGTTATCGGTCGGAGTCAGAAAGCGCACAAGATAATCCTCAGGTTTGGGGCCCCAGCTTTTGGGGAAGGCTGAGTACGAAAGAGCTCGCCGGCGCTAGAACGTGCCTTTCGGAGGAACCCAAACGCATTAAATATAACAGACAACGTTCCGCGTCCAACAAGGAGTTTCCAAGTCCGTGTATCTAAAGATGATCTTGTGCTTGTCTTAACCAGCCCGAGTCCTTCTCCAACAATGGCGCTACCTGGCTAACTGAAACAAATTAATGGCGCGCGAAGCCCAGGCGAGCACCAGCACGCCCACGACGATGCGATAGACGGCGAACGGCGCGAAACCATGTTTGCGCACCCAAGCCAGAAACCACGCAACCGCCGCATACGCCACGATAAACGAAACGATAAAACCGATGGCCAACACAATCCATCCGTGCGAATCGATATGCGAGACGCCGATCGTATTTTCGTCCTTACCCGTTACGTATTTCAGCAATTGGTAGCCCGTCGCCACCGCCATTGTGGGCATAGACAGAAAGAACGAAAATTCCAGCGCCGCGGCGCGGGACATTCCGGCAATTTGTCCCGCAGTGATGGTAGACATCGACCGCGAAGTGCCGGGAAAAACCGCCGAAAGGATTTGGCAAGCCCCGATCCAAATCGCCTGCGTCAAGCTCATCTCTTCCATCCGCCACGTCCGAATGCGGGTGCCAGGCGCGCCGGCGCCGGTTTTTTCCGCCTGTGCGTTCATGGCGTCGACGATCCACATCACAATCCCGCCGATCAGCAGGGAAGCGCCCATGATGTACAGGCTCTCGAGATGCTTGCCGATCACTTTGGTCAGCAGAAACGACGGAATCGCGGTCACAACGAACGCGATGATCGTGAGGCTCAGCGGATGCGTCAGTGCCGTGCGATCCCCGCGCTCGCCGCGAGGAAAGGTCGAAAGAAATTTCGCGATGCGCTCGCGAAAGTAGATGGGCAGCACAAGTATCGCGCCAAGCTGAATAACAATCGTGTACATCTTCCAGTAGCCGCTGCCGAGGTCAATGTGCAGCAGCGCTTCGCTAAGCCGCAGGTGCGCCGTCGAGCTAACCGGCAAAAATTCCGTCAATCCCTCCACAATGCCCAGCAGAACAGACACCAGGTAATCGCTCAACGTTTCTCCTTAGGAGGCGGGGGCTTCAGCCCCCGCGTCAAAGTGCGTAAACCTGAGGCTTTAGCCCCTGAAGAAAGTTACACAGCGCCGTTCCTGCAGCGCAGCTTTCTGCAGCGCGCTGTTTGCGTCCCGGCTGGTTTTACAGGACGGGTTCCGACTACGCCCCCGGGGCGCCAGCAGCCTTAGCTCGGAGCTACAGTTCTCGTTGGGGCCGGCAATATCTTGCGCATTTCATAAGCATCCAGCCGGCCCAAGTAGTAGCGCTGCAATGTCGCCGCAATACCATAGCCGTGGTGCTTCCAGAAGGCAACGCCAGCGTCATTGTCTGCTGCCGTTTCCAGCAGCACATGCCGCACTCCACGCAACCCCAAATTCCTCTCGCTCTCGGCAAGCAAAGCCGACGCAATTCCTCGCCGCCGGAATTTCTCACCAACGTCGAGAGTAATAATGTGCGCCAGCGGCGGATTTTCCTCAGTAAGAATAAATCCCGCAATGTGGGCGTCCTGCATGGCAACAACACAATCCGCCTAGCGAAGCGACAGAAAGTAACGCAAAGTAGTCTTCGAGTAAGAAATCCCAGCGGGGAAGCAACTTTGATCAAGCCGGTAAAGCGCAGCAAAGTCCCCGGGATCGTAAGGACGAAGCGCTGGCGCCATAACCAAGATTCTACGCTGCAGCAGTTCCTGCTACTAAGACATACGACGCAGCGGTGGCCGTAGTGCCAATCCTTGGGAAGACAACAGTCTTCAGGTACTCGCAGATTTTGCTGGAGTCAGCCCGTTTCACTTTTGCCGGTCATTTAAAAAGAGCATTGTTCGGCTGCGAATTGCGGAAGCTAAGTCGCTACTCCGAATGACCAGTCTACCCATTTCCGAAATAGCAAAAACCATTGGATTTTCCGATCAGAGCCATTTCAACGAAGCAACGTTGGTCACGAGACTATGCGTGCGCCGCGACAGTTATGGGCAGCGTGAACTGAAACGTTGCGCCACGCGTGGAGTTAGCCGCAGCCCACAGGCGGCCGCCATGCGACTCAATGATCGACCGACTGATGGGCAGACCCATGCCGGTTCCATTATCCTTGGTCGTGAAGAATGCCTTGAAGATCTGGTCTGCCTGCTCCGCAGGGAATCCCGCACCGGTATCACTGATTGAAATCAGCAGTTGACCTTGGTCGGCTTCCGACTTGATGGTGAGCTCACTTCTGGTACCTATTTCCTTCATGGCATCGATGCCGTTGAGAATTAGGTTCATGAAAACTTGCTGTAGCTGGACGCGGTCAGCCCGGACATTGGGAATATGCTCAGCAAGCTCGGTGCGAATGGTGATCGAGTAGCGGTTCGCTTCGCTGCGCAGCAGGACAATCATTTCACGAATAAGCTCATTGACGTCAACGAACTCCCGCTGCGGACCGCCCTTCTTGAAGAGCGAACTGATTCTGCTGATGATGTCAGCGGCGCGTGTGACGTCGTTGATGATTCGTGACGCGGTTTCGCGCGCCTCTTGCACATCAGGTTCCTCGCGTCCGAGCCACCGTAGGCAAGTCTTTGCGTTGGTGAGTGCCGCAGTAATCGGTTGCCTGATCTCGTGCGCCAGCGATGCTGTCAACTCGCCCATGGTGGTCACACGATTCAGGTACGCGAGATCCGCCTGAGCCTGGCGCAACCGCTCGCGCTCTTCATCCGCCAGTTTGCGCTCGGTGACGTCCATGAGGATGCCCACGAATTCGCCGGGGGTGCCGGCCGGGTTGAAAACGGGATGACCTACTTCATGCACGTATCTCGTGGTACCGTCTGGAACAACGATGCGGAAATGCCCCTCGAAATCTTTTCCCGCGCAGCTCGCTCTTTCGGCAGTCTCAATGACGCGAGTTCGATCTTCCGGATGCATACGCTGTACGATTTGTTCGAAGGAAGGCATTCCTTGGTCTGGATCGAAGCCATACAACCGGGAATGTTCCTCGGACGAGTGACGCATCTCTCGAGTGGCGATATTGCATGCCCAACTGCCTATGTGGGTCAGCCTCTGCGCGTCGGCTAAATAGCCCTCACTTCTACGCAGGGCCTCCTCGGCGCGCTTGCGCTCGGTGATGTCGCGAACGGCGCCGGAGACAAGGGTGCCCTCCTCCATTTCCAGGGGGCTGAGACTGATCTCCACGGGAAACTCCGTGCCGTCTTTCCGCCGTCCGTACAGCTCCAGACCCGCACCCATCGGCCGCACACGAGGCTGGGCGAAGTAGCCCGTGCGATGTTCGGGGTGGCGGCCACGAAGGCGATCCGGAACCAAAATTTCAATCTCCTGGCCCAAGAGTTCTTCGCGCTGATAGCCAAACAGCTTCTCTACCTGGGCATTGACCAACACGATCCGGCCCTTGGGGTTCATTACGATCATGGCATCCGGTGCTGATTCCAAAAGGCCACGGAATTTCTGCTCGGCTAGCGTGCGCTCGGTGATATCCAGCACGGCACCAACATATCCAAAATTACTCGATTCTGGCTTTTCTACGGCATGAGCGACGATCTCGATATGTTTGACCGAGCCGTTGGGCATCAACAGACGATGCTCAAGATGAAGATGGCTCCCGCCGTGTTTCGCTCGATTGCTGGCTTGTTTGACGAGGGCTCGGTCTTCGGGATGGGTTCGTTGAAGTATTAAATCTAGAGTGGGTTGGATATCCTGGGTGAATCCGAAGATCCGATAGGTTTCGTCGGACCAGTAAATTCCTGGTTTGGAGATAGTCCAGGCGAAACTGCCACAATGGCTCAGCCTCTGCGCCTCTGCCAGATTGGTCTCGCTCCGCAGCAAATCGGCGGTCCGTTCCGCTACCTTGCTCTCGAGCTGGTCGCGGGCTTGGCGGAGCTCCGCCACGTTAGCGTCGAGAGCGTAGCGCAGGCGGGCGTTCTGAAAGGCTGTGGCGGCGTGATTCGCCGCCACAGACAAAAGCATCTGATCGATCTCACTGGGAAAATCGGTGCGAGTGCACGCCGCAGCAACCAGGCCACCCTCGCCATTGACGCCAACGGGAATGACCACGCCACGGCATGGCTGCTCGCAGCCAACGTCCGTAATGATTTCTTTTCGCGAAAAGTGAGCGCCGGCGAGGCGAGTTTGCAGCCATTCGGGAAAAGCTTTCCATGCGTTGCCGCGCGTTGCTTCGATTGCGCCGTCCCCTTTAGGATCGCACAAGCGCACAAAAGCGAAATCCAGGTGCAGGGAGCCGACCAGCACATCGGCGAGTCCGGCAGCAATAATCGGGGGTTCTCTCCCCACCCACGCCGCCGGAATTGTCGAGAGTGCCACCAAATCCCGGAGCGCTCCCCGCAGCGTCGCACTATCCGCGTGCGATTCTGTGCGCATTTAGTTTGCCGTCGCTGCGCTCTTGCGGACCGACCGTTGCTCCCGCAACTCGAGGAGAAACTGATCGGGCGGAACGAAGAACGGGTTCTCCTGGAGGATGCCGCCGATAATTACAACCGGGTGCGTACGCATGATATCCATGGCCACGGTGGCGCCAAATTTCGACAAGTCGTACGTGCAGATCACCGGATCGTCATACTTGGGAAGGACATAATTGAGGCGGGTCTCATATTCCACCAAGTCGTCCACACCTGGCTTGTCCAGCAGCGCCCACTCCATGTGTGCCACTAGCCTCGTGAGCGCGTAGCCGGCCGGGGGACCCGACTGGAGTATCTGTTCGATTAAAGCCACCATGGCATCCTGATCGAAGCGATCTCCGCGGAGATAGGTTTCCCGCCACGGGCGCAACTCAAGCTGCCCGGTGTCCATCGCCCGCTGCACATCGATACCCGCTTCCGCGAGGCGCTTTAGGTGCTCGTCGCGATTATCAGGATCGACGATGTGCGTGGCCTTTTCGCCGCGGTCGAACCCGTCTTTGAAGAACGGGCGAAGCACTCTGTGTTCCTCGTCAATGCTGTTGAAGAAAGCACAAATATGACGCTGACGGCCGAGGGTGCCCCCGGCAAACTGCACGGAATGACTAGTAGCCATGTATCACCTCCCAAGCATATATACGAAGATGGGGATCCCTGTTCCGGGCCTATCGACATTTAGTTCGCCGCCGCTGCGCGCTTCCGAACGGACCGTTGCTCGCGCAATTCAAGGAGAAACTGATCCGGGGGAACGAAGAATGGGTTCTCCTGCAGAATGCCCCCGATAATGACGACCGGGTGCGTGCGCAGGGCGTCCATTACCACGCTCGCGCTAAATTTCGAGAGATCATACGCGCAGATCACGATGTCCTCGTACTTAGGAACAACGTAGTTGACTCGCGTCTCGAACTCGATCAGATCTTCGACGCCCGGTAAGTCGACGAGCGCCCACTCCATGTGAGCCAGGAATCTTGTCTGTGCGTAGCCTGTGGCTGGCCCAGACTGGAGCACTTTCTCGAAGGAGTCCAGCCAGGAGTCCTGGTCAAAGCGGCCACCGCGGAGAGGAGCGTCTTGCCAATGCCGGACCTCCAGTTGGCCGTTCTCCATCGCTTTTTGGACATTGATCCCTGACGCGACGAGTCGCTTGAGATGGTCTTCCCGCTGGTCGGGATTCACTAGATGGAATGCCTTATCTCCCTTGTCGAAGCCCTCTTTGATGAAGGAACCGAGGACCCTGTGTTCCTCATCGCTACTATTGAAGAAAGCGCAAATATGGCGTTGGCCGCCCAGGCTGCCGGCGGGAAAGTGTATAGGATGACTTTGGGTTGCCATTGATCACCTCCGAAATTTGGATGGAAAAACAATCGTGAATGTAAGTCCGGATGTGTTGCGGCGATGCGTGTCAGGAAAAGCGAGCGCCCAGCAGTTACACGCCGCGCGAGAAACAGCGTGAAGCCGACGGTGATGCAGAGAGGTGCAGGACTGTAGCATGCAACGACGGCGAGAGGCATCGACTATGGAGGGCCCGTGATACAACATGGCTCGCCTCGTCGGATCGCATCAGAACTGGGTTGCGCAACCGGCTTACCAAACAAAAGCCATGATACCGCAGAAGCACGGAGTCGACCAGAGTCGACCAAAGTCGTGTCGCCCAAAGTCGGCTTCTGCCTTGCTATGGCCGGGCAGTGGCCCGTACAGTGGGTCGGTCCGGAATCAAGGACCGCAAGGGAGAAAAACGTGGAAGTGGTGGCCGGAGTAGATCTTGGCGGAACTGCCGTCAACTATACATTGGTGAATCGGGAAGAAGAGTTTCTGATCGAGGGTTTGTGCGAGCATCCCTCCTTTGCGAAGCAGGGACCAGAAATTTGCCTGCGGCAGATCGAAGACGGGCTCAAGATTGCGGCTGACAGGGCGAATGTTCTTTTTTCCGAAATCGTAGCCGTGGGGTTGGACACGCCTGGTCCAGCTAGTGCGGCAGGTTTGCTGAGCGCAAAGGGATCTACGAATTTTGTGCATTCCGGGTGGGCGGGATTCGATATCCGCGAGGGCCTGGCGCAGAGGCTGGGCAAGCCGGTGAGCTATTTGAATGATGGAAATGCGGGTGCGTTGTGGGGACACTTTACGATTTTCGGGGGTGCCGGTAAAGAAACTTCAGTCTCAGCGGTGATCGGGACGGGGCTAGGCGGCGGCGTCATCCTGGATGGGAACGTAGTCAAGGGCAGAAAAGGATTTGGCGGAGAATTGGGGCACGTGCTGATTCCGTACCAGAGCATCGCGGGAATTAGCGGACTGGCGCCGCTGTGCAATTGCGGGCGCACCGGAGACCTGGAGTCGCTTTGCTCGCTGACTGCCATCGAGACATCTCTTTTACCATTTTTCTTGGAGCGATATCCCCGGCACGATCTTGGAAAATTAGGGGACCTGCACCATGCGGCAAACCTCGTGCGCGGTCTGGCCGACAAAGGCGACGCCATGTGCCGGGACATTTTCCGGGTTCAGGCACATGCATTGGGACTTTTCTTCGATGAGATGGTGAATACCTTCGATCCGGATGCGCTGATCGTTGGCGGGGGTGCTCTGGAAACGAGCAGAGAGTTCCAGAACTGGTTTATAGAAGAGATCCAGGCGGGCATGCCTACGCAGCGCGAAGAGCAGGCGGATATTCCAATCTTTGTGATGCCGAACGGGGACACTGCCGGGGCACGAGGCGCGGCTATCGAAGCATTGAAGCTCGCTAGACAAGGTGGTCTCGCGTAAACGCTCCACTGGCTCGCTAATTCGGCAGCTGAAGCAACGTACTCTGCGCGCGACTAGCGTGACGAAAAGGCTCACCTGTCTGCGTGGATACGGTCTGCGGGAACCTCGACTTCGCTAACGCCACGGAAGGAGAATAAAAGCTTCACTAGATACTTCGCCGGCTGCTCCGAAGTCTGTTTCACGATGTGACCGACAGCGTCCGTAACCGCAGCCTGGAACATTACGCCCTCGGTCTGGAGACCAGCGAGGTTCACGCGCACGAGTTGGCCCGACTGGAACATCGATCGATCCTATACAAGAATCCTCGCGCCGCGAGAAGTGAAATGCAAGGCGCTTGCTACATATCAGCTCGGTCGCAGTTGTTGCGATGTGAGTTAGCGCAGTTTTTTCAAATCGAACGATGCCTTGATCGTTTTGGAGTCCGGACTACGAACCTCAATGTTGGCTTCTTCTGACGCTACGTTTTTGGAGTCGTATTCAAGGTGGACTGTCGCACCATCCAGAATGGGAGGCGCGTTCTTGGTCGACGTCGAATAGATTGGGTCGTTGCAGATGGAACGAGTGGGGATGACCTTCCCGCGCTGTTTGAGGCTGAAGCGGAAATTCTGCCAGAAATTCTCGGGCCGCAGCGAAGTACCCTGGGCCTTATCCTGAGCGGCTCCCGCGTACAGAGCGCGCATTACCAACGTCACTTGGACGATGATTTTGTCGCGGGCCTGATGGTAGTCGTGAACGGTCTGTTGCTCCGTGTACCCCTTACTGCCACCTTTCAGGAGCTTGGCGCGAAGGCGCTTGAGTATTTCAATTTGGGTGAGAAAACGGCCCTCTTCGGGGGTCGAGCATTCCGTGATGTAGGGAAGCAGGAAATCCGCAGTCACTTGATCGTTGCGCTGCCCCAGCACCTAGGCCTCGTCAATGGCTGCGGGTGTTAAGGGCGCCTCGCAGGCTTGCGAGAACGGCAAAGCTCAGCCACAGGCCGATACGGTTCGACATTTCGCCTCCTATGTGGGACCGCGCGACGCGCGTTGCGTCTCGGGGGAGCGAAGCCAGCGGACATAGGCCCAGATTGCTTCCACGTCGCCGGCTCCCAGGTAGCTGCGGAAGGCCGGCATCTTCAAGACGGCTCGCTCGAGGAAAAAACGGGCCATCGGATTCCGCTCGAAGCGGCGGCTGACCCCGCGTTCCACCCAGTCACGGAATTCGGCTTCGTCACGGACAAGGTCCGGGAAATCAGCTCCGTCCCATGATGGGATGTAGCCCTTCAGGGATCCCGGATTTCGGCGCGCAAGACGACCTCCCGGGCCGTGGCAGCCGACGCATCCGAGCGCCGCGATACGCTCCCTGCCATCGGCCACGAGAGAGTCCTCGGGCTCGGGAATACCATGCACAGCGCTCACGAAGGCAACGAGGTCGCTGATCTCGGATCCGGATAGGCGATCCTTGAATGCGGGCATCTTGAGCGCCCCGCGGTCGCGCTCCTCACGCCACGTGGCGCTCTGCGCCCGTTTCCGCGTGACCCCGTCCCGGATCCACTCCCGGATGTCGCCGGGATCGTGGCCGAACATCATGAGATCCCCCTCCCACGTCGGTACGGTCTGGTCGGTCCGTCCGGGGTTCGAGGTTCCGCGTAGACCCTCGGGACCGTGACATCCGTAGCAGCCCGTTCGCTCGGCCAGACGCCTCCCCCGCTCGGCCGCGGGAAGCTGCGGTCGAATGAAGAGGTATCCGGCAACACCAGCGACGAGGGCCGCAATCACTGCCAGAACCGCGAGGCGTTGGAGCGCCATCGGTCACCCCTCCGGTGCGTGGGGCAGGACTCCCCCCACGCACCTGTATGGCCTGCAATTCCGGCGGTCTACGCCGCCGGTTTGAAGCCCGTGATCTCGATCGCCTTCATGCCGGACCGGGTATAGACACGCCCCATGACCGCGACGTTTTTCCCGGCCATGCTCTTCAGCTTGTTGTACGAGTCCGGATTATCGTGTTCCATCGTGACGAGGTAGAGCACACCCGTTTTGGTGAGCACTCCCATTGCCATT
>Ga0137418_10004715_pt1 | contig 12486 bp, 8 predicted proteins | sample CZODoug3_1_2_16f_FD_122242 | JGI IMG/M metagenome (GOLD analysis project Ga0137418, IMG submission 122242) | Vadose zone soil fungal communities from Angelo Coast Range Reserve, California, USA - CZODoug3_1_2_16fungal (Hybrid Assembly) | ecosystem: Environmental > Terrestrial > Soil > Vadose... | reverse complement strand
GTCGCAGTACACGCAGCTCATCGCCCGCCGGATCCGGGAGCTGCACGTCTACTGCGAGATCCATCCCTGCACGATGCAGTTCGAGCAGATCCGCGCCTTCCGGGCCAAGGGAATCGTCCTCTCCGGCAGCCCGTACAGCGTCGAGCAGCCCGGCGCGCCGATGGTCGATCCGAAGATCTTCGAGCTCGGCGTCCCCGTGCTTGGCGTCTGCTATGGCCTCCAGCTCATGGCCAAGCTGCTGGGCGGCCAGATCGACCGCACCGCGCACCGGGAGTACGGGCCGGCTCGCGTCGAGGTGATCGAACCGATCGGCCCGTTTCGCGACATGCAGCCCGGCGAGCACCTCGACGTCTGGATGTCCCACGGCGACAAGGTCTCCGCGCCGCCGAAAGGCTTCCGCACCATCGCCAGGACCGCCAACTCGCCGTACTGCGCGGTGGGCGACCCGAAGCGGAAGCTCTACGCCATCCAGTTCCACGCGGAGGTCGCGCACACGCCGCGCGGCCGCGAGATCTACGAAGCGTTCCTCGAGGAATGCGGCGTCTCCTTCAGCTTCAAGATGGGCGCGTTCGCGGAGGAAGCGTCGAAGCAGATCCGCGAGAAGGTCGGCAAGGAGCGCGTCATCTGCGCGCTCTCCGGAGGCGTGGACAGCGCCGTCGTGGCGCTGCTCCTGCACAAGGCCATCGGCCCGCAGCTCCAATGCATCTTCGTCGACAACGGTCTCTTGCGGGAGGGCGAGGCCTTCCAGGTGGAGCAGACGTTCAAGGACCGCTTCCACGTCCCGCTCCGCGTGGTGGACGCCCGCAAGCGGTTCCTCGACGCGCTCAAGGGCGTGACCGACCCAGAGCAGAAGCGGAAGATCATCGGGCGCGAGTTCATCGCGGTCTTCGAGGACGAGGTGGAGAAGGACCGCCGCGAGCACGGCGAGGCGCGCTTCCTCGCTCAGGGGACGCTCTATCCCGACGTGATCGAGAGCGTCTCGTTCAAGGGCCCGAGCGCCGTGATCAAGAGTCACCATAATGTCGGCGGGCTTCCGGAGCGGATGAAGATGCAGCTGATCGAGCCGCTCCGCGAGCTCTTCAAGGACGAGGTCCGCGCGCTCGGCCGGGAGCTGGGGCTCCCGGAAGCGATCGTCTCCCGCCAGCCGTTCCCGGGACCCGGCCTCGCCATCCGCGTTCTCGGCGAGATCACCGAAGACCGCCTCGCGATCGTCCGCAAGGCCGACGCCATCGTGCAGGAGGAGGTCGCCAACGCGGGGCTGCGCGAGAAGCTCTGGCAGGCCTTCGCGGTGCTCCTGCCGGTGAAGTCCGTGGGCGTGATGGGCGACGAGCGGACCTACGAGTCCGCCTGCGTGCTGCGCGCGGTGGAGAGCCTGGACGGCATGACCGCGGACTGGGCGAGACTGCCCTGGGACCTGGTGGCGAAGATCTCCAGCCGCGTCACCAACGAGGTGCGCGGCATCAACCGCGTGGTCCTCGACGTCAGCAGCAAGCCGCCCGCCACCATCGAGTGGGAGTAGGACCGATGGGGACACCATAAGCAATGGCGTGCCAAGTCCGGTGCCGGCTCCGGGCCGCTTGGCACGGGCTATTGCGTATGGTGTTCCACTGCTTGAGTTGACGTAATCCTTCTTATCAGACCTTCAGGTGTAGAGGCCACGTGAAAATGTCCGCTTCTGGCCAAGTAGAAATGTCCGCTTTCGGCGACGTGGTGTCGCTCGGGAGCCCAGGCTCGATTGTTCGCCGGACCCACCGCAGCGAGGGCGGCACTCACCTTTGCTGGAGGGGATTCTCCCTGCAGGCCTGTTCTCCGGCAGCGCTCCCGCTGGATGGGTTCACGTCTGGATCAGGCCCTTGCGGATTCCGCCGATCTAGCAGGTCCGGGGAAAAGCGGGAGCATGGCACCGGGGGGGAGCCTCATGCAACGACGCCGGCGCCATGTCCCGCCAGGTGCAATTGCTCGTGGCCCTGCAGTGAGCGTGCCCCTTCGGTGGATGCGCTACAATCGTGATGCTTGCATCTCAGTGATCTCGACCTGAATGGCGTTGCGCAAATATCTCGCCTTGACGAGGAAGTCCTTGGAGAATCCCTGCGCGATGACCTTCAACTGGCTCTCGCCGGCGCCCTTCACGAGGATCTTGACTTGATTGCCTTGATCAGGCGCGACCGTCACTATCTTCGGATCTGACGGGATCCACTTCGGGCTGATCTTCGTCACCCGGCCTTTCCCATCCACCCCTTGAGCGCGGGCTTCCACGGTGTCCTGGGCATTGGCGCCCATATACCTTGGCGGTGAAACCCAGTGGTCTCCGCCATAGGTGGGTCCGCTCAGCCGGGAATCCAGCTTGAAGGAAACCGTGATGCCGGACAGAGATGGTGCGGTCGGGCTTGCTGCCGGGGCCGCGTGCAAGATGCCGGTGGGCACGAAGAGCATCGCGGTTGAAAAGGCTCTCAAGCCGGTCAGGTTAGCGCGAGTCATATCGGGTTTTCTCCAGTGTCATCCTTCAGGCAGAGACGAAACTGCTCATCCCCTCTCCGGAGAGAGGGGATGAGCATCAAGGCGGATCGACTCGCTCAGTGACAATAGTGGCTGATTGGACCCACCGCAGGGTTGCAATTCGGGCTGTTCCGCACGCTCAGGTCCCTCGTGCCGTCAGGATTGAGGGTCCCCCGGACATTGAGGAAGTTCGGCTCCCGCAACGGCACACCCGCGCTGCCTACCGCAGGGATGTCCCGGAAGCAGGGCCCGGCTCCGACCACGCCGCCGCAGTCGCCGGCCGTCTGCGCAAGCAGGTTGCCGCGGTTGAGGGTATTGTCGGGCGCTCTGCCGTCCACGGGGATGATCACCTCAGGATGATCGAACGGCGCCGCGGCGTGGGCGGCGCGCTCATCGGTCAGCTCGAGGAGGAAGTCCACCAAGGCGATCTTCTCCGTCTCGTTGAGGTTCGATTGGGCCTCGATGTCGAGGTTGACCAGGAGGAAGTCCCGGTGCTTGGCATTCGTCATCGGGAAGTCGCCGCCCCGGACGTAGAAGTCAACCACCTGGCGCAGCGTCAGCATGCCGCCGTTGTGGAAGTACGGACCGGTTTTCTCGACGTCGCGCAACTGGGGCGCCTTGAAAGCGCCATCCCGGAGCACGCGGTTGGGCTCGGGCCACGTCCCCATGAGCTCCTGCTCGCCCATATTGAGGGCCTCGTTCTTGACCGCCGCCGGATTGATTGGACCAATGTTGTCAAGGAACCCCTCCAGCATGGCCACGTCGGTGAGGGTGTTGATTCCGGCGAATGGCTCGTCCAGATCCGGCTGAGAATCTCCCACCGGAACCCCATTGATGAAGGGCGCCAGGTACGGAGGCAGTAGGGGATTCACAGGTTCGTCCGTACCTCCCGGGTTGATCTGCTGATCCTGTGCGGACTCCTCAAACAACCCGCCCTCAGGCCCGAGGCTCGGATCGAAGGTTGCCATGGCGTTGCCAGGCTCGAAATCCGCACCCCCGAGGTTCTTCAGCAGCAGCGTCGCAATCGACAACGGCCACCCGAACGCGTCCGTACCACCCCGGCCGCTGTCGTTGGCGATGGGGCGAACCCCGAGGTTGTACACGCCGTTGTCGATGAACGCCTGCCCGGCCCCGTAGTAATCGGGTGGGTTGAAGACGCCGTCGGGATACGCAATCCCGTTTACCGGGTTGGGCACGATGCTCTGGTTGATGAACCTGCGCTCGATCCCGTCCTGTCCGTTCTCCGCGATTTCGGACTCGAGCAGGAAACCCGAGATGATCCGACCTCGGCCCAAAGGCTCTAGCAGCAATTCAACCCCGGGCGCCGTGGGGCTGAACTCGGAAGGGAAGTCAGGAAGTATCGCCTTGAAGGTGAAGGCCACGGTATTGTCGGTCAGGGTGGGCATGTTATGGCATGCACCGCATCGCCCGCTCCGGAACGCAGGATTCTTCAGCGAGAGGTTCGAGGCAAAGAAGATATCCGCTCCCAGCAATGGATCCGGGGCGCCGGGCTGGCGCGTCCCGCCGGCCGCATGCCCAATCGAGCCCGCGCCGCCTTCGCCCGTGGCGTGATCGTATGCAATGACGTTGGGATCACGCTTGAAATTGCCAACCTCCCGGAAGCAATTCCGTTGAGTCGCGCTGGTGCAGTTGAGGAGATCGTCCACGAGCAGTGCCTCGGACGTATCTCCCAGGCTCATGAACGCATCCGGGTTCGCGTCGAGGAACTGGTCAAATGGCGTATTGTCCGGCACGAGAATCTGTACCCAGGCGTGGAGTGACATACCCCAGAAGAGGGGGAAGTTCGCCTCGATTTGCCGGAACTGGTTGGTATCGTTCGGAAGAGCCACACCGGAGGCGAGCGTCAGCACGAAGCCGTCAAACGGGTCAGCCGTATTCGTAGCGCTGACGGTGCCATCGGCGTTGAGGATCGGGACGACGCCGGTGCCGACGCATTGATTCGGATGCAATGCGGCGTTTCCGTCGGTGTAACAGCCGTTGAAATGTTGATTCGTGTTGGCCCAAAGCTTGGCAAAGTAGGCAGCCTGGATCAACTCCTGGTAGCTCACATTGAGCCCAGGTCTGCCGGGCCGGTTGACTGGGCCGTTGTAAGTCGTGCGCTGACCGGAGAACGGCCCCAGGACGCTGTCGGTCGGATCCACCAACTGGTTGGCGAGAGGTGTGACCCCCGCCTGGAGCAGCTTCTTGCCGACCTTCTGCCAGTTGCGTCCCAGGAAGGACATCTCGAACTCGCTCAGTCCCGGCCCCGTCGCCAGGGACGCGATGCTGGCGAACTTGATCAGTTGTCGCGTCGCCGTCATCACGCCGGAAGCAGTGCCATTGTTGACCCAGACGTGCGTCTGGGGGTCGGCCGCGCCGAATACGCTGCCGCCGTTGAAGTCGTGACGGGCCCGTCCATCCCAGAAGTTGTCGAAATTGAAACCTGCCGCCTGCATGGTGGGGGTATTGCGGGGCTCTACCCGGCGGAAGCCCTGGAACACCGGAATCGGGTCAGTCGCATTGTCCCCCGCGGTGTTGCGCAGGTCAGGCATCACTGCTGCGACGTTGTTGTTCGCAGGTTGGAACACCCCGATCGGTGCGATGTCACTGAATTTGTTGAAGATGACGCCCATGGACGAGGCGACGTCGTTGAGGTCGCTCCTGATATTCGCGGCACTGCACACGGTGACATCACCCAACACCGGGTGGTCCAGCGGGGCAGTACCGCCCGGCAGGCAGGAGATGTTGTTGCACACGAGCTTGGTGACATTCTCGACGTTCGCCGTGATCGGCGTCGTGCACGCCGGGTCGCCGGCCACGTCCGGGTTCCACAGCTTGTGGAAGGGAAAGTCCGCCGCGGTCAATTCCTGATTGGCAGCATTGATTCCATGGAGGTCGATGTTGAGATCGCCGCCCAGGTGGTTGGGGTTGATCTGGTTCTTGGTCCGGGTGTCAGCGCCGACGCCGTTGAAATGGCACGTGCCGCAGGACTGAACGCCGTCACTTCCCACCTGCATGTCCCAGAACAGGGCCTTCCCCAGCGCAATTGCAGTATTTCTGCCCGTTGGAATGGGGCCCGCCGTAAGCGTGGCAACAATGCTGCCGGCCTGCCGGTAGTAGTCATTCTCGCTCGAAGGTGTCGTGTTGTTCGGATCCGTGTTGAGCAGGTAATTTGGATTGCTCGGATTGCCTCCCGCCGTGGGCACTCGCAGCGAAGGCTTGCGGAGCCCGCCGGCGCCGGATGTCGGATTGCGCGCGTCGATCCTTCCCGGAACGCAGCCAAGGAGGGCGCTGCAGCCCTCCGTGCCTCTGGTGGGATCGAAGAGTCTCGCGCCTGCGGGAAGAATCGTGGCCGGTGAGCCGCCGCCCGTGAGCGGAACGGCAGGCGTCGAGTATTGCGTGGATCGCAGCAGAGCGCCTCGGAGTACGCCAAAACCGGCATAACCAGGTTCGCCTGGATCGAGGCCGCAGAGGTTCGAGCCCTCCGGGGGAACGAGCTCGAGGTTGATGACGCAAGTGAAGGGGTCCGCCTTGGGCGGGCCGTTGTAGTCGATCTCAGGCCCGAACACGCGACCCGCGCCGGGGGAAACCACGATCGGTCTGAATGTCCAGCTCCACAGATTCGGCAGGAGCCGCGGAAGCGGTTGGAAGTTTTCATGCGGAACCATGAATAGCCCCCCGGCATACCCGTTGTTCAGCAGCCGCATTTCCTCGCCGTCGGTTGGATTGTAGTTCAGCGGATGCACTTGAAATGGAGGCAAGGCCGGGCCGGGACTGAGCAAGCTCGAACCGGCCGTGATGTTGGGCCGGCGCACGATCGTCGATGCGTACGACTTCCACCCGTCGAAGTTCCCAGGGGTGACCAGGTCCGGCGTCACCGCGTATGGGTTGTCCAGAAGCTGCTCGAGCTCATTCCAGGTGGGAACGCTTTTCAGCGAAGCGTAGGGGCTCTCCGGTTCGAAGAGGAAGCCCGGCGCCGTGTTCGGCAACCAATTCTGCGGTAATCCGGCGGCCGCCTGGTCTTGCGCACGGATGTACGCCGGCTGGGTCCTGCTCCCGTTGTATCTGATGCCCCCCGGCCCTTCGCAAACCGTAACCACGCCGTTTTCATCGTAACAAGGCAGCTCGGCCATGCCGTCCATCGGCACGAGGGCGAGAGCGAAGGCAAAGAGCGTGGTCCAGCCTCTCCGGAACGCGGCGCAAGTCTTGGTCTGCACGTGGATCCCCCGGCGTGTCCAGCCCGTGCTGGACGATCCCGATCTCGTCTGCATGTGGAACCCCCTGAGTACTAGACGGCGGGGTTCATAAATCGATAGTGCTTTCAGACCTTTGTTTTACTACCTTTGTCTGAGTATATCGACCTTAGGCCTGCACACCTTTGTCTGATATATAGTCGTAAGCTGCTGGATTAGCTAATGTCAGTCGGACAGCAATACAAGACTAACATCGGTCACTCGCGACTTGCACCGGCACAGAGGGCGAGCGTGGCCACGCAGCAGCAGCAGCAGGATGTCGTCGCGACTTGACGACAGCCGTGACTGTGAGGAAGGCTCCGCGCAACTCGAGGGGAAGCTGATGAGATGGAGCTACGCAATGGGCGTCGTTACCGCGACGAGCCTGAACGGTCCGGGCGTGGAGCTCGACAGCGACGTCGAGCATTCCGCGGCGCGCGAGCAGGCCGCTGTCGCGAAGACGCCGCGTCACCGGGAGGATTGAACGTGCGCTGGATGGTTGCGATTGCCGTCGCCGCGCTGGCGGTGGCGTTCATCTACCTCGGCAACATCAGTCCGCTCTTGTCGCTGCTTCGACGGGCTCCGAGCAGCACCAGCGAGGCGCCCACCGCGTCGCTTCCGGTTGACGCATCGAAGATTGCGCCGACAGATCTTCCCTCGAACCCGCCGCCGGCGGCTGCCCCCGCCAGCGCGCCGACTCCAGTCGCCCCGAAGCTCGCGTCTCCGTCTACCGGTCCATCGCAAATCCCGCACCCCACGACTCGGAAGACGAGCCGCCTGATGCGCCGGATTTTCACCAGCCAACTCAATTCGGGGCTGAGCGGACTGCGCGCGCATCTGGAAAAGTGCCCGGGCAGGCCCGCTCACGGCGCGTTCGGGGGGAACGGAACTTACGTCCCCGGCGTAGAGGAGGTGACGCTCCTCATGCTCGAGGTGGAAATGCTCGACGGCAGGGTGAAGATCGTCGACGCTCCGCTCGCAATACCCGGGTCGACCAGCGATGCATTCGCGGCGTGCGTACAACAGGCGCTTCGCGGTCGGGTCATCGCGGTTCCGGCCGCCGCGGCGGGAGATCGCGCGCAGATTGCGTTCCCGCTCGATCCGGTGAATCTCGCGGAACAGTAGCCAGGCCACTTTCGCGGGCCGGCTTGACGGCGGCCGGCTTGCAGGAGGAAGTCTTGAGCGCCGGTCAGGGGGATTTCCAATGCAACGGAAATGGATGGCTGTCGGAGAAGCCGCGCTCGTCGCGGCGATGATCGTGCTGCTCACGGCATGTCGCAGCGTCGCCGAGGTTCCTAAGCTGGACACGCCCAAGGAGAAGACGAGCTATGCGCTGGGCGTGGCGATCGCCAGGAGCTTCGAGCGCCAGCGCGCCGCGCTCGACATGGATGCGCTGGCACGGGGTCTGAAGGACGGGCTCTCGGGCAAGGATTTGCTGATGGAGGACGACGAGCTCCGCGCGTCGGTGAGCGCATTCCAGGGCGATTTGAACGAAAGGAAACCAACCAGGGCATCCGATGCCAACGCCAAGGCAGGGGAGGCATTTCTCGCCGAGAACGCCGAGAAGGAAGGCGTCGTGTCCCTGCCGAGCGGTCTGCAGTACAAGGTCCTCAAGGCGGGCCAGGGCAAAAGACCGACCGACACCGACACTATTGAGTGTCATTACCGGGGCACCCGGATCGACGGCAGCGAATTCGAGAACTCCTACGCTGCCGGGCATCCGGTATCGTTCCAGCTGCGGCAGGTAATCCCCGGCTGGAGGGAAGCCCTGAAGCTCATGCCGGTGGGCTCCAAGTGGAAGCTCTTCGTCCCTTCGCAACTCGCCTATGGCAGGCGCGGGCTGCGCACCAAGAAGCGAGGTCCGGCCAGGATCGCGCCGAACGCGACGCTCGTCTTCGATCTCGAGCTGCTGGCCATCAAGCCGGCGAAGGGAGCCGAGACGGCGTCGGGCGCCATTCCGGCTGGAGCCAAGGGAGATTGAAGGTGCGGTGGACCATCGTCATCGGCGCCGGGCTGGTCCTGGCGTTCGTCTATTCGCTGTACAAAGGTGGCGTCGAGTTCATCTCCTCGGTGACGGTCGAGTCGGAACCCACCGTTGCAGCCCATGGCGCTCCCGGCCCGGTCGCCTTCGCACCGCCGCCCGTGGCGCCGCTGCCTGCGGCCCTTCCCTCGAAACCGCCGGCGACAATCCGAACAGGCACGGCCACGGCGACAAGGCCTGCGCTTGCGATCTCGGCAGTCGGTGCATCCGGACCGTCACAGCGCGGTGCTGTCGCGAGGGACCTTCGCCGGCAGGTGGTCGCGGAATTGAGCGAGTTCAGGACGCGGCTAGCGAGCTGCTCCGACACCCGCGTCGGCGGCGAGGAGGGCGCGAGACGGCCACTGGTCCTCATCCTCGAGGTGGCGACGCGCGACGGCAGGATGGAGGTCGTCGACGTGGCTCGCGAAAAGCGCGGGCGCGCCGGCGAGGAGTTCCTCGGATGTGCACGCAACATTCTGCGCGGCCGCGTCATCGAGGCTCCCGCGGCAAAGGCGGGAGGTCGAATGTGGATTGCATTGCGCCTGGGAGCTGCGTGAAAGGGCAAGCGTTGCGCGGAGAGCGACGCTTTGTTCTCGGCTGATACCCCAGGTTCAACAACCGCGCAACAGAACGGCTCTAATGCGTGGGAGCGCTGATGACGATGGCGATGGCAAGGCAGGTTTCCACCCGACTTGACCGCTGGCGCCGCTTTGGGGAAGGCTAAGCGGGTTTCAAGCTCGGGGGCAGCAAATGTGAGCCCCCCACGTTCTTCAACTCGCATCATCTGGGGGAATTCAACATGCGCAAGCTTCTCATCGTGGTGGCCGCGATCGCGGCCGCGTCTTGTGGTGGCAATTCCAGCAACCTGTCGAAGGCAGAGGCACAGAGCGCCTGTCCGCGATCCGCCGATCGTCTTGAGCATTACTGAACTGACGTTCCCGTGAGCAGCAAGAATGTGATCGCCGTCACGTGGGCGGACGGCGGCGACCAAGCCGCTGTAAATAGCTAGTATCTCGGCACTTCGACGCATCCAGTCAGACTGTAGCCTTATGTATACAGTTTGACCATTTAGCCTTACAGCTGTTAGATTCTCGACGTTCGTCGATCCGACGAAGGGGGTTTCAACACCACTTGAGCAGGCGCTTACGGGGGAACGCCGATGACTCATCCGTTCACGCGCATGGCAGCCGCACTGCTCGAAGAAGCGGGCGGCCGCTCTTTCGCTCAGCAACTCGAGCTTGCGCCCGCCGCCCTGGCTGAGCTCCAGAAATTCGTCCGGCGGCACGTGGCCACCAGCGCCGACGCGGCGGACATCGCGCAGCAGACCGTGCTGATCGCCTGCACGGAGATAGGCGTCGCGCCTTGGGACAATCTCTCGCGCTGGCTCTTGACCGTCGCGCGCCATCTGATCGTCGACCACTACAGATCGCAGCGCCGGGTCCAGTTCGTGCCCCTGGTCTCCACTCTGGCGGAGACTCAACCGGAGCTCCAAACCCGGCCTGATGCCGCTCTTGCGGTCGCCGAGTGCCGCCAGCGGCTGAGCCGCTTGCTCAACCGCATCAATCACTGCATCTGCCTCGAGCATCAGGTGGCCGTGCTGCTCTCCGACGCGTACGGCTATTGCGACAAGGACTCGGCGGCGGAGCTGCGCATGAGCGTGCCCTGCTTCAAGCTCCTGCTGCACGGCGCGCGCGCCGGCCTGCGGGACGTCGCCGAGCACGGGATCAGGGTCCACCGGCACCGAAGCGGAGGCCTCGTGGTGCAGCCCAAGAATGGCATCGGCGTCACCTGCCGCGTCCCAGCCTGCGAGCTCGTCGAGATGCGCCAGAAGCTGCTCAAAGGGCTCGACTGCTGACCACGCACTTCAGCGCGCGCTGCCGTAAAACACTGGGCGCTGCCGCGTCGAGACTGGTACCACCTTGCCGCTCTGCTGCGCCCCTGCGCGGCGGAGTTTAGTCTGCTGCCGCCGCGCTCTGCTAGACGTGGAGCGCGATAAGCGAGAGGAGGGGCCAGGCGACAGAACCGCGCTTATCCGTCCTTTCGATGTAGCAGCCAAATGAAAATGTCCGCTTCGGGCCAAGTAGAAATGTCCGCTTTCGGCGACGTGGCGTCGCCTGAAAGGCGGACTGGTGGCCCAGGAGCTGGTCGAGATGAGCAGCAAGGAGCTGGACCGTCTCGCCGTCGTCCGGCAAGTCCTCGAGGGACGGCTCACGCAGGCGAAGGCGGCAGAGTTCGTCGGCCTCTCCGAGCGCCAGATGCGTCGACTGTGCGCGGTCTTCGAGAAGCGAGGGCCGGCGGGCCTCGTCTCGGGCAAACGCGGCCAGCCGAGCAATCGGCGCTTGCCAGACGAGCTGCGATCGCAGGCCATCGAGATCGTGCGCGAGCGCTACGCCGACTTCGGTCCCACGCTGGCCTGCGAGAAGCTCCTCGAGCTGCACGATCTCCGGGTCTCCAAGGAAACGCTGCGGGTCTGGCTGATCGGCGCCGGCATCTGGATCCCTCTGCGAGAGAGAGTCAGGATGCCGCATCAGCCGCGCCACCGGCGCGAGTGCTTCGGCGAACTGATTCAGATCGACGGCTGCGAGCACGCCTGGTTCGAGGAGCGCGGTCCCGGCTGCACGCTGCTGGTTTACGTCGACGACGCGACCAGTCGCCTGATGGAGCTGCGCTTCGTGAAGAGCGAATCGGCGTTCGACTACTTCGCCTCGACCCGCGCTTATCTTGAGCGCCACGGCAAGCCGGTGGCCTTCTACAGCGACCGGCATAGCATCTTCCGCGTCAACCACGAGGGCTCGACGGGCCGGGCCGGGGGTGTGACGCAGTTTGGCCGCGCGCTGACCGAGCTCAACATCGACATCATCTGCGCCAATTCCCCGCAGGCGAAAGGCCGCGTCGAGCGGATGAACAAGACGTTGCAGGACCGGCTGGTGAAGGAGCTGCGCCTGCGCGGCATCTCGACGACGGAGGCCGGAAACGCGTTCTTGCCCGGGTTCATGGCGGACTACAACCAGCGCTTCGAACGCACGCCGAAAAACTCGCACGACGTCCACCGGCCGCTGCGGAGCGACGAGGACCTCTCCCGCATCTTCACCTGGCAGGAGGAGCGGAGGATGTCCCGCAACCTGGTCGTCCACTTCAAGCGAGTGAGCTATCTCGTCGAGCCAGGTCCTGAGACTCTGCCCTTCGCGGGCAAGCGCGTCCGCATCTTCCAGTGGGAGGAGGGGCGAGTCGAGATCCGTTGCGAGGGTCGACTGCGTCCCTACTCGCCCTTCGACAAGAACCGCTGCGTCACCCAGGGCGCGGTGGTGGAGAACAAGCGGCTCGGCGCTGCGCTCTCGGTCATCCAAGCTTCGCAGCTGGAGCGGGACAAGGTGCGCCTGGCGTCGAGGAAGCTCACTCTTCGAGAGAAAGACCGCATCGAGGCTGCTCGCATCACGGCAGGGACACTGCAGCCGGAGCCACCCGCCGCGGATGGCCTCAGCGAAGTCGCTTCGTTCCTCGAGCGATTCGAGGCGGAGCAGAAAGCGCGGAAGAAGGCGCACAACGATCGAACTGCCCTCCGCCGCAAGGCGCTGGCTCAGGGATAGCGCCCAGCTGGTCCGCCAGCCAACCGGACATTTCTACTTTGCTGGAGACCGGCCATTTCTACTTGGGTTTGACACTCTCTAGAAAGGCCTTCGCGCGTGGGCGAGGCGATATGCTTCGCCCATGCGACCCTTCATCCTGCTCTGGCTTTTC
>Ga0137418_10004714_pt1 | contig 12487 bp, 10 predicted proteins | sample CZODoug3_1_2_16f_FD_122242 | JGI IMG/M metagenome (GOLD analysis project Ga0137418, IMG submission 122242) | Vadose zone soil fungal communities from Angelo Coast Range Reserve, California, USA - CZODoug3_1_2_16fungal (Hybrid Assembly) | ecosystem: Environmental > Terrestrial > Soil > Vadose... | reverse complement strand
CCCGTCCGCGACGGCGCGGCGCTGCGGCAGTGGTTCCAGCCTTCGGCGCCGGACGTGAAGCACCATCCGCGATTACCTGCATCGCCGCCGCGTAGCCGGCAACATAGGCTTCGCGACGAACCTGCTCGATTTGCTGCTGCAATTCCATTGTAGCTGCTTTGGGCATTGATCGGTGTCCTCTTACCTCCGCGAAGCGGAGGACGCTTCAAACATCCAACAACCCGCCGGGCCTGCATTCCACAAGTCGAACGACTGCAAGTCGTTCACGTCCGAGCAGCACGGTGAAGGGCTGCGATTGGACGCCTTCCAGGTGATGATCTGCCACATTTACAGCGTAGCTTCCTCCAGCGCAGCGATAGCGCCATCAAACGCGGCGATCACCTCGGCGTGCGTGCGCGCGGGATCGTCGTTCCAGTACTGGACCGGGCGACGCGTTTGCCATTCAAGCGCATTGACGGCGTCCTCGATAGGCAAGCCGAGCTTCCGGCCGGCGCGCATAACGGCACCCAGCATGCAGAAGCGGCTCACGAACACCGACCGGACGGGGACAGGGATGTCCAGCCAGCCACGAGCGAAAGATCCACGGCACCAGCGCTGTTCATCGGCGAGCAGAGCACGCGCCCAGGCGAGGACAGCGAGCGTGTCGCCGACGCACTCCGGCCGCCGGCTGGCATGCCAAGCTGGAATGGGTCTCGCGGTGATCGTGCCGGCTTTCGGTGGATTGGTGCGGAAGTCGAGGACATCCCTGCCAAGGGCGGGCAACAATTTCGGAGCATCAATAATCGGGGCACAATCGAATGGCATCGGGGCCTCCTGCGCTACCACCGGAAACATTATCTCTGGGCAGTTGCTCCCGCGCCAGTCTGCCGGAAACCCGATATCAGCGGTTAGCGAGACGATCCGAGGAAGTCAGATCGCCACCTGCCTGCCGATCTCGACGACCTGTTCCGCTGGCAATCGGAAATAATCGGTCAAGTGAGAGGCGTTACGTTGCATAAACGCGAACAGCGCCTCGACCAAGCGCGGCAGGGCCTTGTCGTCGCCGCGAGGCACGACAGTCTCGTGCCCGACGTAATAGGTGACATCGGACAGGTCGATCGTGCAGCCGCGTTCATGGGCTTGTCGTAGCAGCGCCGGGATGTCTGGGTGCTCCATGAAGCCGAAATGGGCCGAGGCGCGCCAGAAGCCGGGCGCCAGCTCCTGCACCGTCAGCCGCTGGGTGTTGCTGACCCATGGCACCGATTCGGTGATGATCGTCAGCACGAAGACGCGCTTGTGCAGCGCGCGGTTGTGCCTGACATGCCAGACCATGACCGGCGGTGCGTCGCGCTGGGTGCGTGTCAGGAATACGGCGGTGCCGGGAACACGGGGGATGCGCGCCTCGGCGATCCGCGCCATGAAGGCGTCGACCGGCACCGTCTGTTCCTGCAGCCGCGCAAACACCGCCGCGGCCCCGAGATGCCAGATGTACATGACACCATAGACGAGCGCAGCCAGCACCAGCGGCACATAGCCGCCCTCCGCCACCTTCGCCAGATTCGCCGCGAAGAAGCTGGCATCCACGATGACGAACGCGCCGGCAACGGCGCCCGCGGTGGCAAGGCTCCAGCCCCAGATCTCGCGCATCGCGATGAACAGGAGCGCCGAAGTGATCAGCATCGTCGCTGAAACGGCAATGCCGTACGCAGCCGCCAGATTGTCCGATTTGCCGAAGCCGATCGCCAACGCCAGCGTCACCAGCATCAGCATCCAGTTGACCGTGCCGACATAGATTTGCCCGTAACCCTCGGCCGAGGTCTGGCTGATATGCAGCGGCGGCAGCCAGCCGAGCCGGATGGCCTGCCGGGTCATCGAAAACGCGCCGGTGATGATCGACTGGCTGGCGATAATCGTCGCTACCGTGGCAAGGATGACCAGCGGCACGAGCAGAACAGACGGGCACAGCCGGTAGAAGATGTTGTCGGCGGAAGTCTCCCCGGCGAGCAGCAGCGCCGATTGGCCGGCGTAGTTGAGCACGAGGCTCGGAAACACAATCACCGACCACGCCAGGCGGATCGGCCCGGCGCCGAAATGTCCCATATCGGCGTAAAGCGCCTCGGCGCCGGTAACGCACAGGAACACGGCGCCGAGTACCAGAAACCCGAGCGCGCCACCGGAGAAGAGATAGGAGAAACCGTATCGCGGATCAATCGCGGCAAGCACAGCGGGGTGCCGGGCGACTGCCGACAAGCCGAGCACCGCGATGGTCAGAAACCAAAGCGCCATGATCGGGCCGAATGCCCGGCCGATGCGGGCCGCGCCCTGCGGCTGAATCGCGAATAGGGCAATGAGAATCAGCACTGCGGCAGGCAGCACATAGGGCGCCAAGGCGGGGACCGCGATGTTGAGCCCTTCCAGGGCCGACAGTACCGAGATTGCCGGAGTGATTGCGCCGTCGCCGTAGATCAGCGCGGCACCGAACAAGCCGACGGCGATGATCACCGGCCGATGTTGGCGCTTGACGCCAAGTAGCGTCAATAGCGCCAGGATGCCGCCCTCGCCGTCATTGTCGACGCTCATCGCAACGGCGACGTATTTGATCGTCGTCACGACAACCAGTGTCCAGATCATTAGCGACAGCACGCCCAGCACCGCGGCTGGCTCCGGCGCGCCGCCGGTCAGGCCCAGAACAGTCTTTAGCGTATAAAGCGGGCTCGTCCCGATATCGCCGAAGACCACCCCCAAAGCCGAGAGGCCAAGTGCCGGCAGACTGCCCACGACGGTGGGTCGCGCTACAGCTTCGCTGGCCTCCGACACCAGATCACTCCTCCGCGTTTCCATGCTCTGTTGGGCCGTTGTCAATGCGGAGGGTCGCACGACCAACTGTTCCCGATCACCCTGAATTTGATCCGCCGTGCCGGGTTGACTTGCGGAGACCGGCGACCTAACTACCGCCCCGTGAGCCCTCTTCGGAGGAGTGCATCATCGTGAGCACCCTCCGCGACGCGGCAAAACAGGTGCCGGATTTGGCCGACCGTCTGGCTCCGATCATCTATGAGGACGCGGCTCTGATCGGCGTCGATATCGAGCTCCAGTGGTGTCGATATCGATTGGCAGACGAAGACAGAACCGAGTCCCGCGTCGCGGGAATTCGGGAACAGCTGGCAATTGCTCTCGATCGGGTAGCCAGGACGGGGGCAAAGACCCCGAGGGGCAATGAGATCAAATTTGCGGCATAAGCCCGCTTAACGGACGGTCGAGCTTCGTGCCCGCGCCGAGGGTCTAGCTGAATGGCGGCGCAGCGCCGCAATCTCCGGCACGACGCATAGCGGTACTGCCAACACCGGGAGCCCCGCTCGGCAACGGGCGGGGTTTCTTCGTTTCAGCCGGCCCGCGGATGAACCTGCGCTGCGCCAGTCGCGGCACCCCCGGAAAATAAACGCCGCGCTTTCCAAGGTTGGCGACACGGCGAGGGTGCGTGCTGCATTGTACGGCCATCGCTGTGGCCGATCCCCCCGCACATCAGTGACAGAGAGACAACGCCTGCCGCCAAAGAAAGAGCGGTTGCGCGCGCTCCCGCGAAATCAGCAGGAGCGTGCCCATGCGGCAGTCCACAATGACCACGATCCGGTCCTATCGATTTACCTCCGCGACGCCGAAAACGTGCTGGCGCAAGGCCACGATGCCGAGCTGCCGTCGGACGAAGACGCCCACGAACTTGCCGCAAGAATGATCGGAGAGCGCACCGCGTATCCTTGCGCAGAGGTGTGGGATCAGTTACGCGAACGACAGACAACTGGATCCTAAAATGTCCACGTCCTTCCAGCGACCCGCGCGAGCCTCGTCGTTGCAGATAACCTCGATCGCTGTTCGGAATTGCTGCAGACACGAACCATGTTCTGAAACGGTGGTCAGGAATAACTTGTTTTGAAAGTACAAAAAGGGCTTGAGCCGCCGGTTACCCGAATCCATGAAGCGATAAAATCCTTCTGTCACTCCCGGCCAGTGCACGGACATGTAGTCGTCAAGAGCTACAATCCCGCCGGGCACCAAGACCTCCTGCACGAGCTGCAGGTCATTATAGGTGTGTAGGCTTGTATGGCCCGCGTCTATCGAGAAAAACTTCACACCCTTTTTACCGAACAGTTCGATTAACTCAACTGCGGAGAGACTCGTAGTGTCACGCTGGACGATGCGAAAAAACCGACGATGCGACGCCATCAGCGTTTCGACGTGGGACAGAAACACTGCTAACGATCCATGCCCTGAGTGGTCAATATTCAAATTTTGGTTGTCGAACACATCAATTGCAAAACACTCCTCGTTGTCATTTCGAATCGTATTCAGCAAGAACAGAAATAATCCATGATGCACTCCAAATTCTGCAATATTACCGTGCACGCCATTATGGTCAAAAATTGAGCCGATGGCGTTTATGATTTGCCACATTCGATCGCCGAGCCACCCCTCCACATGGCCGAAGACGTGCTCGTTGAAATGTTCCAGCCGCTGTTGCCGTAAGGCAATCACACGAATTTCTCTTCTTTCGGATCCGCCAGCAGCCCAATGCAGCCGGCTTGCGGGCCAAAAATTTAGTCGGGACCGCCACTGGAGAAGTTGTTGCATTTCAACCGTCAGCAAGCAACCGTCGCGATAGAAGATCAACCTGGCGATTGGCAGGGCCAAGTTACAGCCGGAATTTCCTTGTCTGCCGATTTACCGGGTTGGGTGATCACTTGCTCTCCCCAAATCACACGTACCCGGCGCTCCAGGGAATGCAGCTCCTCGCAAGCCAGAAGGCCCTCTATGATTCGGAGTCTTGAGAGAGTGCCATTTCTTAGCAAGCCGAGGTGCTGAGTCATCTCGTCAACATCCGGCCGTCTCAGGAGGATTGCTCGGTACGCCTCATCGACGAACGCAGCCTCATCTAGCTCGGGTGACAGCCTAATCTCGCAAGGCCACTGATGAACGAATTCGGCAAACGACAATTTGCCGCTAGGCCAGGCGAGCTCAGGATGCGGATGGGACGATTGAGATAATGAAGTAATTTTGAGCCGCTCGGCGATCGCCAGCAATACCTCCCTGGATCTCCGCTCCCCGGATCGTTCCTCGGTCCGATCGCACGGAAGCTGGCGCAGCCGACGCCGTGCGGATCGAACAGCCTTGGCGACGGCACTGCCATCGATCCCACCGGAATGCTTATCGCTCAACAGGTAGACTAAAGCGTTTCCAAGACTGGAAGCGCTCTCTGTTTTATCTAAAACAATACAATCAAATATTTCTGAAAGTACACAAACGATTGCATCCACTCGGCCTAGTTGCTGCATCACGCGGATGATTGGCTCGACAGAGCTCCAGCAAAACCCCCAACGATCCAATGACCCTAAGACCGGCGACAGCGATCGCCAATCCTCTGACCCAGCGATTTTTTCGAAAAGCAATATCCTAAAAAATGAACAGGATGGATCCAATGCAACGCAGTACATCAGTAATACGATGGCGGCACAATCCGGCAGTTCTTTTGCTGCCGTGCAGAAGCCGTTCAGCAACTCTCGGCGAGGGCAGTATAATTCCAATTCCGGGTATTCGTTGTAAACTCCGCTCAAAAGCTTCAACGCGGCGATCAGCTCCTGGGTGCCGAACGCGCCGACCTTCACTCGGACAGTGTCGATATAGTCCTGAGCAAGTGGCAGCGACGCGAACTCGTTTGTCGGCATCTGTTCACGTGGGCGAAGGGGAGGGCTGGGCTCGCTGACCCATTCCTATCACGTTCCAGCCCAGCAACTTTGCGCGCTGGCCAGTCTTGCTCTTGTAGGGCCCGCGCATGGCCAAGCTCCCATCATCTCTGCAACTCCTCCTGCAGGAAACCGCTGGTCGCCGAGAAATCACTCACTCCCGCTCCGGGCACGCCGCAATGCAAGCTCAATCCTGCCTCTTGTCCAACCCAGCCCTTTGAGCTCAAACGCCGCATCGTCCAGTTGCGGATCGAGGACGAGAGCGCGGAGATAGGCAGTGCTGGCTTCACTCCCCCTACCCTGGATCTTTAACACATGGCCGAGCTGCAGGTGGGTATCCGCGACATCGCCATCGAGCTCGATCGATTTTCGGTAGGCATTTTCAGCCTCCAAACGATTGCCGGACTCCTTGAGAGCGTGCCCATATTGAACCCAAATCGCGGGATGGTCTGGCTTTTCTTTAAGCGCTTGTCGGTAATATCTAGCTGCCGATTGCCAGTCGCGTAAATCTCGCGCTCCATCCGCCAGAGAAAGCGAGTTACCGCCAAAACCACCGAAAAAACGTCGTGTTTCCTTTACAGGTCGTGTTTCCTTTACAGATGATAGAGAGCTTTCGGCCGAGCTCCTCACGATTTTGCGCTCCAGAAGCCCTTGCGCCGCGGCAAGGTCTCCGCTGGGTGCCAAGCTCATGCTGAATTGGGTTCGGGTCGCGCGTTGGGCCGGCGGTGTGAACTCCGACCCGACCTCCCGAGGCATACGCAGTTCAACATTGTGAGTTTCCTCGAAACAGCCATCGATGATATTCGATAAACGGGCGCCCTGCGCGGCCCAGCTATTCGCTCGTACCCACTCCCGCTGCCGCCGCAGGACCTCCGCCTTGCGGTCTTCGTCGCCGAGAAACGAGATGATACCTTCGGAGATCGCCTGAGCTCCGGTCCCGGGCAGTTGATAAACGATCTCGGAGACATCGGAAAACGTCGGCAGCGGCGTTGTGAGTACTGGCCGACCTGCGGCGAGCCCGAGCCGCACAGCGCCGCTTGCCGACTCCTCCGATCGCTGATACGGGTACACGATTGCGTCGCAAGCGCTGAGAAAAAACAGAATTTCCTCGATATCGAGGAAGTCGTGTATCAGACCCACATGGTCTTGCAGATCGAGCTGGTGAATCAGCGCCAGACAATGCTCACGTTGCTCTTGCGACTCCGGAGTCGGGTAATCGGCGTTCAGCATCAACAAATACGTCGCCGGATAAGCGCGCAACACGAGCGCAAAGCTATGGATCAGTTCGGCCAAGCCTTTGCCGGGGAGCAGGAACCCAAAGGTGCCGATTATCGGGCCGAAGGCCGATAATCCGAGCAGGCTGCGAGCTGCATCTTTATTCAGTGGGACACGATCGATTACGCCATGAGTCAGCAAAACGACATTCTCGTCGATGCCAAACTCCCGCAACCGATTGACGTCTTCAAGGCCGTGCACGAAAAGCCGGGTGCAGCTTCGCAATGCCTCGATGATCTTCTGATGAGCGTCCATTTGTTGGTAGTCTTCTAGGCCGCCCGTCCGATGAAAAGTCACAAAAGTAGTAACACCAGCGTTGCACAACGCAATGAGAGTATCAGCGAAATCCGCAAGATCAAAAAAGCTGAAGTTGTATTGAAAGAATGCTACGTCAAACTTGCTCTCAATGAGATAGTCACTGACGCGGGAAAGTCCGCCTCTAGATTTGGTCCACAAGCGTAGAATGTTGTCGGGATCCGGCCCGGTTGTCGGCTGATCATCAGCAAGGATCGTGATCTCGTAGGCGCTCTTATCGAAAAATTCGAGCAGGTGTTCGGAGTACGAGGCGATCCCGCAACGCGCATTGTAGGTGGAAATCCAACCGACACGCAGCTTTCGTCTCATCACTGGCCTCTTGTCGAGGTATTCTACGAAGCCGTCTATCCTCTCAGCGGCATCGCGCCACCGTAGCCGCAACGCATCTCGTTGACCCTGTGAGGCTCGAGAAGCCGATTCGGTTTCCGGCGAGCGACCGGCCCGGTACACCGTTTTCATCGTCTGCACAAGTTGGCCGATTGAGGGGCGCGCCCAGTAGGACCTGGATACCTTCAAATGGCTGCCAGAAAATTCATAGGTGCAATCAATCAAGAACGAATTTTTGTCGTTGCAGAAATCCAAATGCCCGCTGTGACGCGTTACGATCACCGGCAGACCGCGCGCCATCCCTTCCACGGCGGGAAGATTAAACCCCTCCCCTCGGGTCGGAAGGACGACCGCATCGGCAACATGGTAGAGAAAATCGATTTCTTGCTGATCAAGCTCCTCAGATATGATCTGGATTGCCGGGGCATATTTTGACGCACTGGTCAGACGCCTCACCCAGCTGTCAATCGTATTCATCGAATTGTCAAAAGTCTTTATAGCCAGCAGCACCGGGGCATCACCTGAAAAAGCAATGCAGTATGCGGTGATCAGCTCTTCAATTCCCTTGCGCGCGAGGCCTGAGGAGATGTGTAGGAAAGTAAACGGCAGCGACGGTGTTACCGGCCCCCGCCTTACCCGATCGCCGATCATTGGTGGAACGCGGCCCGAGTGATCGATCCCGTGCCCGATGACCGCGATCGGCACTCGCACGCCGCTATTTCGGATCACGCGCTTGGTGTATTCGGAAGGTACGAGTACTCCTTCAACATGAGCATTAATCAGATCGGCAACGAGCTCAGGAAGTGAACTCTCTTCCCAGGCTAAGTGAAGCAGCCGAAAATCGCCTAACAAGCCATTCGGTCGGGGCGGGTAGGTATTGCGTATTGTGACAACTCTATCGGGTGTTACTGGTGCCGGGTGAACCAAGTTTCGAATTTCCGAAGATAGTCTATTAGCGGCGCTCAGATTGACCGAATACGTTTCCTCGCCCTCGGCCGGTTCGATATAGGAGCTGCATTCCCTTTGCTCGCTGAGGGCCAGGGCAAGGTTGCGGTTGACGATGGCGAGGCTGTAGGAGGTCTCGTAAGGCCCTTCAATGACGTAATGGGTTCGCCTTGATGTCCGCGATCCGTCATCAGTTCGGGCGTCGACGCCAGGAGGTTCGGTTGCGGCGTCATAAACGCCGACGCCCGTCAACCAACGCCGCAGCTCGGTTTCGATGCCGTTCCGGCTAAACCGCAAAGAACGCGCACGCTGAGTTCGGATTATCTCACTTCGATACGACCGGTCCTCCTGCAGCCTCAATAACGATTCGACAATTCGCGCCGGCTCCTTGTCGGAAATCGGGATGCCAGCGTCTCCCAGCGTGTCCAGGACGCCAGACGATGCATAAGCAATGACCGGAAGATCGAGTGCCATTGCTTCTACGAGCGGCACGCCGAAGCCCTCATGCTCGCTCAACGAAACATAGGCGTTTGCGGCTCTGTACCAGCCCAAAAGCTCCTGATCCGTCACTCGGCCGGTAAATTTGACATATCGACCAAGTCCCGATCTACGAACCAGCTCATCTAAATACGATTTGTATCGGTTGGCGTCACCGAAATGGCCGACTAGGACAAGCTCTAGCGGAACACGCCCGATCGACCGAACCGCGTCAACAAAGTCGATGAGTTCGTGTTGGCATTTGTGTGGCGCAATCCGCCCCACGAATAGCGGCCGAAACACCGCGCACTGGTCATGATAGGGCTTGCTCGAGTGCGGCTCGTACCTGATAGAAGCGAAATCTTTGAGCAACGGGATGACGGTGACCTTGTCAAAGCCTCGTTGACTTAGATGCCGCGCGTTGTATGGCGACACCGCGATTGCCGACTCGACGATGTCTCGAAGCAAAGAAAGTTGGGCATAACCCTTGAGCACATAAGCATAAGTAGGATCGGTTTCTTCAAAAAATTCAGGCGGAGTGATGTTATGATAGATGAGGAATTTACGGCAACGCAGAGCAGCCAGCCGAGGGAAGGCATCGTGACCCATCGAATGGTGGATCAATAGCAGATCACTACTAGCGGCGTGTAAATCCTCCAATCGCCGAATCCGGCCGGAAAGCGCAGGATCCAAATGCTCGGCAAAAATATCAGACTCGAATCCTAGGCTTTGCAGCATAGATTGTACAAAGAACATCGAATTCGTCACGGCATCTGCAACGGCCGAGCCGGAATGGAACTGGTGGATACTCAAGCTGTGTTTACGATCCGCGGGCATATAAGAGCTAATCGCCGTTCTATGCGATCTGTCTGCCGGCACCGGAACCTGCACCACGTTGCGCTTCAATCGACGTCCAGTTCTTGTGCGGACGCCGCAAGACGACCGGAACCGACGAGAAGCCCACCGTAGCGGGAATTATGACAGATGGATCACGAATTTGAAGCGAAATCCTTCAAGTGGCCACCTGGTCTGCCAAGGGGCTCCTTGATGCCGCGGCCGATCGCGGCCGCGACACCAAGAAGATGGAACCAGCGCTTAGCCGGTCGAGCGGCGCGCGCCGTGATTACTGAGCACTGAAAACCGCGACACACCCTTTCGTGCAATTATTATAAAGGGTATTCGCCGGCAAGGGCACGTACACATGGTTGTTCGCGGCACTCGCGGCTATCGAGTGCACGGTCCCGGCGCCGTGCACGCCCGCGACCGCCGGGACGGGCGGGAGCGTCGGCACGAGCTGGGTCAGCGTGTTCGCCGGGGTGCTCGTCCCCGAGGTAACGACGCCAAAGACAGGTCCAACCGGGTCATTTCCAGCGGTAATGTAATAATTTCCATCGCCGGAGTTGAACCAGATTTCGTCGCCGCCGCCGACGCCCGGCACTGATACGAGGGCGTTCCCTGTGCAGCCCCTTCCGGGACCGGGATTGCAGATCACCGTCTGCGGTTCGGCGATTCCTTTACACGTCACAGGCGCGCCGGCGGGCGCTCCAGTTGGACTGGGAGAGGGTATGACGGCTGTGCACTTATGCGCGGTATCGACTTGATTGGCGTTGTTGTCAAAGACTGAGTTGCAGCCAACGAGCAGGTCCCCATTTGGACCGACCGTTAGGCCGGCGGGTTGGCAATAGTTGATTTGATACAGCCCTTCCAGAACCCCACTCGTATTGATCTGCGCGATCCCTCCCTTAAAGAAGGCTCCCGACCCGTCACCATCAAATTCCGGAATCGAGACATAGAATTTTCCTGTTTTCGGCTCCCACACCGGTTGCTCGGCACCGTTGGTTGCATTAGCGCCGTGGGCCGCGTCAAATATAATTTTTTTCGTGCTACCAAGCGCGCAGGTCGACTTGTTGACGGTGATCAAGGTACCGAACGGCGGGGTATCCGCGTTGTTGATCACCAGGAGCAATCCATCCGTCGGATCGTAGGCCAGCTCATCCGCGCGCTTTGTGCCTCCCGTATTCAGGGAGCTGGCAGGAGTTGTGTAGCTGACACTGGCGTTGATCGAGACCACGCGGCTGGGGCCGTCGGTCGCGAATATGCATGGAAACGATGACGTGACTCCGTTGGGCCCCGAGGTGGCGGTGCTGCCCGTGTCTCCGGCAAATCCAAAGGCGGCGCCGCCGATCTGGCCGAACAGCGTATCCGGGGTACCGGTAAATGCTCCCGTGGTGTCGATGACGTCGATCGCTGCGTTGGAACGATCGCCGAGAAAATAGAGGCCATTTGTCGGATCGACCCAACTGATGTCAAAGGAGAACATCTGCGTGTTGGGCTTCGCTGCCGTCCCATTGATCGCAATAGTGTAGAGTAGACGGAGAGCAGGGGGATTGGCGGCCGATGCCGCGCTCCCGAGCAGCAGCAACGGCGCGGTCACCGCCAGTAGCGCTAATCGCCAATATCGTTTTGGCGCAATGCACAAACCCCGCACTTTTATTATCATGGGTTTCCTCCCGCGTATAGGTTTCTCAGCAGACAGCAAACTACACCGTCGGTATTAACCATATCATCCTTTCGGTACACGTCAATTGCCGCGTAGGTTTCGTTTCAGCCCCTAGAACTCAAGGTCGATAGGCCTCGATTCCGGGCGAGCCAAGGAAGGCGGCTTTTGCGGATTTCTGCGAAGCACATGCGGAGAGTTCGCCTACCCTGGAGCGCTGCCAGCGGCTGATGCCAGGCAAAGGAATGGGTGGCGGCCGGTGCGCTGCTTTCCACCGGTCTAACGTACCCACCGTCGGTGGGATGGATCAGTTCGGCGTTGCGATGATGTCGATGTGGTCGATACCGCTGCGTGAGTAAGCGCCCATCACTCCGTCGACATCGTCCCCGTAGAGGGTCTCGGACCCGTCTCGTTCGATGACCCCGATCCCGTAGCCTTTGGCGATCAAGTAGCGGAGGTATTCGGGGCCGCTGCAGTGGGAGATCCCAGGCAGTGCGCCGGGGCTGAACTCACTCACGATCACCGGCCGGTCACGATCGATTGTCTCCGACAGGCCGATCACCGCGTTGAATTCCGCGCCCTCGGTGTCGATTTTGACCAGATTGATCGGTCGATTTTTAGGAAGGATGGCATCGAGCGCAAAGCACGGGACCGGGCGCGACGCAAAGATCGCATCCACATTGCTCGGCAATTCCGCCGTTATTCCATTGGAATATGAAACGTTGAGCGCCAGTACGGCGACCCGCCGCCCGGCGGCGGCTTGGATGACCAGGATCTGATCAAAGCCGTTCTCGCGGCGGCTCGCTTCCAGTAACCTGATGTTCTCCGGGTTTGGCTCTACCGCCACGACGAGGCCCGATGGCCCAACGAGCGAGGCCAGAAGCATCGTCAGGTATCCAATATTTGCGCCGATATCGACCACCGACATGCCGGGTTT
>Ga0137418_10004711_pt1 | contig 12493 bp, 10 predicted proteins | sample CZODoug3_1_2_16f_FD_122242 | JGI IMG/M metagenome (GOLD analysis project Ga0137418, IMG submission 122242) | Vadose zone soil fungal communities from Angelo Coast Range Reserve, California, USA - CZODoug3_1_2_16fungal (Hybrid Assembly) | ecosystem: Environmental > Terrestrial > Soil > Vadose... | reverse complement strand
TCGGCGACGTGGCGCTGGTGACCGGCAAAGGGCACATCGAGGCGGAGATCAACGGCCAGCCGAGGACGCTCAGGCTGATGTTCCTCAACGCCTGGGCGAAGACGCCGCAGGGATGGAAGTTCGTCGCCTGGCAGTCCACGCCTCAGCCGGCGTGAGCGGGGATTTCAAGGGGCGCCGCGAGGACGACCGGCTCCTGACCGGCGGCGGCCGCTACACGGCCGACCGCGATTTTCCGGGCCAGCTCTACGCCTGCTTCGTGCGCTCTGATCGCGCGCATGCAGATATTCTTTCACTAGCAAAAGAAAATGCATTGAAAAGTCCCGGCGTGGCAGCCGTTTTCACGGGCGAAGACACGGCGGCTTTCAAGACGCCGCCGCCGATGGTCAGGTTTCCGGGGCGCGGCGGAGCCATGCTCAAGGTCCCGCACCGCGACATCCTCGCGCGCGGCCGCGTCCGCTACGTCGGCCAGGAAATCGCGCTCGTCGTCGCCACTTCGGCGCCGGCGGCGCAGGACGCCGCCGAGCGGCTCGACATCGAGTACCGCGAGCTGCCCGCCGTGGTCGGCGCTGAGGAAGCGCTCCAGCCCGGCGCGCCGATCCTGCACGACGACATCCCGGGGAACCTGTGCTTCGACTACGAGTACGGAGATGAAAAAGCGACGGAGGAGGCGTTCGCGCGCGCCGCGCACGTCGCCCGCCTGAAGCTCGAGTCGACGCGGGTCGCGGGCAACCCGATCGAGCCCAAGTCCTGCGTGGTCGCGTACGACGCCGCGACCGGCAGCTTCGACGTTTACGCGCCGACGCAGGGCATGTCGATGATGCGGCCCAACCTGGGATTCATCACCGGCACGCCGCTCGACAGGATCCGCCTGCACCACGGCGACGTCGGCGGCGGCTTCGGCATCCGCTCGCAGGCCTACCCGGAATACTGCGCGCTGATGCTCGCCGCAAGATCGCTCGGCAAGCCGGTGAAATGGGTCGGCACCCGCTTCGAGACCCTGGTGAGCGATCATCACGGCCGCGGCATACAGCTGAACGGCGAGCTCGCCCTCGACCGCGACGGCAGGTTTCTCGCGCTGCGGGTGCGCTGGGTCTGCAACATGGGCGCCTACCTGTCGCAGCCGGGGCCGCTGATCAACAGCCTCAATCCGTCGCTGCATGCGATCAACGCGTACCGCATCGCGGCCCTCCATGGCCGCCACCGGCTCGCGCTGACCAACACGACGCCGACGACCGCCTACCGCGGCGCGGGGCGGCCGGGCGTTTCCTATCTGGTGGAGCGGCTGGTCGACGAGGCGGCGCGGCAGACCGGCATCGACCGCATCGAGCTTCGTCAGCGCAACCTGATTCCGAAGGAGGCGTTCCCGTACAAGACCCCGACCTCGACCTACGACAGCGGCGACCCGCCCGGGCTTTTGCACGAGGTTTTAAAGCAGTCCGACTGGGAGCGATTCGAAAACAGGCGTGAAGAGGCAAAGAAGCGCGGCAAGCTGCGCGGCATCGGCTGCGCGGTGTTCATCGAGCCTTCCGGCGGCGGCGCCATCACGAAGGAGGAAGCGGCGATCAAATTCGGCGCTTCGGGCGACGCCACGCTGTTCGCGCTCTCCGGCGCATCGGGGCAGGGCCACGAAACGGTGTATCCAGAGATCGTGGCCGGGATCTTCGGCATGCACCCCGGCAACATCGTCCTGCGCGCGAGCGACCCGGCCGGGCCGGCGCTATCCGGCGGCGGCACGGTCGGCTCGCGCTCGACGGCTTCGCACGGCGCAGCCCTCGCGGCGACCGCGCGCGAGGTGGTGAAAAAGGGCCTCGATCTGGCGGCGAAGCAGCTCGAAGTCGCCCAGGAAGACGTCGAATTTTCCGAGGGGAAATACCGCGTGAAGGGCACCGACCTGGCGATTTCGTTCGAGGAGATCGCCCGCCGTTACACAGCGGACCTCGACACGCTGGGGAGCGTTCCGACCCCGATGACGTTCCCGGGCGGCGCGCACGTCGCGGAGGTCGAGATCGACCCGGAGACCGGCACGGTCGAGGTGCTGCGCTACGTCGCGGTCGACGACTGCGGACGCGTCATCAACCACGTCCTGCTCGAGGGGCAGCTGCACGGCGGCATCCTGCAGGGCATCGGCCAGGCGCTGATCGAGCACTGCGTCTACGAGCCCTCGAGCGGGCAGCTGCTCACCGGCTCGTTCATGGACTACGCCATGCCGCGCGCGCACATGCTCGGGGAGGTGAGGCTGTTCGACAAGTCGGTGCCGGCGCCGGGCAACCCGCTCGGCGTCAAGGGGGTGGGCGAGGCGGGGACCGTCGGCGCGATTCCCAGCGTCGCCAACGCCGTGATCGATGCGCTGCGGCCGCTCGGCATCCATCATCTCGACTTTCCCTACTCGCCCGCGCGCATCTGGACGGCCATCCGCGAGGCGAAAGGATGAATCTGCGCATCGACCTCTTCAACCACGTGATGCCGCTGCGCTATCTCGAGATGCTCAAGCAGCACTCGAAGGACGCCGGCCTCGTCAAGCGCATGTCGAACCTGCGCATGCTGTGGGACATCGAGGCTCGCGTCGCCATGCTGCGCGAGAAGTTTGCGGAAGTGCGCCAGGTGCTGACGCTCGGCCTGCCGCCGCCCGAGCTGCTCGGCGGGCCGGCGTTCTCGCCGGAGCTGGCGCGCATCGCCAACGACGGCATGGCCGAGATGTGCCGCAAGTGGCCGCGCGAGTTTCCGGCCTTCGTCGCCTCGCTGCCGATGAACAACGTGCCCGCGGCGCTGGAGGAAATGGACCGCGCCATCGGCCAGCTCGGGGCGCGCGGCATCCAGCTCTGCACGAGCGTCGCCGGGCGGCCGCTCGACGAGCCCGAGTTCCTCCCGGTGTTCGAGCGCATCACCAACCACCACGATGCTCCGATCTGGATGCACCCGGTGCGGCCGGCGTCGCGCGCCGATTACCCCAGCGAGCCGAAGTCGAGGTACGAGATCTGGCAGGTGCTCGGCTGGCCGTTCGAGACCAGCGTCGCCATGGCGCGCATCGTGTTTTCGGGGATGTTCGTGCGGCTGCCGAAGATGCGCATCATCACGCACCACTGCGGCGGCATGATTCCGTATTTCGCCGGCCGCGCCGAGACGCTTTGGGCCCAACTGGGTTCTCGAAGTGTGGATGGTGAGGAAACCGAAGTGCTCAAGCGACTTCAAAAACCTCCAATTGAGTATTTCAAGATGTTCTACGGCGACACGGTGCTCGGCGGCGCGGCGGCGCCGCTCGCCTGCGGCATCGCGTTCTTCGGCGCCGACCGCGTGGTGTTCGCGAGCGACTGCCCGTTCGATCCCGAGGGCGGGCCGATGTTCATCCGCGAGGGCATCCGCTCGGTCGAGGAGCTCGGCCTGCCGGAACGCGACAAGCGCAAGATCTACTTCGATAACGCCGTCAAGCTGCTGCGCATGGAAGGAAAGCTGTGAACCGATTTCTGCTGTCGGCCCTGGCGCTGATTTCGTTCAGTGCCGCTGCGCAGACCTATCCCAGCCGCGCCATTACGCTGGTCGTGCCTTACACACCCGGCACCGGTATCGACATTATTGCGCGCACCGTGGCTCCCAGGCTCACCGAGCGCTGGAAGGAGGCGGTGATCGTCGACAACAAGCCCGGCGCGAGCGGCAACATCGGCGCCGCGACGGTGGCCAAGGCGCCGCCCGACGGCTACACGCTGATGGTGACGGTGAATACCTTCACCATCACGCCTGCGCTGTACAAGTCGATTCCGTACGATCCGGTGAAGGACTTCGCGCCGGTCGGGCGCGTGGCCAACGGCAATGTCGCGCTGGTGGTGAATGCGGCGGCGCTGCCGGTCAGGAACCTGGAGGAGCTCAAGGCTGCCGCGCGCGAGCGCAAGCTGAACTACTCGTCGCCGGGCAACGGCACGCCGCAGCACCTCGCGGTCGAGCTCCTGAAGCAGCGTCTCGGGATCGACATCCTGCACGTGCCTTACAAGGGCGCCGCCCAGGCGCTCACCGACCTGCTCGGCGGCCAAGTACAGCTCGCGGTCCTTCCGGTGCATACCGCGCTGCCGCATGCAAGGGCGGGCAAGCTCACCGTGATCGCGGTGTCCGGGGAGCGGCGCTCGGTGCTCGCGCCCGATTCGCCGAGCTTCGCGGAGCTCGGGCTCGCGAACCTCGACATCGACCTCTACTTCTGGATCGCGGGCCCGGCCGGCCTGCCGCGCGAGATCGTCCAGAAATGGAACCAGGAGATCGCCTCCATCCTCTCGGCGCCGGAGGTGCGCGAGGCGCTCATGAAGCAGGGCATGGTGCCGGCGCCCGGCAGCCCCGAGGAAATCTCGGCGCAGATCCGCGCCGATGTCGAGCGCTGGAAGAAATTCATCGCCGAGACCGGGATCACGGCCGATTAAAGGCCGAGGACGCGCTCGGCGTTCTGGTGGAAGATCTTCTCCATCACCGCGTCGGGGTAGCCGAGCTCCTGCCACTCCTTGAGGAGGCGCGCGTACGGCAGGCTCGGGTAATCGCTGCCGAACATGATCTTGTCCTGCAGCCGCGCGCGCATGTCGACCTTGAGGCTCGGCGGAAAATATTTCGGCGCCCAGCCCGACATCTCCCAGTAGACATTGCCCTTGTGCAGGGCGACGGCGGTGGTCTCGTCGACCCACGGCCAGCCGGGATGCGCCATCACGATCCTGAGATTGGGAAAGTCGGCCGCCAGCTCGTCGATCGACGAGGGGTGCGCATGGCGGATCTTCGCGCCCATGCCGCCGGGGAGCCCGGCGCCCATGCCGGTGGTGCCGACGTCGATCATCACCGCCGCCTTCAGCTCGTCGATCACCTCGAACAGCGGGTAGTAGCGCCGGTCGTTCACGGCGAAGTGCTGCATGATCGGGTGGAAATGAAAGCCAACAAGGCCGAGCTCCCGAACAGCTTTTCTTGCTTGAGCCAAAGCAAGATCCCCTTTCGCCGGCTCGACCGCGCCCCAGGCCTGGATGATGCGGTCGGGGTGCCGCTGCCACATCGCCTTCACGTATTCATTGGTGACCGGCGGCGTGCCAAGGGTGCTTTCCAAATCGAGCGCGACCAGAACGGCCTGCACGCCGGCGTCGGTGAAGTCCTTGATGACCTGGTCCTCGTCCTTGGCGCTCCAGCGGCGGTTCCAGTATTTCGCCAGCGCCTCGACATACGGCCCCTGGCAGGCGATCCACTCCTTCGTGCCGGGATAGCAGTGCAGGTCAATGATCCGCATTGCCCATCACCATGTCCGCCAGCGCCTTCTTCGACACCTTGCCGAAGGTCGACACCGGGAAGTCGTCGAGAATCTGGAGCCGCTCCGGTAATTTGAACTTTGCGATTTCTTTGGTTTTCAGGAAAGAAACCAACCCCTGCAGATTCAACGAGTGGCCCCTCCTCAGCACCACACAGGCACACATGCGCTCCCCCAGGCTCGGGTCGGGCACGGGCACGCAGGCGACGTTCTGCACCGCGGGGTGCGAAAGGATCAGGTTCTCGATCTCCTCGGCGCTGATTTTCTCGCCGCCGCGGTTGATGAGGTCCTTCTTGCGCCCCTCGACCACGAAGTTGCCCGAGGGATGCCGGCGCATGAGATCGCCCGAGCAATAGAAGCCGTCGCGCGTGAACGCCCTGGCGTTGTATTCCGGCACGCCGTAGTAGCCGCGCAGGGTGTACGGGCCGCGGCAGATCAGCTCGCCGACCTCGCCCGGACCGACCTCCCGTCCTTCGTCGTCGACCAGGCGCACTTCGTCGTCCGGGCAGATCGGCCGGCCGCAGGTCTCGAGCTTGACCTCCTGCGGGTCGTCGGGCCGCACGAAGAACAGCATCCCCTCCGACATGCCGAAGTTCTCCTGCACGAAGCAGCTCGGGATCAGCTGCTGCGCCTTCAGCCGCACCTCGGGCTGCATGCGCTGCCCACCGCTCTGGATGATTTTCAAGCTTGATAAATCGAACTTTGCAACCGAAGGATCGTTGATCAACCGGATCAGAAGCGCCGGTACGACCTTGATATGCGTCACCCGGTGTTTTTCCACGAGTGAAAACATCTCCTCTGGCCGGGTGTTGGCGCAAAGTACGACCTTGCCGCCCTGGAAAAAATAGCCCTGGATGCCCGGACACGCGAGCGGCAGGTTGTGCGCGATCGGCAGCGCGAGCAGCAGCACCGAGTCCGGCGTGACGCCGCACACCGCCGCGGCGGTCTTCGAGTTGTACGCGTAGTCGTTGTGCGTGCGCGGGATCAGCTTCGGGATGCCGGTGGTGCCGCCCGAGAGCTGGAAGACGCAAGGATCGGTGGGGTCGATGCGGATGGTCTTCAATAGGCTTGCGTTTTCCGCCTTTCTTTCTATTAGTGCGTGAAGATCGGGAAGTGAAATGCAGAACTTCAGCGACGGGTTCTCCTGCTGAACCCGGCGCATCATCGGCTCGAACTCGAAATCGCCCTGGCGCTCCGGGTAGACGCAAGTACTGGCGCCCGAGAGCTTTACGAACTGATTGATCTCGGCGTAACGATGGGTGGCGAGCGCGGCGATCGGGATGGCGCCGATCTTCTGCAGCGCGAAGTACAGCAGCACGAACTCGGCGCAGTTCGGCAGCGTCGGCACCACGCGATCGAGCGCCTTGAGGCCGAGCTCGAGCAGGTTGAGCGCGAGATTGTCGGTCAGCCGGTCGATTTCGCCGTAGGTGTACACACGATTTTCGTCTACAAGAAAAGGCCTTTCCCTGAAAAGGCGGAAAGCAGATGCAAATTCCTGCGCGAGCGACTTGTCCCGCCAGTAGCCCTTGTCGCGGTAGCGCCGCGCGAAATCCGGCGGAAACGGGACCACGCCTTCGAGCATCTAGGTCGAGCTCGTGTAGCCGCCGTCGATGACGATCACCTCGCCGGTGACGAAGCGGTTCGACTCGATCAGGCTCATCATGGTCTGGGCGACGTCGTCGGCGGTGACGACGCGCTTGAGCGGCGTCGACTTGGCGCGCTTGCCCATCAGGTCCTCGTACTTGTCCTTGAGCATGCGCTTCATCCAGTCGCCTTCCATCCAGCCGGGCGCCACCGCGTTGACGCGGATCTCCGGCCCGAGATTCCAGGCGAGCGTCTTGGTGAGGTTGACCACCGCGGCCTTGCTGGCGGCGTAGGGCGGAGGCTGCGGACCGGGACGCACGCCGACTATGCTCGCCGTATTGACGACACAACCTTTGTTAACACGGAGAAGCGGCGCAGCCGCCCGGGTCACCTGAAAGAGACCGCGTACGTTGACGGCGAACACCCGGTCCCATTCGTCGAGCGAAAGGCTGTCCAGGTCTCTCGTCTTCCATGCGGCGGTGGTGCCGGCGTTGTTGATCAGAACGTCGAGGCGCCCGAAGGTCTTGTTGATTGAATCGAGCATCGAGCGGACGCCGGCTTCGTCGGACACGTCGCACTTGACGAGCAAGGCTTTCGCGCCGAGCTTTTGGGCTTCGCGCGAGGTTTCGCGCGCCGCCGTTTCGCTGGAGCTGTAGTTGATCGCCACGTCGTAGCCGGCGCGGGCCAGCGCCAGCACCGCGCTTTTGCCGATGCCGGTCGCACCGCCGGTGACGAGAGCAACTTTTCTGGACGCCACGCTGGGCCTGCTTTACGATGGGATTGAACATGTTATGCGAAATGTGATCCTGGCGCTCTGCGCTGCCGTCGCGTTTAGCGCTGCGGCGCACGCTCAGCAGTGGCCCGCAAAGCCGGTTCGGGTGATCGTCAACGTGGCGCCGGGCGGCGTCGCCGATGTGACGATGCGCGTGCTCGGCGCGCGGCTTACCGAGACCATGGGCCAGGCGTTCATCGTCGAGAACCGCGCCGGCGGCGACGGCTACATCGGCTTCGAAGCCGTGGCGCGCTCGGAGCCCGACGGCTACACGCTCGCCTACTCTCCCGGCAGCAGCATGATGATCGCGCCGCACATCGTGCGCCGAGCCGATCTCGATCCGCTGAAGGTGCTGACGCCGGTCGCCGCGACCGGACGCGTCTCGCTCTACGTCCTCACGCATCCCAACGTGCCGGTCGCCAATTTCGCCGAGTTCCTTTCCTATGCGCGCGCCAATCCCGGCAAGCTCAACTATGGCACGCCGGGCAACGGCACATCGCCGCATATCGCGACCGAAGTCTTCAACCGCGAAGCCAGGGTGAAGATGAACCACGTGCCGTACAAGGGCGCCGGCCCGGCGCTGAAAGACCTGCTCGGCGGCGTCATCGACCTGACCTTCGACCCTGGCGTCGGCGTGGCGCAGGCGAAGGCGGGCAAGCTGCGCATGATCGCGGTGGCCGGCTCGCAGCGCCACCCCGAATTCCCCGACGTGCCGACGCTCGCCGAGAACGGCATCCGGGGCGTGGACGGCGGCCCGCATTTCGGCTTTTACGCGCCTAACGGCACGCCGCGACCGGTGATCGAGCGGCTGAACCGGGAGGTGGTGAAGCTGATGCAGGAGCCCACGGTGCGCGAGCGTTTCAACGCGCTTGCGGTCGAGATGGCCGAGCCGATGAGTCCTGAAGCATTCACGGCCTACGTGCGGGCCGAGAGCGAGCGTTACGCGAAGCTGATACCCGAGCTCGGCATCGGCCAATGAAGGGCCTGAGCGGAGCCGAAACCCTCCTGCGCGTGCTGCGCGCGATGGGCGTCGAGCGGATCTTTGCCTCGCCCGGCTCGGACTGGGCGCCGCTCTGGGAGGCGCTTGCCAAGCTGCATTGGCCCGATGTGCCGGAATATCTTTCCTCGCGCCATGAAGAAACCGCGGTAGGCATGGCCACGGGGTACGCCAAGGCGACCGGGAAGCTTCCGGCGGTCGTGCTGCACACCACGGTCGGCGCGCTTCACGCCACGATGGGCGTGCGCGCCGCGCTGCACGAGCGCATTCCGATGGTGGTGCTGGCCGGCGAATCGATCGGCTTTGCCGAGGGCGCGCACTCGGTCATGGGGCGCCAGTGGCTGCGGCTGCTCACCGACGTCGGCGGGCCGGCGCGCCTCATGGAGCACTGCGTGAAATGGAGCTTCGGCCTCAACACGAGCGTGATCCTGCCGCATACCGTGCAGCGCGCCTGCCAGCTGGCGATGGCGGCGCCGAAAGGACCGGTCTTCGTCTCGGTGCCGACCGAATTCCTGATGGAGGTGATGAGCGCCGATGCGCCCCCGGCCGCGCTCGCCGTTCCGCCGGCAGCACAGCCGGCCGCGATCGAAGACCTGGCGCACGTGCTCAGCGAGGCCAGGAATCCGGTCCTCATCACGGAGGAGGCGGGTAAAAGCGCTTCGGCAGTTCAATCTTTGGTCGCAATCGCCGAGCTGCTGGGCGCGCCGGTGCTCGATGCGTGGCAGCCCTACTACGTCAATTTCCCGCGCGACCATCCGCTCTACGGCGGCGTGGTCGCCGAGGACATGGGAGAGGCGCTGCGCGAGGCGGACCTGGTGTTTCTCGTCGAGGCCGTGGCGCCGTGGCATCCGCCGTCGGCGCTTCCCGGGCCGCACACCCGGGTCGCCGTCCTGGGCGAGGACCCGCTGCACTCCAACCTGCCCTTCTGGGGATTTCGGACCGACCTGATCGTGGCGGGCGAGCTCGACGCTTCGCTTGCGGCGCTCGTCGAGCAGCTGAAAAAAGTAGTTCCTTCAAGTTCCCGCAAGGCGTCTGCCGAGCGCTGGCGCGGCCGGCATGAAAAACGGCGCAACGAGCTGCGCGCGCAGGCCCGCGCGGCCGGCGATAAGAAGACGCTCGATAACCGCTGGGTCGGGCACGAGCTGAACGAGGTCATGCCGCCCGACGCGATCTTCGTCGACGAGACGATCACCCATCGGCTGGACGTGGTGCGGCTGCTCGATCGCCTGCAGCCGGGAAGCTTCTTCGAGACCAGCTACGGCGGGCTCGGCATGGGGTTGGGGATGGCGCTCGGCATCAAGCACGCTCTCCCCGGGCGCACGGTGATCATGGCGATCGGCGACGGCGCGTTCCACTACAACCCGGTCCCCGCGTCGTTTGGCGCTTCGCAGGAGCACCGGCTGCCGATCTTGATCCTGCTCTTCGACAACGCGGGATACCTTTCCCAGAAAGGCGATGTCGTGAGGGAATACCCGAACGGCAACGCAGTGCGCACGAAGAAGTTTGCCGGCACCTCGATCGAACCGAAGCCCGACTACGTCGCGCTCGCGCGCGCTTTCGGCGGTCATGGCGAGAAAGTGGAGAAGCCCGGCGAGCTACGGGCCGCCTTGCTGAGAGGATTCCAATCGGTTGCGAAGGGCCAGCTAGCCCTGGTGCACCTGGTTCTGGAGCCGGTTAACCCCTGACTTGGCGATTGCCGCGTTCACCCGCGGCATCACTTCCTCGGCCATCAGCTGCATCGAGCGCCGGCCGAGCGCCGGGTCCACCCAGTCGTGGCAGGCGTAGTAAAGCGTGCCGAAATCGCCGGTCGTTTCGCGGAAGGCGAGGATCTGGTCGACGACGCTCGCCACCGTGCCGGCGAGCACCAGCTTCGGCGTCATCGTGTCGGCGGTGATGCTCGCGTCGGGCTCCGACGGGTCGAGCTTGAACAGGTTCGAGCGCCCGCCGAAGCCGACCAGCTTGCGGATCAGCTGCTTGAAATAGAAGTGGTACGGGCCTTCGGGGCCGTGGCCGTAGCGCCTCGCCACCTTGTCGTCGTCGGCGACGAAGATCGATTTCGCGACCCGCCAGTCCGAGGCTTGCGCTTCCTTTTGAACCGCCTTGCATCCTTCCTGGTAACGCGGCCAATGACTCGCCACCCATTGCGGCAGCAGGAAGTTGGCCGAGATCGGCTTCCAGCCGCGCTTCGCGGCCTCGGTCACGCCCTTGGAATGCGGCGCGACCGCCGTCACCACGATCGGCGGATGCGGCTTCTGGTAAGGCTTGAGGATCGCGCCCTGTCCGATCTCCGGGATCTGCGTGTTCGCGGTCGTGACCGAGAAGAACTGCCCCGACAGGTTGTAGGGCGCGCTCCCGGCCCAGATGTCGAGCACCATGTTGATCGACTCGAGGAAGATGGCGTTGCGGTCCTTCTTGTAGTTGCCGAAGGCCTCGGCGTCCGACATCAGGCCGCCGGGGCTGATGCCCATGATGAAGCGGCCCTTCAGCAGGTGATCGATCATCGCCACCTGCGCCGCGACGTGCGCCGGGTGCGTGTTCGGCATGTTGATGGTGCCGCTGCCCAGCACGATGTTCTTCGTGTCGTGCGCGAGGCTCGCGAGGAACATCAGGCACGAAGTGACGTTCTCCGCCAGATCGGTGACGTGCTCGCCGACGAGCGCCTCGCAATAGCCGAGCCGGTCGGCAAGCAGGACCGCTTCGCGGTCTTCGGCATAGGTCTCCGCGGGCTTCCGCTGCGGCGGATGCAGCGGCATCATGAACATGCCGAGTTTCATGGGCCCGTACAATACAGGAACACCGTGAAAACCACAGCACCGCCCGACCCTCACACTCGCACACCGAAATTCCAGCCGCCGCCGCTCGCCTGCGATGCGCACTGCCATGTGTTCGGCCCGGCGGCGAAATTCCCGTATGCCCCTGATGCCCCCTATTGCCCTCCGGACGCACCATTCGAACGACTGAGAAAATTGCACGACATGCTGGGAATTGAAAGGGCCGTCATCGTGCACGCGAGCTGCCATGGATCGGACATGCGCGTCACGCTGGATGCCATCGCGCGCTCGAACGGGCGCTACCGCGGCACCGCGATCATCGATGAATCATATGGAGACAGGGAATTTCAGACGATGCACGAAGGCGGCATCCGCGGCGTGCGCTTCAATTTTGTGAAACACCTTGGGGGAAGACCCGATCTGGGGTTTTTCAGAAAAACCGTGGGGAGGGTGAAGTCGATGGGTTGGCATCTGATCCTCCACCTCGATTCAACCGATCTGGTGGAGTTCAGAAGCGAATTCATGAAACTGCCCGTTCCCATGGTGATCGACCACATGGGACGGGTAAAGGCGGGAGATGGATTGGAACAGCAACCCTTCAAGACCCTGCTCGAGTTCATGCAGAACGAGAACTGCTGGGTCAAGGTGTGCGGCGCCGAGCGCGTGTCGTCGAAAGGACCGCCGTTCGGCGACGCACTGCCGTTCGCCCGCGCGCTGATCGAAGCGGCGCCCGACCGGATCCTGTGGGGCACCGACTGGCCGCATCCCAACGTCGGCAAGCACATGCCGAACGACGGCGACCTGGTCGACCTGTTCGCACTGATGGCGCCTGAGCCGGCGCTGCAGCATAAAATCCTGGTGGACAATCCGGCGCGGCTCTACGGCTTTTGACATGGCGAAAATCATCGGCGGCATCGGCACCTCGCACGTACCGACTATCGGCATCGCTTTCGACAAGGGCAAGCAGAATGACCCTGACTGGAAGCCGCTGTTCAAGGGCTACGAGCCGGTGGCGAAGTGGCTCGCCGAGCGCAAGCCCGACGTGCTGTTCTTCTGCTTCAACGATCACGCCACCACTTTTTTCTTCGACCACTACCCGACCTTCGCGCTGG
>Ga0137418_10000190_pt1 | contig 12494 bp, 11 predicted proteins | sample CZODoug3_1_2_16f_FD_122242 | JGI IMG/M metagenome (GOLD analysis project Ga0137418, IMG submission 122242) | Vadose zone soil fungal communities from Angelo Coast Range Reserve, California, USA - CZODoug3_1_2_16fungal (Hybrid Assembly) | ecosystem: Environmental > Terrestrial > Soil > Vadose... | reverse complement strand
TATTTTTTCTGGCCCTCATGGGCATTGTGACTGCCGGATGGATGTGGAAGAACTTTCGCTATTCCATTTTGATCATCTTCATCGTGGCAGCGATTGTGACGCCGACCGCCGACATCCTGAACATGTGCATCTTCGCCGCCCCCATGATCGCGCTGTATGCTCTCAGCATCGGCATCGCCTATTTCGTGCATCCAACCCAACGTGCCACGCGAAGAGAGAAGCAGGCATGATCTCGATTCGATCACTGAGAGACTTCCGTTGACCGGCAAGCGATTCTCCATTCCGATTCTGCTGCTGGCATGGGCCTGCACATTCCTGAGCTGTGACCGGGATAAGGACGCCGCTCAAGCCCAGGGCCAGCCGCGCACGGACACTTCGACCACAGGCTCCAAGGCCGCGACGCCCCCGCTTACATTTCCACCCGACTCCGGGCCTCCGCCCACCTTCGACGGCAATCGGTCGATCGAATATGTAAAGGAAATTGTCGCTTTCGGACCACGGCCGATCGGCAGCGCCAATCACAAGAAAGTTGAGGATTACATCACGTCTCATCTGAAAGGCGACGCGGTCGAGGACGATACCTTCACCGCCGACACGCCCGAAGGTAAATTTCCGGTCCACAACATCATTGCAAAGTTTCCCGGAACGAAAGACGGCATCATCGTGATCGCCAGTCACTACGACACGAACTATCCCTTGCGCAATACTCCGTACGTCGGAGCGAACGATGGGGGATCTTCGAGCGCGTTGCTTCTTGAACTCGCGAATCAAATGCGCGGCCAGAAACGCGACGGCTACAGCGTATGGCTCGTCTGGGACGACGCCGAAGAGAGCGTGAAACCCGACACTGAAGTGAATTTCCTAAGCGACAGTCTATACGGCATTCAGCACCTGGCAGACACGTGGCAAGCCGACGGTACGCTGAAGAAGATCAAGGCGTTCCTGTTGGCGGACATGATCGGAGACGCCGATCTGGACATCGATCGCGACCAGAACTCAACCCCTTGGCTCGAAGACACAGTCCTTGAGGCAGCCACGCGGCTTGGCTACCAATCCCATTTCTTCGCGCGTAGCAACTCGATGCTCGACGATCATCTGCCCTTCGTGAAGCGAGGAGTGCCCTCCGCCGACCTCATCGACTTCACATACGGCTACCACAACGTCTTCTGGCACACACCGCAGGATACGGTAGATAAACTTAGCCCTAAGAGCCTGGACATCGTAGGCTGCGTCATTCTGGAGACAGTTCGATTGCTCGACACGAAATGAAGCCTCCGGGCAGAGCACGCCCAGAACCGCCGCAGAGGTCTCTGAAATCCGAGAACAAGAAACTCAGCGCCCTGTGCGATTAGCTTTTGCCTTTTGCTCTTTTGCTCGGTTTCATTTCTAATGCACCCGATATGCGAAGGACACAGACTCTCTTTGTGTTTTTGATCGTTGGGTCGTTTTGTCTCGCAGCGGTTCCCTCCACCGAAAACGACGATGCCGGTCGGATGATTCAGGAAGCCCTGAAGCCCTCGCCGATCGAGAGCAATCTACGCCACTTGACCGACGAGATCGGAGGCCGGGTACCAGGTACTCCCGCGATGCAACGTGCGGTCGAGTGGGGAATCCAGGGGTTGAAGACCGCAGGAGCGGACAGCGTTCATACCGAAGAGTTCACCATGCCGCACTCCTGGTCCGAGGGTGCGACGGAGATGGCCGTGAGCGCCACGGGGACGGCGCTCGATCCCAAGCTGATGCAGATCCCTAAAGTCGAATTTCGCGTGCGCGCGGTCTCCATCGCGATGGCTCCGGCGCTGGCATCGGCGAAGCACATTCCTGTCGTGGATGTGGGCGAGGGAACCTCGGCCGACTTAAAGAAAGCGGGAGACATTTCTGGCAAGCTCGTTCTGGTGCACAGCGTCGTACTGAAGACCTGGGATGATCTGTTTGCCGAATACACGAAGGCTCCGCCCGCCATCGACGCGGCTGCGAAAGGGAAGGCCAAGGCGGTAGCCTTCATCGCCACTCGCGAAAATGACATTCTTTACCGCCACACCAATGCTGTCGCAGGAGAGCTGGAGCGCTTGCCGATGGTGCTGGTGGCGCGCGAAGACGGCGAACGAATCGCGCGGCTGCTTACCTCGGGCCATCCTGTCTGGGCGGATTTAAGTATTCCAAATGAAATCGGCGGACCAATCAAGGCGGCCAACGTTATCGGAGAGCTCAAAGGCAGCCAAAAGCCGGACGAATTTGTCATTCTCGGCGCCCACCTGGATTCGTGGGAATTGGGCACGGGAGCGCTCGATAACGGGTGTAATGCGGCGCTGGTGGTGGACGCGCTGCGCGCCATTAAATCTTCTGGCCTGAAACCGAAGCGCAGCATTCGTTTCATTCTTTTTTCCGGAGAAGAACAGGGCATGATGGGTTCGCGAGCCTACGCCAAGGCGCACCGCTCAGAACTCGACAAGGCCGCCGGCGTAATCGTCTTCGACGCGGGCACGGGCAAGACCACGGGCTTCTCCCTCGGTGGACGAAAAGATCTGCTGGCTGCTGCGCAGCGTCTGCTGACGCCGCTGACCCGGTTCGACGCTACCAAGCTCACCACTGACATGGAATGGGGAACCGACCACTTCGATTTCATGCTAGAGGGTGTCCCAACATTCGTCGCCGAGCAGGAGGAAGCGAATTATCTGGTGAATTACCATGCGGTCTCCGATACTTATGACAAAGTAGATTTTCCGCAGCTCAAGAAACATGTAGCTGAGGCCGCAACCCTAAGCTTTGAGCTGGCCAACTTGCCTGAAAGAATTGGTCCGCGTCTTACACATGCCCAAATTGAGCAGACCATCGGCGACAGCCATTCCGTCGAGATGTTGAAGGCCGCTGGAATCTGGGACGATTGGGTAAACGGGAAGCGCGGGAGGCAGAAATAAGGTTTTGCATTCAACGGTCAAAAATCGACAATTTTCCTAGTCCCCCCTGGGATGCCAATTGGTCTTATTCTGGATTCTCTTCAACCTGTTCGCGCTGGGCATGCTGGTGCTCGACCTGCGTGCGTTCCATCGCCCAGGCCATCCTGTCCGGCTCCGCGAATCGTTGGGTTGGACGGCGATGTGGATCGCTCTCGCCGTTGTTTTCGCCGCTCTGCTTTATTTTTGGCAGGGACAGCAAGCCGCGCTGGAGTTTGTCACCGGCTACGTAGTTGAGCTTTCCCTCAGTGTGGACAATCTTTTCGTCTTCCTTCTGATCTTCAACTACTTCACCGTTCCCGAGGAGCAGCAGCACCGAGTTTTGTTCTGGGGCATTCTGGGTGCGCTCGTCATGCGCGGCATCTTCATCGGAGCCGGCATAGAGCTGATCCATCGTTTTCACTGGATTCTCTACGTGTTTGGAGTGCTGCTGGTCTACAGTGGCATTCGCGTGTGCGCCCTCGGCGGACACCAGTTCGATCCAGCAAAAAATCCGGTGGTCAATGCCGTGCGCCGCTGGATTCCTGTCACCGAAGATTACGTGGGCGGGCGATTTTTTGTGCAGCGCGGGCAGGAGAAATCTCAGATCTACGCCACGCCGCTGTTGTTGGTTCTGGTCGTGATCGAGACCACCGATGTCCTGTTCGCGGTGGATTCCATCCCGGCGGTACTCGCCATTACCCTGAACGCGTTCATCGTGTACACCTCGAATGTCTTTGCGATTCTGGGGCTGCGGTCGATGTATTTTGCGGTGGCGGGACTGATGAAGATTTTTCGCTTTCTGCACTACGGATTGGCGGTGGTCCTGATCCTGATCGGGCTGAAAATGCTGACCGCGGATTATTTTCGGATTTCTACATTGGTTACGTTGGGCGCGGTGGCCGCAGTGCTGGCAGCGTCGATTGTGGTCTCTGTGGCGAAGCCAGAGATAAGAAATTGTTGATTTGTGATGCTTGATTGAAATCTTCTCGTGATCATGACGGTGGGGCAGCGCCATCAACCATCAACAATTCCACACTACACAAACTTAATGCCCTCGCCCTTGACCACCGAGTGCTTCAAAAACTTCATATCATTGTGGTCGGGGAAGTCAATCCGATAATGGGCGCCACGGCTTTCCTCGCGCGCCAGGGCGGATCGCGCTACGAGCAGTCCGGCAAGGTGCAGGTTGGCCGCTTCGTACGAACGTCGGGTATGGGGATGAGCCAGTTTGGATCCCAGTTCTTCCAGTTGTTGGATCGCGCTCTGCATCTGCTTACGCGTCCGGACAATACCCACATCATTCCACATAAGGTCCTGGATCTTGCCGATCAATTCCTCAAGACCAGCATCAACCGGACCATTGGAGTAAGCCGCTTTCTTCGGTTCCTTGCTCTTCGGCACAGCATGCTTCAACTCATCGCGCATAGCCTTGCCGGCCCGTGCGCCATACACGAGGCCCTCAAGCAGGGAATTGCTGGCCAACCGATTGGCTCCGTGTACGCCGGTGGCCGCGGCCTCGCCTGCGGCGTAGAGCCCCGGCAAGCTGGTGCGGCCGGCCAGACCTGTACGCACCCCACCCATGGAATAATGGGCCGCTGGACGGATCGGAATCAGGTCCTCGGTGATGTCAATGTTGTACTCGAGACAGGTCGCGTAAATGCGGGGAAAACGCTTCTTGACCTGCTCGGCGCGCAGGTGGGTGAGGTCGAGATAAACGAAGGGATCTTTGACCCGGCTGACTTCCATCTCGTGGACAATGGCCCGAGCCACTACGTCCCTCGGCGCCAGTTCACCCATGGGATGGTACTTGCTCATGAACCGATCCATTTCAAGATTGCGCAGGCAAGCCCCTTCGCCGCGTAGCGCCTCGGACAGTAAAAACCGGGGAGCTTTCTTCAAGTAGAGAGCGGTGGGGTGGAACTGAACGAATTCCATGTCGCTGACTTCTGCCCCGGCGCGGAAAGCCATGGCAACGCCGTCTCCGGTCGCCACGTCTGGATTGGTGGTGTTGCGATAAAGCTGGCCCATGCCTCCGGTGGCCAGCAACACCGAGCAAGCAGCAATTTCCTCTTCGACTCCTTTGTCACTAATCAAAGAAATTCCCGAGACGCGTCCATCCACCGTGTGCAAGCCAGTCGAAAACTCAAATTCCAGCACAGAAATGTTTTTTAGGGTTTTGGCCTTGGCGTACAGTGCGCGCAGAATCTCGCGCCCGGTGGAGTCGCCCTGCGCGTGTAGGATGCGGTTACGGCTGTGGGCGCCCTCTCGGCCGAACACAAGCTTGGTGCCGTTGCGGTCGAACTGTGTACCCCACGCGATGAGTTCTTCGATACGCTCCGGGGCGTCTTCGACCAACACTTTGACAGCATCGGGATTCGATAGGCCGTCGCCCGCGACCAGGGTGTCCTGCAGGTGCAGGCTGACTTCGTCCTCGTCGCTGAGCGCGGCCGCAATGCCGCCCTGGGCCAGTTGCGTATTGGAGTCCGTGACTTCGCGTTTCGCGAGCACCAGCACGCGTCCCGCTTCCGCCAGCCCGATCGCTGCCCGCAGACCGGCCACACCGGCGCCCACAACTATGTAATCGGTTTCGGCTGGCAGCTGCTTCATGTAGGCAAAATGGTACCACTTGACACCCCTCGCATACCGCAAATGCTTATCGGGCATACGTTATTATGATGGGGCGCATGGCGCAAGTGACCATTCACGTCCCGCCGCGGCCCTACCAGGCTCGCATCGAAAATGGCCTGTTTGCGCGGGCCGGGGCACTGCTGGCCGAGTTGCTTCCACAGTCCAGCCGGATTTTCGTGCTCACGGTGGCGCCGGTTTACCGACGGTGGGGGGCCAAACTGCTGCGCTCGTTAAAGGCCAGCGGATTCAAGCCGCAGGTCTTGCAAATGCCGAACGGCGAGCCCGCCAAGCGTTTGGAGACGGTTGAGACCTTAGCGGAAAAACTGGCGGGCTTGGGCGCGGATCGCAAGGCCGTCATCGTCGCCCTGGGTGGAGGAGTGGTGGGCGACGTTGGTGGACTGCTGGCTTCGCTCTATATGCGCGGAATTGAACTGGTGCAGGTTCCGACCACGGTGCTGGCGCAAGTGGATGCTTCGGTCGGCGGGAAGACGGCTGTGAATCTCGCGGCAGGCAAGAACTTGCTGGGGACGTTTCATCATCCGCGGGTGGTTCTGATTGATCCGGGCGTGCTGTCCACTCTGCCCAATCGAGAATTCCGTGCCGGCCTTTACGAGGCGCTGAAGTGCGGGATTATCGGAGACGTGGAACTGTTCCTACGCTTTGAACAGAATCGTGACAAGATCCTGAAGCGCGATCCATGGGAGCTGGAATGGCTGATCGCGGCATCCGTCAAACTGAAGGCAGAGGTGGTCTCAGCCGACGAGAGGGAAGGCGGATTGCGCCGCGTCCTCAACCTGGGCCATACCATCGGGCACGCGCTCGAAGCGGAAACCGGCTATGGGCACTTGCTTCACGGGGAAGCGGTAGCTTGGGGCATGATTGCAGCTACTCATATCGCGCTTACGGTGGGCCGCACAGACCGCGTGACGGCAGGCCGCATTGTTGACGCCGTGCTCAGTTTGGGCCGCCTGCCGGAAGTGAAGGTGAATACACGCAAGGTTCTCGCCCGGCTGCAAACCGACAAGAAGACGCAGGATAGTGTGGTGCATTTCGTGCTGCCACGCGAGATCGGCAAGGTCGAGGTGGTTAACGACGTCTCTGAGCGCGCAATTGCAGATGCCATGGAAGAGATCCGGCGGCTCTCGCGCGCTGGCGGGGGACGGAAATAACGTTGTCGTTTTTTATGGTCGAAGGAAAAACCAATACTCGTCCAAGGTCTGAGAGGTTCTTTGATCAACCATCAAAAAATCAAAGTTCAACAATCGCATTGCCATGCGTGAGACCCACAAAGCAGCGGTGATCGGGGCAGCTCCGGAAGGCGCCCGCGACCCGCGCGCGGCGGCCAGTGCGGTGCGTCAGATGTTCACTGCGATTGCCCCGCGCTACGACCTGCTGAATCACATCCTGTCCTTCAATGTCGATCGTCTCTGGTGGCGGCGCACAGCCCGCAGTTTTCGCGAAATCCTGTGGCGGCCAAACTCTCGCGTCGTCGACCTCTGCTGCGGCACTGGCGACATGACCTTTGCCCTGCGGCGACAAGCTGGACGGACATCGCCTCAACTTCTCGGGGCCGATTTCTCCCACGCCATGTTGCAGCGAGCTCGGGCGAAGTCGGCCGCGAGGAGCGAGGAGAACGGAACGTCGCTTGGCGGAGTTGCAGGATGGGTTGAGGCTGATGCCTTACGTCTTCCTTTCCCGAACGGATATTTTGACCTGGTTACATCGGCCTTCGGCTTCCGCAACCTCGCCGACTACGATGCCGGACTGCGCGAAATTGTGCGCGTCCTCGGTCCCGGAGGGGAGTGTGGAATCCTGGATTTCAGCGAGCCCCAAGGGCTAATGGGCAGCGCCTATCGCCTTTACTTCAAACACGTTTTGCCCCGCGTGGGCACGATGATTTCCGGAGTTCGCGGGCCTTATGCATATTTGCCTGCATCGGTAGAACGTTTTCCGTCGCCGGACGAAATGCTGGCTCGCATGCGCAGCGCAGGCTTCCATGAAGCAACTTGGACACCATATACCTTCGGGATCGCGGGACTCTACCGCGGCAAGAAATGAGTCCGCTGCTGTTTCGAGTTGTTGCTCTCCGTTTGATTGAACGCACTTGGGCGCTCTGGCTAGGAGTTCACACAGCATGAACTGGTTTATCTGGGCTTTGTTGTCGGCTTTTTTCGCGGGCGCTACGGCAGTGCTGGCAAAGATTGGCGTGAAAGAGATCAATTCCAATCTGGCGACTGCGATTCGCACGGTTGTGATTCTTGTCTTCGCCTGGGCGGTTGCAATGTTTACCAACACTCAGCCGCTTTCAGCGATCAACAGGAGAACCTGGATCTTTCTGATTCTTTCCGGGCTGGCGACTGGATTGTCCTGGCTGTGTTACTTCCGAGCCCTCCAACTAGGAGAAGCCTCGCGCGTCGCTCCGGTCGACAAGCTCAGCGTGGTGGTGGCCATTGCGCTGGCTGTGATTTTTCTGCACGAACCGCTCACCTGGCACCATTGGGTCGGGGGACTATTCATTTTCTCCGGCGCGGTGGTGCTGGCGTATGCATAATGTGGGACGCCGCGTTTGTTGATCTCCAAATACTTCGTGGAGGAAATCTATGTTGCGCTGGCGCTCTGCGCCGACACTTGCGCCTTGAAGCTGTCGGCAAACGCATCCGCAATCGTGTACCGGATCACGTCTTCGTAGGCACTGCCCAAAAACTTCCGCAGGCGGTCGGTATTCATGATGTACTCGCCCGTCATGTAGGGCAGGGCTTCGGGAGGAATTGCTGAAATTTGCCGCTTCCACAAAAACCGTAACACCAGCTGCATCGCCCATGTTCCAGGTACACGCACCAGTTTGGCTTGCGCCATCTCAATGCAGCGGGCGACGCTGAGGGGCTCGCCGCGACCGGCGACGTTAAGCACGGTCAAACGTTGCGACTCGGGATCGCGGCTGAGAATGTGCGCGATCAGGCGGGCCATGTCGTCGACGTGAACGAACTGTAGCCTATTGGCCAAGTATTTCTGTCCGATGGGCAGCATGCACGGCAGCCGTTTATTTCGCATGCGCATTTTTTCAGCAAGTGCGCTTTTGCCATTCGGAGTGCCATGAAACGTGCCCACCATGTAGTTCTCCATGCTGGCCCCGGCGAAGATGTGGGGGCGCAGAATGTAGACGCTGCATCCGCGCAGAGCGGGCGAGCGCTGTCGTACAACTTCATCGGCCTGTTTCTTGTGAATGGCATAAGGCAGAGTATGGGCCGCCAGCGGAGAGTCCTCCGTGGCCGGAGCGGGGAGACTGGGTCCATATGCCGAGACGCTGCTGGGAAAGATGAATTGCTTAACGCTTCCTTCGTCGGAGCGATTGGCTTCAGTGACGGCTTCCATCACTCGCGCCGTGCCTGCCACATTGATCTGCCACATGCGCTCGACATCGAGCACCCCGGAACGCACGGGATCAAGTATGAAAGCCAGATGGACGACGCTGTAAGCCTTGGTGTCACGCAGCAGTTCGTAGAGCGCGCGGCAAGAGGATTCTTCGCCCAGGTCCATGCGCTCGCAGCGCAGCGGCAAATCGGTTCGGGGTGGACTGACGTCCACCCCGATCACTGAGAAATCCGCGAGCAGAGGTAACAACCTGGCGCCAAGGTTCCCGGCAATGCCGGTCACCACGACGATAGGTTTCGAATTGGCCATCAGTCAGGTTTCGACGCCGGAGGCTGTGCCGAGGGTGGCTGCTGAGCCGGAGACTGACCTTGAGTGCCCGGAGCCGTCGCATGCGGGATGCGCGACGGAGGCTGACGCATTCCGCCCGGTCCCGCCGGCCCAAAATAAGCCTCGTTCGTCTCCGCTTTGAATGAGTTCTGGACCTTATCCATCGCGTCGCGCACGCGCTGCGTTCGCAATGTGCCACGAATTTCTTCCTTCACTTGATCCAGCGATAGCTGTTCTCTACTAACCACCTTGTAGGCGTAATGACCGCCAGAGTCGCTGAGCACCGCCGAGACTTCACCCGGCTTCAGGACGAAAACTGCCGCATGACCCGGAGGCAGTCCCGTACGGCGGACTTTAGGCATGCTGACGGTCGGTGATTCCACTTTCATTCCTGCCGCGGTGAAAGCTTCTTTCTGCAGCTTGGCAAAGTCCTCTCCGGCGGCAGCCCTTGCCCGCAGACTTTCCGCGAGCTTCGACATCTCTTGTTCGCCCTCTTCCTGCTTGGCCTTTTCCTGTTCTTGCTTGGCCTTTTCCTGCTCCGCAGTTTCCTTCTCAGGCTCTTTCTCGCTGTCCTTTTTTTCGCTTGCCTCGGCCTCCTCCGCCGGCTGCTTTGTGCGCGGAACGAACAGCCGCTCGATCGTGTACTGCTCGTAAGCTTCAGGATTCTTTTTGTAATAGTCGGTGATGTCCTGCTGCGGAACTTTGTCAGCTTCTTCCTGGATACTGCGCTGCAGCTCGTTGGTAAGAATCTGCATGCGGGCAAACTTCATAGTCTCTTTGTACTGCGGACTATTTTGCAGGCCATGTTTCTCCGCCTCTTGCGACATCACCAGCAGTCGCGGATATACGCTGGCCAACTGACGCTTCAATTGTGGCGTCATGCTCGGTGCGATCCCGCTGGCCATCCTCTCAAATTCGGCACGCGTGATGACGGTTTCGCAATTGGCCGAGCTCTTCGGTGGCTCTTTTGCAGCCGCGGGCGACTTTGTTCCAGGTGCTGCCGTCTTGGCTTTGGGTGCCGCAGCTGGGCAGACGCCCTTGATGGTCAGCACCGGCGCAGTGGGAGGCACTTCCGGTGCCGGCGGTGCTGCCGGCGCCGGTGCGGCGTTGCCTGCGGCCGGAGCCTGGGCCGCCTGTGCCGCGGGCGCTGGCGTTTGTGCCTGGGCGCCTGCGGTTGCTGCCGGTGGCGCACCCGACGAAGGCGCGGGGGTTCCCGCCTGCGCTTGTCCCCAGGCAAGGGTGCCAAGCAACACACACATCAGCCAACTCTTACTCATAATAGTATTCCTCCAGGATTGGCGCTTCAGAGAGTTATTACCAGAACTTGGAATCCTAGCACATCGCGCGGCTGGGATACCAAGCCACAGGGCAGAGTTGATGGCTACGCGGTTTGGGGGTTGGCGCATTCGTCCACAAACGGCGATAATTCGTGGATGTCGGGAACGCCTGCCCTTTATTCGCCTGAGTCGATGCGCGCGGAGAAGCGCACAGCGGCGGGAAATTCGGTTTTTGCCGCGGTCGTCATCACTGGGCTGAAGATTGCTGTTGGCCTCAGTACGGGCAGTCTGGGGATTCTCTCCGAGGCGGCGCACTCTGGACTTGACCTGATTGCCGCCCTCATCACGTTCTTCTCCGTTGGCGTCTCCGACAAACCGGCGGATGCGGATCATCAATATGGCCATGGCAAGGTCGAGAACTTTTCTGCCTTCGTGGAAACCGGCCTGTTGCTCGCCACCTGTGTTTGGGTCGTCTATGAGGCGGTGTTGCGGCTCTTCTATCGGCACGTCGAGATCGAACCGTCGCTCGCAGCCTTTGCCGTGATGCTGTTTTCCATGGCTGTGGACTGGTGGCGTTCGCGTGCGCTCGGCCGCATCGCCGCAAAGTATGACAGCCAGGCGCTGGAAGCGGACGCACTGCATTTCTCCACCGACATATGGTCCGCGGGCGTGGTCTTGCTTGGTTTGCTGCTCGTGCTGCTAGGCCGCATCTACCACGTGCAATGGCTGCGAGACGCTGATCCGATTGCCGCTCTGTTCGTGGGCGGCGTAGTGATCTCGGTGAGCTGGCGGTTGGCGCACCGCACGGTTGATGCCTTGCTCGATGCTGCGCCCTCCGGAGTGCGATCGCAAATCATGGATGCTGTGTCGCGCGTAGAAGGTGTGCTGGAAGTCGATCGAGTGAGGATTCGCCGCGCTGGCAATCGTTACTTCGCCGATCTCGCCGTGGGGCTTGCGCGCACCGTAACCTTTCAGCGATCGGAGCAACTGGCGAGTGCCGTGACCGAAGCGGTTCATAAGGTGTTGCCCGATGCTGATGTCACCGTGCAGCCGTTGCCCCGCGCGGAAGGCTCAGAAAACATTTTTGACCGGATACGGGCCGTGGCTACGCGGCACAACCTCAACGTCCACGACATCAGCGTGCAAGATCTGGCGGCGCGCCTGCATGTGGAGCAGCATGTGGAGCTCGACGAACGCATGACTCTGAAGGACGCTCACGATCGCGTCACCGAGCTTGAAGCTGACATGCGCCGCGACGTGCCTGAGATTGCGGACATCCTTACTCACATCGAGAGCGAGCCGTCGACCATTGAAACCGGCGACGAGGTACTGCGTGACGCCAAGCTCGAGCGCCAACTGAAGGCGGTGGCCACGGAGTTTCGCGAGATTCTCGACGTGCACGAAATTGTGATCAAACGGGTGCGCGGCCGTTTGTATGTTTCGTGCCACTGCACGTTCTCCGACGATCTTCCGTTGGCGCGCGTGCATGACATCCAGACCGAGCTCGAGATTCGATTCAAGCAAGACGCGTCGGAACTGTTTCGCGTGCTGATTCATCCTGAGCCGAGCACGGACAATCGGAGGTAAGAGTCATCATGATGGAAGCCACTGCCCTGTGGACTGACAACGAACGCTTCATCGGGCAAGCCACGTCGGGACATGCCCTAGTGACAGACGCGGCCAAGGACAAGACTGCGAATAGCCCGATGGAATTGGTGCTGATTGCGCTTTGTGGGTGCACCGCCGCCGATGTGAATGGCATTCTGCGCAAGAAGCGCGAGCCGTTCACCAGCCTCGAAGTACGCGCGCAGGCCGAACGTGCCACAGGCTATCCCGCGGTTTATACGGAGATCAAGCTCACTTACCGCGTGGGCGGGAAGGTTTCGCCTAAGGCCGTGGAGGATGCCGTTCGTTTGTCGAAAGAAAAATACTGTTCGGTCTCGGCGATGCTGGA
>Ga0137418_10004708_pt1 | contig 12495 bp, 11 predicted proteins | sample CZODoug3_1_2_16f_FD_122242 | JGI IMG/M metagenome (GOLD analysis project Ga0137418, IMG submission 122242) | Vadose zone soil fungal communities from Angelo Coast Range Reserve, California, USA - CZODoug3_1_2_16fungal (Hybrid Assembly) | ecosystem: Environmental > Terrestrial > Soil > Vadose... | reverse complement strand
CTGCTCGGCGGGCGCGCTGCGGGGGCGGCCGGGTCGGGCAAGTAGCATTCGTACCGGCGGGTCATTCGTACCGGCGGGTCCGCGGCGCGATGGAGCCGGTCGCACCGCGGAACCCGCCCCACGTCTGAAACTCGATGAAAGTATTCCTGTTCTGCCTGGCGACCGTCTTCGCCGTCTCTTCCATCTCCGCGCAATCGGACCTCGACGCGCTGATGTCGCAGGTCCTCTCCCGCCGCGACGACAACTGGAAGAAGCTCGAACAGTACGTGCTCGAGGAGCACGAGCGCTTTCAGATGACCGCGCCGGACGGCATCCCGGTGTACGGCTTCGAGCGCGAGTACTCGTGGTTCGTCCGCGAGGGGTTCTTCGTCCGCAGCCCCGTTCGAGCCGACGGCGTCACCATCACCGAGAACGAGCGGCGCAGGGAAGAGGACGAATGGCTCGCGCGGCAGCGGCGCCGGCAGGCGAGACGCGATGCGCGTGACGGCACCTCGTCCGCCATCACGGATCCGAACGCGCCGCCAGGCACGGTCGACGACATCCTCAAGCAATCGATCGAGCCGGATTTCATCCAGGCCGCCTACTTCATGCGCTTCAGGTTCGATTCGGGGCAATACGCGCTGGTCGGCCAGGAGCAGATCGCCGATCGCCGCGTGCTGAAAATCGAGTACTACCCGACGAAGCTCTTTCGGGAAGGCCGCACCCGCCCGAACAAGCGAATCCGCGACAAGGACGAGGAGATCGACGACAAGATGAACAAGTCGTCGATCGTCACGCTCTGGATCGATCCGGCGGAGCGGCAGATCCTCCGCTACGACTTCCACAATATCGACATGGACTTCCTGCCCGGCGCGTCGATCGCGCGGGTCACGGCGGCGGACGCCACGATGAAGATGGCGGAGCCGTTCCCCGGCGTCTGGCTGCCCGGCTCGATCGCGCTGACCGCGAAGGTCACGCTCGCGCTCGGCACGGTGGACGCGCGCTACACGATCGACTACCAGGACTACCGGCTGGCGACCGCCACGATCAAGGTCCAATGAAGCTGGCCGCGGCGGCGCTCGTCGCGTTCGCGCTCGCCTCGCCGGCCGCCGCACAGACCCCGGAGCGGATCGTCGATATCCGCGTTCACGGCAACCACACGACTCCCGACGAGGACATCCTGAACATCGCGGGGCTGAAGGTCGGCGACGCGCCGACCGCCGAGCAGCTGGCCGCCGCGGAGGCGCGGCTTCGCGACAGCCATCGCTTCGAGGCAGTCGAGGTCCGCAAGCGCTATCAGTCGATTGCCGACCCCTCGCTGATTCTCGTCGTCGTGCTCGTGGACGAAGTGGCCGGCGTCAGCAAGGACAACCTGATTCCCGGTCCGGCGGCGCGGCTGCGGGCCGTGACGATGTGGCTGCCGATCCTGAGGTTCGAGGACGGCTACGGGTTCACTTACGGCGCGCGCACGGCCGTGATCGATCGGATCGGGCCGCGCAGCCGGCTCTCCGTGCCGTTGACCTGGGGCGGCGAGCGCCGCGCGGCGCTCGAGGCCGAACGCGCGTTCGACCGCGGACCGTTCAGCGTCGTGCGCGGATCGGTCGCGCTCGATCGCCGCGTGAATCCGCACTTTGACGAGCCCGATTCGCGGCGCGAGGCCGCCATCCAGGCAGATCGCGCGCTCCTGACGTGGCTGCGCGTAGGCGCCGACGCGCGCCTGGCGCATGTCGGCTTCGGAGGTGTGGACGCGCTCCATCGCGCGGCCGGCGCACATGCCGTCATCGACACGCGGGTCGATCCCACTTTTCCGCGCAACAGCGTGCTTGCATCCACCGCGTGGGAACGAATCGCCTTCGAGGGCGGAAGCTCCGGGGTCTGGTCCACCGACCTCCGCGGCTACGCCGGCCTGTATCGGGGCACCGTGCTCGCGCTCCGCGCGCGGATGGTGCGCGCGGCCTCCCCGCTTCCTCCGTCGGAACAGGCGCTGCTCGGCGGCGGCGACTCGCTCCGCGGCTATCGCGCCGGCTTCCTCGCAGGCGACGGCCTCGCCGCGACCTCCGCGGAGCTTCGGATACCGCTGACGTCACCGCTGAACATCGGCCGCTTCGGCATGAAGGTGTTCGTGGATCACGGCACGACGTGGCCCGCCGGAGTATCGCTGTCCACGCGCCACTTCGAACAGGGCATCGGCGGCGGCATCTACTTCGGCGCTGCGCTGTTCAACGGTGGTATCGACGTCGCGCAAGCTCGCGACGGTTCGCGGCGATGGCACTTCGGACTCGGCGTCACGTTTTAGAGAGGCTGGAGGGCGAATCTTTCGATTCGCCCCCGGGTGCACAGGCAGGTTGACCAGCGGGTAGCCCCGCCACTTTCGCTGCGGGGTGAGGTGACTTTCAATCTCTGTCCCCCTTAAGAGCAGGGGACATGCCAATGGGATCGCGGCCAACGGCAGGCCGTGATGTGCACGATTTCTCCTAGATAGACAACGAATTCATGAGGCCGGCTCGACAGTGGGACGGTTCAGTTGGCCACGGCTGGGCTGCGGACTACCGACGGGTGGGTAGTGGGTTTCTCAACCGTGCGGGATCGCGGACCGATGGCGTCCGCGCCGCTCAGGCAACCCGTTTCCGGTACTGGCGAACCGCGAAGACGAGCACGAGCACGGCCGTCCCGAGCAGGATGAAAAACGGCTGCGCTATCTCCGCCGGCCCTGCCCCTTTCATCAGGATCGCTCGCGAAATCGTGACGAAGTGCCGCACCGGATTGACGATCGACACCGTTCGCACCCAGGGCGCCATGCTGTCCACGGGCGTGAAGAGACCGCTCATCAGCAGGTAGATGTTGACGATGAAGAAGGTGACGAACATCGCCTGCTGCTGGGTCTCGACGAGCGTCGAGATCCAGAGGCCGATGCCGAGCGCGACCACGAGGTAGACGCCGGCGACGCCGTAGAGCATCGGGACGCTGCCGCGCATCGGGACGCCGAACACCAGCTTGCCGACGAGCAGGCCGAGCGACAGCTCCACGAGCCCGAGCACCCAGAACGGCAGGAGCTTCGCGACGATGAACTGGCCGCGCGTGATGGGCGTCACGTTCAGCTGCTCGAGCGTGCCGAGCTCCTTCTCGCGCGCGATGTTCTGCGCGCTGAGCAGCGTGCCGATGATCGTCATCAGCGCGACCAGGATGCCGGGCACCATGTAGTGCTTGTAGTTCTGCGTCGCGTTGTAGAGCGGCCGCACGCGGACGTCGATGCGGGGGTTCGGGTCCGAAACGATCCGCCCGGCCGTCGCTGCCGGGTCCGAAAGGACCCGGCCTACCCGGCGCGCTGACAGCTCCGACGCATACCCGGCGAGCACGCGCGACGCGTAGGCCTGCACGATCCCCGCGGCCGACCCCTTCTCGGCATTCACCGACAGCTGCACCTGGCCGACACCGGTCCGCACCAGCGAGGCCTCGAACCCGTGCGGGATCACGACCGCCATCGTGACCGTCCCTCGCAGCAGACCTTCGTCCGCGCGATCGACCGACGGCGTGTCGCCGACGATGTCGAAGTGCCCGTTGGCGGCGAGACGGTTGACGAGGCCGCGCGAGGCCGGCGATCGATCGAGATCTACGACGTGGATCGGCGTATCGCGGATTTCGAACGTGGCGGCGTTCGAGAGCACGAGGAGCTGCACGACGGGAACGACCAGCACCTGCGCCAGCAGGATGCGGTCGCGGAGGATGTGCAGGACTTCGGCCTGGGCGAGGTACAGGATGCGGCGCATGTCTACTCCAGGCGCTCGTTGAACGAACGGATGCTCGCCACCAGCAGCACCGTGGCCATCGCGGCGAGGAACAACGTCTCGCGCCAGACGTACTCGAGGCCGATCCCCTTCAGCATGATGCCGCGCGCGATCGCGACGAACCAGCGCCCCGGGATCACGTAGGAGATGGCGCGCAGCGCGGCCGGCATGCTCTCGAGCGGGAAGATGAACCCCGACAGCAGGATGTTCGGGAGCATCGTCCCGAGCAGCGCGAACATCATCGCGACGCGCTGCGACGAGGTGCGCGCGGAGATGAGGATGCCGAGCGACAGCGATACGAGGATGTAGAGCGCCCCCTCGAACAGCAGCAGCGGCACGCTGCCGCGAAGCGGCACGTGAAAGACGAGCAGCGCCTCGACGAGCACGGCGACAACGCTGATGAAGCCGATCGCGAGGTACGGCGTCACCTTCCCGGCGATGATTTCCCACGGGCGGAGCGGCGACACGAGCAGCGCCTCCATCGTGCCGGTCTCCTTCTCGCGCGTCAGCGAGATGGCCGTCATCAGCGACGAGATGATCGTCAGGACGAACGCCATGAGGCCCGGCACGAACAGGTTCGAGCTTTCGCGCGTCGGGTTGAAGCGCATGCGGCTCTGCGGAACGATGCGGATCGATCTGGCGGGTCCGAAAGGACCCGCCCTACCTGACTCACTGGCGGGTCCGAAAGGACCCGCCCTACCTGACTCACCCGACTCACCCGCCCACTGGTTCACCACGGATTCCGCGTAGGACTGCAGCAGGCTGCCGGTGTTCGGTTCGGTGGCATCGGTCAGGATCAGCAGCTTCGCGGGCACGCCGCTGCCGAGGTCCCGTGCGAACCCTGGATAAAAGACGATCGCCTGCTGCGCCTTCCCCGATTCGAACAGCGGGTCGAGATCCGCTGTCCGCGGCACGACCGCGACCGTCCGGAAGACGCCTCCGGCCGCAAAGCGGTTGCGAAGCGCGATCGTCGCGGAATCGGGAGCCGGATCCACGACCGCGAGGCGCACGTCGTCCACGTCGGTGCGAATCGCGTAGCCGAAGAGCATCACCTGCACGACCGGCAGCGCGATCAGCACGGCGGCCGTTCGACGGTCGCGCCGGATGTGAAAGAACTCCTTTCGAAGCAGACCCTGCAGCGCGGTCATGGCGTCTCACCCGCCTTACCCACCCCACCCGCCTTACCCGCCCCGGCCGCCCCACTCGCCTCCGCCGGCCGCGCGAGCTGCACGAAGAGCTCGTCGATCGACTCGACCTTGAACTCCTCCTTGAGCCCCGCTGGCGTCCCCATCGCCGCGATGCGTCCGGCGACCATGATCGAAATGCGATCGCAGTATTCGGCCTCGTCCATGTAGTGCGTCGTCACGAGCACGGTGGTGCCGTTCGACGCGGCCTCATAAATGAGCTCCCAGAACTGCCGCCGGGTGATCGGATCGACGCCGCTGGTCGGTTCGTCGAGAAAGACGATGCGCGGGCGGTGCACGAGGGCGACGGAAAACGCCAGCTTCTGACGCCAGCCGAGCGGCAGGCCGCGGACGGCGGTGTCGGCGACGCTCGAGACGCCAAGGCGCTCGAGCATCTGCGCGGTGCGCTCGCGGATCTGCTCGCGGGTCAACCCGTAAATGCCGCCATAGAGGCGGATGTTCTCGCGCGGCGTGAGGTCCTCGTACAGCGAGAAGCGCTGGCTCATGTAGCCGATGCTGCGCTTGACCGCTTCCGCTTCGCGCGAGATGTCGTGCCCGGCGACGCGCGCGGTGCCGGCCGACGGCTGCAGCAGGCCGATCAGCATCCGCATCGCGGTGGTCTTGCCGGCGCCGTTGGCGCCGAGGAATCCGAACACCTCGCCGGCGCTCACGTCGAACGAGATGTGGTCGACCGCGGTGAAACCGCCGAAGGTGCGCGTCAACCCGCTCGCATGGATGGCGAGGTCGCTCATGACGCGGTCCGTGCGATAAAGCTGTCTTCGACCGTCGGCGTCAGGCGCGCGACCGATGCATCCGCAAAGCCCTTGGCATCGAGAAATGCCTTCACGTCGCTCGTGATGCGATCGACCGGCGCATCCAGGCGCGCGTCCGTGTAGTGCATGACGTCGCCGAACGGATAGACGCTCCCGGCGTGCTCGTACGTCCGCAGCGCGAGCAGCGCCTTGTACCGATCCTTCGCGCGGACGCCGAGGAGCGGGCGTCCGAAGGCGCCGGTGATCCCGGCCGGCGTGTCCACGCCGACGAGCGTGCCGCGGTGGATGAGCGCGATACGATCGCAGCGCGTCGCTTCGTCCATGTACGGCGTCGAGACGACGGTCGTGAGGCCGCCGGCCTTCAGGACGCCGAGCAGATCCCAGAACTCGCGGCGCGACACGGCATCCACGCCGGTGGTGGGTTCGTCGAGAAACAGGATGTCGGGGCGGTGCACGAGCGCGCAGCAGAGCGCCAGTTTCTGCTTCATCCCGCCCGAGAGCGCGGCGGCGCGGCGGTCCTTGAACGGCTCGAGCTGTGCGTAGATCGGCTCGATCCGCTCGAACTCGCGCTGCACGGTCGTGCCGAAGACCGACGCGAAAAACGTGAGGTTCTCCTCGACGCTGAGGTCCGGGTAGAGCGAGAAGCGCCCGGCCATGTAGCCGACCCGCAGGCGCAGCGCGCGATAGTCCTTCACGACGTCGAGCCCGAGGACCGTCGCCCGTCCCGCATCGGGCACCAGCAGCGACACGAGAATCCGGAAGAGCGTCGTCTTGCCGCCGCCGTCGGGGCCGATGAAGCCGAAGAGCTCGCCCTTCTCCACCGCGAACGAGACCTTGTCGAGCGCGGTTGTCGATCCGAAACGCCTGGTGATCGAATCGACCCGAACGGCATCCCGGTGGGGTCCGCCTTCAGACGGACCTGTATGCGCGCTCATTGCGCGAACTCCACATCCACCGGCATGCCGATCTTCAGCATGCCGTTCTGGTTCGCGACGCGAATCTTCACCGCGTAGACCAGGTCGGCGCGTTCGTCGCGTGTCTGAATCGGCGTCGGCGTGAACTCCGCCTGCGTCGAGACCCACGACACGGTGCCGTTCAGCGTCTGGCGGCCGTCGCCGGAGTCGAGCGTGACGCGCGCCTGCGTGCCCACCTTCACGTCCGCCAGCTGCGGCTCGCCGACGTAGGCGCGGACGTCGACGGTGCCCATGTCGGCGACCCTGTAGAGCGGCTGGCCGGCCTGGACGACCTCGCCCTGCTTCGCATAGGTCACGAGCACCGTGCCGGCGCTCGGATTGGTGATCGTGCTTCTCTTGATCCGATCGTCGAGCTGCGCGACCTGCGCGTCGGCCGCCGACACCTGCGTCCGCGCGGTCTGCTGCTGCTGCCGCGCGGCCGCGATCTGCGCGGTCTGCGCCGCGACCTGGCGGGCCTGCGCCTGGATCTGCCCGTCCTGCGCCTTGACTTGGTCCTGCAGCACACGGTCGTCGCGCTCGGCCTGGTCGAGCTGCTGCGAGGTTGCGGCCTGCTGCGAGAAGAGCCGCTGCGTCCGCTCGTGGTTGCGGCGCGCGATCTCGAGCTGCGCCTGCAGCGCGCCTCGCTGCGCGACGGCGGCGTCGTGCTGCGCCTGCAGCGCGTCGCGCTGGGCGTCCAGGACCTCGACCTGGCGATCCACTTCGCCAACGCGCGACACGGCAGACTCGCGCTGCGCCACCGCCTGTCCGCGCTGCAGCGTCAGCTGCGTCGGGTCGACCGAGCCCGCGGCCTGTCCCGCCGTCAGCACCTGCCCTTCGTCGACGGTGAACGCCGTCAGCTGGCCGCCGACCTCCGACGAGACGACGACCTCCGTGGCCTCGACGTTCCCGTACGCATCTGGCTGCGGCTGCTGGCTGCAGGCGGCCGCAAATCCCACAACCCCAATCCCAAAACTCACATCCCAAGCACGCATCAGCGCACCTCCAAGCCGAGCGTCGTGAGGAAATGGGCACTTGCCTGCGCGAGCTCCACCTCGTGGCCGGCGCGCGCGAAGCGCGCCTGCAGCAGCTCCGCGTTCCGATCGAGATATTCCGATGCCGTCACGACACCCTCCTGCAACCGCACCTGCGTCGAGCGATCCACCTGCTCGCGCAGCGTGACAATCCGTTCATCCGATGCCAGGCTCCGCTGCAGCCGATCGATGGCCGTCTCGTCGCCCTCGATCGACGTCGTGAGCGATCGCGCGAACGCCGCCTCGTCTGCCGCGACGACCTGCTGCTGGATCGCGAGCGCTTCGCGCTCGCGGCCGCCCGACCCCCACGTCCAGGCGTTCCACTGCAGGCGCACGCCGCCGAGCGCGTAGGACTCGAAGTCGCGGCTGATGAAATTGAGTCCCGGCTGGCCGTACCCGACGCGCGCGTAGGTGGACAGGCGCGGCCGCTCCTGCGCGAGGGTCAGCTCCTGCTGGCGCGAGAGCCGATCGCGCGCGCGCGCGAACTGGTCGAACTCGGGGCGCGCGCGCAGCGTGTCGCGCTGCTGGCGGGCGCGCGCGACGAGCCGCGCGAGATCGGGGAGCACGAGCGTGTCGCCGTCGCCGAGCGGCTGGCCGGTCAGCGTGCCGAGGCGATCGAGCGCCGCGCGGCGGCTGGCCCGCAGGTCGTCGGCGTCCTGCTGCCGCTGCAGCAGCGTCGCTTCGATGGCGGCCGCGTCGGCCTGCAGCGCCGTCCCTTCGCGGACGCGCGCGTTGGTCTCGTCGAGCCTGGCCATCAGGTCGCCGATGGTGGCCGCCAGCGACCCGGCGCGCGCCTGCAGCGCCGCGGCGGCAAAGAACGCGTCGTTCACCTGCTGACGCAGCGTGAAGAGCGTCGTTCGTATCCGCGCCTCGTTTTCGGCCAGTTGCGCGCGCTCGAATGCGCCCTGGGCGCCGACCGTCGGGTCGAACAGCCGCTGATCGATGCGGAGGCTTCCGTCGTAGGTGTCCTTCGTCGGCCGGAAGAGCCCGCCGATGACGGGCGGCTCCGGCGTCAGGTGCGCGACATCGGACTGATATTGCGCCTGTCCCTCGACGGTCACGGCCGGCAGCCGCAGCGCGGCGATGTTGCGCAGGCGGAGATCGGTTTGCGTGGTCAGCAGCGAGAACTGCCGCATGCGCGGGTCGGTGTCGACGGCCGCCTGCTGCAACGTCGCGAGCTCGAGCGATCTGCCCACTGCCCCCTGCCCACTGCCCACTGACGGCGCGAGCGCGAGCATGCATGCCGCGAGCGCGAGCGAACGTCGTTTCATGGCCGCAAGGCCCTCAGGAAAAAGGGCGCCAGCTCCCGGCGGCGCCGGTCGATGAACCTGGTGAATCCCCGCTCGTCGAGCCCGGTGAGCGCCATCACCATCGGCCGCGCCGCGAACGGGAACACGCAGAGCGCGAGCAGGTTGATGGCGAACTGCTCGGGGGAGATCGGGTGCATCCGCCCGGCCTTGACGCGCGCGTTGATCTGCGAGCGGAGCACCTTGAACACGCGCCCGCCGACCTCGGACGGCGCCGCGCCGGCGATGCTCGAGAAGAGCTGGGCCGCGCGCTCGGGGTGATGCGTCAGCTCACTCAGGATGTACCCCGGCAGGTACGGCGTCTTCGTCAGCTGCCGCAGCTCGATCTCGACCACCTGCGCGACCTTCTCTTCGAGCGCCGCGTCCGAGCCGAGGACGCCGATGACGACGGGCAGCAACTGACTTGCCGCGCGCTGGAAGACCGCCACGGCGAGACGGTCCTTCGTGCGGAAGTAGTAGTGCAGCAGCGCGGAGTTGACGCCCGCCTCCCTGGCGATCTCCTGGGTCCGGGCGCCCGCGGTCCCGCGCCGGACGAACACCGCGTGGGCGGCATCGAGAATCCGCCGCTCGGTGTCGCCGTCGCGCGATTGACTGGATGATTTAACCATTCAGTTAATCGCGACTGTAGATCCCGTCGAGCCCGTACGTCAAGACGGCCACCTGGCCGAATCGCCTGACGGCGCGTGGTGAGCGCGATGGCGGCGGGCCGCCCGCGTGACGTGGCGGCCGTCACCAGAGAAGGAGAAAACGCGCGGTGCCCCCCTTGCAGCGAGGGATCTCTGAACGCCCAAGGAGATTCGCGTTATGACTGCATCTGATCACACTGCCCCGTTCGGCGCGCGCCTCATGCGCAACGCCGGCGCGTGGCTCATCGGGACCGCGCTGGTCTTCGTCGCGCTCGGGATCGCGGCCATCGTCGAGCCGTTCGTGGCGGGCCTGGCGATGTCGCTGCTGGTCGGCTGGCTGCTGGTCGCCGCCGGCATCACGCACGTGCTGAGCGTCTTCCGCCGCGATGGCGGCGGGACGATCTGGCACCTCGCGGTCGGGCTCTTCTACGTCTGCGGCGGCTGGTACTTCCTGGCGCACCCGGTGATCGCGCTCGGCGCGCTCACGCTGCTGCTCGCGATGATGCTGTTCGTCGAGGCGGGCGTCGATCTCGTCGCCTATTCGGCGCAACGGGAGGAACCGGGCGCGGCCTGGCTGCTCGTGAACGCGACCGTCACCGCCATCCTCGGGATCCTGATCGCGATGGGGTGGCCGTCCACGTCGGTGTGGGCGATCGGGACAATCGTCGGCATCAACCTGCTGACGACCGGAATGAGCCGGCTGATGCTCGGCACGTCGATGCGCACGGTCGAGCGGCGGATGGCGGCCTGACGCTCCTCCGGCCGGCCGGATCGTAGAGGCGGACCGCCTTGGCGAAGGTGGGCAGGTCCGCCTTCGGCCTGCGTCAGGGCATCAAGGCGAACGTCCAGACCGAGCCGCCGGCGGGAACTTTCTCGGCGGCGTAGCGGTTGGCGAGCGTGCCGCCCCGCCCGGACGCGATGCTCACGTACTGGCGGCCCCCCTGCGTATAGGTGATCGCGGTCGCGTTGATGCTCGACCCGGTCTGGAACTGCCACAGCGTCTTGCCGGTCGCGGCGTCCAGCGCCAGGAACTCGCCCGTCAGCTTGCCGGTGAACACGACGCCGCCGGCGGTCGCCAGCATGCCGGCTGAGCTCGGCAGATCGGTCAGCGGCACGTCCCATTTCTTGTCGCCGGTGAGTGGATTGAGCGCAACGAAGTGCCCGATCACGTCACCGGGCTTCAGGTCGGGAACCCTCGCGGTCACGCCGGTGGAATCCGCGCCGAGCACCTGCGGCTTCGGCGCGGCGATCTTCTGGACGCGCGGGACATCCCACGTGCTCGCGAATACCAGCGCCGAGGCCGGATCGAACGCGATCGGCACCGCGTTGGTGCCGCGCGACGGCCAGATCTCGACTTCCTCGCCCGCGAAGAATCGCTTGTAGACGTCGGTCAGCACCGGGCGGCCGCTCTCGAGGTCCACACTGCTGGCCCAATTGACCTTGACGTAGGGGTTCGCGGCAACGAGCGAGCAGTTGGTGCGATCGATCACGTACAGGAATCCGTTCTTGTTCGCCTGGACCATCACCTTGCGCGGCCGGCCCTCGACCTGGATGTCGGCCAGGAGGAGCTCGTCGACGCCGTCGACGTCGTAGATATCGTTCGGCGTGTACTGGTAGTAGCAGACGATCTCGCCGGTCTTCGGACGAATGGCCAGCACGCTGGACGTGAAGAGGCTGTCGAGCCCTTCGCGCGGATGCGGATCGTACGGCTCCGCGTTGCCGGTGCCCCAGTAGACAAGATCCAGCTGCGGATCGTAGGAGCCCGAGCGCCACGTCGGACCGCCGCCGTACTTCCACGCGTCGCTGTTGCGCGGCCAGCTTTCGGAGCCGGGCTCACCGGGTGCGGGGATCGTGTACCGCCGCCACAACTTCGCGCCCGTCTCCGGATCCCACCCGTCGAGGAACCCGCGCGTCGTGCGCTCGCCGCCCGCCATGCCCGATATCACCACGCCGTTGGCGACAATAGGTGCGCCGGTCGAGTAGTAGCCCTCCTGCTTGTCCGCGAACTTCTGGTTCCAGACCTCGCGGCCCGTCTTCATGTCGAGCGCGACGAGGTGGTTGTCGTAGGTGACGCGATACAGCTTGCCGTTGTAGATGGCCGGCCCGCCCCGCGTGACCGGCGCGCCCGGCGTCCCCTGCTCGAGCACGACGGGCGTGCGCCAGATCTGCCGGCCGGTCCGCGCGTCGAGGGCAAACGTCCACCGGCCGTTGATGATGTACATCACGCCGTTGTAGACGGCCGGCGCGGCGAGCTCGCCCGTCTCGTTCCAGACGCTCGTCGTCCACACGGGGACGAGGCGCTTCACGTTGGCCCTGGTGATCTGGCGCAGGGGGCTGTAACTCTTCCTGTCGTACCCCATGCTGTGCGTCGTCACGTTGTCGGCATTCCGGCCGGCGTTGACGAGCTCGTCGGCGCTCTGGGCAAGTCCGGACACGGCGCAGATCGTCAGCGCGATCGCAAGCAGGCAGAGCTTCTTCATGGTGCCCGTAACGTATCCGATCGCAGGCGCGGCGGCGGAGAAATTTCGATGCGGGGATCAGCGGCCGGAGAGTTGGGCGGCGAGGGCAGCGGCCTTGTCGGCAAGCGTCGAAGCAAACACGAAGTTGCGATCCCGCAGCCCCTGCTGCGCCTGCTCCATGAAGCGCTTCGACTGATCGTACTGGGCGCGGGCGTCGGCGTTCAGCTTTCCGTAGTCGACGCGCCCGAGGTCGCGGGCGGCTCGCGCGAGGGCGTCGCGCGCGGCCCGCTCCGCCGCGGCTTCGGCGGCCGGTGACGCGGGGCGCAGCTCGCGCGGCGGCTCCGGCGCGGGCACCGGCGTGCCCGTCGTCGCTGCCGCCGGCGCGGGCGCTTCGGGCT
>Ga0137418_10004707_pt1 | contig 12495 bp, 13 predicted proteins | sample CZODoug3_1_2_16f_FD_122242 | JGI IMG/M metagenome (GOLD analysis project Ga0137418, IMG submission 122242) | Vadose zone soil fungal communities from Angelo Coast Range Reserve, California, USA - CZODoug3_1_2_16fungal (Hybrid Assembly) | ecosystem: Environmental > Terrestrial > Soil > Vadose... | reverse complement strand
GAGGACTCCATGCTTTCGTCAACTACGATCTATTTCAACAAGAAGAACGAAGAAGTAGCCCGCATTACATTTGATGAGAATGATGTGCCCGGCTGGTGTATCAAGTCCAAGACGGAACCAGGCTTCAAGCGCAAATTTGCGGCTCAACGAGAAGCCTGCGCCGTATGGCTCCGGGAATTTGATCCGGAAACCGGCAAGCTGCACGCGAAATCCCACAGGAAGGAATTGTCCAACGCCTATTGACCCGCCTTGGCTGCGGCTGACTTTTGAGAGCAATGTCCCAAAGTCACGCATCGATTGCTGAAGACCGTACAGCTCAGCGAGGCGAGCGGATTCCCTCAGGCCGCAGGAAATGGCCGGCAATTTTAGGGATTTCGCTGCTCGGGCTACTCGTGGCCGGCTTCATTGTGCTGGCGACCCATTGGCCATTCTCCCGTCAACGGGTGATCGAAGCGCTGCAGGAAGACTTTCACGGGACCGTTAGCTTTAACAGCTTCCACATAACTGTTTTTCCGCATCCCGGCTGCGTTGCGGAAGGCGGGACTCTGGTGCGGCCGGGCGGTCCGGCGGGTTCTCCTCCGTTTGCTTCCGTGCAGAAATTTGTCATTCGGGCCCACTATATCGATTTCCTGGTGCGACCAAGTTACGTCGCGCATATTGAAGTCCAAGGCCTGCAGATCCACGTTCCCCCTATTGGGACAATGCCGCCTGTGCATCCGGATAAAAATCCGTCGACGACACGCGTGGGGGAAATCGTCGCGAACAATTCGCTGCTAGAAATCGCCCGCAAAGCCGGCGAACCCTTGCGTTATCAAATTCAAACGCTGACTATGAATTCCGTTAGCCGCAAAGACGGGCTGAGTTATGACATCGTTTTTCTTAATGCTCTGCCGCCCGGGGAAATCCGGTCACGCGGGCATTTCGGTCCCTGGAATTCCGATGATCACGGCCAGACACCGGTTTTCGGCACGTATAAGTTTGAGCACGCCTATCTCGGTATCTTCAAGGGGATCGACGGCGTTCTGAGTTCACACGACAGCTTCCATGGAACGCTAGCCAAGATCGAGACGCATGGATCGGTGGACATTCCGGACTTCAAGGTTCGCCGGGCGGCGCGCACTTCTCCTATCGCGAGCCGCTTTGACGTTTTTGTGAACGCGCTTAATGGCGACGTTCGCCTGGAGCACCTGGAAACCATGATTGTGAAAACGAAAGTGCTCGCTCGCGGCAGTATCGAGGACACACCTGGCCCCGCGGCTAAGACTACTTCCCTCGATTTAAATGTCAGCCGCGGCCGCATTCAGGACGTCCTTCGCCTTTTCATCAAGGAGCCTCGATCGCCGATTGCGGGGACGATCAGCTTTCGGGCTCATGTGACCATTCCACCGGAAGGGCGCCCGTTTGAACAAGAGGTGATATTAGTTGGCGATTTCGGAATCGACGACAGCAGCTTCACAAAACCTGAAACTCAGAAAAAAGTGAATAATCTCAGCGAGCGCGCTCAGGGCAAGAAGATCGACGACAAGAAAAAGCGAGAGGAAAGCCCGGACGATGACGACGAATCCGCGGCGGTGATTTCGGATCTGAGAGGGCATGTCGTGCTGAAGAATGGCGTGGCCACGCTTACAGATGTTTCCTTCAGCGTTCCCGCAGCAACCGCTTACATGCACGGAACCTTCAATGTGGTCAGCCAAAAGATTGACTTTCATGGAGTGCTGCAAACCGCCTCGGAATTCTCGAAAGTCGGGGGCGGCGGTATTAAATCGATCTTTTTGAAGCCGCTGGACGCTCTTTTCAAAAAGAAGCCAAAGGGCTCGGAAATCCCGGTGAAGATGACGGGTACGTATGCGCATCCGGAATTTGGCCTGGAGATTACTGGCGGGCAAAAGTCAGAAAAAAATAAGAAATAAGCGGGTTAAGGGATCGTCACGATAGCGGGATGAAGTTCCCAAATCGTGCCTACTTGCGCGGAACCGCGATTGTGATCGAAATCTTCAAATGCCATGCCGAGCACCTGAACCGGCAAGGCTTGCGGGAGCTCTCCGCCGTGCTGCGAATCCAGCTTGAAGCCGTGCTTTGCGAGCTGCGATTGTGCCGTTTGCCGTGCACTGCAATACTCGCTGTCGACGGGAGTCTCTACAATGACGCGGGCCGCGGCCTTGTCGGCGGTCTGTGAAATCTCAAAATGCACATCGCAGTCGGCCGCGTTTACGCTGGCTTCTTGCAGGAATGCATCCGCTATGTGAAAGACCAGAAGTTCGCGTCCAGTTCGCGGGGCATCCGGCGCGACGAAGGCGTCCTGGGTCCAACTTAAAATGGTGTCGACTCCAATTTCTTGGGCCGCGATGTTTGGGATGGCTGTGTGCTTGGCGATGTGGCGGAAATCGGCGATGTCGGGCTCGACGGGCAGACACTTACAAAGATCTTCGGGAGTGGGTTGTATCACTCCGTAGTCGCTACCCGTGCAAGAGCCGGCCGCGAACCATAGCAACATCGCGGCCCCTATGCACACAAAAGTTTTGAGCTTGGAAATCACCCGTCAAATTAGATGCTGGTAGGAGGCGTATAGACCGTCATCCCGTCATCCCATTCAACCTCAACTCTGAGGCACATAGTCGGTTTCACCGCTGGCGGTCCTGCGCATCCGTGTTTCGGGACCGTTGGGCCGCGATGTGGAGTAGCTCTGCTGCTCGCGCTGCCTTCTCCTGTATTGCTCCTGGAAACCCGGCAGGACGCCTTCCAGCACGTTCCCCAATTTGCTCCCCGCCACCGCTAGCGCTGCGCCACGAATGTTTTCCCAGATGGCATTAGCCTTGTCGTCCCGCTCTTGCACATTGCCGGTGCGATAAGCTTCACGCTTCCAGGCATCGGGTGACGAGGAACGGCTTGAGTCGCCTCTGCCGCCGAACAACAGCGCCAAAAGCATGCCGCCCCCAAATGCCGCGCCCATCAACACCCAAGGACGCTGGTCGAACTGAGCGCGCCAGTCCACCGCAGTCTTAACCTTCTGCTGCAACTCGTGGATGTTTTCCCCCAGTTCGCTGCGCTTCTCGTAAATGTGTCGTTCTATCTGATCTGGTGTTTCGCCCATTGAACATTCTCCTTCACGGTGACAACTGTTTTTTCCGGTACGACTTTGACCTGCTTGAAGCGCTTTCTTCCCACGCTGACCAGGATCATCGAAATAACGAGCACCGCGGCGCCCACGATCAGAGTGGCCAGCCATGCATCAACGACCATGGACAATGCATGGACGACCGCAAGCAGGATAAAGCCCAGTGCATACAGCGAAAGCAGAACCCCGATAACCAGCGGAATGCTGGAACGCACTGCCTTAGTGGTCTCTTCGTGGATTTCGACTTTGGCCAGTCGAAATTCCGAGCGAACTATCTCTTGGATATTTGCGACAATGTCTTGCAATACCTCACTCATGGTCCTGCCGTTGGAGGTAGTTTGCCGGATAGGCGCGGTCATAGCATCCTCCTCAGCCGCCATTCCGCAGGGCGCGCCCGGCAACGAAGCCCACCACAGCGGCGGCGGCCAGTGCCGCACCCGGATAGCGGCGCACTATTCCCTCGAGGTCTTCCACCATCGCGCGGGTATCGTGCTCGCGAAGATAGTCGGCGGCACCTTGGATCTTGTCCGCGGTGGTATGCATGGCATTGGATGTAGTCGAGGCAATGCGTTCGCCGCCACTGTGCAGCGTCGACGCAGTGCTTTCAAGCTTGCTCGCCGCGCGTACGCGCCCTTCATCAATCTTGTCGCCGGCTTTTCTACCGAGATCCGCCACCGTCTCTTTTATTTGGGCGGCTTTCTGTCCGACTTGCTCTTTTATTTCGCCCGAGTCGCTTGCCGAGTTTCGTCCTTGTGCGTCCATTGCTTGTTCCTTCCTTTTTTGGCTTTTTGCTAAATTTTTGATTTCTGCCCCACAGGAACCGCGCAGTGGGGACGCTGGTTTACCTCGCAAGGAGACTCCGGATCGCAACATGCAGCCATCCGGCGAATGCTCCAGTTCAGTATGCGCCTCACCCGAGCGGGGCTTAGGAGCCTGAGCAGGTGTGGCTTTGCTCAGGATTCGGATGAATCTGGTAGACTGTGCCCACTTTGTCGCACAACACACGAAGAGGATTTCTCGTGCAGTCCGGGTTGGCTGCCGTAGCGGCATCGTTGTGTCCCCGGTTTGCGTTCTCCGTTGATGCGGGCCCCTACGTGAAATTTCCCACCGATGCGCGTGAGCGCGTCGCCATCGCGTCGTACCCGTTCCGTGACTTCATATTGGGTGCGCATGACGAGGCGGCGGCCCAAAAGATGGATCTAAAGGATTTCGCAGCGCACTGTGGCGAAAAATTCAACATCCGCAAAATCGAGCCCTGGAACAGGCATTTTGGTTCCACCGAGGCGAAGTACCTGGAGGAATTTCGCGCCGCGGTGGACAAGGCGCGCGGCGCCGTGGTGAACATCGCGGTGGATGGCGACCACAGCCCCTATGCCGCGGATGCCGGCGAGCGCGATCAGGCGATAGCCTTCAGCAAAAAATGGATCGATGTCGCCGTGGCCATCGGCTCTCCCAGTGTGCGAACCAACATAGCGGAAGCCAAGGACTCCAAGCCCGACCTGAACCGCACTACGGAAAGCCTCAAGCAGGTTGCCGCATACGCTGCCAGTAAAGACATCGTCGTCCATTTAGAGAACGACAATCCCGTCACCGAAGATCCCTTTTTCATCGTGCAGCTCATCGAGAAAGTGAACAGTCCCTGGCTACGCTCCAATCCCGACTTTTGCAATACCCTGGCAACCGGCCGCGAAGAGTATGCCTACAAAGGGATTGCCGCCATGTTCCAGCACGCCTACGGCATCTGTCATGTCAAAGACATGGAAACCAATGAGCAGGGCCAGGTCTTCCGCGTTGATATGACCAAGACGTTCGGCATTCTAAAGCACGCGAATTACCGGGGATATTGCTCGATGGAATTCGACACCCATGGCGACCCCTATCCCGGAACGACCGCGTTGATCGCCCAGACGCTGCATTATCTCGGCTCGACTGCGTCCTAGTTCCTTCCGCGTCCACTTCTCATCGTGCAACACCGGCCGGACTTCTGGTCACTCCCAAATGAGTCCGCAGAAACTCCAGCGCCGCGCGAATGATTTCGCGTGACCTGTCGTCGTCATTCTGGTTATCGAAACCGTGCTCGCCTGCCGGGTGGTTCATGAAGGTTAGTGGCAAATTCGCCGCGATTGCGGCCGTAACGAAACGATCGATGGAGTCGTTCATCCCGGGAATTTCATCCTGCCCAGCCCTAGCCACAAAGAGCGGCATGTTGGACGCATTGCCATCCAGATAGGAAATGGGCGAGTACATCTTAAGGAACTCCGCTGTTTCATGCTCGATGTGAGTGGGCGACCGCTGGATATCCAGATACGCATAGAACGCAAGCAGGCAGCGCGCGAAAGATGTTTGTTGCCGCATAGCGACGCTTAGCAATGGGCCGCCTCCCGACCAGGCAATCAGCGCGATGCGCCCGGGATCGGCATTGAAGGAGCGCGCACGGTCGCGAATGTAATCGATGGCGTTACTTACATCGAGAGCGGCCTCCGCCAGCAATGGCTTAGGGTAGCTCAGCCGATGCGTGAACACTGCTGCGACCATCCCGGCGGCGGCGATGAGGCGCCCCCAGGATCGGAAGAGTCCCCAGTCTTTTGGCTTGTATTGTGCGCCCGCGGCCCCGTGCACGAGCACAACGATGGGTGAGTCAGCCTTCTCCGAGACGCTCGGCGGGGTGTAAATGTCCATCAACAGAAATGGATTGTCGACCTCGCTATATTTCAGGTTTGAATGCACGATGACGTCGTCCATTCCGGGCAGTTGATAAACCACAGCTGGCGTGACTTTCTCAGCGGGAGTTTTTGCTCGGCGCGGCGTTGTGGAAGGGACCGATGGCGGATTCGATTCTTTTCGATCTAAAGCCATAAAAACCTCTTCTCTCCAGCGATAGGTCAAGCAAAAACCGAGGCCTTGCGACGGCACACCAAGGCGCTCGAACGGAACTCTGCGTTCGGCGCTCTGCGGCACACTCGTTCCCAAGCTGTAATTTGGTGGAGGATAAAAGCATAGTCTTTAGGCCACCCGACGAGCAAGCAATAATTTATTAGCCGGCTTGGAATGCCGAATCGCGTGGTCAGAAGTGAGAAGCGTCTGCGGGACGCTGCGATTTAATCAGTGCCAACACCTCGGTGCGCCGTCCCATCGCTCGAGCGCCTACTTTCGTGCAACAAAGCGCCGCGCAGCCATTAGCGAAAAGACCGCAACTAGGAAGATCCCAGCCTTGCAGCAATCCGAAGGACAAGCCGCCCATAAAAGCGTCGCCGGCGCCGGTGGTATCGACGACGCTGACATTGAAAGCGGGCACGCGGTCCATCGTATTGGCGCTGGCCACCAGGCAACCGTCCGCGCCCACCGTCACCGCCACGATTTTGGGGCCCAGGCTCAGAAGTCTCGCCGCAATCTTTTCGTAGTCCGTCTCGCCGGTGATTTCGCGAGCCGCGGCCTTGCAAGGCTTCAGAACATCAACCATCTGCAAGGCTTCGAGTAGATCTTTTTCGGCGCCGAGTCCGGCCTGCGCAAAGTAACTCGGCGCAACGTCGAGATCGAAGATAATCCGCACGCCCGCCTCATGAGCAATGCGCATCGCCTCGCGCACTGGCGGCAACGGAAGCTGCGAGGCTTCGGTATGGAAGTGCCGGGCTTTGACGATATGCCCGGCGAAGCGCGTGCGCACTTGCTCCGCGCTCAATTTCCCGTTCACATTCGGAAACATGTAGATGCATCGTTCGCCGTGGGCATCCACCGGAATCCACGTGAACGTCGATTTTTCCCCGGGAATCACTTCGATTCCGGAAAGGTCCAGCCCGTCTTCGGCAAAAGCGCGCGTAATCAGGCGTCCGCTCTCGTCGTCTCCGATGAGTCCAAGCCACCCGGCTTTGGCCCCCAGGCGCGCGACCTGCGTGAGATTGTTTCCGGTAACGCCGCCGGCGTGAATTTCCAGGCGCTCGGCGTTGATTTTCTCGTCCGGCCCAAGCAAGCGAGGAACAACAGCAAAATAATCGATGCCGCAACTTCCGATTCCGACGACGGTTGTCATGGTGCAAGAGTATAAAAGTTTGAGGGTGGAAGAGTCCAAGCGTCCAAGAGCCCAAGCGTCCAAGAGCCCAAGCGTCCAAGAGTCCAAGAGTGCGAGAGAATCAGTGTTGGCCCTGTAGCCACAGGTGAAAACCGCGACCCAGGTCTCTTATACTCTTTCACCCTTAAACTCTTTCACTCTTCTACTATAATCTTGCCGCGTGCAAACCATTCTCGACGGAATTCGCGTTGTTGAGTTGACGGAAGCCCTCGCCGGCCCATACTGCGCGATGCTTCTCGGCGACTTCGGCGCTGACGTAATCAAAGTGGAGCGCCCTGGAACCGGGGACCAGTCTCGGGGCTGGGGGCCGCCGTTTGTCGGTGGGGAATCGGCTTATTTTCTGGCGGCGAACCGCAACAAGCGCTCCATCGCGCTCAACTACGACGATCCTCACGATGCTGATACCTTGCAGCGGCTGATTGCCTCGGCCGACGTTTTCCTCAGCAATCAACCGTCTCTGGATTCATTGCGCAGGCGCGCGCTCGATCCCGAAACTTTGCGCGCAAAATATCCGCGGCTGATTCATTGCAGCATCACCGGCTATGGCTTCACCGGGCCCAAGGCCGGACGCCCTGGCTACGACATTCTGGCCCAGGCCGAATCCGGATTGATGAGCTTCACGGGCGAGCCGGAAGGCGGACCCATGCGCTATCCGATCGCCATTGCGGATATGACTTGCGGCATGTACTCGGCAATGGGCATCCTGGGCGCACTTTTCGCGCGCGAGAAAACGGGCCATGGCCAATTTTTGGATATGGCGCTCTTCGATTCGCAACTCACCTGGTTATCGAACGTCGGCAGCAGCTACCTCAACGCCAATACGGAGCCGCGACGGTGGGGAAATGCTCATCCGAGCATCGTTCCCTATCAGGTTTTTCGAGCAAAGGACCGCACGTACTTCGTGGTCGCCATAGGCACGGAACGCTTGTGGAAGAAATTCATGGAAGTTTTGCAATCGGAGGGGACCATCGGCGCGGATGCGCGGTTCGTCAGCAATCCTCTGCGCATCGAGCATCGTTCAGAATTGGTGGCGATTTTGCAAGAACGCTTCGACTTGGAGTCGCGAGCCGCTTGGCTGGAAAAGTTTGCGAATGCCAGCATTCCCGCGGCCCCCATCAATGCCGTTCCAGAGGCTTTGCGTGACGCGCAGGCCCTTGCGCGCGGCTTGATCGTCCAGATTGAACATCCGGCCCTCGGAGAAGTTCGCGGCATCGCCAATCCGGTCAGGTTTTCGGATGCGCCGGTAACGTATCGCTTGCCCCCGCCCATGCTCGGGGAGCATACCGAAGAAATTCTGCGAGACTGTGCGGCTAATGCTTAAATGCGAGCCCCACGTGATGGCTTCCAATTATTGATAGCTGGCCACCACTTCGCCGTTCTCGATTTTCAGGCCAGAAATGTCCGCCGGCAATTTGAACTTTTCCCGATTTTCCGGCGAGTCCATCATCTTTTGCACCGCCGTCTCCAGCGTCGATTGCGGAAGCGGCAGCGAGCCGATCTGGCCGCTTACCGGCTCGAAACGCAAATAACCATTCGTCGCCGCGAGCCGCCCCTCGAGTTGCAGGGTCATATCTTTGCCGTGGAAATCGAAAACCACGTACGCGCGGACGCGATCGTCGACCAGTTCTACCTTCACGTCACGCACCGACGAGCGCACTTGCTCCAACTGCTCGGCATTAGTCCCGGAAGGCGTCGGAAGATCGGAGGTAGCGTTGTCCCGCGACGGACTGGGAGACTCAGCCTTGGCTGGAGCACTAGGAGCAATATCGAGATGCGAAGCGAGATACGAGTTCAACTCGGTCTGATCGAGCCGAAGCGTCGCGGGCTGGCCGCTGGCCACCGCTTGCTCGACAGCTTCAAACTTCTGCTCGACCTTCGCCGCCGCCTGCGGGCTGGTGACAATAATGGGAGCCGGCACGGCGTGAAAAGCCATCAGCAACGTGATAATTGCTCCGAGGTACGTCGTCCAGCGTACGATGCGGAAAGCAAGACGCAAGGGACTCAGCTTGCGTGGCGACATCTCTTTGGCGACAGTACCGTTGCGTGGGCTGCTGGGGGCATTCACGATGCGGCCTCCTCGTCGAAGCTCGATATGGCTTGTACTGACCCTAAGGCCGCGAAACGTTTGCAACAAGAGAACGCGAGGACAGGCGCGACCAAATGGGCACCAGCGGAAACGGAAGTCGGGTTGTGTCGTCTACAACTATGGCGTTCCGCGACATAGTTGGATGAATAAACGCGCCTTACAACGGAGGCTCTATGAAGAAAATTGTCCTTCTCTGCGGACTCGTGTTGGCTGGCGCTTCTCTGGCCTTCTACTCCAGAGCTACCGAGCAGCCACAGAGTTCAGCGCCGCAGTTCACTGCCGAGGGCAAGCTGGTACGTCCCGCCGGGTATCGGAAATGGGTATTTGTGTCCTCGGGATACGGAATGAGTTACAGCCAAAGTCCCGGTGGAACTCAGATGTTCACAAACGTTTTCGTCACGCCAGCGGCGTACGACTATTTCGCCGTCAACGGAAAGTGGCCGGATAAGACCATGTTCGTGCTGGAAGTATATGGGTCGACTTCGCGCGGCTCGATCAACAAGCATGGCAGCTATCAAACGGAATTGTCTGGCCTGGACGTGGAAGTAAAAGACGAATCACGGTTCGCCGACAAGTGGGCCTACTTCAATTTTTCGGAGACCGCCAAGACGGCGAGCGCGGACACGCCGAGCAAAAACGAGTGTTGGAAATGTCATGAGCAGAATGCAGCCGTCGAGCATTCCTTCGTGCAGTTCTATCCCGAGCTGCTGAAAATTGCGCACGCCAAGGGAACCATCAAGCCGGGAGTTGGATTGGACTAGTGAATCCGGGTCGAGGTGTTATGGAGCAAGTTTTGCGAGGTCAGGCAGCGATTGTGACGGGCGCAGGAAGCTCCGCGGGAATTGGTTTTGCCATCGCGCGGGCACTGCTGAGTGCCGGAGCGCAGATTGCGATCACTTCGACCACCGAGCGCATCCACCAACGTGCGCGGGAGCTGGACCCGACTGGCAAGGACGTAATAGCAATTGTCGGAGACCTGACCGCGGAGGAAGATTCGCGCCGCATTGTCGACGTTGTATTCGAGCGCTACGGCCGAATCGACGTGCTGGTCAACAACGCAGGAATGGCCCAAACCGGTGCGGCACTCGAAGGCAAGACGCTGGTGGAAAGCTCGTACTCCGATTGGCGGCGGCAGATCGAAATCACTCTCCACACCGCATACTTCATGACCCGCGCAGTGCTGCCGATGATGAAGCAGAAAAAATATGGCCGCATCGTCAACGTGTCCTCCGTGACCGGCCCGCTGGTCAGCAATCGCGGATCATCCGCCTATGGTGCGGCGAAAGCCGCGATGGATGGAATGATGCGCGCCGTGGCACTGGAGACGGCGCTCGACGGCATCACCATCAACGGTGTAGCTCCGGGATGGATCGCAACGGCGTCGTCCACAGAATCGGAACGAATCGCGGGACTACATACGCCAATAGGCCGCGCGGGAACGCCAGAAGAAGTCGCTGCAGCCGTCGCTTTCCTAGCATCACCGGCCGCTTCGTACATCACCGGGCAATCGCTCGTCGTCGATGGCGGCAACATCCTGCAGGAAAACAAATCAGCATAATTGGTGACCATCCGCGAAGGTCTGGCTTGCTGGAACTGCCAGCGTGCTACAAACTTACCTTCCAGCTCTGAGTCGTTCGCGTTCCCTCGGAGGGCCTAGATGCGCCGCGCTTTCTCTCTCTTTCTGTTCCTCGTGTTCCCCATCTTCGCCGTTGCTCAGACTCCGTCGGAGCAACCGCAAGCGTCGCAACCCACGGCCAAACCCCGCCTGAAAATTGGTGTAGCTATGGAGGGCGGCGGCGCCCTCGGCATCGCGCACATCGGCGTCCTGCAATGGTTCGAGGAGCAGCACGTCCCCGTCGACTTCATCGCGGGAACGAGCATGGGCGGTCTGGTCGGAGGCTTCTACGCCACCGGTGTCAGCCCAGCGGACATGAAGACTCTGGTCGAAACACTCGATTGGGACGAAATTCTGAGCGACCGCACACCCTATCAAGATTTATCGTTCCTGCGGAAGCAGGATCAGCGCGCCTATCCGAATTCACTCGTAATCGGCCTTCGCAGAGGTTTGTATCTCCCCGCGGGACTCAACGCCGGACATCAGATCGGTTTGCTGATCGACCGCGAAACGCTTCCTTATTTTGGATTGCCGTCATTCGACGCGCTGCCCATCCCCTTTCGCTGTGTATCTACGGATTTAGTCAGTGGGAAGCAATTCGTGTTCAAAGATGGCTCGCTCGCTGAAGCCCTCCGCGCAACGATGTCAATTCCCGGCGCCTTCACCCCCGTGCACGACGGCCAGCGAGTCTATGTCGATGGCGGTTTGGTGAACAATCTCCCCACCGACGTGGTTCGCCAGATGGGCGCGGACATCGTAATCGCCGTGCACCTTGAAACGCAGCCCATCGACGCAAAAGATATTCAGTCGCTGCTGAGCGTGCTGGAGCAGTCCGTGCGCGCGGTGATTTCCGCAAGCGAAGTTCGCGGCCTGGCTAACGCGGATGCAGTCGTTTCCGTTCCCCTCGGCCATTTCCTGATGAGAGATTTCACCAAAAGCGTTCCCATCATGCAGGCAGGGTATGAAGCCGCCAAACAAAAATCCAAACTATTGGCCGGTTTTGCGTTGGATGATGCGTCCTGGAGTGAATACCTCCGCGAACGCGAGGGTCGTAAGCAACCCGCCGCCGTCGTGCCTCAGTTCATCCGGGTGCAAGGGACGAGTGCTCCCGCGCAAGAAGACATCCGCCGTTACTTGAAAGATTTCATAGGCAAGCCGCTCAACGCCGACAAGCTGGACCCGGCGCTAACGCAATTAACCGGAAGCGGGCGATACAACACCTTGGATTACCGCATTGTGGATCGCGACGGAAAACAAGGTCTGCTGATCATCGTAAAAGAAAAAGATTTTGCCCCGCCCACTCTCCATCCGGCTTTTGAAGTCGATGGCTCGGAAGCGGGCGACATCGAGTTCACATTGGGCACCAGGCTGACTCTCACCGACGTCGCCGGATTCCGCTCCGAATGGCGCACCGATTTCTTGTTCGGGAATACCTATGGAGTTTCCAGCGAACTCTATCGGCCTTTCCGCGCAGAGAGCAAGTGGTTCGTTGCGCCTCACGCCAGCGCCAGCGACACGACGTTTCAAATCTATGCGAAGAACGATCCGCGAGCTGACTATCGATTTTATCGCGCGAATGTCGGCGCCGACCTCGGATACGGCTTCAGCCGATT
>Ga0137418_10004706_pt1 | contig 12500 bp, 13 predicted proteins | sample CZODoug3_1_2_16f_FD_122242 | JGI IMG/M metagenome (GOLD analysis project Ga0137418, IMG submission 122242) | Vadose zone soil fungal communities from Angelo Coast Range Reserve, California, USA - CZODoug3_1_2_16fungal (Hybrid Assembly) | ecosystem: Environmental > Terrestrial > Soil > Vadose... | reverse complement strand
TCACACGAGCCGGCGAGACGCTTTCAAGTCCATCGGCTCAAGTCACTTGGCCAGATACGATCTGCAGACAGGTCAGATCGAACGATTCGATGATGCTCCGAGACGGGAGAGGGGTCGCAATCTTATCGTAAAGCCGCATTTCAACCAGCACGCTTACCTGTTGAAGTTCCATCCTGGCTTCAATCCTGAAATGATCACCTCCGCGGTTTCTAATGGCGCACGCGGACTAGTTCTCGAAGGAACAGGACTCGGACACGTTTCGAAATACTGTTATGACGCAATCAAGAAGGCGTTGAAAGAAGAGGTCCCCGTTTTCATGACCTCCCAGACCATCTGGGGCCGAGTGGACATGAACGTGTACGTCACCGGACGCGACCTCCTCAACATCGGCGTCACTCCCTTAGAGGACATGATCTCAGAGACAGCCCTCGTCAAACTCATGTGGGTACTAGGCCATACTCGATCTCCCGAAAAGATTCGCGAACTCATGCTGCAGACCGTAGCGGGGGAGGTTACTGAGAGGACCCCCCTAATGGAGGCCGCATAATCGCCATTCGACTACGATGCGCTTGAACTCCGGGTCGGCCTTGAGGTCCACAGACAGCTAGACACTAGCCACAAGTTGTTTTGTGATTGTCCAACTATTCTTTCTACCGAGCCGCCGACTCTGATCGTTGAGCGTCGGCTTAGACCCACCCAGAGTGAGCTTGGCCAGATAGACCCCGCAGTACTCTTCGAATTTCACAAGGGCCGCACGATCAAATACGAGGCGGACCCAGAAACTACGGATCTAGTCGAGTTGGACGAAGAGCCACCGCACCGCCTAAACGAGGAGGCGATAGATATCGCCCTAACAATTACTGCACTGTTCAATGCCCGTCCAATGGACGAGATTCACGTAATGCGAAAAGTCGTCATTGACGGTTCGAATACTACGGGATTTCAAAGGACCGCAATAGTCTCCCTCAACGGGAGGCTCAAGGTCGATGGAAAGGAAATTCCAATTCAGCAAATAACGCTCGAAGAGGATTCAGGACGGAAGACCGGGGAGAGCAAGAGTTCAGTGACGTTCCGACTCGATCGTCTGGGAGTCCCTCTAATTGAAATCTCGACTGGGGCCGACATCAACCATCCCGAAGAGGCCAGCAGAGTAGCCTTCGCGATCGGGAAGTTGCTCCGCGCCACAAAGAGTGTCAAACGCGGTCTCGGAAGCATAAGGCAAGACCTCAATGTGTCTATCAAGAATGGTGCACTGATAGAAATCAAAGGCCTTCAAGAACTCGAGCTCGTTGCAAAGGTCATAGAATTCGAAGTACAGCGCCAAACAATTCTGTTACAGATTCGAGAGGAGCTTCGAACTCGAAATCTCAAACTTGCGGACATAACCGAGAATTTTGTTGATCTAACCGAGCAACTCCCGTCGTCCCAGTCGAAGGTTATTCACTCAGCTGTGAAAAACGGCGGTTTAGTTCTCGGCACCCGTCTTTCAGGTTTCAAGGGTCTTCTCAAACGAGAGCTAATGCCAGGGGTCAGGCTGGGAACTGAATTGGCAAAGAGGGCCGTCTTCTGGGGACGGGTAGGAGGAATCTTCCATTCTGACGAGCTTCCTGGCTACGGGATAACTGAGAGTGAGGTCGATAGGATTTGCAATAGACTCGAATGTGGCTCAGCAGACGCGTTCGTTCTCATCGCTGACTCCAAAGAGAATGCTCTCGATGGGTTGAAGGCAGTGGTAGAAAGGGCAAGGGAGGCGTTAGCGGGAGTGCCTGAGGAGACTCGCACGGCTAATCCTGATGGGACTACGCAATACATGAGGCCTAGGCCGGGAGCCGCAAGGATGTATCCTGAGACCGATGTCCCACCTGTCCAGATCAGCCCAGAAAGAATCAAGCGCATCGCCGACAATTTGCCCCGGATGCCTGAGGAACTGGCAAGAGAGCTCAGCTCAAAATACGAGATTGGTCCAAAACTTGCCAGCCAGCTAGTAAACTCAGACTATCTGGGCACCTTCGAAGAGATTGTTACTAGCGCGAAGGGGGTCTCACCAAGTTTCGTAGCAACGGTGCTGACAGAGTCACTTCGTAGTCTCGCTCGAGAGCAGGTCCAAGTCGAGAATGTGAAAGACTCACATCTGAAAGAAGTCTTCGAATTAGTGGCGGCTGGTAGGACTGCCAAGGAATCGGTTCTGGAAATTCTCAAGTGGCTATCTTCGAATCCCGACGCCAGCGCCGAAGATGCTCTCGGAGCATTGAAGCTCAGAATGCTAACAAGCGAGGAGCTAGGTGAAATCATTTCCAAAGCGCTCAAGTCAAATCGCTCACTTGTCAATGAGAATGGGACGAAGGCGTTGGGAAAAATGATGAACTTGGTAATGGGAGAGGTCCGAGGTCGAGCCGACCCGAAGCTAGTTACCGAACTCTTGCGGACCCGATTGGAACAATTCAAAGAGTGACATCCATTGGTCCGCGAAGGTCCCGAAAAATCATCGATCGTCGAAATGGACGAACTTGATCGGAAGATCCTCCAAGCGTATCTCATGGATGCTCGTTTGTCCTACAGGGAATTAGCGCACAAGTTAGGAGTGTCAACGACCACCATTCAGTCCCGAACCAGCAAGTTGGAAAAATCAGGCATCATTCGGGGATACTCGGCAATCTTCGATCACGAGAAGATAGGGTTTCAACTGACAGCCCTCACGGAGGTGTCCGTGGCGAAAGGGAAGCTCTTGGAGCTTGAGAAAGAGGTCGCTAAATTCCCGCAGGTATTGGCTGTTTACGATGTGACGGGGCTCACTGATGCGATGGTGATCGCTAAGTTCAAGAGCCGTGAGGAGCTGAGCAAGTTCACGAAGGCGTTGTTGGCGATGCCTTTCGTGGAGCGAACGAATACCCACATCGTATTGACCACTGTGAAAGAGGATTTCAGACTGCTTTAGAATTGTGGACGCGGACACGCTCACTGTAGATACTTCTGAGCCATCAAGTATCGTTTTCGAGACGTGCTCTCGAGGGTCGATGGTCCCTCTTAGAGCTTTATAGGCTCGGAACGGTCCGTTGACAGCGAGATTGTATGCCTCAACGATCAGAAGAAACCAACACCCAGTCTTCATTAGCAGAAATCTTGGGAAAGATGTCCGACAAGGGCTATGCCCTAAACTTCGACGTCACGCTAGAACTCGCAACTCCCACATTGAAGGTTGGGACTGTAAGAGTCCATGGGAAAGTCGAGTCTGCAGCGTTGAAGAAGAGATAGGCCCGTCCCGCTCCAGATTCGTTGGCTAAGACAAGTACGTCGGTTCATATGGCTCGTACTATCCAGTATCAAATCCCAAATACTCGCGCAATCCGTGTGCCCTTATGAGCCAGCAGTGGACGGGCGACGGCAGTCTTCCTCGTATGAGAGGGACATCTACGAGCCGATACGTGGCCTTGGTGGCGGCGCTGACTGCTCTCTTCATCGTCTATGGATATGTGTCGAGTATTGAGTTCCGACCGGTGACTAGATCGCTAGACCTCTTCTTTCTACTGCCGGCCTTCTTTGCTATCCTTGTATCCCTGACCGGCAAGAAATGGGGTGGGACCATTCTCGGCACAATTATTGGTCTGATCTTCCTCGGCACCCCGAGTGCCGCTGGCAACTTTTCACCCCATATTACCACATCTGTAATCGTAAACGGTCTCGTTTTCGACTTGTATCTGCAGCGTTCTGGTGGGAGTCTTCTGGACCCATCGAGAAGACACCTGGTCGTCGCGGGCACACTGGGAAACTTTGTAATGGCTCCTACAGGGTTACTCGTCCTTCAAGCGGTCGGCGGGCCTTCATCTGCCATCATATGGGCGATTGCGCTGATCGGGGATACTCTTGCTGGTGCCCTGGGCGCATTCTTCGGGACCATAGTCGTTGAAAGGGTAAAAGGCGTACAAGCGAGACGGGTCCTCGAAGCCAAGTCTCCAGTGAGAGTCAGAGTCTGACTCTCGAGACCAGTCCAACTCGCTCTCGCATTAGAAACCTCCGCTCTCCTCGTGGCGGTAACGATTCACCCAATATGCGGAGTGGCCATGCTCCAAACCATTCTAGGCTGACTCCAGAATGTCCAACAAAGACAGAATGAAGAGCACCGATCCTCAGAAGACTCACGGACACTCCAAGCTAGTGGGGTCGCTGGTCTTGGGAGTCATTGTTCTCGTATCAGCTTGGAGCGTAGTCGCCTACTTTCACGTCGCCTCCCTTCAAGAATACGTTACTAACATCATCAAGCCCGCCGACTCTCTACTCCGCATTACGCTCATCGTGACGTTCGGGGGATTCATCTCATCGATCCCGATCCTGAGAAGCCTAGCGCGCAAGGATAAGACTCCACAGGTTAAGGTCCAACCAAAACTCCAATATCGCAGCCCACAAGTTCATCCTCTGTTCATGACCTCGAGGCCGGCCAGAGATGCGAGTTTTGTTATTCGGAAAACAAGGAATAGGGGAAGGATCTCAAGAAATAGGGATGGAGAACGACTTCCGCCTAGCCACCCGGAGTAGATCGACAATCTAGAGACGGCAGAATTTCTTAGAGACGGGATTGCGAATCCGATTATGTCTTGCGAATAAGAAGCCCGGGAGAAGCGCAAACCATCGTCCCTAAGACATTCTTGCGAGAGAGCGCATATCCAACATATGTGGTGCAACAATTCTTAATCCCCTACCAAATCATATCATATGTCAAGAGGATACCGTCCTTGTCCGAGACGTCTCCAGTTGAACAGGAACTCCTAGAGTCCAAACTGGAAAAGGCGTTAGACGACGCGTGGTCGAAAGTTAATGTCGCTCTCGATAAGACGTCCAAGTCTTCACCGGATGTTGCTCTGGGAATCTGGTTCGCCGCAGAAGCCGTGGAGTACAGCAGCCTGCTGTTCAATCTGACGTATGGTTTGGAGGACCTAGAACCGGCTGTTAAGATTCGAAAAGGTGAGGTGGCTCTCGTCCTCCTCAAGGATTCCATAGAGTTTCTAAAGCGAGCGCGTGAAGGGCGACGAAAGTCTGCCACAGATGCATATGTCAACCTTAGAACAGCCGCAGACTATCTGAAAGCTGCTCACCTGGACCAGGTGAAGAAATCTACGAAGAAAAGGGGATAGCGTTTAACTAGAGGTTTCGTCCCGGCGAGACGCTCTCGCAGGGTCTCTGCGTGTTTCGCTCGATCACTTGTCTCGCCGGCGGCGTAGGGGCCGCTCGCTTTCTAGAAGGCCTCGCGAAAGTATTTCCTGCTGAAAAGATAACCGTAATCGTGAACACTGGAGATGATCTTCAATACTTAGGGTGCCATGTTAGTCCAGACCTCGACATTGTAACCTACACTCTTGGAGGCATCGTAGACAAGTCGAAGGGCTGGGGCATTGAAGGAGACACATTCGGCTGTTTGGATCAGCTGGGAAAATATTCGGCTGAGACATGGTTCAGGATCGGAGACAAAGACTTCGCAACCCATCTTCTCCGCACAGCGTATCTCCAGCAAGGCTTCAACCTATCCGAGGTAACAGAGAAGATCAGAAACTCACTCGGAGTCAAAGTGAAAATCTTACCCATGACGGATCACATGGTCGCGACCAAAATCAAAACCCCTCATGGCGTACTAGAATTCCAGGAATACTTCGTAAAGAGGAGATTCCAAGACAAAGTCGAGGATGTGACATACGAAGGAGCAGCGCATGCCACACCAGCTCCTGGCGTGGTCCAGGCGATAGAGAAGACGGAGCTAATCATTCTCTGTCCTAGCAACCCGATCTTGAGTATAGGGCCGATTCTAGCGATCCCTGAAATACGCAACACTATCGCGAAAACACGGGCGAAGATAGTCGGACTCAGTCCGATCGTCGGAGGAAAGGCGATCAAGGGACCTCTAGACCAGATGATGGAGAGCCTGGGATTGGAAGTCTCTCCTTTTGGGGTCGCCCAGCTCTACAAAGGCTTGATGAGGGGATACGTGATCGACGACGTGGATCGAGCAGTTATCCCGAAGATCACAAGCCTCGGCATGAGGGTCATCGCCACAAAGACGGTAATGGATTCCGAAGAAGCCAAGTCCAAGCTAGCAGAAAACACGTTGAAGTTTGCCGAGACGATATCATGACCGAGAACTGGGCAGTAATCCCGGTAAAGGGTCTCACCGAAAGTAAGACGCGACTTTCAACCCATCTTCAAGGCGATAAGAGGAGGATTCTCGTAGAGGCGTTATTGGATGATGTTCTGTCATCCATTATTCGATCAAGAGTATACGGAACAATCAAGGTAATTTCTCCTGACGAGAACGTTGCTAGCAGAATACGACCGCCAGAAGTCTCATTCCTCAAACAAACAGGGATCGGTCTGAATCGGGCAGTAGAACAAGCGAATAGATTGGCGACTCTGGGGCATGCGAGGTCCCTCACCACGGTCCTAGCTGATATTCCCTTGGTCGAGCCTGGTGATTTCAAGGAAATTGTTGGTCTGGGTTCTCCTGGTCGAAGAGTCGCCATGGCGCCATCAATGAAAGGAGGAACGAATGTAATGCTCACCTCACCACCAGGCGTTGTTTCCCCCGGTTACGGAAGGTGGAGCTACTCCAAACATCTCCGTCGGGCACAAGTCAGTGGAATAAACGCGTATTCGATGTCGAATCCACGGCTCTCATTTGACATCGACACGATGTCTGATTTAGTAGAATTGAGACACCGAGATCCTCATGGAAAGACGGTTTCCGGGAAAGTTGTATGTGAACTCGGACAGTTTCCGAATGAAGCAAGAGAGCCGCTCTACTCAGTCTCTTGAAGCAACATTTACTCATTATTGAGTAGAAACTCTTTTATGAGTAGAAGAAACTCGCGCGCTGACCGGCTTGAATAGAACCCAATCCGTGAGCTCTTTGACCCTCGTCGCCTCAATGGGGGCACTCGGGAACGTTCTCGGAGTCATCGCAATCTTCCTTGGACGAGTCCCCGCCGGCGGAGTCGCACAAGTGGCGCTTGACTTCTCCAGCGTCGCAATCGTCATTGTCGCTATCTTTGTCGGTCCGAGACTTGGCGCACTAACGGGTCTAATCTCAGGCGTCGGACCCATGGTAATGTTTGGATACGTTTACGGCAGCACAGGCCCCATCACAGTGCTTCTGCCAATTGGCAAAGCGCTCACTGGGTTGTTTGTCGGAATCATTGCCCAGCTGATGGGATCGAACAGGAAGGTTCGAACGCCGTTCATATTGGCAGCAGTTTGGATCGGCTTCATTCCAGAAGCCATACTAACTTGGTTTTATTTCGTGAACCTGGTCCCGCTATTTGTTCAAGGAGGCAGTTTCTGGGCGCCGGGCCTAGCCTTGACAGTGCTGGTGAAAGGATGGACGGAAATGACAATTATCGCCTTTCTGACCGTTGCCCTTGTCGGCAACGCAGGGTTTCGAGCGTTTCTTGGGCGACTGGTACCAGGTCAGACCTTTCAGTAAACAAGGTTTAGGTTAGAATCTAGGATAGCCGCTTCTGGGCAGGTGTGTCTGACTATCTTCTTTGAGAAACCAATGTTGCTTTGAGACGCGGTGCATTACGAGGGCGTCTCTTGTCTATGATGTCCCCTTCGTCTGGTCCCGTCCCCATCAAAGTAACCGGAATATTCGTCTCTCGCTCAATCGTAGATACGAATTCCCGAGCTTCTTTCGGTAGGTTCCCATATTCTCGCACTCCTTTCGCCTTTGGGTACAATACGTCCAGCTTCGTCAGGGCGATTTGTGTAGCTCCATTGAGTCGGACAGCCCTCTTGGCAAGTTTGAAGTCGAACGGGGCTGCTCTTCTTTCTCGCCCAGTCACCGTGCCGTGTTCCATCCAGCCCCGTCTAAGAACTTCTTTCCTGTCCAATTGTCCTTCGAGGGGCCCCTCTCCTACCCTAGTAACGTAGGCTTTGAAAATGATCATCACGTCGTCAACATCTGTTGGGCCGATTCCCACGTCTGCACATGCCTGTGACGCAGTCACGTCCTTTGACGTAACATAGGGATAGGTTCCATGGTATAGACTCAGGAATGTTCCTTGAGTCCCTTCAACCATTACATTTCGACCACGCGATAGCGTTTGGTGTATCTCGGCCACTGTGTCGGTGACATAGGGTCTCAATCTTGTCTCTTGTCTGGCCAATTTCACCAATCGAAGTGCTCGTTCCGCGTTGCATGCTCCCACACCACTCTTCGTCGAGCCGATTTTGTTCGAGAGATGTTCCGACTCACATTCCTGAGTCTTATGGCGCTCTTCAAGCATCGCGCATTGATAGTCGACACTGGTCCTATTCTCAGAGCTAGTCTCTTTGATCTCGTTTAGGAGAATCCCAGTCTCTATCGGCACGCCCGGGCCAATCATCAGGCGTGTTGAGCGATTCACGAACCCGCTCGGTATGAGTCTAAGGTGGTACTCTTTTCCATCGTGGAAGACGGTGTGGCCCGCGTTCGGTCCGTTTCCTCCTCTGACGCAGATGTCGGGGTTGTCCTTCAGGGCCAGGTAGGCAGCTATCTTGCCTCTAGGGGACGATTTTCACCGTCTTTCCCTTCGTCCCCAAAGAAACCCCCGACGATTACAGTACAGGGCAATTGGATTTCCGAGAGGGATGGAACAGAGGCTCAATAAGACTTTTGGAAATAATCTTCTTCCGAGACAGGAGCTAAAAAACTAATGAGTCCCGAATTAATAGTCGGGCGATAGAAAAGTCGCCCGTCCGGTGCTGAGTGGCCTTACGGATCGTGGGAGTGTTCGTAGCCTGGTGCTGGATGCGGCAGGTACGGGAAGGCGGACAGGAAGGGAGTTGTGTTCGGCGGTTGTATTGGGTTTGAGTCTACGCCATCTCCTACGAGAGCTGCTGCGCCATCAGGGGTGAAGCTCGGATCGACCAGGGGAAGCGTTACTCCAGCGATCGCTCGAATTTCAATGTCGATTACATCATCTCCTACTCGGCGTCCATTAGGGAATCCTGCAGCGTCTCCCCCTATGAGTCCCAACCGGTTCGGGCTGCCAGTGTTGGGTGGTATTGCCAGGTTGAGTCTCAGATAGTCGGCTTGGACACTTCCGGTGAAGTTTTGGAAGCCAGGGACTACTCCCGAGGGTATGCCTGTCAATAGGATGGCAACTAAGTCTGCTCTTGGTTTGCTGTATCCCGCTAATTTCGGAAAGACTCCCGGATAGAGGATTGGCAACAGCCTTTGAAGTTCAGGGGTCTGGTAGTATTGTAGGAATTGAGAGTCAAACCGTGGGTTTACTGTGTTCCAGAGGTCCTTCTTCCCAAGAGGTATGACTACTTCGTTAATGAGCGGCATTCCGAGCCGAGATACCTGTCTATAGGGCCCTGTCTGGATGCCCGCTGATGTGCTTTCGTCAAACTGGCCGTTGACATCGTCGTCTCCGTCACCGGCTAGGATTGTGGCTTTCCTTCGACTTGCCGAAGCCCATATTCCGACGACCGAATTCTTGTTCAATGGATCCGTGGGGTTGGAGCTATCAGCGGTCAGCTGTTTCTTGGAAACTTGTATGGCGATTGTATGAACGCTGAACCCTTTTGTTGTGTCTACCCCTGGTGCTGCTGGCGTGGGGATTAGGTGAAGGTGCTGGAAGGGTCTGAGAGTCGCTAGGTCAAAGATGGACCCTAGGTCTACGTAGAACGCTTCGTCTCGCTGTCCAGCGAAGACAATTGAGCCGTCGCTCAGATTGTTTATGGCCGCGTTTGCCAGCTGGGTATAGTTTGGTGTCGATCTTGGGCCAATGTTGACGGGGGGTGTCGACAGGTTCGTGCCCAACACACTCGGAGTGCCGCTTCGTCTAGGTCCGAGGACTTTGGTAACTGAATAGAACTGTTTGACGTTCCATGAGGAGTCTGTTAGAGAATTGATCGGCCCAGTGCTGTAGAGGAAGGTGTTAGGGTTCCCGATTTTAGTCTTGAATTTGAACTGATAGGTCACATCTTCGATTCCGTCCCCATTGTTGTCAGTCATTATCTCGTAGAGTACGTCGTCTCCGAAGGTGTTGAAGTTCGGCCCACCGGCCGGCTCCTCTAGTGGAATGTAGTTGGCGAGGATTGTGACCGTATCGGGTTTGTCTGGGCTGACGAATGCGTACAGGTCAGTATTGTCTGCAACCGGATCCTTAGAGATCTTGGGAGCTTCTCGATGAGATGTCACGAATCTATTCTCCTGAGCTCATCTTCTCGGCGATAAGCGCGGCGAGAGTGGAGTCTTTTGTCTTGATGATGGTCTGCCCGTTCATGACTGTGACCTGGTCGCCTGCAACAGTAGCCACGATTGGCTCCGAACTATCGTTGATCGGCGGTGTCTTTTTCGTTGGCTGTGGTTCAGGCAGAGGGATCTTGCCCATCAATGCCGTGGCTCCTGCCGCAACGGCCGCGACCCCTACTCCGTACTTCAGAAATTCTCTTCGGGAGACCTTCTTGTTCGAGTTATCTTCAGATTCTTGCTCTGTTCTCTCTTCGGCTGTCAATGGATTTCTGGCGGTTCTTGTCTGGATTTGCACTTAACGGTTTTTCCAGATTTCGCCAGATTTTTTCCAGATTCTATCCTGAGATGGATTGAGCCTTTGTTGCTTGGTCGAGAGCTTCTACTTCCATGTGACTCGAAGCAGGTTGGATAGGGCCAGTGCTTCTCCAATGTTGACTAGTAGCATGTAGGACGATGCTTGGTCTACTAAGGCGGTTGCAGAGCTGACGTTGACGTTTTGAAAGAGAAATAGCCAGAACACTAGTATCGAAAGATTTAGGATGACGAAGAAGCTTCCGAAGAGTACCAGTCCTAGCGTGAAAGACGATTTTATCTTTCGATAGGTTCCGATGTAAATTGCTAGCAGCGTGAGCGTCATTGCAATATTCACAAATGCAACGGCGGCACTCGCCCACAATGCGAAGGACAATTCTTTTCGACTTACTCCTTTGCCGTTTCGCTTATCTTTCTTGTTCCAATTCTACTCCAAATCTCGTCAAGGATTGGAATCGCCTCTTCCATCTTCGTAGTCAAGAACAGAACCGCGCCATAGCTTCCCTTGTTCGCGAGAGAAACCAGACCGTTCTCCTCTAGAATCCGAATGTGATGCTGGATTGTCTTGTAATCCACTCGAAGAATTTCTGCTAGCTGATTTGCGTTGGAGGGACGATTCTGGAGAGTTTTGATTATTTCGGCCCTGTTTGGTCCTCCTCGAGTGCCACCGAGCAAATACCAGAGCAATCGCCTCAGGTGTTTCTCATCGTTTGGTGAACCGGACTGTGTATTTCTGATGCCTGAAATTAGAACTGGGGTTCTGTGCAAGACTTCAGACAGTCTGAGCGAGAGCGGTGGAATTCGTATCATTGTCTGATTCTCGGAGGGATTGCCTGGAATCTGATTGGAGGCCCTCTAATTTGCGTTGTTATAATGGTTCCCGGCACGCTGTGTGAGAAATATCGGTCAGGGGCCATGAATCTTCTCTACGGCTGTGGAGCGAATGCGGTTGGGCGGGCTCTTCTCAATTGATGTCAGCCCGCCCTATCGTTCGTCATTGCGTTGGCTGAGAACGCTCAGGCATATTTCAGCGGAAATTCATCATTCATTACTAGCCCGACTAATCGGGTGATTTAACGTGTGTGGACAAGGGAGCGTTCACCCAGGATTGAGATTTGATCAGATTCTTGCCTTCCCGCACAATCCACAAAATACGCCACCCGCGTCCATTTGGCCCCCGCAGTAAGAGCATTTCGTCTCGCTCGTGATGGAATGTACTCCGACAACAGCGTCCTTCTCATATCTCCTCGCATACCACATTGCGCCCTCGATCAGTATTATCATGGGTATGAACAGTGCTATGTCAGCTAGTGGTCCCCCATCTGGAGAGGCTAGTGCTGTGCCGATCAAGGTGACGGCCCAGACATACTTTCGGTTCTTCCTCAAAGCCTCCGTTCCCATCACATGAAGCTTCACCAACAGGACAAAGATGACAGGTACGGTAAACGCGAGTCCCGAGGCTACGAGAACGAAGAAGATCAGGTTGTAGAAGTCGTCCGCATAGACGTAGGGGGAAAAACCAACAAAACCGTAGAATGATAACGAGAAGACGAAAACAAAAGGCAACAAGACAAAGAAAGCAAAGAGCGCGCCGCCGACAAAAAGCACAGAAAAAGCGGCTACAAATGGATAGATGGACTGGCGCTCACTAGGTTTTATCGCAGGGTCTACGAATTTGTAAATCTCGTAGGCCAAGACGGGAACGCTGGTCGCGAAACCGAACACGGCTGCTCCGACCACTATTATTTCTAAAGGAGCAGTAACGGTGCCTCCGATCAGAAAATACTGGGAGGGTAACAACCTCTCCCTGATCCCAAGAAGGACGGCAGTGATCAGAGGTCGGTAGACTTGTAGTGGATTCTGGAGGACTGACGCCGGGTCAGCGGGAAAGGCTAGGAAAAATAGTGTCGCGGCTACGAAAGCGTAAATCCAGATTTTGATCCGGCGTGAAAGTTCGCTAATGTGA